>Ga0209541_10003516_pt1 | contig 28737 bp, 39 predicted proteins | sample RifCSPlowO2_01_FD_184027 | JGI IMG/M metagenome (GOLD analysis project Ga0209541, IMG submission 184027) | Groundwater microbial communities from Rifle, Colorado - Rifle CSP2_plank lowO2_0.1 (SPAdes) (version 2) | ecosystem: Environmental > Aquatic > Deep subsurface > Groundwater | place... | reverse complement strand
CCTTTTTGTATTGTTTTAATGCCCATCCTAGCCTTCTTTTATTCTTGAGTTTTACCATGAACTCAAGCTTTTGGCTTGAGGGGAAATTTTTATGGGAAAAGACAAATCAAATTTTCTTACGAAAACTTTAAATATTAGTTCCATATTAAAAATCTGTTTTGACTAAACAGTTAAAAAATACTGAAACGAAAAAGCGATGAACACACTATGATGAGGTAAAAAAGCGTAACATATTAATAGTAGTATCAATGTTTTTGTCCCCATACAATTAAAAAAGGGGGTTGGTTTTATGATAGTAAAAGAAGAGTTTTTAAGCAAACTGAGAAGGTATTTTTCTTTAAATTTATATGAAGTAAAAATATGGACTGCCTTGTTAAGCAGAGGCGTTTCAACAGCCGGAGAGCTTTCTGATATAGCCAATGTCCCAAGGTCAAGATCGTATGACGTTCTGGAGAGCTTAGAGAAAAAAGGATTTGTAGTTATGAAGCTTGGGAAGCCAATTAAATACTTAGCAGTCCCGCCTAAAGAGGTTCTGGAGAGGGTTAAAAAAAATGTGCATGATGATGCAAAGGAGCGGGTAAAAAGACTCGAGGATTTGAAGAAAACCGATATAGTGAATGAGCTGAATATGCTGCACAGCCAAGGCGTGGAATTAGTGGAGCCCGCAGACTTGAGCGGAAGCTTAAAGGGAAGGCATAACCTTTACAATCATCTTGAGCTTACTATAAGGAATGCTGAAAATACTGTAGATATAATGACGACAAGCCAAGGCCTTATGAGGAAGATAGAAGGCTTTAAGCCTACTTTCGAGAAGCTTAAGAAACGAGGTGTTAAAATAAGGATTGCAGCACCCTTAACAAAGGAAACATTAGATTCTGTAAAGGATCTGGGCAGTTTGGCAGATATAAGGAACACAGATGTGAAAGCAAGATTTATCATTGTGGATGGCAAGGAATTGATATTTATGATAATGGATGATAATGATGTCCATCCTACTTATGATGTCGGCATATGGGTAAATAGCCCCTTCTTTTCAAGCGCATTGCAGAACCTGTTTGATGCGGCATGGAAAGATATGAAACCTGCATCAGAAGCTTTGCTTAGAAAGCACTGATTTCTATATTTCTTTTTATTTATCTTTAGCAATCAAACAAAACACTTAAAAACTGAGTTCTATTTGTAATTCTACTAATATGAACAATGAAAAATTAAAAGAGCTTAAAACAATAGCAAACGATATCAGGAAGGAAGCAATAATCATAACCCACAGAGCGCAATCAGGGCATCCTGGGGGCTCATTATCTGAAGCAGACATATTGGCTGCTCTGTATTTTTATAAGCTGAGGATAAATCCAAAAAATCCAAATTGGCCAGATAGAGACAGATTTGTCTTAAGCAAAGGCCACGCATCCCCCGCATATTATGCAGCTTTGTCAATGAGGGGTTTTTTTAACAAGAAAGAACTTGAGAAATTCAGAAAAATAAATAGCATGCTGCAGGGGCACCCAGAACTAAATACTCCTGGAGTTGATTTTGCCGGAGGATCTTTAGGCCAAGGAATATGCTTTGCAAACGGCTTGGCGCTCGCAGGGAAGATTGATAACAAGGATTACAAGGTTTATGTTCTGATAGGGGATGGAGAAAGCCAAGAGGGCGCGGTATGGGAAGCGGCAATGGCGGCAGCACACCACAAGCTTGACAATCTGGTAGTAATACTTGACAAGAACCAGGTGCAGGAAACCGGAAAAACAAAGGATGTTATGAACATAGACCCAGCCGCAGATAAATGGAACTCCTTTGGTTTTGAGGTTTTTGAGATTGATGGCCACAATATAGCCGAGATAATAAATGCGCTGGACAATGCAGACAAGCCAATGGGAAAGCCTGTAATGATAGTTGCTAACACAATAAAAGGCAAAGGAGTCTCATTTATGGAGCTGAATTACAAGTTCCATGGAAAAGCTCCGGATGATGAACAGTTCAAACAAGCGATGCAAGAACTGGCAAAAAACAGTTGAAATGCTTATATGTGAAGCAAGCTTCAATGATAGAAGAAGGGAACTCAGTACCATCATCTACCGAAGACAGAGTAAATTAATGAAAACTTATGGGAAAACAAAAAACTAGCATGGAACCAAAGGCAACAAGAGAAGGTTATGGAGATGCGCTGGCGGAGATTGCAGCCAAAAACAAAAATGTTGTTGCGTTGGATGCAGACTTAAATGACAGCACAAGAAGCGACTATATAAAGAAAATAGACCCCAGTAGGTTCATAAATATGGGCATTGCCGAGCAGAATATGATAGGTACTGCTGCAGGGCTTGCTGCATCAGGAAAAATACCGTTTGCAAGCACATTCGCGATTTTTTCCGAGAGGGCATTCGAATTCACAAGGAATATTGTCTCAAGGAACAAGCTTAATGTCAAGATTGTTGGAAGCCATGCGGGAATCTTTACAGGAGAAGATGGCAAGAGCGCGCAGGCAATTGAGGACATAGCCATTTACAGGGCTTTGCCAAATATGGTGGTTTTGCAGCCTTGCGATTACATTGAAACTAAGAAAGCAATGCACGCGCTTGTTAAATACAGGGGCCCAAGTTTTCTGAGGCTTTTGAGGAATCCTTTGCCAATAATCCATGATGAGAGCTATAACTTTGAAATAGGGAAAGGGGAAATATTAAGGAAAGGACAAGATGCTGTTATCTTCGCTACAGGTACAATGGTACATGAATCATTAAAAGCAGCAGAAATTTTGAAAGAGAATAAGATTAATGTTTATGTTGCCAATATCCATACCATAAAACCAATAGACAAAAAACTAATAACAGATTTAGCCAAAAAAACAAATTGTGTTATAACAGCAGAAGACCACAATATTATTGGGGGATTAGGTGGGGCCGTTGCAGAGGTCTTAGGGGAAAATTATCCATGCCTGATGAAAAGAATAGGTCTTGAAGATTGCTATGGCGAGTCAGGAAAGCCTGCTGAGTTGTATGAAAAGTACGGGCTGAGCGCAAATCAAATAACAAGAAAGGTTAAAGATTTTCTAAAAAGAAAACAAAAATTGAAATGAAGCTCTTTATTGATAGCGCAAATTTGGGCGAAATCAGAAAAGCAGCAGATATAGGCATAATTGACGGCGTCACAACCAACCCATCCCTTATATTAAAAGAAGGCAAAGACTACAAAAAAATATTAAAAGAGATTTGCAGCATTGTAAAAGGCCCCGTTAGCGCTGAAACTGTTTCTCTAGATGCTCAAGGCATGCTAAAAGAAGGCAGGGACTTTTCTAAAATAGCAAAAAACATTGTTGTCAAGGTTCCGATGATCCCTGAAGGAATGAAGGCATGCAGGATGCTTACAAAGTCAGGCATTAAAGTAAACACAACCCTGGTCTTTTCCGCCAACCAGGCTTTATTGGCAGCAAAAGCAGGCACTTATCTGGTTAGCCCATTTATAGGAAGACTTGATGATATAGGTGAAAAAGGCATAGAATTGGTTAAGGAAATAAGGAAGATTTATGACAATTACGGCTTCAAGTCACAAATCCTTGCGGCAAGCATAAGAAATGTTGAGCATGTCAAAGAAGTTGCAATGATGGGAGCCGATATAGCTACAATGCCTTTTAAAGTTTATGAGCAATTATTCAATCACGCTTTGACAGATAAAGGGATAAAAATGTTTTTGGATGATTGGGGTAAGTTGCAGAAGCAATTAAAGAAGAGATAGCTACTTACCGAAAATAGCTTTTGTATCTACACCCACTCTCCTTAAAGCTCCTCTAGCTTTTTCTATATCACCAAAAAGCGCTTCCAAATCAACCCCAATTCGTCTTAGGGCTTCCTTATCAAAGTTCTGTATCTGATGGCAAGTCCTAATAATCTCGCTAACCATCAAGTACATCTCCTGCATACCTTCTTCCTGGGCAGGCTTCTTTCTGATTTCTGCAAGAAGTTGCAATGCCAATTTTAGAATCCTGTCAATGCTTTGCTCAATATTTTCCATAAGCTTACTCTTATTACTGAGTTTTTAAATTCTCCCTAACTTTATCGGCAAACTCCTCCCAGTCCCTTTTAACTAACGAAATTATGTTCCGCTTTTCTTCTTGGGTCTTAGCATCGTTAAAATTAATCTTGTTCTGCTCTGTTTTTGATATAAACTCAACAACAGCGTCTTTTCCAATCAATCCCCTTTGCATCAAATCCTCGGCCCTTTCCTCGAGATCATAGAAATGCCATTTTATCAAATTGTAAACCTTATTTTTCAATTCCCTGACGCATGTTGACCTGTTTTCTCCAGCAAGCTTGTTGCATGTTTCCTTTTCTTCCTGTATTATGCCTAATTTCATAGTTCTTTTGACGCAGGAAATTCTTTTTTTCCCTATTGGAAATTTCCAGCAAGCCTGCACAGACTTATAACTGGCAATGCAAATGCCTCTTTCGCTTCCTGACAAAGCCCGGCATTCCTCTGGAAGATAATAAAGCTCAAGCTCTTCTTCCTGCTCATCTTTTTCTAAATCAAGCCTGCAAGAAATCCTTTCCCTCAATGCAGCAAGATTTCCGCACTTAAGGCCTTTTCCATCTTCTTCCTGCTCATCTTTTTCTATTTCCACTTTTTCCTCTCTGTTTGCCGCTTTTTCCCCCTTCACTGATACTATAACCTGCTCCTTTGCGTCTATAATCCTGACATTCGCAACATTTCCTCTTGTGCTTATAAGATTAAAGTTAATGTCCGCTTTGCCATTGCCATTCAAATCCATAAAATTATCGCCTTGGTTCAATGTAAAAGACAGAGAGCCAAAGCTTACGGTGACATTGCCATCTACTATTATCTTAAGACCGTATTTTGTGCTGTTTTTTAATGAAAACTTTTCCGAATAGTCCCGATTTACAAGAATATACACAGAATCCCTCGAATCAAATCCCAGTCCAGAACTGCTGCCGCCTCCACCTCCGCCACCAGCAGCCAAGGCATAGGATGCCAAGCTGATGAAAATAGTTACGACAGCTAATACGGCTCTGACAAGTTTGGTTTTCATAAGAATGAATCATACAGCTTTATATTTAAACCTTTCAATTTTTTTGAAATATAAAACTTTAAATATAGTATGAACTTCAGCGATTAAAATGGAAACAGAAAAAATAATCGCAACTTTGCATCCATTCGAGAGGAAAGTATTGCCTATCCTAAAAGATGAATCTTCTTTCGATAAGGTAGCAGAAAAGGCAAAGCTCCAGAAAGTAGAAGTAATGAGGGCGTTTCAATGGCTCGAGAACAAAAAGCTCATAAGAATAAGCAAGCAATTAAATGAGCAGGTAACATTAGGCCAAAATGGCCTTAAATATAAAAGTCATGGGCTTCCGGAAAAAGCATTCCTGCAGTTTGTAATGCAGCATGAGCCTTGTTCCCTGGAAGAGCTCCAAAAAGGAACGGGGTTAAGCAGGGAAGAATTTAGCATTTGTTTAGGAATCTTAAAATCAAAGCATCTTATAGACCTAGAAAAAAAAAACACCCTGCTCATAAGGCTTAGCACCCAAGCTAAACTTGAAGGCAAGAAAGCGAGTGTCTTGAACCAATTGTCAGAAGTTGAAGATTTTTTAAACAAGTCATTTCCGATTTACACTTCCCAGCTGAAAGATGACGAAAAAAAAGTTTTTGAGGAGCTTAAAAAACGAAAAGAGATCGTAAAAGTAAACATTGTAAAGATAATAAACGCAGAGCCTACAGAAGCAGGCAAAAAAATAATTGGGCACGGCATTGAGGAAAAGGATATTATCGGCAGGCTGACTCCTGATTCCCTGAAGAGCGGCTCATGGAAAGGCAAAGAACTGAGAAATTATGATGTCACAATAAATGTGCCAACTATATCTGGGGGCAGAATACATTTTGTCAGCCAGGCTATAGATTACATAAAGAAAATATGGCTGGACCTCGGATTTAAAGAGATGAACGGAAATTTTGCGCAGACATCTTTTTGGAATCTAGATGCACTGTTTGCTCCGCAGGATCATCCAAGCAGAGATATGCAAGACACATTCTACATAAAGGATCCGGGCCGTGGAAAATTGCCAAAGGAATTGGTGAACAAGATCAGAATGGCGCACGAAAATGGCTGGACGACAGGAAGCAAAGGATGGCGTTATAAATGGTCTGAGGAAATGGCAAAGGAAATACTGCTTAGGACGCAGACTACGGTGCTTTCTGCGCAATACCTTTCCCGGCTCAAGAAGGAAAATCTCCCTGCAAAGCTTTTTTCCGTTGGCAAGGTCTTCAGAAACGAAACCTTAGGCTGGAAGAGCTTGTTTGAATTCATACAGGTAGAGGGAATTGTGGTCGATCCTAATGCTGATTTTAGCCATCTTAAAGGCTATCTTAAGGAGTTTTTTGCGAGAATGGGATATTCTGATGCAAGAATAAGGCCAGCACACTTTCCTTATACTGAGCCATCTGCTGAAGTGGATGTGTGGCACCCAGGCAAAAAACAGTGGATAGAGCTTGGAGGCGCTGGATTGTTCAGGCCGGAAGTGGTCAAGCCCCTGCTTGGCTTCGAATGTCCCGTTCTTGCATGGGGTCTCGGAATGGAAAGGACAATCATGGAATATTACAGCATAAATGATGTAAGGGACATCTACAAGAACGATATTAAGCAATTAAGAGAAATAAAACTTTGGATGAAATAATTATTTCAAAAATGCCTACAATAAACATAAACAGGAGAGAATTTGAGAAGTATGCAGGAAAAAAACTGCCAACAGATAAGCTAAAAGACAGGATAAGCTATTTAGGAACAGATCTTGAGGAAGCCAATGACAATGAAATTATTGTAGAGATATTCCCTAACAGGCCCGACATGCTTTCAATGCAGGGATTTTCCCGGGCATTTTCATCTTTCATAGGCGTTAAAACTGGTTTGAGGCACTATGAAGTGCACCATTCCAAGGACAAAGTTATAATTGACAGGTCGGTTAAGGACGTAAGGCCTTACACAGCATGCGCAATAGTTAGAAACCTGCATTTTGACAATGAGAAGATAAAGGAAGTTATGGACATGCAGGAAAAGCTGCATATAACCTATGGAAGAAACAGAAGAAAGGCTGCGATAGGAATATACCCTTATGAGAAAATAATGGCCCCAATAACATTCAAGGCCGAAAATCCTCAGGATATCATTTTCCAGCCATTGGAGTTTTCAAAAGAGATGAACGGCTTGCAGGTATTAAAACAGCATCCGGCAGGGAAAGAGTACGGGCATCTGCTGGACGGAATGAAGAAATTTCCGGTTTTCAGGGATGCCAACAATAAAATTTTATCTATGCCTCCAATAATAAACTCGCATAATACCGGAAAAATTTCGGAAAAAACAACAGATGTTTTTGTAGAATGCTCCGGATTTGATTTTGAGGTTCTGAAAAAATGCCTCAATATGATTGTGGCATCATTGCATGAAATGGGCGGCAGCATATACTCTATGGAGATCCTCGATGGAAACAAAAAATCTATCACTCCAGACTTAAGTCCGGAAGAGATGAAAGCTGATATAAGCTTCATAAACAAGTGGCTTGGCCTGAATCTTAATGAGAAAGAAATCAAGAATCTTCTTAGCAAGATGGGCTACGGATTCAAAAATAAGAAAGCCCTTATTCCGGCTTACAGGGCAGACATAATGCACCAGGTTGACCTGGCAGAGGATATCGCAATAGCTTACGGCTATGAGAATTTCAGGGAGAAAATACAGCCAGTAGCTACAATAGCAGAAGAAGACAAGTTTGAGATCTTTAAGAGAAAAATTTCGCTGCTGTTGGCAGGCTTGGGATTATTGGAAGCGAGCATATACAGCCTTACGAATGAAGAATCCCAGAGCATAAAAATGAACACCAAAGCAGAATTAATAGGCCTTGCCAATTCAATATCATCAGACTATAACAAGCTGAGGGCGTGGGTTGTGCCTTCCCTGATTGAGATTTTGGGCAATAACAAGCATCATGAATATCCTCAAAAAATATACTCTATAGGGAGAATTTTTAAGAAAAATATGAGCTCGGATACTGGCATAGAGGAAAATGAGGTGTTGGGAATAACTCTGGCTTCAGAAAAAACAGATTACACCGAAATAAGGCAGATTCTCGATTACTTGTTAAGGAGCATTGGCGTCAGGTATGAACCAGCCGAGACTGCGCACAGCTCTTTTATCAATGGAAGGGTTGCAAGAATAAGTGCAAATTCAAAAAATATCGCATTTATTGGGGAAATAAGCCCAATAGTGCTGGAAAACTGGCAGCTGGAAATTCCAGTTTCTGCGTTGGAGCTTAATCTTACAGAATTGTTTAGGATAATTAACAAACAATAATCAAACAAAACAGCAGCTATTTCTTCCCCTTAACTGCCGTTTTAGCAGGCCTTTTTGGCTTATTTTTCTCAGCTTCTTCGCTGATTTTCCCTTCAATGCCGCTTTCTTCTGTTTCTCCTTCTTTCTTTAGCTTTTTTTTAGCCTCATCCTTCTTCTTTTTTGGCTCTTTCTTTAACTTATCCTTTTTCTGCCTTGCTGGCTTTTCCTTTTTTTCTTTTGGTTTTGTTTCTCTTGCTTTAAGTCCTAATTTCCCAAATTCTTCCTTAATATTTTCATGAGAAGCATTCTTTTTTACCTCTATCACCTCTTTTAAAGGCTCCAGATGGAGAATATTGCACTTTCTTCTCCTTGTCTCTCCATCTATAAGAACAAACCTATCGTCAAGAATATCAACAATAACGCATTTTTTGCCGGCATCCCTGCCTGCTGTTTTTACGCATAACCTTCCTATCTCTATCATTTTTTCCTCCAGTCTCCAAAACTCAAGCTATGTTGCCATCAGCTCAGGAGATTACATTTGTAATTCAATTATCCTAAACATAATATTGAAATTATTGCATTATAACGCCCGTGCCTTCTCTACCATCAAAGATCTCATGCATTTGCTGCATAAATTTCCGCCATAAGGCCTCTCCGGCCTTTTCTTTGTTTTGGGAATATTGCCCATCTTTCTGGGCCGTTCTCTCAAAGTTCCCTTAAGCAAGTCTCCGCAACTGCCGCATTTTGCCTTCCCAGGCTTTCTTTTTTTATAATGCAGCATGGTATTGCTGCCCGGAATCCTTACATACACCCTTCTCAGACTTCTCGATCTCTTATATGGCTGCGGCATTGCATAAGGGAAATGAAAAATATTTATAAAGCTTTTCATCAGAAATCTTTATATACGAAGCAAGCACGTTAAATAACAGCACAATGAGACTAAGGCCCGTAATATTTAAAAAAAGAGGAGTAAGCCCGCTAATAGCAACTGTTTTGCTGATTTCTTTTGCTGTAGCCTTGGGCTCAGTTGTCCTTAATTGGGGCAGGAACCTGGACATCTCAAAGCCCGGAGACGCCTGCTCCGGAATAGCAATAAAGATAAGGAATATAGGCGGCGCAGAGGCATGTTATTCTGGCTCTGGCCCAAATGCATTTATCAACTTCATCCTGGATAATCCCGGGAATCAGGATATAGACGGATTGGGCATCTGGATTGTGGGGGAAAAAGGGACAAAGCTATTGGATTTAGATAATATTAAGATAAGATCAGGCGAATTATTGGATATAAAGGAAGATAGGGTAAAGTATGATTTTGATACTTATGGCAAGATTAATCATATTCAATTTATACCAAAAGTTAAAACTGCAGATGGCATTGATATTTGCCCTAGGAATTCCCTAAGGGCAGAGAAAATAGGAATATGCTGATATGCCGCTATAGAATTGACAAGCTTATATCCTCCTTATTTGAAGAATAAGTATACAAAGAAAATATCACCAAAAGTAGAATAATTTTGGATTTTTCATCTAATACACCTTTATTGCCTTCCTTATAAGTATGCTGAAAAGTATCGCAAAGATGATATAGGTGCCTAGCCATCCCAGCTTCCAGCCAAAAATATTTAGCAATATATTCTTTTTATATTCGATTTCTATACTTTTTACTGTTCCGTCATTTACTCTTTTTACAGGTTCTTTGTACATTTTTTCTGTTATGATAACTTCTTTGCTGTATTTACTTCCGTCCATTATATACTCCAGCAGATACTCTCCCCTATCCCCGCTAAGGCGCCATTTAGCCTCTTTGTCTTTAATTTCTTTTTTTGCCTCTTCATTCACTCTGATCCCTTCAGGAACACTTAACTCTATAATCCCAGTAAAATCTTTCTCAAATGTAATTTTTGTTCCGAATTCCTGCCCCGGAAAAATAGGTTCGTAAGCTAAATTCGAATTCATCCAACCGAAAATTAGGATAATAGGGATAAATGAATACAAAGTGCTCTTCATTGATTGCATCATATACTTCCCGTTTATCTGCATAAGCTTCTTTTGCACCTGCATGGCCCTTTCTGGGCTGCCCCTCAGCCCCTTCAGCTCTTTTTGAAGTTCTTTCATCTCATCCTTAAGCTGCTTCATTAGATTCTGATCTGTGGTGTACTTATAGACAAGAGTTATAATCAATGATATCAAGAAAGACAGGATTATAACAGCCCATAAAATAGGCAGAGCAAGCACAGGAGAAAAAATCGGATCTAATATTCTTTCGAAAACCATTCAATAACCTCTTTTTGCACCTTTAAATTCAACCGCCCATAAACCTTCTCATCATCGGGTTCATACCGCATCCATCTTTTAAAAAAAGCTGGACCAAAACAAAAGGGAATTTTCGCTACGCTCAAATTCAACCGCCCATAAACCTTCTCATCATCGGGTTCATATCCATCAGGTGCTGCCTGGAGATTTCTTCGTATAACCTGTATATAATCATTACTGCTAACAGAATTCCAGTCCCAGAGCTTAAAGTTCCGGTTATATCAGCGAATCCTGACAAAAATCCAATTGTAAGGCCGCCCATGATTGTAAGGGGCCATATATACCTGTTAAGCAAGCTTTCCAGGACCCTTTCATCCCTTCTAAATCCCGGTATCTGCAATCCGGAAGACATCATATTCTTTGCTTGTGACCTGGCATCCATTCCAGCTGTCTGAACCCAAAACATACTAAAAACCATGGCGCCAATCATGAGGAACATCAGATAAACCAATGCCTGCATATAAGGAGCAATGCCGATAAAAATCGTATGCTGCTCAATTATCGTCCTTACAATATTTGGCCCCTGAAGCCAATAAACAAAGCCCGATATTGGCTGGCCAGTAAATTCGCTAAACCTGCCTAAAAAAGGCGTTCCCACATTCTGCAAAAACCTGCCCAGAAGCTGAAAGTTTGCAATAAGTGCAGAAACCAATATTACTGGAATAACACTGGTATAAATAAAAGATAAAGGCCATCTTACTCCATGGCCCCTAACCATGCCAAAAGACAGAGGAATTTCGACTTTCATTGCTTGCGCATAAACAGCGATGGCAAACATAACAATAGTTGACACTAGCGCAGCAAGCATTATTCCAGCTGTGGTGGGGTCTCCGGCAGTTAAACTTTGGAATAAAGCCGGAATTGCGCCGGCAGAATATGTGACCCCAGCCAATCCTGTTGGCCCCGGAAGCCAGTTAAATGCCTGTATAAAAATGCTTTTGCTGACGCCGGCAGCAATAAACAATCCAATGCCCGAGCCAAATCCCCATTTGCTCACAACTTCATCCATAAACAACACAAGAATTCCGCCTAGAAATAGCTGGAATATAAGGACAAATTGGAGCTGGCCGTATAATTGGGTTCCAGCATAAGCAGGATCCGGAGCCATGCCCCCCATCAGGACATATATTGATGCTTCAAATATTATAAAAAATATAGCAAGTAGTTTTTGCAGGCCCTGAAATGTCCTTTTTCCCTCAGATTGCGTCAGATCAAGCTTCAAAATTCCCGAGCCATTAAGCAGCTGCAGCACAATAGATGCTGTGACTATAGGGCCGATTCCAAGGCTTATGATGCTTCCAAACTCCGCGCCCAGAATTATGGACAAAGTCTCGAAACGCTGCAGGGCATTAACGCCTAGCCCAAACAAAGGCATAAGCCCCATAGTAAAAAATATCATCAACACAATAATAGTCCATTTAAGCTTTTCCTTGAAAGAAAGATGCTTTTGCGAGGGTCCCTCTACCTCAGGCAAATTGTTCAGGATTGTTTTCCATACGGACATTTTATCGCTCTTTTTTTGAATCTGCGGCAAGTATTACTTCCCCACCGCTGCCCTTCACCTTATCAATGGCTTTTTTTGAGGCATAGGAAACCTTTATTTTATATTTATTTGAGACTCTTCCGCCGCCCAAAAGCTTGTCGAATCCCAATTTACCAAGGTCGATAGAATAAACATTATTTTCCTTTACAGCCGCATTCTGTTTGCTCAAATTTTCTATATTCGTCTCTATATACTCTATGTTCACATAATTCTTTACAGGATTTGTGCTCTTGCTCTTAAATCCATATTTGCCAAAATAATCTATCTTCCAATTGCTCGGCTTTTTTGAATCCGACCTTTTCCCAGAACCAGCGGCGCCCTTTCCCCCTCTATTTCCTGAACCTCTCCTCTTTTTCATAGATCCACAGCCGTGAGTCTTGCTGCCCCTGTACCTAGATGATTTTTTCCTTTTGTTAACTGTCATTTTAACCCGCTTATAGCATCCTTTTTATCAGCTCATTAATCTTGTCCGACCTATACCCAAGAGCCCCACCTTTGCTGAATGGAATCTTTATACCTTTTCTTCCATAGCCCTTTTTTGGGCTATTTAGCCGGAAAATTCTGTTCATTTTTCTGCCTTTAAAATCCAAGAAACGGTTATAATTTAATTTTCCTTTTTTATCCGTAAGCCTTCTTTTGTGCTCTTCTCCTCTCTTTTCAACCAATATGCTATATGTCTCCTCATCTATCTCCCCCCATGTGACATAATCATTAACTTTTCTTACCATTCCGGTGTAAGACTCGTTGGCCGGAACAACCACACAATAATTTTTCTTATAGAGATTGAGTTGATTAAGGGTCCTTTCAATATCTATCCCTACGTCTATAAAACCCCTCACTCTTACAATCGCAAATTCTTCATCTTTATTTTTATTGTTCTCTGCCATTTTAATTCGAATATTTACTTTTTATCAGCAATATAAACCAGCCTATTGATTCTATCAATTTTATAATGCGGCTCTTCCTTCAACAGCACCAAGATTCTCTAACACTTCATTTTGAACCTTTGCCTCATTAAGCTTCTTTAATGCACCAAAGCATGCTTTTATCAGGTTTATCTTTGTCCTTGTCTGGCCAAAAGTGTGCGACCATATGTCCTTTATGCCGGCAATATTCAGCATCTTCTTGCATTCTCTTTCTATGCACAATCCAGTTCCCCTCGGAGCAGGCATAAGCTTTACTATTACTGAGCCGCATTTCCCTTCTACAGTGAAAGGAATGCTATGGGGATTTTTACAGCCGCACTGCCAGCTTCCGCAGCCTCTGGTAATCTTAGTTATGTTAAGCTTGGCATTTCTTATGGCCTTTTCTCTCGCAGGCACAGTTTCCTTGCTTTTTCCATAACCTATCCCGATATATCCATCTTCGTTTCCTATAATCGCAAATGTTCCAAACCTTGGCTTGTTTCCCTCTCTTGTCTTTTTTTGCGTCTGCCTAAAAACACGTCTTTGGCCGCCGCCAAACTTTCCTCTTGACTGGCCGATAAGGAGCAGCTCCGTGGCAAGGTTTGGCATCAATACATCTGTTATCTGATGCTCGAGTATGTTCAGCTTGTTATCCAGTATAAAATCTATGTCTGTTATCTCTCCAGCCTTTACTTTAATGCCTAAAGATGTCTTCGGCTTCCAGTTTTCCTTGTCAAAGTCAGCCTTAGTTTTTTTCTCAACCACTTCCTCTTTGACTACAGCTATCTCTTCCCCTAAAGCAGCTTTATTCTCTTTCAACATTTCTTCTTTACCCCCCATAGCAATCATCTACCCACAGCTTATAACTTAATGATATTTCTTTTTACATCTTCAAAATTTTTCTCTATATCTTCAGGACCAATTTTGTTTTTTATATATGAATTAAACTGTTTTTTAGCCAATAAATCATTTTCCTTCAAGTGTTTTGCATAATTTGATATATGCGCTCCGCTTAACCTTTCTTTGCTTGGGAGCACATCCGGGTTATGCGGTATCTTTAATCCTGCATCTACTGCACCAGCAAGAACTGCATATATTCTAGAGCCGTTTACAGATTTTTGCAGGCCTATATCCAATATGGCTTCTTCTATTTTAGCCTCTCTAGCTTTTTTTCCAAGAAGAAATCCAGTAAGGTAAGCAGCAGGAATATTTCCAGTGCCATAGTTCCAACCAAATTTTTTCAGGTTTTCGGAATGAGAGCTCGCTTTGGCAATGTCCCCATTTTTGTTATAGTCAACTATAGATGCCTGTATGCTTTTTAGAGATTTTCTTACAACAAGCCTTGGCCTCTTGGATGCCAATATTTTTAGCCTTTTTCGATAATTTGTAAGATTTTTTCTTTTTCTTCTGAAAACCACATTATATACGCTGTTTCTTCTCATTTTTTGATAAGCTTATTTTCCTCCAAATACATCTTAAGGTGCCTTTTGCTCCTGAAAAAACCGCCTTTGGCTCTCCTATAAAGCAAACGGTATGACGACCGTTCAATTATTTTTTTATCTCTCAGTCCCTTCAATAAACCGCGTTGCAACCTTATGCCGTTTATCCAACTCCTCTTTCTTGGATTCCTTGCATTTACCGAACTTTTTATGGAGCCAGAACCTTTTCTTCTTCCCTTGCTTTTCTGAAACTTATTTTTTCTAATCCTAAATTTTGAAGTCCCTCTGATATTTTTCAGCGTTATGGCTTTATCTTTTATCAGCGACCTGATATCAGTTTTTGTTATAGCATCCTTTACTTCTTCAAGCCTTGATGGATCAATCCTCACATTGCTTTCAGCAGACTTTAACACCTTGGCAGCAAGCCTTTTCTGTATTTTGAGCTCCATATCATCTCTCCCTTTTAGTCAATAGCCTGTCTTTTTCTTTCTTCTCACCTTCTTTTTTGCCTGGTTCATCTAATTTTTCTGCCAGATTCTCGTCCTTCTTCTCTGCTTCCTTAACGGGCTTTGTTCCCTCTTTCATTTCCTTTTTTTTCGCGGCCATCTTCTGCTCTGCGTCTTTTATATAACCTTCCGGATCCTTAATATTTAGTACATTAAAATTTAGCTCTTTAGCTTTTTTTAAAATATCCACCCTTTTCTTTTTGCCTACTGTGGACGAAATTACAATTCCATGCTTCTTCGCATCCAATTCAATCAACTCTTTTGATGAAGCTACCCTTATAACTTCAAGGCCGGACTTGTGCAGACCCCTTATTTTTTTTGGGCTTCTATAACCTTGAGACACATTTTTCAGTTTTCCCCTTATATTAAGCCTCAATTTTGAATGCAAGCCTTTAGGCCTTCTCCATTTCATTTTTAATCCGGGTTTTTTGTTATAGTCCTGCCTGATAAAATCCGGCTTCCTCGCCTTTATTCTCTGTCTCAGCTCAAGCAGGCTTTTCATGTCCATTTTATTTTAGCTCCTTAGAACCTTTGCTTGTTATGTAAATGCCATCTTGGAAAATTCTTGGATCATATCCTGTCCTGCGGGTAAGCTGCTCAATGTCCGCACTTATCTGGCCAGCAAGCTCTTTGCTTGCGCTCTGCACAATTATCTTATCACCCTCAACTTTTATCGCAGCACCCTGTTTAAGCTTAAGTACTCTTGGAACTTTCTCTCCCAAGAAATTTTTTACTACAAGCTCATTATTGCTTACAGAAACATTCATGGGAAAATGCCCCGAGCAAATTTTCAGAGTGTACTTATGCCCTTCTCTGCTCCCCTCTATCATATTCTTTATATGGGATGCGTACGATTTTATGATCTTCTTTTTCATCTTGCTGAACTTCCCTGCCCGCAGCACAATAGAACCGCTTTTGCTTTCTATAGACACTTTTTTATCCAAAAAATTTCTTTTTACCTCGCCTTTCTGGCCCTTCAACACTAAAACTCCATTATTTAAATCTACACTTAAGCCTTCAGGGATTTTTATCTCAACTGCCAGGTCTTTTTTCCCTGTACCCTTGGATTTTTTTGCGGCTTTCATGTTCAATAACAATAGGCTAACAGCTTCCCCCCAATGTGTTTTTTCTTTGCATCTTCATGGGCCATGATGCCTTCTGGTGTGGACAGAATCAATATTCCCATGCCCCTCGCAAGCAAATACCTCTTTTCAAATTTCTCAAATTGGCTTTTTTTTACATTATATCTGGGCTTCACTACTCCGCACTTATTTATGTTGCCCAAGAGGTTAATTTTTACTGAGTCTCCCCTGCCACTTTTTATCTCCTCAAAGTCGCCAATATATTTATTGTTCTTCATAATATCAAGCACTCTCTTGATTATTTTTGAGGATGGCATTACAAGACTCTGGTGCTTTCCAATCTTTTCATCATTTAATATTGATGATAACACATTTGCTAACGGATCGTTCATTGACATTTTACATCAGCTGTATTTTTTAAACCCGAGATTTATTGCGTTCTCCCTGAAGCATTGCCTGCATAAATGCAGGCCATAGCTGCTTATATGGGCGCGAATTCTCCCGCACATAACACACTTATTCCTGCTTACTCCGCAGCTTCTTTTTTTAGGGGAATTATGCTTAATATACTTCTTCATCTTTACCGGCTTTGCCCTGAGCTGCTTGAATTCCTTCCTATAATCGCTGTATGACATTTATTCACCCAACTTCAGATTGAAGCTACCCTTCATAAAATCAATTGCCTCATCCTTTTTTATCCTGTGTTTTCTTGGTATCGCGTGCTTTTTCATGGCCCTCTTCTTAATCCTAAACCCATTTCTTTTTAGCGTTATGCATACCTGAAATCCCATTATGCCTATATCCGGATCATATTTTACCCCGGGAACGTCGATATATTCGCTGATTCCGAAGGATATATTCCCTTCATCATCAAAATTGCTCGGCTGCAGAGTATAACTTTTTGATTCAAGGAGCTTTTTCAATAGTTCCGTGGCTTTGTCTTTCCTCAATGTCAGCTTACATCCTATTGGAAGCCCGGGTCTTAGTCCCCATTCCTGAATCCTTTTCCTGGTAAATGTTTTTACGGGTGCACGGCCTGCGATGTTATTTATGAGTCTAATTCCCTTTTCCAGCTTGGTTTGATCTTTCCCGGCGCCAATATTCAGCGTCACTTTCTCTATTTTTATCTGTCTTGCGAGATTCATTTTATTCAGCTATTTTAATCAAAGGCCTTTCATTGCCTATTGGAAATGCATATTTTTTCAATGTCTCTACTACATCCCCACTTTCAGTTTTGTATATAACCCCCCTAATAGCAATATCCTGCACCTTGCCTATCTGGCCAATGCGTTTACCTCCTGTCAAAAGTATCAATGTATCTTTCGCAAGCTTGATATGGCCCTTTATCTTTGCAGTTTTCGCGCTTAAGTCCATTAATAAACTGTCACCAACCACGAAATTACTTTTTTCAACGGTCAAATTTCTTCCATCATTCAAATTCAGCTGCGTCTTTCCTTTGACTGCAGTTTTTCCCACTATTTTGCAAAGCTTTAGATTGCTTTCGTCCTTGCTTACCCTTACCAGGCTTATAAAACCCTTTTTGTTCAAGACAGCCCTGAAGTATTCATTTATATCATTTAGCGACAAAACATCAAACAAACCAAGAGGAAAACTATAATCCCTTTTTCTCCTGCCATCAACCCTTATATCCTTATTTCTAAGCATAAACTTAACTTCCCTGTTTGTCTCTGCATAATCAAGTATATCCCTTAAAACTACATTCAATGGCAATGCCATCTTTATGCCATGCGTTCCAGGGCTTGGTTTTGTTATGAATACGATCCCCTTTCTTTTAATCTTCCACGATTTAGGGGAAAAATACCTTTTAAGGTGATTCGACATACTACCAATACACCCCCAAAAATTTTTTCAAGTTTTTCATGACTTTACTTCCTCTCCAAAGACTTATTCCTGATTTTATCATCTAAGTTTAGCTCTGTAATCAGCAGATTCGATGGATGCAATGGATACCTTGTCTTTGTTCCATCTTTTTTTGATACCTCCATTCCACTTACATAAACCCAGGTTTTTCTAAGGTTGACTTCCTCCACTTTCCCCTGCTTGCCTCTGAATTCCCCCCTCATAACCTTTACATTGTCGCCTTTTCTGAGACCCATGCTTCTTTTATTATACTTTTTCCTGAGCTCTTTTGAAAAATGCGCCCTAACAAACTTCTGCTTTATATGCAATGGCGCATTATACCTATATTTTCTCTGCTTTCTTCTTTGCGTGCTTTTTTTCCATGAAATTGAAATTTTTGTTCCCATACTAGCCACACCTTAGACAACAATACTTGCTATTTTTGCCACTGCAGCCCATCTTTCAGTGACTTCTTTAGGGATAGCGCCCTTGAACATAGTGCCCTTGGGATTTCCTTTTTCATCCTTCAAAACAATTGCTGCGTTGTCTTCAAACTTTATTCTTGTGCCATCTGCCCTTCTATACTCTTTTTTTTGCCTTACTATTATAGCATATACTACCTGCTTTCTCATATCTGGCCTGCCGCGCCTTACAGATGCCATAACTAAATCAGATACTCCTGCTGCAGACAAACGCCCCTTGGTCGTTTTCAAGCCTACTACAGTAAATATCCTTAGCACCTTGGCTCCCGAATTATCGCAGGTTTCTACCTCGCTTCCTACAGGCAGCGCTCTCGTTACATTGGCCTTTATAGCTTTCATGCTTGGTTTTCCTCATCTGCCGCTTTTTCGTTATCAAGACTCTTGTCTTTCTTAGCTTCTTTTTTCACCTTTGACTCTTCTTCAGCCTCTATTCTCTGTTTGAATCCTCTTTCTTTCCCTAAAATCTCGACAACAACAAAATTTTTGGTCTTGCTTAATGGCCTGCATTCTATTATCCTGACAATATCGCCCTCACCAGCATTGATGCACTGGGGATTATGGGCTTTTACTCTGCTCCTTTTTTTTTCATATCTCTCATACTTTTTCAGATACCCCTTCCACTCCCATTCAACGTTTACAGTTTTTTGCATTTTGCTGGAAACCACAGTACCTGAAAAAGTCTTTCCTCTGCATTTAAGGCTTCCATGGAACGGGCATTTGTCATCCTGGCACTCTTTGTCTGGCTTGTTCAAGCCAAATCCTATATCTCTCATTTCCACACCCTTATCTTAACCCTATCTTCAGGCCTCATGGCAATAATCTTGCCATCAATCTCAACAAAATTACCGCATATATCCATCTTAAACAATGAATCTGCTTTGCGCACCCTCTTCCTACCAGTTCCTGTCATAATCAAAAAGCTGTCTTTAGTTTCATCAATTATCTTTCCTTCTATCATTTTGTCGTGCACACTTACCCTTCTTCCTATAAATTCCCCACGCAATATATCAATATTTTTTTGTAACATTTTATCTCACTTCGATAGACTCCTGCGGAAATCCCATCTTCACCAAAAAGTCCTTAACTCTGTTTTTATGATCTCCTTGAAGTTCCACCTTGCCGTCTTTTGCTGTTCCGCCGCATGCAAACTGCTCTTTGAGCTTTTTTGCAAGATCCCTTAAGTCAATCTCCTTTCTGTCAATGCCTTCGATTACCGTGTAAACTTTCTTGAATTTCTTTTTTTCAAGGTACACATTTATTATCTGGCTTTCTTTTGCAATTGTTTCGCAAACACAAAGCTCTTTCACGAGTCCACACTTTGGGCATATATCACTCATGATTTTTTATCGGCCTCTGGTTTTTTGACGTTTACATGCTTTCCTACCTTCTCATGCTGTATGGTTTTTATCCTTGCCAAAGCCTTCTTTATTTTCCTTACTTGCCCGGGATTTTTTATTGCTGTGCCTACAGCTATCTGAGCATTTAGCTTAATAAGCTCTTTTTTCATCTCAGCCATTTTCTCAACGGCTAAGCCCCGGTCCATCCCCCTGATCTCTTTAGCTTTCATCTTCACTTACCTGCTTTTTTCCAGGCTTCTTAGATTTTTTCTTGCTCTCCTCATTCTTTTGCTGTTCTTCGGCGGCATCTTGGCTTTTTTTGTTATCATCTGCTATTGCCTCGCTCTTTTCAGCTGCATCATCCTTTTTCTCCTCTACTTTAACAATCTCCACTTTATCGGGCAATTTAGTATCCGGCGGCATTATGCTTACCTTCACTCCGATTATTCCGGTCTTCAATTTCGCCTGGGTTTTAGATTTGTCGACGCCCCATATTGCTATATCACCGCATTTTTTAAGATAGCCTGAATAAAATCTCCAGGACTTCGCCCTGCTGCTTGGTATCTTTCCAGAGAATATTATCTCAACGCCCAAAGCCCCAGCCCTCATTACATCATCCATTGCTTTATGCCCTATGGCCTTGAATTTTTCCGCGCCGAACCTTTCCAATGAATCTGCAATCTTTTCACCAACTATTTTTGCATCTAGATTAACATTCTCTACTTCACTTATCTCTATTTGAGGATTTTCCAGCTGGAATCTTTTTTTCAAATTGCTTGTTAGGTCCTTTATGTTTTGGCCCTTTCTTCCGACTATCAATCCCGGCCTTGAAGCATAAATCACAATTTTTTCCCCAAGAGGCGTTTTAACCATTTTTGTGTGGCTGTGGCCAACATTTCTAAGGCTTTTGCTTATATACTCCTCTATCTGGTATTCTTTCATCTTTTGCGCAACAAACCTTCTTTCAATCATTTTTTTGCCTTTGGTTCTTTTCTACTTCTATCTCCGCATCTGAAATTTTGCCAACTTCCTGTTTTTGCATTTTATTTTGCTCTATCTGCCTTTTAATCTCTTCTTTCTTATGTGCAGCTACTGTATTTTCTGTTTTTCTTTCTTCAGTGGATTTGTTTTCTCTTGTTTTCTTTTTTACTGAGCCGCTGCCCTCAATTTTCTTTCCTAATTTTTCCTGCACAATAATCTCTATGTTTGTCCTTTTTGCTTTCCTGCTCCTTTTTCTTCCATAATGCATGACTGTAGCAGCCTTGTTAGAGTTTATGTGTGTTATAACCAAATTAGAGCTGTTAAGGCCCTTAAACTGAGCATTAGCCTCGACCTGGTTTATAAGCTCCAAAATTTCCCTTGATGCTTTTTCAGGATATCTTCCAGCTCCAATTTTCTTTTTATGGCCCATATTGTGATTAAACCTCCTGAAAGGTATGGCGCGCTTTCTCTCTATTGCTTTGTTTAACACATTTTTTGCATAAACAATCTCCTTGTTTCTTATAAAATTGCATATTTCAATGCTCTGCTTAAATGAAATCGGCAGCGACCTTCCAATGGCTCTTGCCATATTCCCTTTGCCGTAGTTGCTGAATGAATAGCCTTTTCCCATTTATTTCACCGATAACGCGGCACTTGATCTAGTAGACCCTATTCCTGGTGCAGAGTGCTCAACTCTCCTTCTTGTCAAAGCAAATTCTCCAAGGCAGTGCCCAATCATCTCTTCTAATACCTCTACTATCACAAATTCTTTGCCGTTATGTACTTTTATAATCTTGCCAACCATCTCCGGAAGTATTATCATGTCCCTGCAGTGTGTTTTAACATTATTTTCATTATTTTTTATCCTTTTAAGAAAAATTTTCTGCTCTTCCGTAAAGCCGCGCTTTATGCTCCTTCTCCTGCGAGCAGGCAGCAATTCTGCAAGCTCATTTAGGCTTAATTTTTTCAATTCCTCTATCGTCTTTCCCCTAAAAGTGAATTCTTTTTTTGCCATTTTTAACTAACGCTTCTTTCTGCCAGTTCTTCTTGGAGCTATCTTACCTACTTTTCTTCCCGGAGGCGCGCTTCTTGGAGCCTGAGTAGGCCTGCCTTTATTAGCCGAACTCTTACCACCGAACGGATGATCAACAGCATTCATTGATGTGCCAGATGTCTGAGGCCATAGCTTATTCTTGGCTTTCATAGCAAAATATCTTTTCCCGGCTTTCAGGAATGGCTTTTCTTTTCTTCCCGAACCAGCAATCACACCGATTGTGGCCCTGCAATCTGGCAAAAACATCCTAGTTTTGGATGATGGAAGCTGAACAACAATTTTATTATCCATCTTTGTTATTACTTTTGCGAATCCCCCACTAGACCTTACAAACTTGCCTCCATCTCCAGGAAACGATTCTATATTATGCACGGCGGTCCCTTCCGGTATGTTTTTCAATGGCATAATGCTTCCCGTCTTCACCTCTAAATTTTCCCCCATTTCAACTGTGTCTCCTATCCTTACTCCCTCTGGGGCCGGTATCAAAACAATTTTGCCGTTGTCATACTCAACTTGAGCAAGCGGAGCGCTATGCCCCTGGCAGTGTATAAAATCTCTTATCTTTCCGCTTAGAGCCAATTTCTCACTGAGATATTTTGCACGCCCTTTATACCTAAAGCTAGGTGCCCTATACCTTGGACCGCCTTTTCCACGCGCCTGCTGTATCAAATTTTTACCCATTTTCTACAACACCTACATTAACCCTAATTGAGTCGCTATATCTATAGCAAGATTTTTTTCTGAAAATTTTATGTAAGCCCTTTTTTCACCTTTTCTGACAAAAGTGTTTACACTGTCTACCTCGACCTTGAACATCTCTTCAACTGCTTTCTTTATCATCTCCTTATCAGCATCTAAGTCTACTACAAATACAAGCTTGTTCTGGCTTTCCATAAGCCTTATTGACTTTTCAGTCGATAATGGATGCTTAACAATTTTGTATGGGTCCATTTTACTTAAACAGTTTTTCTTTATCCAAAAATTCTATTGCTGATTTTGTCCATAGGGTTAAACGCCCCGGAACTGCTCCAGGAGCAAGAATCTCAGCATTAAGCCCTTTCACATCCGCAATTTCGAGACCCGGTATGTTTGCAGCAGCCTTTGCAAGCTTGTTGTCGCCATAAACTACAATCAAGGGCCCTTTTTTTGTGCTGTATTTTCTGCCTCTTGCTTTTCCCCTTCCTGCTCTGATTATCTTTTTGTTGGCTCTCTCAAGCTCTTTTTCAAGGCCCAGAGCCTTTAAAGCCTCGGTTACTTCCTTTGTCTTCTCAAGCTCTTCAAATCTCTTGTCAAGCGCAAAAGGGTAAATTTCAGGAAGTATATGCCCCCTGTTTTTAACAAATTCAACTGCCATAGTGGCTGATATGGCACTTCTTATTGCTTTCCTTCTTTCTTTCTTGTTGATTTTTTTCCATAATATCTTCTCCGCCTTAGGAGGATGAGCTCTTCTTCCGCCGACAGTATTCGGGGCAAAAGCACCTACCCAGGACATCCTCATACCTCGCCTGGACAAAATTTTCCTTGGCGTCCTTGAAATCCCAAATCCATACATTCCCCTATACTGTCTTCTTCTTTTTGAGAGCTTTGCAGAAGCTCTTGTCCCCGCATCTGGAGATGCGCCATATATACTCCTGCGATTGCTTCGCAATGCAAGCACAGCCCTTTTTATAAGGTCCGGCCTTATATCTTCATTAAACTGGCTTGGAAGATTTATTTCCCCAGTCTCGTCCTTTGATATTCCAAATATCTTAAGTTTCATTTTAAGCTGCAGCTCCAATGTTTATGCTCTGAATCTCTGGAGCAACATCAGGAATTTTTCTGTTTGGCCTAATGGGCTCGTTTAGCCTAACTAACCTTTTTTTTGGGCCTATTATTGAGCCTTTTATAAGTATAAATTGATTCTTTACAATGCCATAATTTTCAAAACCACCTTTCTTGCTTATCTCATTACCCTTTCCTATCTTCAGAAGCCATTTGTTATATTCGGTCCTCGTATGATAACCCATTTTACCGGCCTTAGCGACTCTCCACATGATGTGACCCTGTGCCTTCCAGCCACCAAGGCTTCCAACACGCCTTACACCTTTCTCTGATTTATGGTTTTTAAGGGAAACTCCGAATCTTTTTACTGGTCCCTGTACACCCTTCGCTTTTGTGATTGCATGTATATCGAGCTGCTGGCCTTCCTTGAAAACTTCATTTATGCCTATTTCCTTTCCAAGTTTTTCCTGTGCATATTTAAGCTGCTCTTCCTTATCGCCACCTACGGCAATCTCAAACAAGTCAGGCATTTTTTTTCCTATGCCTGTAAGCTTTGGCTGAGTGTAAACGAGAAAACGCACAAAATCAAAATCTTTGCTTTCTTTTGAGATTCTTTTTTTAGGCATTGTAATCTTTCTTGAGAGTTCCTTGTCAAAATTTTCCGCAAGGGTTTCAGAGACTAGACTTAAACCATTTATTGTGTTTTTGTAAAATCTTATAGAAGCAGTCTTGATTGGGGGGCATTCGACGATGGTCACGGGGCAGAAGATGTCCGTGCCCTTTGTCGTAGACGTTTTGCGGTTGTCGTTAATGATTAAGTGGGTCATACCAACTTTGTAGCCTGCAAATCCCAAAAGCTTGGAATCTTTCTTTTCTGCCCAAAACCTCACTCTAGCAAAAACATGTTTGGCTCTTTTTCTAGGCCAAAATTGCAAGCTTCCACTTCTCGGTTTTCGTTTCTGCGGCATGCTTAAAATCTCCTACGCGAATCCCTATGACTATTTTCAATTGTTTATATTGCTTGCATTCCCTCAATTGCAAATGCTATTCGATAAATATGAATAACGGCAATCGCTCGTGCAAAAGCCTTTTATTGAAGTCCTTTTTTAGAAAACAGTCTTATGCATTGAAAATGCGTGAGATGCGAGTGAGCCTGTATCAAGCCCCACAATTCCCCATTCTCCGGCGTTAAGAACATGCGTTCTTAACTAACTGTACTGAAAAGGACATCTTTTCAGGCTTGTTCTACCGCCTTAGGAATAATAGCCTATTTATAAAGGTTGCTATGCTCGGGTGAAGTCAAGTTAGGTGTGTTCTAAACATGAATTATACCTTCAACACGTCTACTGCTCGGCATCGTTCTTCGTACATGCTTGGAAATCGCGGACTTCCCGCATCCCGTTCGTACGCTCAGGGATATCACTCCGCCTCGCATTCTATTGATACTTAAATTAAAATTACCCCCCCACGCTTGCCAAAACTAATGTATTCAGCAAAATAACAAAGACACTGATTTATTAATAGCTAATTTTTTAAATTGATGGCTATTGACACTATTTATGCCTCTTTTGAGCACTGAAGGGACAAATTCACTCACTCTGGAAATTGATACTGCTCCTTCCAATGAGCGTGTTAGACTTATAAATTTAGTAGATAGAGAAATGTATGGCGCGTTTAACGATAAAGTAAGGTCTGATTTTGTCACCCTCGCTACAAAAATCAGGGGGTTTTTTTATTACCGCAATAAAATCATAGCTCACGGAGCCGGCACAAGCGGGAGATTTTCCAAGCATTGGGCTAACAGGTGCAATGAATTTACAATTCCAGACTACATCTTCTATGGTATCCAAGCTGGTAGCTATCCTGCATTAGTCGTATCAGTAGAGGGCGCAGAAGATGATGTCGCGCAAGGAGCCAAAGATTTCAAGAAAGCAGCAGGGAATGCGGAAAAGGCATTTTATCTATCCATAAGCTGCTCTGGGGGGGCAAAGTGCAATCTGGGGGCTCTTGAACAGGCGGCCCTAGATCCAAGAGCAGAAAGATTCGCGCTTTTATTTAATAATATTGAAGATCTTGACAATGTAAAAATAATCCCGGGCTTAGGCAAGACAACAAGGCAAATATACCAAGGTTTTAGGGAACATGAATTAATTTTAAATCCGATTCTGGGCCCGGAAGCAATAGCTGGGTCTACAAGAATGAAAGGCGGCACTGCTACACAGCTAATTCTTGACACGGCTTTCTGTCTTGCAACCATGCCGAGATTAGAGTCCATAAAAGACTTCAGAAAAACACTTGACCTATTCTTGAAAGGATATGAAAATAGCGCTAATGCCGTTGGTGCAGTAATTGACGATTTAGCTGAAGTTGTTGAGAGAGTCACAGAATCACTATCAAATAAAGGCCATATTTATTATCTTGGATCAGGAGAATATGGCAAACTAGGAATATTGGATGCTTCAGAATGCAATCCAACCTTTGGTGCAAGGCATGAAGATGTTCGCGGTTTTATTGAAGGGGGCTGGCAAAAATTTATCACTCCAGAACAATTTGCGGAATTTTCTTTAACCGGCAAAAAGTTTATTTATGATAATCCCCTTGGCTTGGAATACTTTAACGCTCTTCAGCTTTCAGAAAATGACATTGTTGTCTTCCTTGGAGAAACAAAGCTCTCAAAAAATCTGAAAAATTCGTATAGCGTTGCTTACGAAAAAGGAGCTAAAACTATTGAGATGATTATAAATCCAGAAAAAGAACAAGAATTTGGAGTCTATCCCAGCATTAGTTCGAATATGTTTTTTGACTATCATGGGTACAAGCTAAATGCAATGAAGTTATTGCTTAACACCATAACAACTGCCTCTTATGCGCCACTAAAAGCCTATGGCAACAAAATGATTGATCTAAGATTGAAGAATGATAAGTTGATATCGAGGGGAATAAGAATAATCCAAGAAATAATCCAAGATCCAATTTTATCAAAGCAGGATATTATTGCGCAATTTGATTATGCGACCAGAATGGCTGGTAAAACTAGCTATGGCGAAGTGGACCATCTTATACCTTCGGCTTTGCTGAAGTTGAAGGGAATTGGTTATGAACTTGGAGTCAGATATCTTAATGAGGATCCTGTTGTTAGAAGGGTTATCAAGAAATACTGCAAATAAAAAACTACGCTAAAATTCTTTCTTCACGAATTTGGCAAATATCTCTTCATAAAATCATAAGCCATCCCAGATACTTTGCGGATAATATTTGCACGCTGTGATATCCAAATTCTATAATCGGAAGCTCTGGTGTCTTTTTCAATGATTCCTATCATGATATATGGGCATTCGTCACCCTTTTTATTTTTCGCAACTATGACGCCCATATCGCCGCATAGCATGGCCGTGCTTCCAGTCTTATCATAGACATCAGTCCCAAAAGGGATTTCTGGAACATTTTGAACTAGCCTATCCATCCTCTTGGGCAATTTCATCAGCCTCTTCAATTCATTAGAATATGACAACTCATCATTCCACATTGCTTTAAGAAACCTTAAATAGTCATTTGCAGATGCCTTATTATTATACGTCTTTCCTTCATTTGGGCCGCTTTCTGGAATGTATTCAACGATTTTTGTATTATGGAAAATATGCTTGTAATCCGTTTCTATCAGTCTTTGCGCGCCTTCCGGGCCGCCTAATCGGCTTAAAACCCAGTTAGAATAACTGTTATTGCTCCACCTAATCATTCCTTCCAGCACACCTTTGGCTGTTTTTTTGCCATCAATATCCTCTATAACTGCTTTGTCATAATCTTCCTGGCTAATTTTTCCTTCATACATCTTATGCAAGAATAATAATGCTAAAAACGGCTTATGCATGCTTGCTGACTGCATTGGCACATCAGCATCAATGGAAACTAAACTCTCATTTGTTTTTAGATTATATGTTACCCAAGAACTTTTTTCATCACTTTCTATCTCTCCTTTTGACCTTGTTCCATCGATAAAGCTCACAATTCGGTTTTCCAGAGTAGAATCGATCGATTTTTTGCTTTTTAATGCGTAAGCTTCAGAAAGGCTAAACATTGCTGGAGTCGATATAACAGCCCCCAGACTTATGAGCAAGAAATTTCGTCTGGCTATATCTACTGGTGTAGATTTAGACATTTTATACTATTACTATACTGCTTATTTAAATTATTTTCTAAAATCTGGGTTTTTATGCTAAACCATAATTATTGCACAGTTATAAAAAAAACCGTGTTGGTGTCCAATCCCAAATGGGAGGTAAAAAATGTATGTCAAATGGACACCAAAATTGAGACGGTATATAATCAACCAATGGAAGTTAGGAATTACGCCGGTAAGTGAAATAGCAAGGAATAGGCATGTTCCTAGAAGAACAATTTATTATCTCATTGAAAGGTACAAAAAGCATGGCTATGGCGGTTTACAGCCAAAGCCAAAAGGCAGGAAAAAAGAAAGTTTAAATCCTAAATTTATCCAGTTAATTACAGACGAGTGGCGCAAGCATAAGTGCGGCTGCCACAAGATGTGGCTGAGGTTCAAAACAATGGGGTTTGATGTTTCAGAGCGAAAAATACAGGAAGTGTTTAACGAGAAAGGCTTTAAGACAAATAGAAGAGATAGGCCTAGCCAGATCAAATTTGTCAAATACGAAAGACAAAAGCCAAAGGAGCTTTTGCATACTGACTGGTCAGTATGCCCATTCACAAAGCAGCATATCATCGCGTTCATTGATGACTGCACAAGGCTCCTGGTTCATGCCGAATATTTTGCGCACGCTACTACAGAAAATAGCATCATAGCATTTATGAATGCCATAGCAAAATTCGGCAAGCCTGAGGCCATATTAACCGACAATGGCGCTCAGTTTACGCCTGCAAGAGGCGATAAGGGGCCATTCACCTTGTTCTGCGAAGAACAAGGGATTAAGCACATTTTAGGGCGAGTTCACCATCCACAGACAAACGGAAAGATAGAACGGTGGTTTGGCACTTACAAGCAGGAGTATGATGAGAGATTCAGATGCTTGGACGATTTTATCAAATACTATAATGAAGAGAGGATACATCAGGGAATTGGATACCTTACACCACTTGAGAAATACAAAAGTGCAAAATTAGTGATTTAGGTTA
>Ga0209541_10003514_pt1 | contig 28745 bp, 31 predicted proteins | sample RifCSPlowO2_01_FD_184027 | JGI IMG/M metagenome (GOLD analysis project Ga0209541, IMG submission 184027) | Groundwater microbial communities from Rifle, Colorado - Rifle CSP2_plank lowO2_0.1 (SPAdes) (version 2) | ecosystem: Environmental > Aquatic > Deep subsurface > Groundwater | place... | reverse complement strand
ACCACTGGAACCTAACAGATCCTTGTTGTAGTACAAAGCCAAAACATCCATGGCTATCGGAATGGCGAAAATTTTGTCATCTTTCACAAAATCAGTTGTCGCCACATCCACAAAACTCTCTTTATAAGTTCGCAGGTTCATCAACTGGTCAGGCATGGGTGAAATTTTATCCGCGTGTTTCGGCAGCCAATCATTATGAATAGAAAAAATATCCGGGCCAGCTCCGGCGGCCAAGGCATTGATTAACTCCTGCTCATATGTGCTGGCTTCTTTTTTTACAAATTTAACGGTCACGTTTTTATGCGTGGCGGTATAATCGGTAAGCAGCTCGCGCACGTTTTCTGAATCTTCAAAGGTTTTCCACCAAGTCAGTTCAAGCTTATCAGTGGATGGGGAGGGTGGTTTGGGGCCGCTGGTCGTAAAAAACAAAACCCCGGCTAAAATCAGCAGAAGCACTAAAATGCCGCCTAAGATGTAATATTTTTTGTCCATTTTGATTTGTTTTTCTTCAAATTAGAACTCCCCTCTCCCACCTCGGGAGAGGGGCCGGGGGTGAGGGTCTAACAATTCAATCGCACTATCATTTTACAATATTTTTGAGGTATTCGGCAAATTCCACGCTTAAATCATCATGCTTCAATCCAAATTCCACTACGGCCTTCAAGTATTCCAGTTTGTTGCCGCAGTCATAGTATTTGGAATTTTTCAATTCCACCGCGTAGACATCGCGTTTGGCAATCAAACGGTCAATCGCTTCCGGGAGCCAAATCTCCCCACCTCGAGACGGCGGCATGGTTTGTAAAATTTCAAAAATATCCGGAGTGAGTAAATAGTTGCCATGGGTGGCTAAATCCGACGGAGCCTGACCAAGCTCTGGTTTTTCAACAATTTTATTAATTTTATAAAAATTGTCCTTAACTTTAGTTACGTCAGCAATGCCATATCGAGAAACTTCTTTTTTGCCGACTCTGACTCCGGCAATAATTGGCGCTTGGAATTGCTTATAAGCTTCGATCAGTTGGGTGATCGCTGAAGGTTGGGCATAAAAAAATTCATCACCCCACATCACCACAAACGGCTCATCTCCAACCACATCTTTGGCCATTAAAACCGCGTGACCATTGCCCAACGGTTCCTTTTGGCGCACGTAGACGAAATCCGCTAAATCCGAAATTTTCTTAATTTCTCTAAGTTCATCAGATTTGCCACTTTTCTCGAGCCTGGCCTCCAATTCAAAGTGGCGATCAAAGTGATCTTCAATCGCCCGTTTATGCCAACCCGTAACCACAATAATTTGTTCAATCCCCGCTTCCACTGCTTGCTCAACCACATATTGAATCACCGGCTTATCAACTATGGGCAGCATCTCCTTGGGCTGGGCTTTGGTGGCTGGTAAAAATCTGGTACCAAATCCGGCTGCCGGGATTACGGCCTTGCGGACTTTCTTCAGAGTAGTCATATCTTGGATATTATATCGTATGTGGATAATTAACAAAAGACTGCGGAATCTTAAAAGAAAACAGGGATCTTGACACTAGGTGAACGATCGTATACCATTTAGGCATGAAAGATAACTACGAAGGAACTGGTGGGTGAGGTCGCCGCCCCGAACCGACTGGTTCCTTCGAATCTTTCCTAGATAGTAACAAGTTTATAAGTATTAGTTTTTAATGAATAACTTAGTTTTAAATAGTAAATATCCTCTAGAAGAACGGACAGCTAAGTTTGGAGAAGATATTATACGGTTCTGTTCTGGATTATCCTTAAATACTATTACACAGCCGGTTGTGAATCAACTAATCAGGTCAGGAACGGGAATTGGCGCTAACTATATGGAAGCCAATGGTGGAAGTTCTAGAAAAGATTTTCAAAACAAGATTTACATCTGTAAGAAAGAAACTCAGGAGACCAAACACTGGCTAAGGATGATGAAAGTCTGTTTCCCAGAAAGGCTAGATACTATTGAGAAGCTTTGGGCTGAAGCGCAGGAATTAACACTAATTTTTTCGAAAATAGTATCAACGCTAAAAAATGGAAAAGAATTAGTGAAAACTAGCAATTAATAACTCATTAAAAATTATAAACTAGAAAATATAAATTTATGAATGAGTTGACTCCAAAACAACAAGAATTACTTAATTTACTCACAGATGAAATACGCACAAAGGGCCTCCCGCCGTCAATTTCGGAAATCGCGAATTCGCTCAAACTTAAATCTAAAAACGCAGTGGTCAAACTTTTACGGATTCTGGAAGATAAAGGATTTATCCGTAGATCTCATAAAGCTCGGGGCATTGAAGTCCTAAACCCGGAAGGCGAGCCAATTGGCTTAGGACTCATCAGTGTTCCCCTCTTAGGAAGGATCACAGCCGGGCTTCCCATGCTGGCCGAAGAGCAGATTGAAGATTGGCTGAATTTACCCGTAAGTCTTGTCCGCGGACGGAAAGACGTATTCTTACTCAAAGTTCAAGGCATGAGCATGAAGGATGCCGGAATCTTAAATGGTGATTTGGTGATTGTGAAGCAACAAAAAATCGCCGATCTCAATGACATTGTGGTCGCCCTGTTAGAAGACGAGGCCACAGTCAAGCGATTGGTTAAAAAAGATAATCGGTTTTATTTAAAAGCTGAAAATAAAGACTATCCTAATATCTACCCGGAACATGAATGGTCGATCCAGGGTAAAGTAATCGGAGTAATCCGCCGCATGGAGTAAGCGCTCCAGGCGGACAGGTAAGACGATTAAGAATAATTAAACTATATGAGCGAATTTGAAAAGCAAAAATTTACGGTCATCAGGCAACTTCGGAACCTTTGCGCGCATTGCGCCCATGATGTTTCGCACAGTTGTAGGCTAAAAACAATCATCAGCGAACTGGATAATTTGTCTGGTGTCCCCCTGATTGTAAATGATCGCTTCACAGGTTTACTCATGAACAAATAATTTTATGGAATTTGCACCATCTTTGTTTTCTACTAGAGTTTCCTCTGGCCGCCGAACAATTTTCTTTGATGTGAAAAATACTAAGGATCAAAAGCCTTATTTAAAAATCACTGAATCCTCCATCTCCAAGGATGGCGAAAAGAAAAAAACTTATATGGCTGTGTTTGAAAACGAAATGAACGATTTTAAGCAAGCCGTGGAACAGGTCATGGGTTTCGTCAATCAAAGCGCAAAGTAAAGTTTGAGGCCTGGGATTTACCCTGGGCCTCTTAATTTAATTAAGCATAAAGATAATATGGCATCTAAAGTTTTTTCCGCAGCATTGGTTGGCCTGACTGCCAACCCAGTAGAAGTAGAAGTTGACGTTTCTGGAGGTTTACCTAAAACAATAATTGTCGGTTTACCTGACACTGCGGTACAAGAAGCAAGGGAACGCGTAAAATCCGCAATCAGAAATTCTAACGCAGTTTATCCCCCCTCACACGTTTCCATTAATTTAGCTCCGGCGGATTTACCGAAAAACGGTTCACATTTTGATTTACCTATTGCCATCTCGGTTCTGCTGAACTCTGGTCAAATATTTTTTGAACCAAAAGCAAAACTATTCTTAGGTGAACTGGCCTTAGATGGCAATCTAAGACCAGTGTCCGGAGTCTTACCTATAGCCTTGATGGCCAGAGAACAAGGATTCAAAAAACTTTTCATCCCGAAGGAAAACAGCAGAGAAGCCTCGCTTGTGACTGGAATAGAAATCATCCCGATTAAAAATCTTTATGAAATTATAGGATATTTACAAAATCTCATTAAAATCCCGCCACTTCAACCTGCTAACTGGGAAGAAATCTTACGTTCGCCAGAACCCAGCTTTAATATGAAGTTAGTCAAAGGCCAAGAAGCAGCCAAGCGCGCCCTGGAAATCGCGGCTGCTGGCGGGCATAACCTTCTGCTTTCCGGCCCGCCGGGAACTGGCAAAACCTTACTTGCCAAAGCCTTGCCTTCAATCTTGCCCAAACTGACTGTCGATGAAGCCCTAGAAATTACCAAGATTTACAGCGTGGCGGGGTTGCTCAATGTCACGAAAGCCCTAGTCACCCAAAGAGTGTTTCGCAGCCCGCATCATACTTCTTCCTCTGTGGCCTTGGTTGGCGGGGGTTCTCACCCAAAACCTGGAGAAATCTCTCTATCCCATCGCGGGGTGTTATTTTTAGACGAATTTCCGGAGTTTTCCCGAAATGTCCTAGAAAATCTGCGACAGCCCCTGGAAGACGGCATTGTCACTGTAGCCAGAGCTGCGGCTACTGTAACCTTTCCTGCCCAATTCACCCTCGTGGCTGCCCAGAATCCGTGCCCCTGCGGGTATTATTCTGATCCGATTAAAAGCTGTATTTGCAGTCCGGGGCAAATCATGAAATACCAAAAGAAGATTTCTGGACCGCTGCTGGATCGGATTGATCTTTGCGTGGAAGTTGGTCGAATTGAATACGATAAATTATCATCAGACACAGTTGGCGAATCATCCGAGGATATTCAAGTTCGGGTTCAGAAAGCCCGAGATATTCAAACTAAACGATTTGCTAACCATCCTGGTATTAACACCAATTCTGAAATGAGCATTAAAGAAATCAAAGAATTCTGTAAACTTGGTGCGGCGGAACAAAATTTTATGAAAACCGCGGTAGTCAAAATGTATTTATCCGCCCGGTCTTATCATCGGATTCTGAAACTGGCTCGAACCATTGCTGATTTGGAAAATAATCCCGTGACCACTGTCACGCATCTTGCCGAGGCTTTACAGTACCGACCGAAGGTTGATTAAATTTATAAAATAAAAAAAGCCTTGCGGCTGTTGCGGTCCTGCTTCGCGAAGCTTCGCAGGACACTTCTTCGCTCCCAATAAGTGCAAGGGTTGCTTGCACTTCGTAGCTCCTTTAGGAGCGAAGAAGTGGTGCGCGCGCTAGGATTCTCCCGCCGTTGGCGGGAGAATCTAAATTATTTTTGGTGGGCATGCCTGGACTCGAACCAGGAACCCTCTGTGTATAAGACAGATGCTCTAACCAGTTGAGCTACATGCCCATCGCAATATTATATTCTTTTTATTCTACTTCTTCAAGAGCGGCAGAGCCACGCCGATTATCCCCGCATGTTTGAGTTTAGAAATTCTAACTGGTGTTGTATTTTTGTATCCACCAACGCTTGTCGTGAGCGTGTTGGCCAAGACTTCCATTCCAGTTAATTTACTCCAACTGCCGCCCAAAACAATCACATCCGGATTAAAACTTAGAACGACCATATTCAAAATAGTTTTTAAATATTTCTTCGCCTCATGAGCGTTAACAAATTCACCTGCCGCGTGTCTATGGTCTCGGAACATTTTATTATCCAAAAGGGTAACGTGCTCTAATTCTCCGGCAATCCCATCTTTACCAAGATAGATTTTTTTATCAATCACAATCCCAACGCCAACACCAGTGCCTAAAATTATGCCAGCAACCACTGTTGAATCTTTCCCTTGTCCAACCAAGGCTTCAGCAAACGTAAAAGCCTTCGCGTCGTTTAACACATTGACCGGGACCTTAAATTTCTTTGCCATCGTCTGCTTAAGGTTCACCGAATCAAAATCTTTGACATTAGGCAGCCTAGTCACTACTCCATTACCTAAAACCTGCCCGGGCATAGCCAAACCAATAGCAGAAAAGCCATCATAAGAGCCAACTAAATTGACTAATTGCCTGACTAAATCGGTTTGTGAGGTGGGCATAATTGCGATGCTGCTCACTCTCAATTTATTATCCACGAGGCCAGCAGCGATTTTAGTTCCGCCTACATCAATTCCTAAAATTTTCTTCATGTTGGTATTATATTAGATTTTGATTCTTTGAACAAAATAATTATCAAGCCTGCCACTACAAACACATCGGCTACGTTAAAAGTAAAACCTAAACCTAAATCCAAAAAATCTCGGACATACCCAAGATACAGCCGATCAATGATATTTGAAAGCGCGCCAAAAAAAATTAAAGCAAAAGCAAGCTTCCCCAAAACGGAAAGTTCCGGGCGATGAGAAAAATAATAATATACAAAAAATATTAATGCCAAGGCCACAACCATTAAATTCAAAAGCAACCCAAAATTTAAACCAAAACCCAAACCGAAATTTTTAACAAGGTGAATATGCAGGGGGCCAATGAAAAAATCACGAGAACTGAAAATTAATTTCGTGATTTGATCAAGTACTATTATTGCAAAAATTTTCTTGGGCATTATTTCGCGTGCTGGATACAAATATCAGCGGCGGGTTCTGCCCGCATCCGGGCCTCATCGATCATGTCTCCCTGAATGCATTGGCCATAGGTACCGTCTGCGATACGCTGGAGAGCTTGCTCAACCTTATGAAGCCGCTGTTCTAACCTTTCTGCAACGGAAAGATCATTCTGAAACTGTTCCACCTCATGGGCATTCTCACCCTCTTCGCTTCCTAGTTCATCAAACTTTGGTTTATGCCCGCCGGGAATTTCAGGGTCAACGTTGGTATCGCGAGCTAAAATTGCGTTAAGCCGCTTTTGCTCGGCCAAAAGCTTGGCTTTATTTTCTTCAAGCAATGATTTATTCATATTCATATTATACTAGATTTTAGCCAACAAAAAAAGCCTCATTCGTTTCGGGCTCTGTATCTTGAAAATTTAGTGGATACAGAGCGGATCATGCACCGCGCTATTATAAATAATGTCGGTAGATCCGCCCTGTGGGCGATCTCTACTGAAGTTCATCTCCGCTCAACTGAAAAGAAGAGCAGAGGTCAACATTCGTATGTAGAAACCGTAAAAAGAACGCTTATATATCTAACCAATTTATAAGAGATGTTCTACACTGTTCTTGTGGTGAGTTAACACCTAACATTTTATTTTATGTTTGTTTTATTTTTATACAAACGATTTTTGTTTTTGTTTTACAAGCAGGAGGGTTAGAACTCCTATGACGAATAGTGGAGAACGTCGAGGCTTCAAAATCTTAAGGCTTCGGCTTTCTCCGCTACCTTTAGATTTTCAATGTACAACAGAACTAGTATAGCAAAAATTTTAGGTCTTGTCAATTCTGACATCAAATTTAGCAATAAATAATAAAATCCTAAGAAAATTTAGGATTTTATCTTGCCAACACTGAAGTTATACACAAAATTTTTCTTATTCTGCCGCTGCCGGCGCCCAATCAGATATCTTGACCTTAGTCCGGATGGCTTTTTCTATATCCTTGGCTGCCTTGGGATTGTCTTTCAGGAAATTCTTGGCGTTTTCACGACCCACCCCTAGTTTCACATCCCCGAAACTATAGGTATTGCCGGATTTGGTGATAATACTGTAGGTGACCCCGGTATCTAAAAGGTCCCCGGTGTAGGAAATGCCACCTTCTCCAAACATGATATCAAACTCCGTCGTCTTAAACGGCGGGGCGACTTTATTTTTTACAATCTTCGCTTTAACTCGACTACCCATAATAACCTCGCCTTGTTTAATCTGGGCAAGCTTTCTAACTTCAATCCGAACCGAGGAATAAAATTTCAAAGCTTGGCCGCCGGTCGTAGTTTCCGGATTGCCAAACATGACGCCAATCTTCATGCGGATCTGATTGATAAAAATAATGGTACAGTTTGACTTAGAAACAATCGCCGTAAGTTTACGCAAGGCCTGACTCATAAGACGCGCATGCAATCCCATATGCGAAGCACCCATGTCACCTTCGATCTCTGCCCGAGGAGTAAGAGCCGCGACAGAATCCACCACAATAATCTCAACACTACCAGAACGCACCAAAGCTTCAACGATATCCAAAGCCTGTTCACCATTGTCGGGTTGTGAAATTAAAAGTTTATCAATCTTAACCCCCACAGCTTTCGCGCGATCCGGATCAAGCGCGTGCTCCGCATCCACGAATGCTGCAACCCCGTCGCGCTTTTGTACTTCCGCGACAATGTGCATGGCCAGTGTTGTCTTGCCAGATGCTTCGGGTCCATAAATTTCAATAATCCGTCCTTTCGGAATTCCGCCTGCGCCCAAAGCTAAATCCAAAGACAAACATCCGGTTGGAATAACGTCAACGTTCATGGCCGTAGCTTTCTGCAAAGTCATGATCGAACCTTCACCAAATTTATCGCGAATTTGTGACAGCGCTTCATCCAAACCACTATTAGAACTTTTCGGAGTACCCTTAACCATAAAATTATGTTTACTTAATTATTAATATTATAAACTATTGCGAACTGCTTGAAAACTGAACATTGCGGATGACTTCGCCTTCTCGCCCAAGCAAACCCAACTCCTTACCATTAAAAACTATACTTGTGGAACCGGCATTGGCGGAAGTTAAAACAATGTCACTTTTGGCTGAAACAGTTTTTGTGGATCCAGGAAGCATGGTTCCTCGCTGCACAACAGCGCCATCCACTTCCAAATACACCCAAGCGCTACCAGGCCCGATATTGATTGTTAAATTAATTGCCGCCGGCACCACCGGCTCAAGCGATGTGCTCTTACTAGTAATTTGCCGGGTAAGTTTACTAATCTTGCCGAATTTATTTTTTTCGCTAATTTCAACCACATTTAGCCCTGGAGATAACAATAAAATTTCGGTAAATTGACCAGTAGAATCAAGCAAAACCGGTTGGTTGTTGATAAATATCTCTGCCCCTATTTCGCCTTTGCCGGAAACTACTATGCTATTTCCATCCACAGTTTGATCTCCTGCTGGCTCTAACAAACTTAAATATGGTGGCGCCCAAACTGAGCGAATCTGATCTAAGACATAAATCACCGCAGTTAACGCCACTAATAAACTAAATCCAATAATTAAAGTTCTTGGGGTTAATGATAACCAATTTGTTTTTTCCAACTGGAGTATCGGTGGGGCCAAATCATACCCTTGCTCTTTTTCATACTGATCAATCAAAACCTGTTCTTTAATGTGATAAAATTCAGCTAAACTTTTCAGGAATCCTCGGATATAAACATCGGCGGGCAATTGTTCGAATCGCCCGGCCTCAAGTAGCTCCAAATAACTTGGTTTAATTTGGGTGAGTAGGCTGACTGTTTTCATATCCAAATTTAAAATCTTGCGGACTTGTTGCAAATATTCACCCAGTGTATCAATCTTGACGGTGTGGGTTTTAAATAAGGTTGCGTTCATTTTTTGTTAATCAAATTAACAATCAGCTTAATCATAATGTCTTTCAGCTGTGGTTTTGATTCAGCAACCAGCAAGGTCAAAGCAGTTAGAGCTGAATCATTTATTTTCTTTTCACCTTTTTTATTATGCAAATAGTTATTATTAATCAAGAATAATAGAAATAACAAAGCTCCGATCCGCTTGTTGCCATCAACAAACGGATGATCTTTTACTGCAAAGTACAGAACATGCGCCGCTTTTTCATCCAACGACGGATACAGATCTCGGCCTGAAAAAATGTGTCCGATATTCCCTAAGACCTGCGCCAGTTTATTACTAACTTCCGAACCAAATAGTTCCGTGGCTGCTTGGTCTTTAATTAAGCGCGCCTTAAATCGTGCGATTGCTTTCTTGACTTGATCATAATCTAAATATTTTACTGGTTTCTTGCTAACGTCGTCCAATGACAAATTACCGGAATCAAATTGATTCAGCGTTATCCAGGTGTTAGTATAATCAGTAATGATATGCAGCAATTCTTTTTCGTAGCCTTCCAACCGCTTGGCTTCTAGAGCGTGCTGCATTAACCCAATTGCTTGCGAAAGCTCTTTTAGTTTCGATTGCTGATTTTCCTCCAACCGTTTTTCGTTGATCAAATAACCCTTAAGTAAATAGTCGCGTAGATGCCTCGTGGCCCAAATACGAAATTGGGTTGCCCTTTTAGAATTAACTCTATAGCCCACAGAAAGAATAAAATCGAGATTATATAGCTTAACCGGTTTATCTGAATTTGCAATGTGCAAATTTTGCACATTGCTTTTTTCCTCTAATTCGCCTGATTTTACTATATTTCTAAGGTGTTTGGTTATTGAACTACGGTCAGTTTCAAAAAGGGTAGCAATGCCCACTTGGGTCATCCAAACGTTATCTTCCTGAACTTGAACTTCAATTTCAGGGCCCTGGAGAGCCTTGTAAATAATGATTTCACCCTTATTTTCTATGTTTTCCATAAATTAAGTGCCTACATCATACCATAAAACGAAAAGCGGCCTTTCCGCCAACTGGCGGAAGCCGCTTATTTATATTAATTATGAACCTTGAAAACTTAATTGTCAAATTCCGCCGGTTCATCAGCCTGATGATTATCGGAATTTTTTACCCCATACACTTCCCGCGGCTTGGCTCCCTCCCCCGGACCGATCAGACCTTTGTCTTCCATCAGATCTAGGAGTCTCGCCGCTCGGGCATAACCGACTCTCAAGCGACGCTGCAAGAGTGATGCTGAGGCTTTGCCTGCGGCTTGGACCAGTTCCATAGCTTCCGCCAGCAATTCGTCATCGTCGTCGTCAGCAGAATTTTCTACTCCATGGATATTCACGCCTCGGTGGGGCTTTTCGACAATCTGCTCATCATAAATTGTGCTGCCGGATTGTTCTTTAATAAAATCAACCACGCGCCTAATTTCTTTTTCTCCCACAAATGCGCCTTGAATTCGCTTAGGCTTGGCCAACTCGGCTGTCACATAAAGCATATCGCCAGAGCCCAAAAGTTTTTCAGCGCCGGCGGTATCCAAAATTGTGCGTGAGTCAACTTGCGAGGCCACAGCAAACGCCATTCTGGCCGTAATGTTAGCTTTGATCAAACCAGTGATTACATCCACGGATGGTCTTTGGGTAGCCACAACCAAATGGATCCCCACGGCGCGCGCCATCTGGGCCAGACGAACAATGGCTGCTTCCACGTCATTCTGCGCCACGCTCATCAGATCCGCCAGTTCATCTACTATAACCACTAAGTAGGGTAACCGAATCAAGGCCGCGTTATTGTATTCTCCAATATTGCGCTTATGGACTTCCGATAATAATTTATATCGCCTGTCCATTTCTGCCACTGCCCACTTCAGAGCATTCACAGCTTTTTGATGATCTGTGATGACTGGGGTCATGAGATGTGGTAAACCATTATATAAATTTAATTCTACGCGCTTCGGATCAATAATAATAAATTTAATTTCCGAAGGAGCGCAGCGAAACAAAAAACTTATTAAAACGGAATTAATGGCCACTGATTTGCCAGTGCCAGTCGCACCGGCGATCAGCAAATGCGGCATACGTGATAAATCGGCAATCATGGGGTGCCCGGCCACATCACGACCCAAGGCAAACGACAGTTTGGAAGGCTGTTCAATGAATGTTTGGTGCCCTAAAATTTCTTTAATTCGCACCACTGCTGCTGACTTATTGGGAATTTCCACACCAACCAAGGCTTTGCCGGGAATTGGCAATTCCATACGAATGGAACTGGCGGCCAGTGCCAACGCCAAATCATTTTGCAACCCAGCAATTTGAGACAATTTAACTCCCACCGCTGGACGAAAAGTATATTGTGTGACAGTGGGGCCGACATTAACTTCGCCCATTTCTACATCAATGCCAAAGTCATTGAGAGTTTTTTGAATTATGGAAACGTTGGCCTCAATATTGCCGGAATCAACCTTCTGTTTTGCGTCATCCAACAGATCAAGCGCCGGGAACTTCCAATCTTTATCCGAAGGCGGTGGTGCCACTTTCATTCGCTTGGCAAGCTTGAGCTCATCCAAATTATTAACCGCCACTTCGTTTCGTGATCGAGCTGCCGCCTTATTCGTCTCGCCAATGGTTTCTTTGGTAAATCCGACATTGCCGCCATTATTAATTTTAAGTTTGCCATTTAGCAGTTTGCGTTTGTCTGCTTCTGACTTCTTTTTCAATAGATCAGCAAAGGAAACGTTGAAAGTCACAAGCATGGAAATAATTATGCCTGCCAAAAAAATTACAAGACTGGCGATAAAACCCATAAATCGCATCAAGGGATAAGAAGTCAAAACTCCCAAGTAGCCCCCGCCGCGGCCATCTTTGACTATGGAAAAAGCCAAATTAACATCATCGCTGATTTCCCATAAATGCAAAAGTCCGGTCAGGGTCAGGGTTAGCAAAACAGCGCCCACATAAGCATGTGTCGATACAGTCGAGGCTTCTTCTTCTGGTTTTTGCCGAAATAAGGCGACAGCTACAACCAAAAAAATCACTGGCACAAAATATGCCACCCAGCCAAATGCTAATTTTAAAACTTGGTTCGCCACTGTGCCGAATGGCCCAGCTAGACTGGTCAAACTTAAAGTAAATAGGATGGCCAACACCACAAAAAACACAATTGCTACTCCCTTGCGCGTGTCGCGTTTCAGATTCAATTGTGGTCGTTTGAAATTAGTGTAATCGAATTGTTCTTGGTTTCTTATCTTTCCCATAAAGTACTTTTATTTTAACACAAATCTACAAACTACTCACTACCAACTACTAACTATTTGATCCGCCAATTGTCCCCTTTGCGGACTAGTTTCCCTTTAACCTTAAAACCGGAAGCCAACTTGTGCCCGCCCCCACCGAAAGATTTGGCGATTTTTGATACATCCACTTTTTTATGAGGTTCGCTCCTTAAACTCCCCTTGACAAAATCCCCGTCTTGATGCAAAAACAACGCAAATCGCGCGTGCGGGACTGTGTTAAGCATCTCTACGAATCCTTCAAACATATCCTCTTCATCTCCTAGTTCCTTTAAATCATCACTGGTAATTACTGAAAATATCATTTTCTTTTCCGGATCAAACCTGGCATTTTCTAAACCACGCGACCAGGCTTTGATCGCTTTTGGACTCTTTGTGCCAAACAGATGAAAAACAATTTTATCAATTCTTGCTCCTCTTTTCATAAGTTGCGCCGATACTTCCAAGGATTCGGAAGTTGTATTCTCATGTTTAAATCCACCAGTATCAAAAACAATTCCCGACAAAATGCATGTGGCGATTTTTTGATTAATTTCCGCATCTACAAATTTTAAAAAATAATAAACCAGTTCTGCCACGGATGAAGTTTCCGGATCAACAATATTGATCGTGCCGAAATTAGTATTATCTGGATGATGATCAAAATTGATAATCGGAACTTTAATCCCCTCTAACTGTTTGAATCCGGTACGCGCAATTTTATTACAGCCAAATGTAATCACCAAATCAAAGTCCGGAGACTTAAAGGTCTCATTCACTACTTCATGACCTTCCAGAAAAAAATACCGAGGCGGGACGCCGTCTTTGATGACGATCTCCACTTGTTTGCCAATACTTTTCAAAAACCAATACATGCCCAAGGCCGATCCCAAGTCGTCCCCGTCTGTGCCTTCATGGGTAGTTAAAAAAATCCGATCGGATTGATTAATCAAATCTAAGGCTTTCCTAAATTGCAATTTATTGTTCATGAGTTTTGCGCAACAGCTCGTTAATATGAGCCGCGTATTCTTCCCCTAGATCCAAGGCGAATTTCACGCGTGGGACAAATTTCATAGTCAGTTTGCGATTTAGTTCACCTTGCAAATCAAAAAGGTGCTGGGTCAGTTCATCCAAAACTTGTTGTTGCACTTCCTTGTCACCCATGACGGTGATGGCCACCTTGCACCACTTCAGATCCGGAGTCACTTCCACCTTACTAATCGTGGTTAAGGCTGGCAATTCTAAGCCCCGAAGATAGTTGCCAATTTCAATGTGTAATAATGACGAAACTTTTTCCGTCCGCCTGCTCATTATAAGGTTTTCTTTCTGACTGTTTCTTCAAACAAAACTAGCACGTCACTGACTTCAATTTTAACCAAACCCTTAATACTAGCGCCAAACTCACTGCCGCGCAGCACTTCGTTCGATTTAATCTTGTTTTGCTGCAATTCCAAAACCTGACCCTTGCCAACAATTATATCGCCCCGCTTGATTTCAAATTGCGCGTCTTGTTTGATTTTGCCTTCGGCCACTGATCCGCCAATAATCATTTTATCTTTTTCCGTGCGGAAAATGGCCAGAATTTTGGCTCGACCCAATTCTGTGCGCAAAACTTCCGGAGTCAGCATGTCCACCACCTGGCGAGTTAAATCCTCAAGTAATTCGTAGATGACATCGTAAATTTGTACCGGGACTTTTTTGGCTTGCGCCAATTTGGCTGCTTGAACATTTAATCTGGTATGGAACCCGATGATGGTGGCGTTGGCGGCAGCGGCCCGTAGCACATCATTTTCGTTAATCTCACCAGCCCCTTCTTCTAAAATATTTAGTTTGACCTCGGTATTTTTTAATTTAGATAAAACTTCATTAATCGCTTCTAGACTTCCGAGGACATCCACTTTAATAATTAAATTTAAATCTTTGCCAGTAAAGCTTAAGCGTTTGTGGCCTGCGATTTTTTTGGCTCGTTCAGATTTAACGATAACTTCCGCGTATGCTTTGGCTTCATCTAAAATTGTATATGTTTTGAGAATATCTCCGGCGGTTGGGACGTCAGAAAGCCCGGTGATTAAGACCGGGGTTGCCGGCCCTGCGGTTTTGATTTTCATGCCCTTGGCATCCAGCATGGATCGAATTTTTCCGTAAGCTTTGCCCGCAGCAAAAAAATCAGAAAGATTTAAACTCCCGTTTTGGACAACTACGGTGGCCACTGGCCCTAAAGTTCTGGAAACGTGCGATTCAATCACGGTGGCCAAGGTTGCGCCTTTGGGGTTGGCTTTCAAATCCAAAACTTCGGCTTGCAGCAAAATCAAATCCAGTAATTCATCCACTCCGGCTCCGGTCAGGGCGGAAATTTTAGCCACTGGCACAGTTCCACCCCACTCCTCAATTAAAACGCCATAATCGGAGAGTTCTTTTTTCACCCGTTCAATATTCGCGTCCGGTCGGTCCACTTTATTAATCACCACGATCAATGGGGTGGCGGTTAACTTCGCCCGGTTAATCACTTCGATGGTTTGCGGCTTGACCCCATCATCTGCCGCAACAACCAAAACAATAATATCTGTGACATTCGCGCCTCTGGCGCGCATAGCAGCAAAGGCCTCGTGCCCTGGAGTATCAAGAAAAGTGACGAGCTTGCCGTTGCGACTGACTTGATAAGCGCCAATGTGTTGAGTAATTCGTCCGGCTTCGGTTTCGACCACCTTGGTTTTGCGAATAGTATCCAGCAGGGTAGTTTTACCATGATCCACATGACCCATGACCGCCACAATCGGCGGACGGATGATAAATTCACCTGATTTGTCAACCAGTTCCTGCTTGATGGCTTCCGAAACATAACCTAAACCAAGTCTGATAGTTGACTCCTGCTTTTCTGAAACCTGAAAGCCCAGATCCGCCGCAACAATCGCCGCCGTGTCATAGTCAATCTCCTCATTAATCGTGGCCATGACCCCGTTTTGGATGAGTTTCTTGATGACCACGGTTATGTCCAATCCTAATTTGCTTGCTAGCTCCTTCACACTTAAGACTTTCGGCAAGGAAATTTCTTTGGGTTCACCGGTTGGAACTGGCGCCTTTTTTTGACTTAGATTATTTAAAATTTGCTTGGCTAACAAATTGTCAATCTTGTTAGCTTTCGGAGACACGAAAAAACCCGCTTCCCGAATCTTGAATCGAAGCTGCTGCGCCGACATATTCAATTGCTTGCTAAGCGTTGATATATCCATAAGATTACAAATTATTATGCAGTATTTTGCGAAAAAAATCAAGATTACAAACATCCCGCATTTGCGGGATGTTTATTCTCTCACTTTTATTCTTTTGTTTTCTTGGTTAGAGTTTGTTGCCGACTTTGATTTTCCGAGCTTTGGATTTGGCCGCTTTGGGCAAGATCACGGTCAGAATGCCGTCTTTCAGATCCGCCCCCACGTTTTCAATGTCCACATCAACCGGCAACACGACAGATCTACTAAACGAACCCCAATAACATTCCTGATAAAAATAATCTTCGCTGGATGCTTCAAAATCTCTTTTTCGTTCACCCCTGATCGTCACCATGTCATTAGCAATGGTCACATCAATATCTTCGGGCCTCACTCCCGCGATCGTGGATTTGATAATCACATTGTCCTTGGTCTGATACATATCAATCGTCAACTGTCCTTCATATTCAGACAACCAGTCTTCCTGCGAGCCGCCAGTGGATGCTCCAGTTGTTTCTAATTCTTCATTTTCATCTTGCACATCCTCATCTTCGGAAGTGATGGTTTGGGAACCCATGATCTTATTGATTAAATTCTTGTCTTTGGCCATTGATTTTTACTTAATCTTCGTAGTTAGATATTAGTTTATAAACTTTGTGCTGTCAAATCTTGATAATGGCTAACTTTTAAGCCTTCCAACTCGGAACTTACAGACTCAATGGCAACAATCAGAGATACCGAATCTTTGGGCTTAACGATTTTGGTAAAGTTAGCCGCATGGTCAAATCTGATCTGGCCATCCAAAACCTGCTCGGCCATGGCCGAGGCCTCCCTGGGAATCCGAGCGTACTTGGCGATTCCTCGGCTAACCAAGTAATTAAGATTGATCAGTTCATGTCCTGGACGAATGTCGGTTAAGATCATGGGTAATTTTTTTACAACTGCTTCAGCCATGCTTGGCCCACCGGTTTTGTAAATCAAAACATCAGCCGCGGACATGAGCACTTCCATGTTGTCCACGTATCCTAAAATTTTGACCGGATGCGGGCTTGGTGCAGCGATTTGTGAAAGCTCTTGTTTTAATTGTTCGTTTTTCCCGCAGATCACCACGACCTGAAACGACCTTGGACTACGCAGCAGCTGAAGAAAAATTTCCTTATTGGATGCCCTGGCTCTTCCTGCCCCGCCCATCAGCACCACGGGCATGCTTTTGAGTAACCCCAATTGATCCAAAGCTTGCTCGCGGCTGATTGGATTAAAAAATTTCTCGGCAATCAAAGTGCCAGTGAGTCTGATTTTTGATGCGTTTATCCCCAAATTTTTGAGTTGGGTCACTTGCTCCGGGATATTACATATATATAAATCAGCTTCGTCATAAAGCCAGAACCGGTGCAGATGATAGTCAGAAAAAACAATGACCAGTTTGCCGCGATACAATCCCTTGGACTTAAGATAAGCCATGATCCCTGATGGCACAGTTTGCGTGGAGATCACGATGGCTGGTTGGAAATCCCGTAAAATTTGCAAAACATTTTTTGATTTAAACGACGCAGCGAATTTTCGCAGCGGCAAACTTAACCACAAAATCACTTGGGAATTATACAACCATCCCCACAAAGGTGAAATCTTGTCCAGCAAAGCCAAGTAAATTTTAATAACCGCGAAGCTGGCCATGCCGCTTTCCACTTTTTCTATGGTTTCAACTTTGACCTCAAAGTTTCCAGTTTTGGAAAGTTGCTCCGCCACGTTATCGGCCGTGGCCTTGATTCCGTAGCCAACCGCCGTGCATAAGACTAAAATTTTTGTTTTGGACATTAGTTAAAATAATTTCTTTGGCGGAAGGGGTGGGAGTCGAACCCACGAAAGGCTTGCGCCTTTATCGGTTTTCGAAACCGACGCACTAGGCCACTATGCGACCCTTCCTTATAGATATTGTTGCACGAATGCAAAACTTTTCCGATGCACTGGAGTTAAACCATACTTTCTTATCGCCGCTTTGTGCGCTTGGGTTGGATAACCTTTGTGTTGCACAAATCCGAATTTCGGATAAAGTTCATGCAATTTTGCTAGAATTTTGTCCCGTGCAACTTTGGCAACAATTGACGCGGCCGCGATTGACAAAATTTTTGCATCACCATCAACCACTGCTGCTTGCGATAAATTTAAATCATGAATCTTGTGCAACCCATCAACAAACAAAAAGTCTGGAAGTTTTTTTAAATTCTCTAACGATTGTCTCATTGCCAACATGGCGGCCTGTTGAATGTTTATCTTATCAATCGTTTCATGGCTGACAACTCCGATTGCGAAATCCAAACTGTGATCCCGGATAAATTCTACCAGTTGCTCTCGCTCTTGCTCGCTTGTAGTTTTCGAATCGCGCACTCGATACCACCACTTGCTCTTTGAGCGCTTGAGTCCGATTGATTGCGGATCTAAAATTACCGTTGCCGCAACCACTGGTCCGGCCAGCGGCCCAATCCCCACTTCGTCACAACCAGCTACACGGGTGAAACCTTCTAAATATTTTTTTCGTTCGAATTTGTATGTTGGGAACCTCATATGAGGTGTTTTTTACTAAAAGCAAACCCTGAACCAGATTTTAGATACCTCTCAAAAGCCAACGCCTTGGTTTTATCTTTGAAAGCGCAATACCATTCTAATTCAAAAAGTTTTTTCTTAGAAGTATAAATCTGCCCTCCCCGATTATGCTTCTCAAATTGGGCTTGAAGATCTTCGGTAAAGCCTTTGTAATAACTTTGGTCTTTTTGGCTTTTTAGAATATAAACGTAATACATAGTTTTTTGTACTCCTTCGCTTGCTTCTGCGCTATAGCTACGAAGCACAAGCAAGCTTCGGAGTACACTGCTTCGCTCCCAATACGTGCAACCTTAGTTGCTTGCACTGCGAAGCTCCGTTAGGAGCGAAGCAGTGGTGGACCCTACCGGGCTCGAACCGGTCACCTCTTCCATGCCATGGAAGCGCTCTACCAAATGAGCTAAGGGCCCATAAATTTTTGGTCCTCTCGGAGGGAGTCGAACCCCCATCTCTCCCTTAGGACGGGATTGCTCTATCCATTGAGCTACGAAAGGTTATATTGCTTTGCCTGCTCCCCCGCCCGAACGACCGATTGAAAAGCTTTATTGTCGTTCGGTCGGGCAGGTATCCATTGAGCTACGAGGGCTCAATTCTTACCGAACCTGCACTTTATTTTACTGAAATTCATCTAACCTGTAAATACTGGACAAACCCCTCTCCATCTGCTATAGTTGTGGGTCACAATTTGTGATCGTTCTCGACAACTACATAAGGAGGAGGAATGAAACTAACACCTAGCTTTTGGACAATCTGCAAGCTCTGGTTCTTCTATCTTTTACCTTTCTGGGCCGCAGTGCCCAAGATCGGCGAGTTGGAAGAAGCAGACTGCATTTTCGTTCAAGCGTTCGGACGGAACAACTACACCGACGCTGAACTGGGACGAGTACTCTGGGATCTACGGACGGAAGTTCGTCTGTCAGATCTTGACGCCTTCAACCTTTTGGCTCAACGCGCGTTCGAACCCGGAGCTTCCAACCGGGCGTTGGCCAAATACGCCATGCAGCGGGCATACAAGTACAACATCCCGATCATCGCGCAGTGGGAAGTAGTGTTTGCCATTTACCAGATGGATCCAAACTGGTACGTGTCAAACCGGGATCTGATTGACTGTCTGTGGCCGCCGAAGGAAGGGTACTTTGCCACCTGGCACGTCAAAGTCCTAAGCAAAGAGCGAATGCGAAGCCGCATACTCTGTCGGCCTCTCGAAATCGTGCACCCCGCCATGACCGTCCGTGCCGTGCCGATCATCTGGAGTTTGGGGCTCAATCCCGTAGTAGAACCAATTTCTGCAAGGGAATCTACCCGCCATGAGCTCTGGGTTTGGGATCAATCCTCTATCCAACCCTGGACTCGAAACTTCCAAGCGTGGAAAGTCCGAGAACTCATGGGTCGCGTGGCGCATGTAGTGACACACATCTGGGGCGTGCGTCACGTCATCTTTGCGATCAAGCCACACCTGTCGGCAAGCGCACAGCAAATGATCCCGGGCAACTGGATCAGGTTCTTCCCGCCGAAAACGCTCACCGCATGAGCACCGCCGCAGCACGTGTGAACATCACCAATGTTCCACGTCGCTGCGGTTTCTTTTTGCCCACAATAATTAATAATCTAATCGTGGCAATCCGCCGAAGCTTTAAGCGCAGGCGGATTATACCAATGATATACTTATCTCATGATCGCCACTTCACATGTCATAATCGGTGGGGCTGTAGGTATTGCGGTTGGAACCGTGACCCAAAACCCCGCGGTTGCTTTGGCTGCAGGGATTGCTTCGCATTTGATTTGTGATGCCATCCCTCATTTGGATACGCCATTCCGAATGGAATTTAAAGATGGCTATGTAGATCAGCCAATCTGGAACAAGAAACTTTATATCTGGGCAATTACCGATTCGCTTGTGGCATTCCTCTTAACTCTCTTTTTGTGGCAAAGATATTTTGATTTTTACTTCTTTGCGCCGTTTGCCTGGGGCACGCTGGGCGGCTATTTACCAGATTTGCTGGATAATTTTCCGCTCTGGAGTATTCAGATCCGCCAATTTCCCGGCTTGAAACAATTCCATGCGCTTCATTTAGACATACACAATCTTTGGCAATTCAAATTTCCCATGCCAGATAACTGGCCCTTAGGAACAGCCACCCAAATCGCGTTCGTTCTCCCCTGTCTGTGGTACATCATCCGATAATTAAAAACCGCCTACAGTAGGCGGTTTTTATATTTTTCAAATCCCTTTTTCATAACTATCGTTTCATATTGTTTCACTGGTCGGGGTGCTGGGAATTGAACCCAGTCTACACGAACCCGAATCGTGCGTACTACCGTCATACTCCACCCCGAAAATAATATCTAAATTATAAAGTGTTATTAAACAAAATCAAAGTGAAGCTAAGAACCAAATATGCACTTTGATTTTGAAAGGAGCAATGCATAGACCGTAGCATGTTTTGTGAAACAAAACTGCGACGTGTCTAGCAATTGCGACGCAGACGTGACGAAACGCCAGGTGTGTCAGTGCTGAAGTATATTTTTTGCTTGCGCAATATTTAACTTCGGTGGGACTGACACAACACTGGCGTCACAGTGCGTAGGCGTGCATCGGCGCTCCTCAAATGTTGGCCGCGTTGGTAGGCTCCGGTTGCTTCTTCTCGAGTTGCTTCTGGATCAGCCTAAAGGCTATATCCACGACCTTTCGGGCCTGAGCCCCCTCCAGATCTGCCCCAACCATCACATACAGGTCAAACCACTCATCAATTGTGATGGCCGCGTCCGACGACCCCTTGAGGAGCAAGTTCCCCTGAACAATCAGGGTGTTCTTCTCCATAATCTTCTGCACGTTTCATTCCCCCTTTCGAATGTTTCAGAAGTAATTCAGTCTATCACGTAATCCCCTATTGTTTCAAGGGTGGAACATCTAACAATACCGATCAAACTACAGAAGGCTTGATTAGACCATATGCAACAAATGCGTAAAACCCAAAATAACCCTATACTTTAGATAGTTTGTCAAAGTTCCACCAAAAAAGTTTCATCATAGAATCTCAAAAAGATCAAATTCATAATTAGAACATAAAGCTTCCTAGATTTCAAGGTCTACAAAATGTTTCACAGGTTTCATGTAAGATTTGGAATCTAATTTGTATGGGAAATCGCCAAAAACCTCATTAAACCAAGATTTGCGTGCCGTTTGTTTCATGTTTGTTTCATCCCTGACCAAAAATCTAACTGGTGGTAAAAAAATACGCACTACAACATAAATTTGCCACATCTACAAATTTACTATGTAGTTAAGTATTGGACAGTTTTAGAAACAATTGATAAATCTAGGAATTCGTGTTCTAATAATATACCCTTGACTGGGTCTGGCTCTGGATATGTTTCACATGTTTCATATGAGATTTATAATCTGCATATACTAGAAAATATAGGGGTATTGTATTCATTAGAAAATAAACAGCTAAATTTTGCAAGTATGATGTTTCACGGACTGTTTCATAGCTTATATTTCACATTTTTGACTAAATGACTGAAACTTGATTTGATTAGAATATAAATTTGTATATTTGTCAATATTATAGTCTGATATAATTTTGTTCCATGTGAAACACATTTGCTAATTATTCAAATGTATTGCCTGCTTAATTTTAATTCAAAACAATATGTTTCACTTGTTTCATATGAGATTCAAAATCTGATATATCATGAAAATATGCCTTTTTACTTAATTACTAACTTGACCAATAAATTATGTTCCATGTGAAACTTATAGAGAAATTTAGGATGATAGCTATAGACAGACTCATATTCTTCATATTTCTGGCTTTTTTGCCAATCCAGACCAGAATCCTGTTTAATCCAGAAATAGCCTATATTGACTGGTATTTTGACTACCATTTAGCCTTTTTCCTCTATTTTACTGATATTCTGTTTTTGACATGTTTCACGGCTTGGCTGATCTTTAATCGGCCAGATTGGTCGAAACTCCGCCAAAATCGCCTCTTTCTCCTAATCTTGGGTTTCTTAGGAATTGCTCTGGTTTCTTTGTTTCATGTGAAACAGTTATCTCTGGGCGTTTACCAGACCATCAAATGGCTAGAGTTCTTTCTGATTCTTATATATGTACAACTTACCTTTAGAAAGCTTCAAGACTTTAACCTAGCGGCATGGATAATTTATCTATCTGCATTGTTCCAGGCGGGTTTGGGATTAATTCAGTTTCACGTGCAACATCTGGTAGGGCTGACTTGGCTTGGTGAGTATATCGCACCGCTGGGAACTTCCGGCCTGGCCACGATTGAAACCATTAGTGGAAAGGTGATTCGGGCTTATGGAACCATGCCGCACCCAAATGTCCTGGCAGCATTTCTGGTCTTGGGCTTAATTTTTGGTTTATATTTGTTATCCCAAAAAAAATCCTTAGCCCAGCATCTTTTCGTTGAAACCGGATTGTTCATAATTTTGATGGGAATCTTCGTCACATTTTCGAGGCTCGCATGGATTGCGGCAATCGTCGCTTGTGGCAGTTTTATTATTTACAATTGGTTTCATAATCGGAAGAAGGCGGGGACAATTGTGTTTGTAATGATTCTTGTATTTTTGACGATTGGGATATTTTATGGAAATAATTTTAAAGCGCGCGCAACCGAAGGCAGGAGTACCAGTCTGACTGATCGGTATTTTTTCAATGACTTGGGATTAAATTTCATAAAAAAATATCCGATGCTTGGCGTGGGCGTGGGGAATTATGTCAATACGATAAACGATCTTTACCAACTTGAACCTTGGCAGCATCAACCAGCGCATAATATTTTTATTTTTATCGCTTCCGAACTAGGCTTGCTCGGTTTGGGATTGTTCATTATGATACTGCTGGAAGTGTTTTCCAAGCTCGGCAATGTGTTACGAAATCCGATCTCGTTTACCCTGGTGACCATCGGCCTGCTGTTTCTGATCCTCGGCCAGTTCGACCATTATCTGGTGACCATCCAGCAGGGGAGACTGATGTTTGCAGTTGTGCTTGGATTAATCGCGGCAGCACCAAATTTACATGACGATCAAAAAACTGATTAAACAATTTGTCCCAAAATTTTTACTTAATTTCTATCATTTAAGCCTGGCTATTCTGGCTGATTGGATTTTTGGCCAACCATCAAAAAAAATCATCATCATCGGCGTCACCGGCACTAACGGTAAATCAACCACAGTGAACCTGGTCGGTAAGATTTTAGAACAAGCCGGTCATAAGGTTGCCTTGACCTCAACTGTGAATTTCAAAATCGGGAACAAAGAATGGCTAAATGATGAGAAAATGACCATGCCTGGCCGATTTTTCCTGCAAAAAATGCTCTCGGAAGCTGTCAAATCGGGTTGCCAATATGCCATCATTGAATCGTCATCCGAAGGAATCCTGCAATATCGTCACATCGGCATTCGTTATGATGCCATGGTGTTTACGAATCTGACACCCGAACATCTGGAAGCGCATGGGGGATTTGAAAATTACAAACAGGCCAAGCTGACATATTTTCGACATCTGGAAAGCTTGCCGCCAAAAATTATTGCGGGTAAAAAAATTCCCAAGACAATCGTGGCAAACCTGGATGATACTTACGTGGATGAATTTAAAAATTACCGCACGGATAAGATCATCTGCTTTGGTAAAAATGCGATTGCGGATGTTCGCGGTGAAAACCTGACAGCCAATGAACGGGGGATTAGTTTTACGGTCCAAGGCACGAATTTCAATTTGCAACTCAAAGGGCTGTTTGATTTCTATAACGCCTTGGCTGCGATTGCGGTGGCTAAGGCTTTTGGCATCGATCTGAATGTTTCGAAAGCCGCACTGGAAAAAATTGCCAATATTCCTGGCCGCATGGAATTGATTGGCGAAGGACAAAATTTCAAAGTCTTGATTGATTACGCGCCGGAGCCAGTTGGACTAACACAACTTTATGAAACGATAACAAATTGGAATCACGGAAAAATTATTCACTTATTAGGCTCAACTGGCGGCGGGCGAGACACGGCTCGCAGAACAATCTTAGGACAGATCGCTGGGGAGAATGCGGATGTCGTCATCGTCACCAATGAAGATCCATATGATGATGATCCGCAAACAATTATTGATAATGTGGCAAGCGGCAGTCTAAAGCAAGGGAAGATCTTAAATCAAAACTTGTTTAAAATTTTAGACAGACGCGAGGCGATTGCGAAAGCGCTATCTTTGGCTAAGATCAATGATCTTGTAATCTTGACTGGCAAAGGATCCGAACAAAAAATGGCCGTCAAAGACGGCTACATTGATTGGGATGACCGCAAGGTTGTGAGAGAAGAACTAAAGAAACTAAAGTAATCGCATTTGCGAGGAGGCGCTTTATCTCTAAGATTAAACCTTGGCACCGACGAAGCAATCTAAAACCGAGCAACTATAATTAGACTGCCACGCGACTGCCTAGACTAATGCTTGGTAATAATAAAGCAGTCGCTCGCAGATGCGCTTTAAATACTTTTTGGGTAAACGACAACACCCATATTACCAAACGGCTCCCAGTTATGCATAAGATCTGCAGTTTTCCAGTAAAGTTTGCCATAAATCGGATCCAAAATTATAAACCCAGTTGGGTTGGTTACACTTCCGGTAAATCCGGTAATGGTTCGGGCATGTTCGCCGTTGACTGCATCGATCCGACTGCCAGAGGGGGCAATCCATGATACTCGTTTGCCTGCTCCGGCATAGCCCCAGGATACCACTGGATGCCCTTGGTTAATTTCAGTAGCTAGTTTTATGGGATCAAACTGTGTGACTTCAGCATGGGTATATAATTTGGCCACATCCGCAATCGGATCCCAGTAAACGCCATACCCGTCCTGGATCATCTTGCCGTCAATGTTGCCGACAAACCCGGTGAACGGATTGCCCCAGGTGGTTTTGGTGCGGGGAGTTGGATCAAAATTCAACTTACTGATTAGCTCGCTTTCAGCAATATCGAAGCCATACACCGATAGCGCCATTTTTAAGGATGCTATTTCACAACTTAAGGTATGTTCTTGCCGATGAAATTTAGCCGGGACTTGGGTGATGGTGCCACCTGCCACTTCGCCAGCTTGAAACAAAACAATATTGATTTTTCTAATCCCGTATTTGACCGTGGGCAGGTTACGCTCCACAATCGTCACGACCAAAATCAAAATAACCAGAGCCGAACCTAAAATAAGTTTTGGTTTTTTTAATTGCACGAATCTTTCCTTGGTGGACTTAGCCAGAATCGTCCCGATCGCTAAGCGATCGAGGACCCACGATTCTTCACATTTGGATGTATAAAATTACGAATCGGGGAACTGGCGCTTCCACAATGTCCCGACATTTTTGGTAGGACCACGCTTTGGTGGACCTAGGGAGAATCGAACTCCCATCCCAGCAATGCGAATGCCGTATACTACCATTGTACGATAGGCCCGATGAGCCTACCAAAAATGTCGCGGATCCACGATTTTCTAAATTTTAGATATAACCAATCGCTCTATTGCTGATCTTCTCTTCCATGATTTGATCTGCTTTTCTCGGATCCTGGCTTCTCTTAAAGTAGTATACTCTTCAACATAAATTAATTCCCACGGTATATATCTCTTCGTGGCTGGTACTAACCCAGAACTATGCCGCTTCAGTCTAATAACTATATCTTCGCAACTACCAATATAATACGATCCATTTAATATTGATTTTAAAATATATACTTTAAACATCTAAAATTTGAAAATCGGGACGAATGCCGCATCATACCACTAGACCATAAGCCCGGAACTAAAATTTCAACAAATGCGCGAAGAATGAATCAACTTGTCCGGTCGCGCGATTGAAAAAATACAAACCGATTAAAAGAGCGAAGAAAATTAGATTCATGGTGACCACGAAAATTAAATCATGCCGGACTTGATGTTGTTCATCTTCTTCGTTGCGGATCAAAACCGGATTATTTTTAGACATAAAATTTTACTTTAAAGTAGTTTGATTATAAGCTATAATGCGCTCATGATGCAACAGTTGACGCAAGCAAACACTATAATCACAGGTGTTTTACTCCTCACTGTGATTTGGCTTGTCTTTCGTATGATCAAACTTGATCGGGTCCGCAAGGAATTTTTTAGCTCCGATTTGGACAAAAATTTGGAGCAAGTTTTGGTGGATCAAAACCGCGCCATCACAAAATTGTCAATGAATGTGAAAGAGCTGGATCAGAGCTTAACAAGCCTTTATAAAGACAATCGCCAAAACATTCAGAAAATCGGATTCATGCGATTCAATCCCTTTGACGACACCGGCGGCAACATCAGTTTCGCTTTGGCGCTACTGAATAATAAAGACGAGGGGATAGTTATCTCATCTTTACATGGCCGGGAAGGCACGCGCGTGTATGCCAAAATTGTCAAGGCCGGGCGAAGTGACAACAAACTAACTGGCGAAGAAATCGAAGCTATTAAGAAAGCCCAATAATTTTATAATTTCTAGTTTTTAGTTTCTATTGAATTTTTATTGACTAATAAATATTAAAAACTCAATCAAAATTACAAACTAACAACTGAAAACTCTTTATGGCAAGACCAGAACAAAACCCAGAAACCATTGTCTCCTCTTCCATGCGCATCGAAGGGGAATTAAAAAGTAATGGCAATATCCGCATTGACGGCAAAATCAAAGGCTCGGTCCAAACCCAAGCTGATCTCATGGTCGGGCAAACAGCTCAAATTGACGCGGATTTGATCGCTTCTAATGCTCTAATTGCCGGAATTGTGAAAGGCAATGTCACGGTCAAAGGCTCATTGATTTTGCTAGAAACAGCCAAACTTATCGGCAATATCAGCTGTGGCAGCCTCGGAGTGAAAGAAGGCGCCTACTTTTCCGGAGCCTGTCGGATGAATGAACCCAAGCAGACACAAGAACAACCAGAACAATAGTAATTTTTTAGTTTTTAATTTGTAGTGAATTTCTAATAAATATATATTATTATAAACTCAATAGAAACTAAAAACTCCCAAATTATAAAACTGTTATGTACTACTACATTGTTGATCCGCAAAAAATTTCGCAGCGGGAATTTGAACGAGTACAGAATGAACTGTACTCGTCTCTGTCTCTGTATCATATCGCCGGAGAAGTGGTGCGTGTCACAGGGGTTCGAACCATCAATCAGCTAGTAGAAAACGCGTTTGCCATGGAAGTTAAAACTTTGGTGGCGGTCGGCAGCGATGAAACCTTGCATGACGTAATCAATGCGGTGGGGAGCAGGGAAATGGTGATTGGATTTATTCCTTTGATTAAAACTGAACTTGGGAAAATTTTAGGGATCAGAGATATCACCCAAGCCATTAAAACTTTAGCGAGCAGAAGAATAGCCGAGTTAGATTTGGGCATGGTGAATACGGGCAATTATTTTTTGGGAAAAATAAGTTTTGGGTTGGAGAACAATTTCCAACCGATTGAGATCAAATTTTCCGCGAATAATGAATACCAAGCGAGCTTGATTGTCGCTGGGGGCCTGATCATTAACAGTCGTTATGATTTTTCGGATGATTCAAAAATCACGGATCCATCTGACGCGGTTTTAGATTTATTGCTCCTCCCCAAACTTTCCCGATGGCAGACTTTTTGGCACAGAAATCAAATTTCGTCCGGCAACTTTGAAAAAATTCCGCAAGCTTCGATGCTTCATGTCAAAAAATTGGAAATTACATCTCCGGTGGGTTTGGCGCTGAAACTTGAGGGTCGAGTGCTTGCCAGAACACCTGCCACTGTAGATGTCTTACCTCAGGCACTTAAGATAATTGTCAGTAAAGAAAGAACTTTTTAATCTTGAAATTTTTACGGAAATATGATATAATAATAGTAAATTAACATTACTTTATTTTGCGGCAAGCAACATTTGAAACCAACATCAAAACATTTTGGAAAGGACTGCTCCCAGTCCTGTTTATTGTAGCCTTACTGCTTGCCTTTTCAGATACCACACATCCATCCCAAGTCCACGCCGCCGCCGCCTTTGTGCAAGATACATCCGCAGGAGTTGCGTCAGGTACCACTTTAACCACATCTTCCGTAACTGTGACTGGTGGTAATTTGTTGGTGTTAGGTATTTTACATAATTCTGGTATCACTCCAACTATTTCTGACAGCCGAGGTAATACCTATCAGTTAGACAGGCAAGGAGCAACTTTTGATGGGACCAGAACCGTGGCTGTCTATTCGGCAATTGCCAATTCTTCTGGATCACTGACAGCAACCGTATCTGTCACCACTGCTCAAAGACTAGGCCTGATCCTGACAGAGTTTAGTGGGATGGACACCTCTGCTTCCAGGGTAGATCAATCTAATACTGCGGCAGGGGCAGGACTGACTGCCTCCAGTGGCAATATCACCACCACCGTCTCTAATGTTCTGCTTTATGGATTAGCCGGACATCAATCGAACACGGCGGCGACTCTGGGAGTTGGATACTCTAATCTGGAAGCTCCCGGAGGCGAGGGTCGGAGTTCTTCGGAAAGCAAGGTT
>Ga0209541_10003512_pt1 | contig 28750 bp, 37 predicted proteins | sample RifCSPlowO2_01_FD_184027 | JGI IMG/M metagenome (GOLD analysis project Ga0209541, IMG submission 184027) | Groundwater microbial communities from Rifle, Colorado - Rifle CSP2_plank lowO2_0.1 (SPAdes) (version 2) | ecosystem: Environmental > Aquatic > Deep subsurface > Groundwater | place... | reverse complement strand
CGAAGAAATCGCCAAAAAAGCCAAGCAGGCCAAAGTAAGCAGGGTCGTATTTGATAGAGGGCCTAAAAAATACCACGGGCGAATTAAGAGCCTGGCGGACGCGGCTCGCACCGGCGGATTGGAGTTTTAGAAATGATTACATCATTTCCGTTCACCATTCACCGTTCACCTTTCACCGTACTTTATCCATTATCCGTTTTCCGTGCTCAATGGTTAATGCCTGCCCTCCGTAACCTTGGTGAAGGAGGGGTCAATAGTAAATGTATTGCCTGCCCCGCACTAAATCCTGAGCGCAGTAGTCTGCAATCAGATTATGGAGCTTCAAGATTTAGTGCTGGGGTAGATGGTAAATGGCTAACGGTTAATGGAACGACTGAAAGGAGCTTCTGATGGCGGATGAAAACGTAGTTACTCAATCAGCAAAGACTGTGCCGCCACGGCCGAATCAACCAAGTCGACCTAGCGGGCAAGGCTATGGCCGTCGTCCAAGAGACGACCGAGGCCCTATGGAGCCGAAGGAGTTTGACGAGCGGGTAGTATTTGTTAATCGTGTGGCCCGCGTTGTTAAAGGCGGCCGTCGTTTCCGGTTCCAAGCACTGGTTATAGTCGGTGACCATAAAGGACGGGTTGGGGTTGGTGTCAGTAAGGGCGCTGATGTCACGGTCGCCGTCACAAAAGCTACCGAAGTTGCTAAAAAACAACTTATTAAACTGCCGATTTACAAGGGGACATTGACGCACGAAGTGGAGGCGAAAGTCAGCGGCGCCCGGATAATGATTCTGCCAGCCGCACCCGGAACTGGTCTGATTGCTGGTGGTGTTGTTCGTACAGTGCTGGAAGTCGCTGGCTATGAAAATGCTCTATCGAAATCACATGGCTCGTCTAACCGTCTAAATATGGCCTACGCCGCCCTCGATGCTCTCATGAGCATGGCTCCCGCCAGCCAGTGGATAACAACAAAGCAGAGAGCTGAGAGCAGGGAGCTAAGAGCAAAAAAGAAAATTGCAAAGAAGCTAACAGCTAAGGACTCTAAGCTATCAGCTAAGGCCGGAGGCCGTAAGTGAAATTTAATGAACTAATAGCGGCTAGACAAACCAGGCCTACACGCAAAGGGCGAGGTATTTCCGCCGGCCGAGGTAAGACCGCCGGCCGGGGTACTAAAGGCCAAGGTTCGCGCAAGAGCGGCGGTGTCCGCCCGGGTTTTGAAGGCGGCCAGATGCCCCTTTATATGCGCATACCGAAAATCCGCGGCTTCAAAAGTCACCGTCAAAAATGCGAATTGGTCTACACCGGACAACTTGATCAAATTAAAAAGGCCGCCATAGACACTGTCGCTCTATCTGATGCCGGTCTCATAAGTAGCCCACATAATTTCGTTAAACTCATCCTAAAAGGTGAAATAACCGGCAAAAAGCAAGTCAAACTTCAGGCCGCCAGCCGCTCAGCTATTGCAGCCGTTGAAAAAGCTGGGGGTAGTTTTGTCAATGTTGAACGCCACAAGCGCAGCGCCAAAAAAACGGATGATAAAATAAATATATGAGATTGGGTACATTCTTCGGGAAGGTAGCCCGAGCGTCGGATTCATTCCGCGCCCGGCGCGATAGGAAACCCCGAAGGGGTGTCTTATACGGCGGAGCCGCATGAACTGGGGAATAATCGTCAAATCACTTGGACATAGCGAGATGCGCAGGCGCATCTTGGCTGTTCTTGGCATGCTTTTAGTGTTTCGTTTACTGGCCCACATCCCTGTGCCATTGGGCGACCCGCAAACACTGAGACAAATATTGGAAAACCTTTATACCCAAACCGGCAATAACCAATTGCTCGGTTTTTTGAATGTCATATCCGGCGGTGCGCTGGCTAATTTTTCCGTCATGTTGGTCGGACTGGGCCCGTACATTAATGCCTCTATCATCATGCAGCTAATGACTAAAGCCATACCAAAATTTGAGGCGATGAATAAGGAAGGCGAGTTCGGCCGCAAAAAAATCAACCAATATACCCGCCTGCTGACCTTCCCTCTGGCTATAATCCAATCGATTGGCCTGATCTACCTTATCCGCGAGCAAGCCAGGAGCATCGGGGGTCTGGGCGATATTACGGCTAATACTTCGTCCGGTGAATGGTTACTAATGATTTCAGCCCTGACTGCTGGTTCAATGATATTAATGTGGCTTGGCGAGCTAATCACCGAACGGTCTGTGGGCAATGGCATCTCCTTGCTTATAACGGTAGGCATCGTAGCTAGTTTGCCGGCCATATTGTCCCAACTGTGGCACAGTGCTGCGTGGAACACGACGATTGCCCAAAGTGACAAACTGCATCTGCTGGGCCGTGATTTTAGCAAGCATGGTTTGATTATTTTTGGTGCGATAGCGCTGTCTGCCATTTTTGTCACCTGGGCTGTTGTCAAGCTCAATGAGGCCTCACGTAAACTAACGGTAAATTATGCTAAACGGGTTCAGGGAAATCGTACTTACGGCGGCGTAACGACGACCCTACCCGTCAAGCTGATTACCGCCGGAGTTATCCCAATCATCTTCGCCGTGGCATTCTTGTCCGTACCTAGTTTTGCCGGCCAGCTTATAACCCACGGCCAAGGAGTCGCCTATTTAGCCCAAAGCGGCTGGGAAAGGTTTGGTGTCCTGCTTTCTGAGCTGTTCCAAAACCCCTCTGCTGCTTCTTTCGCTGCCGGCGGCTGGAAGCCCTGGATTTATCCCGCGACCTATTTCTTCTTGGTTTTCATTTTTACGTTTTTCTATACCAGCGTAACCTTTAACTCCAAAGAAATTGCCGAAAATCTGCAAAAACAAGGTGGCTTTTTAGCTAATATAAGATCTGGTAAGCAGACTGAAAAGTACTTAAGCAAGACAGTGAACCGGCTGACATTTTTCGGCGCAATTGCCCTTGGTCTGCTGGCTGTTTTGCCGATAGTGGCTTCAAGATGGATTGACCCGAATATTGCCCTTGGTATCGGCGGCACCAGTATTTTAATATTGGTCTCGGTATCTTTGGAAACTCTGCGCAAGGTTGAATCACGGGCGATGATGATTACCTATGACCAGTACGAACAACCCGAATATTTTTATGAACCTGGGCCGGCTGGAACAGCGGCGATGGGGGCCAGCCGACTACGGTTTATCCCAAGGCCGAGAATACGCAAAAAATAACTGTTTACAGAAGGAGTAAAATTTGCTAATATGTCCGAGTTATATTTATGGCTCGTGAAAAAGAGGTAATCGAACTCGTCGGCACAGTCGTTGAGGCTTTGCCGGGGACGCAGTTTCGAGTCGAGCTCGAAAACGGCCATATAATTATAGCTCACGTCGCCGGAAAGATGCGCAAGAACTATATTCGCCTCGTTCCGGGCGACCGCGTTAAGGTTGAATTGACACCTTACGATCTGACGAAGGGTCGGATAACCTACCGCGAAAACTAAATTAAGCAGTGTGTCACCACATAAGTGAGGATCCGTATGGAAATACGTGCAACGTCTAGAAAACTGAGTTCGAATGGCTTGAATCCCGTTAGAGCTAAGTATTTTATCAAAGATAAAATCTGCCGATTCGCTATCGGCAGCGAATCGGAGCTCTAACGGGATGAAAGTGCGTGCTAGCGTCAAAAAAATTAGCCCTGACGATAAGATAGTCCGTCGTAAAGGCCGGGTTTATGTTATTAACAAAAAAAAGCCCAAGCACAAGCAGAGGCAAGGCTAATGAGTAAAATGCTAAAGCATTTTAGAAGAATGAAGAACGAAGAATGGAGAATGAAAAAAACCCATACTTCATACTTCATAATTCATACTTCGCGACCGAAGGGAGCTTCTAGTGGCTAGATTGGCTGGAGTTAATATTCCGGATAATAAGCAGGTCCATGTAGCCCTAACTTACATTTATGGGATTGGTCCCAAAACTAGTAACGATATCATTAGCGACGCTAAAGTTGAGTCGACCGTAAGAGTCAAAGACCTGACTGACGCCGAAATCTCACGCTTGCAGGATATTATTACTAACAATTATGTCGTCGAGGGTGAGCTGCAAAGAGTCGCAACCGGTAATATCAAACGCCTAAAAGACATAAATGCCTATCGCGGTTTGCGCCATAAGGCTAATTTACCTGTTCGAGGCCAACGTACGCGAACCAATGCCCGTACCAAACGCGGCAAAAAAGTAACTGTCGGCGGTACAGCTAAGAAGGTAGCAGCCAAAACCTAATGACAATGAACAATGAGCAAAAAACAATGAGCAATTCTGAAGAGGCAATCGCAACAGTGCAAGAGCCAACTACCGAAGCGCCGACAACTGATGAGAAACCACGTAGGGGCAACTCCGACGACCGCGAAGCGGTGTCGGAGCCCCGACCGAAGCGTCGGGGAAAAGTGCGCCGCCATATTAGCCGTGGTCAAGTGCATGTTTTAGCGACCTTTAATAATACAATCGTAACTGTAACAGACGAAAAGGGGAACACTTTATCTACAGCCAGCGCTGGCAGTGCTGGTTTCCGAGGTTCTAAAAAAGGAACGGCCTATGCAGCTCAAGTTGCGGCCGAGAAGGCTGTCGAAATGGCGAAGACTTTTGGGCTATCTAAGGTCGAAGTCATCGTAAAAGGGGTTGGGCTAGGCCGCGAAGCGGCAATTAGGACCTTGGTAGCCCAGCGGATCAATGTTGACAACATTAAGGATGCGACAGGCATAGCACATGGTGGTGTCCGTCCAAGAAAGCCCAAAAGAAACTAACATGCAAACATGTAGTTATAAGTTGTTAGTTAATAGTTGTCAGTCAGTTAAAAGCCGGAGGCTTTTTCATGGCTAGAGACTTAGAATCAATAGTCAAGCGGTCACGTCGGGAGGGTTACGCCTTGCACCCCAAGGCTCACAAGGCCTTGGTTAAGCGTAGTACCCCGCCAGGCCAGGGAGCTAGCGATAGGCGACGAACAAAGGCCAGCCAATATGCTCTGCAGTTACGCGAAAAACAGAAAGTTAAGCGTCTTTATGGTCTGCTGGAACGCCAGTTTTCTAAATTAATGAGCGAAGCCACCCAATCCCGCGGCCAATCCGGCGCCACCTTGCTGCAATTTCTGGAAAGGCGCTTAGATAACGTTATTTACCGCGCTGGTTTTGCGGTGTCCCGCAGGGGCGCTCGTCAGCTGGTAAGTCATGGCCACTTTATGCTTAATGGCCGCCGTATAGATATTCCATCTATTCGAGTAGGCATTGGCGATGAGATTGTCTTGCGAGATCACGGCAAAAATAGCGAATATTTCAAACAGATAGATGAGCTGAGTCCAGCCCCGGCGGCAACCCCGGCTTGGGTAAAAGTCGACCGTAAGAAGTTTCAAGTTAAAGTAACCGGTCTGCCGACGCGTGATGACGCGGAACCGGATATTAAAGATCAACTAATCGTCGAGTATTACTCACGCTAAGGATGCGACGAGAAAGGTTAATAATATGAGTAAACTAATCCACGCCCCGTCGTTAGCCAAAGTTACTGACCATAGCCCAACCAGCGCCACATTTACGATTGAACCGCTGCACACCGGCTACGGTATGACTCTGGGCAACAGTTTGCGACGTGTACTGCTTTCAAGTATTTCCGGGGCAGCTGTCACAGGATTTAGCATTGAGGGCGTCAGCCACGAGTTCACTACTATCCCCGGGGTTAAAGAGGATGTTGTAGCAATTATGCTGAATCTCAAGGGTATCCGTTTTAAAGTCTTTAGCGACGAGCCGCAAACCATCCGTTTGAGCAAGAAAGCTAAAGGCCTTGTCAAAGCCAAAGACTTAAAACTTAACGCCGATGTCGAAGTCGTAAATCCTGACCACATCATCTGCACGATTGATGACGCGAAAGGCTCAATCGAGGCTGAACTGCTAGTCGAAACCGGACGCGGTTACCGAGCCCTGGAAGAACAAGCAATAAGTAAAAAATCAACTGATATGATAATGCTTGATGCGCTGTTCACGCCAGTGCTGCGCGTCCGTTACAAAGTCGAAAATACTCGTGTTGGCCAGATGACTGACCTCGACAAACTCTTGATCACGGTCGAAACGGATGGTTCTATCACGCCGCGTGAAGCTTTTGAAGAGGCCGCGGCAATTTTAATTAACCAATATACTGCTTTGGCCGGCCAGACCAGAGTCGAAACCGGCGCCAGCTTGGCGGGTGGTGAACAGCCAGCCGAAGCGGCCGATGAGGTTGAAGAACCAGCCGAGCTAATGACTTCTATTGAGGATTTGAATCTCAGCGCCCGCACCACGAATGCCTTGATCAATAATGACATACAAACGATCAAGGATCTTCTGAGCCTTAACGAAGCCGAGTTGCGTGACTTAAAGGGCTTTGGCAACAAAGCCTTAGACGAAGTTAAAGAAAAAATGGCCGAACTGGAACTCTAGTCATGACTACGTCATTCCAGCCAAGAGTCCTTAGCCAAGAGTCCTTAGCCGCTGCATTCCAGCTCTCAGCTCTCGGCTTTCAGCTATCAGCTATGACGATCGGAGATCGTCATGCATAGGCACGGCTATAAAGGTACAAAATTCGGCAGGGAACGCGACCAGCGCCGTGCCCTGCTGAAATCACTCGCGGATTCATTGGTTTTGCAAGAATCGATCGAAACAACATTGCCAAAAGCCAAAGAAGTGGCAAGGTATACTGAGAAGCTAATATCCAAGGCCAAAAAGAGCGATTTGTACAACCGCCGCAATGTTATCAGCGGCCTTTTTACTAGGGAAGCCGCTCATAAATTAGTGGACGAGATCGCACCAAAACTCGCGAGCCGCAGCAGCGGTTATTTCCGGGTTGTACGCACAACTGCCCGCCGCGGGGACGGCGCGCAACTGGCAAAAGTCAGTTTCATCGATGATCTTACTAAGAAAGTTGAGACGAAGTCGAAATCTGCCTCTGGCGGACCCGAAACTAGGGCTAAAAAGATTGGAAAAACCGACGAGAAGAGCGAGTCGAAAATTACTATCAAACCGACCAAAACAGCCCGTGATGACAAGCAAAGGATTAGCTCTAAAACCGAAGCAACTCAGACCGCCCGACGTACCGGCAGGAGAGGCAACAGATAATGACTACGTCATTACAGCCTAGAGTCCCTAGCCTAGAGTTCTTAGCTGCTGCAGATTTGCTCTCAGCTCTTAGCTCTCAGCTCTTAGCTAAAGCGACTGAAAGGAGCGATTGTGAGGACTTATAGCGCTAAACCAGCTGATGTAACGCGTGTCTGGCACGTCCTGGACGCCTCAAAGACTCCTTTGGGGCGATTATCTACCGGAGCTGCGCGATTGTTAATCGGAAAAGATAAACCAAGCTTCACTAACCATATAGATGTCGGCGATTATGTGATAGTTATTAATGCCGGCAATTTAGTAGTTACAGGAAATAAATCTGCAGACAAGCTCTATTACCGTCACAGTGGTTTTCCCGGCGGCCTATACAAACGCACACTTAATGAATCGAACCCGGTCAAAGTAATCGAGCACTCCATACGTGGCATGTTGCCTGACAACAAACTACGAAAGGACCGATTATCCCGCCTAAAAATATTTGAAGGTGCAGAGCATAGCCATAAAGGGCAAAACCCACTAGTATTTGAGATTAAACGAAAAGGAAGCAAATAAAATGCTAAAGCATTCTAGAAGAATGAAGAAAGAAGAAGGAAGAATGGAGAAATCCCATACTGCATACTTCATAATTCATACTTCGCGACTGAAAGGAGCTTTTAATGGCTGACAACTATTTTTACGCCCTTGGCCGGCGCAAAAGCGCCACTGCCCGCGTCCGACTTTCTAGTGGTAAAGGTAACTTTATTATCAACGATAAGCCGGCTGGTGAATATTTTGCTGGCAGTAAATATTTGCATCATGAACTGCTCAAACCCTTTACGATTTTAGAAGTTGATCCGGAGAAATATAATGTCAGCGTCAAGGTCGACGGCGGCGGTCATGCCAGCCAAGTTGATGCGATTCGCTTGGGTGTATCAAAAGCTCTGGTTGAGCTGAACGAGGATTATCGCGGAACGCTTAAGAGAGCAGAGTTACTGGGTCGGGACCCCCGCGAAAAAGAGCGCAAGAAGTTCGGCCTCAGGGGTGCCCGCAAAAAGCGCCAATTCACCAAGCGCTAACCCAAAGTCCGCACCGCACCAGCCTGCCGCCCGGCATAGCCAGCCGCGCCGCTGGTGCTTCTGGCGCATTGCTGTGTCAGAAACTCCGTTGCTCGCTCACTCTGTATGTCAAATACAGCTCGCTCCGCTACTCGTTTCTTCCTTGCATTGCATCCAGATGCGACCCTTGGGTCTTGACCCATTGTTAGTAGGCATGTATATTTCATTCTTGATGAGTAAATTTCATACCGTTTTTGCATATTGGTTTACACCAACACGCTTGGCGGTTTGTTCTGTGCGTTCGTAAATCTGAAGTTCGAAAACACTAAGGAAACCGCCAAGAGGCGGTTTTTAAAATTTAAACGGAGGAAATATGAGAAGTTCGGCAATAGAAGGAAATCATGATGCTGGATTTGGTGTAGCAACTGCAACGGAAATGCGATACCTTACGCCGAATCAGGCAATATCAGTTGGTAAAAGAATGCTAGTAAGCACCCTCGAACGGACGTACAACGTAGCACATAGCACAGAAGACGCCAACCATTTGACAAGAGTGTTGGTGTGTCCCCACTGCCCACGATCAATAGCTGAATATGGGGATAAATCTTTGCCAAGCACGCACCCAAAGGGAATATTTAGAGGGGTACTTGAACTTGCCCAAGAACAGGGAGTAGAAGTTGTACCTATGGCTTGTAATCACCACGGCGGCGAAGTTTATGACCCGTTAAAAGACCTTGAATTATCTGTATAATAATACCTGATGGCTAAGGAAGTGATACTGACTGGGCTGCGGGCTAATGCTGAATTTCACCTTGGCAATTATCTAGGTGGTATTTTGCCCATGGTCCAGCAGCAGAAAAAACATGCTGGCAAGTATCAGCTCAATATGTTTATCCCCGATCTACATAGTTTTACGACGCCAATTGACCATGGCAAATTATATGAGCAGACGTATCAGAACTTAAAGGTTTTTGTGGCCGCCGGATTAGATATAAACCAGCCTGACACTTTTGTATACCGGCAAAGTTATATCCCAGCTCATAGCGAGCTAACGTGGATTCTTAGCTGTTTTAGTTATTTTGGGGAATTGCGCAGGATGACTCAATTTAAAGAAAAAACTTCAGGCACTAAAAAGCCGGATGATTTTATGATTACTGACATAGTTGCCTATGTTGACGACCCGCATGCGTCAGTAGCCACCGCTGGATTATTCATTTATCCAGTCCTTATGGCCGCCGATATCCTTATATATGGTGCTAAATATGTACCTGTTGGTGAAGACCAACGCCAGCACGTGGAATTTGCCCGCGATATTGCCATGCGAATCAACAATAAATTCGGCGATATTTTTGTACTGCCTGCCGACAATAATGAGCAACTAAAGTTTGCTGGACGTGAAAAGCCAGTTCGCATTCGCAGCCTTCGTAACCCAGATAAAAAAATGAGCAAGAGCGTAGAGGATCCGGCTGGAACAATCATGCTTAACGACAAGCCAGAAGACGGCGCTAAAAAAATTATGGCCGCCACAACAGATAACCTAGAGGAAAAAGTACTTAGCCCTAATTTTGAATCACGGCCTGGTGTAGCAAACTTGGTACAAATATTAAAACTACTTAAACCAGACGACGAACATAAGGTTAGCGATATGACTTATAAGGAATTTAAGGTAATAGTAGCAGAAACGGTGTCGGAATTTTTGAAAGATTTGCAAATCAAACTGCCAGCCATAGATGACAAGCAATTGATGCAAAAACTCGAAGCTGACGAAGAAGCCATGCGTAAAGTGGCTGACGCTACACTACTAAAAGTTCAAAAAGCGGTGGGCCTGCGACCAGTGTAAATGCGCAATCTGAAGGCAACAAAAATTGACGCTGGTAAAAGGGCTGACATCTTTGTAGCTAAAAAACTCCCCGGCTTCTCACGCTCGAGTCTATCTGGCCTCTTCGAAAAGCAGCTAGTAGAAGTTAACGATCAGTCAGTCAAAGCCAGCTACAAATTAAGAGCGGGCGACCGGCTCAAGGTTGACACATCTTTATTAACCGCGCGGCCAGCTAAAATCATACTGCCGATTTTGTACGAAGACGATGAGGTAATTGTAATAAACAAGCCTGCTGGTGTCTTGACGCATGCCAAAGGCGCGCTGAATACCGAAGCGACGGTAGCTAGTTTTATAGAGCTAAAAATAGCTGACAAAAACCTTAAAGGTAACAGGGCAGGAATTGTGCATCGGTTAGACCGAGGCACCAGCGGAGTCATTATCGCGGCCAAAAATGAAAAAACTCTAAAATGGCTGCAGAAGCAATTCTCGACACGAAAAGTCAAAAAAACCTACCTCGCGATTGTGGAGGGCGTGCCCGAGCTACAAGCAGCCATAATAGATGCACCGATCGAGCGTAACCCCAAGAGGCCACAGACATTTCGAGTCAGTAGCGACGGCCGGCCGGCCCAAACTAAATACACACTACTAAAAACGTTTAGCATGCCTGCCCGCCGTAGCCTTGGCGAAGGGGGGTTAAGTAATTTCTACTCTCTGCTTGAACTGCAGCTACTGACAGGCAGGACGCACCAATTGAGGGTACACCTCAAATACATCGGCCATCCGATAGTCGGTGATCGTGTTTACGGTCAGGCGGGCAAGCATTTGTACCTGCATGCCAAGTCACTAGAGGTAACCCTGCCAAACGGTAAAAGAACAGTGTTCGAGGCGCCCGAACCTGACTATTTTTCAGAGCTGGTTAAATCATGACGGTATTCAATAGCTTATTACTGCACCCCAGAACAAAAAAACGCCTCACAAGCTTTATTAATGACCCGTCCCACGCCCTGGCGATAATTGGCCCGAGCGGCAGCGGAAAATTGATAATTGCTAAAAGTATTGCTGCCACATTGCTTGGCCTTCCTTCCATAAAGGAGTCACAAAAATACGTCTATCTTACGCATGTTAAAAGGCCTGAGGGCAAACAAGATATTCCAATAGACTCTGTGCGCTCGATCACGAAATTACTAAAACTAAAGGTGCCGGGAGATAGAGCAATCAGACGAATAGTTATTATCGAAAATGCGCAGGATCTGAATGATGAAGCCCAAAGCGCCATGTTAAAAATGCTCGAGGAACCGGCTCCAGATTGTGTGTTTATTCTAACGGTTTCATCAACGCAGAGCCTACTGCCAACAATTACTTCGCGGACGCAGAAAATCGACGTCCTGCCAGTAGCTCTTAAAGCTGCCCTTGATTATTCCAAGGATGATTTTTCGCAAAAGCAAATCGAAAGCGCCTGGAACTTGAGCCAGGGATGCGTTGGTTTATTGATGGCTATTCTCAAAGACGATAAGGAACACCCGCTAAAAATAGCCGTAGATAACGCTAAAGCATACCTGAAAAAGAACAAGTATAAACGCCTACTACTGGTGGATAGTCTAAGCAAGGATAAAAAACAGCTTGCTCTTTTTTTGGAAGCCCTGCTTAAGCTATTGTCAGCTTTGCACCACGGAGTGGTCAAGCAAGGAAGTCAATCGCAGCAAAAAAGAATTCTTGCCAGCCGGAAGTTAGTTTACAAATTGCAGGAAGCTCTTGATAATAATGCCTCACCAAAACTCATAACCCTAGAGCTCGCCCTGAACTTAACAGTATAATTGAACTCTTATTTACTAATCGCTCCCCTGAAAACACCCATCTAAGTATACGATCGTATATTTAATGGGATATTTGAGGTGTATGGGCTCGAATATTTTAGATTATTGGTATAATTAATGTGTAGTGTATTCCATTATTTTGCTTTTATTTTTTGGTTTCTTAGTATATCGTCACGGCCATCAATTGTCGCAGGAAATGTCAGTCGTCCCGCGTCGGCTGGTTAATCGGCTGGCCAGACTTTGGGAAATAGCCCACCATGGCATGCGTGAAAACCGTTTCCTGCGGGCCGAAAAAGCCCTCTTGACTATCTTGAAAATCGACGAAAAGAATGCCGCTGCCTACAATCGCCTGGGTATTTTATATGCCAAGCAGCGTGAATATCGCGATGCTATTGATTGTTTTGAGATTGCCAGCAGTATTGAACCCAGCGCTTCCAGCTTGCATAACCTGGGCCTGATTTACTACGAAACAGAAAACTACCAAAAAGCAGAGACGGCTTTTGAGCAGGCGATTAAATTGGAAGACAGTCTAGCCGCGCGTCACATAGCCTATGCCAAGGTGCTGGAAAAGCTCGGCAACGACAAATTAATGCTGCAAGAGCTGGAAAAGGCCGCCGAACTTGAACCAAACGCCGAGACGTATACACTACTCGCTAACTCCTATGAATCGCGCGGCATGTTAGATGAGTCAGCAACCGTTAGAAAAAAACTTAACAAACGTAGTCTGGCGTCTGGCGCCAAAAAAATTCTTCGCCCCCGCCGGGTTGTTATCTAGTTACGATACGTAGCTGGTGTTTTAAGCCGGCATGCCTCCGAGCTGCTTCGGCAACTCCTTAGGATCATAGTAAATGTGGTGCTCGGTAATATGGCCATCATGTACTTCGTATACATCAGCGCCATGAACCTCAACTTCTTTACCTGTGGCTGGTATTAATGTACCATCGGACATTTTAATGTCAGCCGTGTTTTTCATCTTAAATATCCACTCGTCCATGGCTTTGGCGCCTGCCTCGAATTTACTTTGAATATTTGCTCGTATGTTCGAGAACGGCTCAAACCACCCACGCATGAACTCACGAATTTGCTCCTTGCCCTTAAAAAGTCCATCTGGAGTTACTACAACCGCATCGTCACTATAGACTTCTATTGCGCTTTCCAGATCATTTTTTAACATCGCATCTGTTTGGCGATCTCCGATAATTCTTGCTTCGCTCATAACACACCTCCTTTTAAAAACGTACTTATTCTATACCCTTAAGGTTGATTCTTCTGTTAAATTTCTCACCCAATACCAAGAAGGTTGTCTGAATCGATAATATTTGCCGCACCAGTTGTTATTTGACCCCTGTTTTGCTAAACTTTTTATGGTTCACGCCGACGTAGCTCAGTGGCCAGAGCAGCTGTTTTGTAAACAGCGGGTCAGCGGTTCGACTCCGCTCGTCGGCTCCACAGTTCCTTGATACTTCATCCGGAAAATACCCCGAGTGTCGGATTCATTCCGCACCCGGCGGTGATAAGAAACCGTGAAGGGGTGTCTTATGTTTTTTATGCTGGGGTAGTGAAGCGGTCAAACACTGCAGACTGTAAATCTGCCGGCTTCGGCCTTCGGGGTGAGAACTGCCGGTGGCAGTTCGCAAGGAAACCTTCCGATGGCAACTTGTTGCCAATCGCGAAGTTTCGGGGTCGCCGGAGGTGACTCGAATCCCTTAACAATTTAAATCATCAACATGCAGGGATACTCAAGTGGCCAACGAGGGCTGACTGTAAATCAGCTGGCACTATGCCTACGGGGGTTCGAATCCCTCTCCCTGCACCATCCTCCGTCGCAAAGTCCTTTATGGACTTAGCTATGGAGGATTGTTCATGGCGGGAAGCAACTGAACTGCTTCAGTTGCGTGGGATTCGAACAGTCGGAGCGATGTTCGGCCATTCAGCCGAACCGCGAGACGGGGTCGACTGCAAAATCCAAAGGATTTTTAACAGGTGACTCGAAATCCCTCCCCCAGCACCAAACTTCCTATGCTTGCAGACAATATCTCGCCCCATTATTCTTAACGCATGAGTGAAACTGGTTCTGTGTCCCCGACAGGTAAGGTTGATGAGGTAAAAGATACCTATGTTTACAATCACAATGAGGTATTCAGCTGGCGCGATTTACCTGAAGACTTAATAAGACGAATGTTCGCACTCGGCCAGGACGAGGCAGATTTCTTTGGTACATCTAGACGAGTATATATGGCTGCACGATCTAGACTTGAGGAAGAATCCACTAACCCCGGTAGCAGCCCTCTATGCCGTGAACCATCCAACTCTGCATGTCGAGCCTGCATCGGTACCTCTACAGGCTTTCCGGAATGCAGCATGAGCATAAATATTAGCTGCGGACATGCAATGGTGCGGGATACTCCTACAAATAGTGGCAGAAAAGCACCAGCAGCGCTACAAAGACTTTGGGGCAAAAGAGAATACAAAGGTGTCCGTATATTTGACGTTGGATGCTACCGCCAAATGGGAGCCATGGTTACTAGAACTATAGAGCTCATGGTAGATGAGGTTACTCAGCTAGAGGCTAGCGATAACCAGTAGCTTTCTAGCTTACATCCTTCGCCGAGGCTCCGGAGGACAGGTCGGCAACTGCGATGCACCAAATTAAATTACCTCTGTTATTTTAAGATAGAGCAAGCGGGACGCTAGAACTTTTTATTCATGTACAAAGTATATATAGACTCAACGATTCACAATGACTGGAACAAAAATTTTAATCCGCTTCTTTGTGAGGCCATTGAGAAACGAGGCTTAGCTTGTTATCTACCGCAAAGAAACACTAACCAGCAAACCAACCGTGTAGAAATATTTAATCAGAACCATGCTGCAATGGAAAAAGTAAATATTGTGCTTGCTGTTGCTAATAACGAATCGCCAAACTGGGGAGTCGAAATTGGCTACGCTAAAAAGTTAAACAAGCGCGTTATTATACTTGCTGAAGAAGGACACAATATTCCTTTGATGGCAGAGTACCTAGCTGATAGTATCTTATCCGTAGATGATTTGGAGAAAATCTCTGACTACATTGGTGAACTCATACTGCTGTTAAAATAGTTCTAGCATTGTTTATCACGCGGTACCAAACATAAGTGCTATAAACATTTTAATTTCACGTCATTTGATAAAGGAAAATAAATGAGAACAATCAAACGAGATATTGTAGGAGCTTTCATTTTCTCCAGTGACGAGAAGCTATTGCTCGGTAAGAGCAGGAAAGGAGGTGTATATTCTGGGCATTGGGTTGTACCGGGTGGTGGCGTAGACCCAGATGAGACTAAGCTTGATGGCCTTAAAAGAGAACTTCTAGAAGAAACTGGAATAGACATTAACGGAGCCGATATTAAGCAGCTGGAAGATGCATTAAGTGGTGAGAGCGAAAAAACACTCAAGGGTACTGGTGAACATGTGCTTGTAAAAATGCGATTCTACAACTTCGTGATTAAGCTTCCTCAAACTTCTAACGATGTCTCTCTAAAAACAGATGACGATTTCATAGATGCAAACTGGTTTGCTAGGTCAGAATTGGCTGCATTATCTCTGTCGCCGCCTACAATACTTACTCTGAAGAAGCTTAAACTAATATCATCCTAGCTTCGGCAACTACGCTGCACCAAGCATAAGCGTTGTGTATAATCAAAATATGCAAAAAGTAAAACAGCAAGTTTTTTTCATTTTCTGCTTAGAGATTGTTTTTGGGACGCTAGCCTATCAAATTCTTGTACGACCATACAACGGCGAGCTTTGGATAAAGATACTTTTTTGGCCAGCGATAGTAATTAGTGTATTAGCATACATGCTGAATATGCTATTAGGCACTAGGCTTCTCCTTAATTTCAAACAGATTATTGCAACTCACAAATCAGCCCTGGCTTTATTTTGTTTTAACGTGGTGTTTCTTCTGGCACTGTGGTTTCGGTATTGGCTTCAGGTTTCAGCTCCAAAGTAGCGTCCTAGCTTCCCCCTTCACCAACCTCCTTCGTTAAAACTACGGAGGTCAAAAGGTTTCGGAGGACAGGTCGGCAACTATGCTGCACCAGATTAAATCACATCCGTTATTTTAAGATAGAGCAAGCGGGACGTTAGAACTTTTTAACGCGCTAGCGCTTGCAAAAATGTCCGATAGGAGTATAAAAGGAGTCAAAGGAGTTACAATATGACAAGACCTGAGGAACTTGGCGGTAATGATAAAGTTGCGGAGCGCACGGCTGAACTAGCTGAAGAGGTTGGAATCCGTGCTTCACATAAAGCCAAGCAGTATTTAGGTGATTATGCAGGTGAAGGTGGAATACTGACCCAAGAGCAGCTTGATGCTATCGTTGCTGATAAAAAGGCTAAAGCGATTGAAAAGTTTTCCGCCGAGAGGAATGCGGGTTTACACAACAACCAAGTAAGCCTTGACCCTGGGTTGACAGCTCTTGTAGCCCCTCATGATGAACGTGAATTATCCCACCCAGCTCTCCAGGCTGGGCAGCTAGAGTTCGACTCACCGTCCATTGAAGAGGTCGGAGAGCTTGAAGGCAGAAAGCTTTATAGATTACGCCTTCCTGAAGGTGCCTTTAAAGAGGTGAATCTAGGCCATATATTTTACGTTAAAGCTCAACCTGACGGGCTTGGCCATATTAATGGTAAACAGGAAGATAAGTTCATCATAGGTAGCGGCTCGGTAATCAGGATTGAAGGTGATGAGGGTGATTTGTGGCAGGACATCTATCGCAACCCCGATGGCTCACCAAGTGAAGAGCCGATGACTGAAAGAGCCAGGCTCGGACGGGCAGAGGCAAAACAACGTGAACGAGAAGGCTGGGACGAAATCGCACATGCGTCTTTAGCGGCAGCCGGTGTCCAAAAGCCAGAAAAATAATAGCGTCTATTGTCATTAGCCTATCCTCATTAAGTTGTAGCATAATTGAGTAGTAGCGTCCTAGCTTACATCCTTCGCCGAGGCTTCGGAGCACAAGTCGGCAACTACGTTTACCCCGAGCGCAGTCGAAGGGCTGCACAACAGATGAGAGCGTTCGGGAAATTGGAATTTTATTCTCAAGCCTGTACTACAAACTGCACTATGGCCTTGTAATCAATAATGGCGATATTATTGGTGTCAATTGTCAGCAAATCAGAGGAGTAATTCAACGGTTTATACGGCCATCTTATGCCTGTGTAACTTAATAATTCTTCGCTTATCATAGTCAAATACCACCTTCTGTCATGGTGCCCTCTGTGCCTGATACCACCTTCATTACGCTTAATAAATCGTTTGATAATAGTAAACCCCTTAGCGGTACAATATATCTCAACAATCTTTACATCTTTGGTCAGTAATCTTCTGAGCCGACGCTTATCTTGTGGAGTAAAGTTCATCTCTATTACTAAAGGTTTACTCTTTGCCATATAAGTCGCTATAGTTTTATAGAATTTATCTTTCGCTCGCCTTTCATACCAGCCATAGTCCCAAGTAGTTCGAGTTCCTGAATTAAACAGCTTTTCCTTAATTGCGTCTTTGCTACAGAACTTAAAACCTAAGTCCCGAACGATTCTTTCTCCGACGGCAGTCTTCCCCGTTGCGGGATGACCTGAGACAATAACCAGCTTCATGCTCAAATTGTATCAGTAATTAAAACCGTCCTAGCTTCCCCCTTCACCAACCTCCTTCGTTAAAACTACGGAGGTCAAAAGGTTTCGGAGGACAGGTCGGCAACTACGCCGTTTTTCATATGCTATGATAATTTTATAAATTTAATATTTTTTTGGGGGGAATAATGCTAAAAGAATTAATCAATGAAACAACGGATGCAGTAGTTGCAGCGACCAAAGGAGTGGATGACATCCTTGATGCTGTCACGGGTACAGTTAAAAGCCAGGTGGTCAACGCCCTAAAAAGTAGCGGTGAAATATCCAATACGGGAGTTGAAGTAGTAGCTTCTGTAGCAAACGGAGCCATAAAAGGAGCCGGTCAGGTAGGCGTTTCGCTAACCGACGTAGCTTCAGGTACTATGAGCGGTGTTATAAATGGTGCCAACGAGGTAGGAGGCGATGTAATCTCCGCTATACACGGCGGCGCTAAAGGTATCATGCAGGCCGCTGCCGAAACCGGCGGCGATATTAGCGCGGTAGCCGTGTCAGCCGTAGAAGGAGCCGCTAAATCGGCTGGAAAAGTCGGAGTGAGTACAGCGGAGGCTGTCAAAGCAGCCGTCGGTGGAACATTGGATGCTACGACAAGTATCGGTGGCGACGCTGTTCAAAAAGTCCGTGGTGCGTTGCTATCAGCAGCTGCATTACCACGAGATGCAGTAGAATCGGCTCTTAGGGGCAGTGAGAAGAAATAAGATTGTTCATCTCACGCAAATAATTGAGTAATAGTATCTTAGCTTACATCTTTCGCCGAGGCTTCGGAGGACAGGTCGGTAACTAAGCTGCACCAAAAAACTATGCAAGACATTGATAAATTTAGACGGCATATTGAAGAGTCGCAAAGGATTCTTATAACTTCGCATATTTCACCAGATCCTGATGCCGTCTGCTCTGTTTTGCTTTTGGGCACGACTCTAAAACATAACTACCCCAACAAAAAAGTAAGTATGGTTATAGAAGAGAAATCAATAAAAGACCTCTCATTCCTAGCTGGATATTCAGAAATTCAGTTCCGACCCTTACTTCAAGCAGTGAATGAACTTAAACCAGATTTACTTGCTATGGTCGATGCCATGAACTTTGAACGCTGCTCGCGGCTAGAGTCTGCCAAAATTCGTAGGATTGTACACGAAGTTGACACAAAAATAGTAGCCATCGACCACCATGAAAAGATAGATGTAGAACCAGGAGCTTTGTACTTCAATAAAAAGAATCCAGCATCGTCGCAAGAACTCTACGAGTTATTATTTTATAATTTAGGGCTTAAAAAGCCTGAAGGCTATGCTCAAACAGCGCTGCTTGGCATAATTTCTGACACAGCCCGCCTTAAGTATGACAACCCGAGGTACAGAGAAACATTCAAAGTTGTCAGCGAACTTTTAGACGCCGGCGCTAGTATCGAACAGCTCGAAAATAAAATTGAGCTCTACAGTGCTGAGCAGATGCAGGCGTTTTCTATACTGGCCGCAAACATTAAAGATAGCGGCGAAGGCTACACTTATTCATTCATCGATGAGAGTTTTGGTGACCCATCGATGACCCAAGAAGATAAAATAGCAGCCCTAAAAGACGCCGCTGAAGTATTTACCAGCCAATTTGCCAGGAATTTCGAAAACAACAATTGGGGATTTATTGTCTATCCGGAACTAGCATCCGGCCCAAATGTATATGCTGTTTCATTTCGTTCTGTCACCGGCAGTGTTGACGTAGCAGCGCTGGCACATAAACTCGGTGGCGGCGGCCACAAACAAGCCGCCGGCGCTAAAATCCAAGCCAGCAGCGCCCAAGAAGCCTTAAAATTTATCAAGGAAGTTATCCGGCAATCAAAAGGCTAACCAACAATTTAATTTTTCTGATTCATGGAGCCGACGACGGGGATTGAACCCGTGACCTCTCGCTTACCATGCGAGTGCTCTAGCCACTGAGCTACGTCGGCCTGGCTTTCCAAATAATGAAGCTGCCTCAGCAATTTGCCCTGCAATTATATTACGCAGTTTCGTATTGCCGAAGTATATTGTAACAACTCCGTACTCACTTTTCCTTCTATAAGTCCCGATTGACCCAGAAATTGTCACTCTGGGTTTAAAAAATTGTTCTTTGCTCACATTAAGTTCCTTGGTCCAAAAGTTAAGCGCTGTATCAACATCAATATCTGAGAATATTTGTAAGCTGAACTTTAGGGATTCCTTTTTGACCCCACACAGCTCAGTTAAGAACTGGGTGTAACATTTAAGCAAAGCAGGGTCAGAATTACCTAATCTGACCAGGTTCAGGCTTGCCCTATTTCCTTCGCCCCAGTATAAACCTATACCCAAACCGTATAATATTGCTTCGTGTTTTGTCCGAGGCTCCTTTATTTTAAAGGGGTCGCCTAATGGATTATTTATAAGATACACGGCTTGACTTCTTGAGCGTCGTTTGATCTTATATTCAGACATCCAATAAGCAACTTTGTGATGGGAACAACCTAACTGCTTTGAAATCTGCATCATTGACAAATTCCTCTCCAGATATAATTCCCTAAGTTCTCTTTTAGTTATAACTGGGTACAGCATATATTTGACTCGATCCTATTATACCATTTCTGAAAGATAGGCGTTGTTGTTTTATCTGTTATTTGATAGGATTGTCTAGATATGGATAAGCAACCGGATAAGCAATTGAGTCTTAGAAAACTCTGGAAAGAAGTAACCACTCCCCCAGACTATGCCGTAGGTCCATATCGCCAAGCTTTTGAGCGGGCTTACGTTCCATTCAAGGTTGGTGCTATTGCCATTGGTGTAGATGTGGTAGTATTGGTCGGTAATTTCGCGACTGGTTTTACAAAACCGGAAGCACAGGACTATCTTCGACCTACGTTTCTAGGGCTTATGAGTGGAGGAATGGCTGCCATGTTAACCAGCGTTGCGCTGGTGGGTCGAGCCGACAACCGAGCTAGACAATTCAATGCGGGGGTCCTACCTGAACTATCTAGATCTGAGTTGGACGGAATGCTAGATAAGAAAACAGAGTAAATTACATGGCTAAAAAAAGTGAGAAACGAAAAATTATCGGATTGGTCTGCGACGCCTGTGGCGGGCGCCACTACTACTCAACCAAAAATACTATGAATGTGCCTGATAAAGTTGAACTTAAGAAGTATTGCCCGGTTAAGCGCGTAATTGCTAAACAGTCAGAAACTAAAAAGAATCTTGGGCGAAACGTCGTTAAACCCCGCCGATAAATTATTGAAGGACAACCTACGGTTTTCCTTCAACGCGCTTTTTGGAATGAATCCAAATCCCGCCGTTGGCGAGACCAGCGCTACTACCTTTCCCTATAGAGGAGTATAACAATGTATAATTTATCTGGCGAAGGGGTGTAGCTCAGTTGGCTAGAGCGTCTGTCTCCAAAACAGAAGGTCGGGGGTTCAAGTCCCTCCACCCCTGCCATTCGACTCGATTCACTTGCTCATGGTAAACCATCAAGTCGAATGGTCCTGGGCGAAGTCGAAGGGCCAATAAGCATGAGCACTTTATCAACTGTATCAGAGGTGGTAGTATCAGATAAACGTGTCCCGTCGAGGCTTTGAGGGCGTAGCTATTTAGGATAAAGCAATGATAAACAATCGATTTACATATATTATTAGAGTAATGCGCGGAAAGGCTCTTATGGGATGGTCAAAATAGTATTGAGCAAACCTGTCTTAGTATGTTTATACGGTTTTCCGGGATCGGGAAAAAGTTTTGTGGCCAGAAATTTAGCAGAGCACATCCAGCTAGCGCACGTCAGCGCCGACCGTATGCGCAGCGAATTGTTTGCAACACCACGTTATGACAACCAGGAAAACGCCATAATTAGCCACCTAATGAATTATATGACAGAGGAGTTTTTGGGCGCTGGCCTAAGTGTAGCCTACGACGCCAATACTTTACGGGCCAGCCAGCGCAGAAGACTGCGGGAATTGGCCGCTAAGCATAGAGCTGCTTATCTACTCGTTTGGCTGCAGATAGATGTTGAAAGCTCATATATTCGAACTCAGCGCCGTGATCGTCGAACCACTGATGACAAATACGCCGAGCCGCAAACACGCGAAAGCTTTAACCGCCAGCTTTCAACGATGCAAAATCCCAAAGACGAGCAATATTTAGTGATTAGCGGCAAGCACGCCTTTGTGACACAAAAGAGCGCTATCGTAAATCGGTTGTATCAGATGGTATTGATTCCGAGTGATACCGTGCAAGGCAACATCACCAAGCCGGAACTAGTCAACCTTATTCCGCGCCGGCCAATCGTTCCGCTGGACATGGCCAGGCGCAACATTTCAGTAAGTTAATGATTCACCTTGAGCCCTTCGACCCATTCGACAGGAGCTCAGGGTCACCATGAACGAAATTGAAGGGCGACAGGCTCAGGGTTGACAATGAACAGGGAGTCGAATGGCACAACGCCTGGTATATATCGAAGGCATAGGTGAAGTTACTCTCGCCAAGCGGCGGGGTACCCACAGCCTGCGATTAAGTATTAATGCCGCCGGACGCGTCAGGATTGGTTTGCCCTACTGGGCCCCCTACGCCGCGGGCATAAGTTTCGCTAAAAGTCGCGCAGACTGGATAAACGAGCAGCAGGTACTCAACCAGCACGCTAAGCTACGAGACGGAATGAAAATCGGCAAGGCTCACACTCTATATTTCAGTCATGATCCGTATGCTACGTCCATAAAATCACGTATTGATAAAATTGGAATTTATATAACCGGACCATACGGCGACCAGGACGAGCGAGTCCAGTCAAAGGCCCGAATGATCAGCGAGAAGGCGCTTTATAACGAAGCTAAGGTTATCCTGCCACAGCGTGTTAAATCCCTGAGCTCTCTGCACAATTATTCGTACAAGGAACTTAGAATCAGGAAACTGACCTCGCGCTGGGGCAGCTGCTCGAGCCATAAGGTTATTACCCTCAGTTATTTTCTAATGCAGCTACCCTGGGAACTGATAGACTATGTCATTTTGCACGAGCTGGTACACACTAAATACTTAAATCATAGTCCCAGTTTCTGGCGGTCGCTTGAGAAGCTTGTATCTGGAGCCAAAGCTAAACAAAAAGAAATTCGCGCCCATAAGCCAAGGATTCAGCCCTTTTGATTTTTGCCCCTTGCTATCGGAGGATAATTTTGTTAGTATTGACAGCGACGACCTACCTTAAACGGTAGGTTTTTTAGTGAAGGAGTGGTCTGTGGCTAAAGTACGTCCAAAGCCAAAAAAAGTTAGAATACGCAAAGCGCTGAGCATTCGTGAACAGGCAGAACTGTCCAGGTCTAAAATCCAAGCCAGTCAACAGCCGTCAAAAATCTCCACAGCCAGAAAAAATTTGCCGCTAAGCGGAATAATACGAAAAATTGGAGAGATTTTGTCAGTTATTTTCAGGCCGCTACTGCCAATTGTGCGGCCTCTGCGCTGGTTGATGCCAGTCTATTTTGTAAATTCCTGGCGCGAGCTTCGCCATGTTGGTTGGCCTAACCGCCGTGAAACATGGCGCCTAACACTGGCTGTATTCATCTTCGCGATTGTGTTCGGAGCATTAGTCGCCGGCGTGGACTGGATCCTAGATCAGATATTTAAGAAAGTAATCCTAAAACAATGAATAATCAGCTTAAAGTCCCTAGCTTAAAGTCCTTAGCCGCTACAATTTTGCTCTCAGCTCATAGCTATCGGCTCTCAGCTAAAGCGACTGGAAGGAGCGTCTAGTGGTTAAACGGTATGATTCAACCAAACATTGGTATGCTATCCATACCTATAGCGGGTATGAGGAGAAGGTGGCCGAAAGTATTCGCCAGCGGGCCGATTCGCTAGATATGGGTGATAAAATCTTCCAAGTTCTAGTACCCAAAGAAAAGATGATCGAAATCAAAAACGGCAAACGTAAAATTGTTGAAAAGCGAATCTTCCAGGGTTACGTACTCGTAGAGATGAAGCTCTCTGAAGATGCCTGGTATATCGTGCGCAATACGCCAAACGTCACAGGTTTTGTGGGGACAGGTACCGAGCCAACACCACTCGAGCCGGATGAAATTAATAAAATTATGAAGCGAATAGGTCGCGAAGAGCCTAAGCATAAATTCGATTACCGAGTAGGGGAAGTGGTTAATATAATAGATGGCCCATTTAAGGGTTTTGATGGCGCAATTAATGAAATTGATGCCCAAAAGGGTAAGCTAAAAGTATTAGTTAATATGTTTGGCCGCGAAACACCCGTTGAGTTGGACGGCTTGCAGGTGAAGAGAGTGTAACATGCAAGCATGTAGTCAAAAGTTACTAGTTAGTAGTTGTAAGTTTAGGAACCGGAATCTAACAACTAGCAACTATATACTATCAACTAAAATCCGGAGGATTTTTTGATGGCGAAGGAAGTTAAGGCAACATTAAAAATCAAGGTCAGGGGCGGGCAGGCTAGTGCCGCACCGCCTGTTGGCTCGACATTGGGCCAATACGGCGTTAACATGATGGACTTTATTAATCCTTTCAACGAACAAACCAAAGACCGCATGGGGCAAATGCTAACAGTGCATATTACTATTTATGATGATCGCACCATGAGCTGGCGGGTGGTGGGGACGCCAACTGACGAGCTGATTTTGTCTGCCCTCAAAGTCGAGAAAGGTTCGGGTGAGCCGAACAAGGAAAAACTAGAGAAAAAATTGAGCCAAGCCCAGCTAACCGAAATAGCTCAATCCAAAGCCGCCGATATGAACACCGAAGACGTAGAGGCTATTAAGAAAATGGTCGCCGGCACCGCCCGCAGTATGGGTGTGGAAGTAGAGGATTAGAGATGGTAGATAAGAAAACAGGGATTAAGTCCAAAACGCCAAAGGCGCAGAAATTAGAAACTAGTAATAAGAAATTAGTAAAAAGCAAAGTAAAGCCAGAGCCAGAAGAAACGGAAAAGCTAATTCCTGATTCCGAATTACCAGTTGCTGCCGAGCCAAAGACGGCAGCTAAGGCGGGTAGACGAAGCGCTAAAGCTATTAAAGAGGCTGAGGAAGAGCAGGCGCGACAGGCGCGGATAAAGGCCGGAAAAGTTGTCCCTGAAGCACCAAAAGAAGCTAAAAAACCCCCCCGCAGCCGCGTGGAACGGGCCGGCAAAAAATACCGCGAAGTGGCTAAATTGGTCGAAAAAAACCGGCTATACCCTTTAGCGGAAGCATTGGATTTGGCCACGAAGACGTCAACTACCAAATTTGACGCAACGGTTGAGCTCCACGTTAATCTCGGCGTTGACCCTACCCAAGCCGACCAAAATGTCCGCGACAACGTAACTTTACCCGCCGGAACAGGCAAGACGCTGCGCGTTGCAGTTTTTGCCGAAGGCGATGAAGTCGCCAAGGCCAAAGCCGCCGGCGCCGACATTGCTGGGGAAGCTGACTTACTCGCGCAACTAGACAAGGAGCAGACCGATTTTGATGTTTTAATAACTAGCCCAAACTTGATGGCCCGCCTTGGCAAATACGCCAAATTACTCGGCCCCAAGGGCCTTATGCCCAACCCTAAAAGCGGCACCATTACTACAGATGTACCCAAAGCCATCAAAGAGGCCAAAGCCGGCCGTGTGGAATACCGTGTTGATCCAGCCGGTATTATCCATTTGGGTATCGGCAAAGTCAGTTTTGGCGCTGATAAGTTGCAGCAAAACGCCGATGCTGTAATGGTTAGCATCCGGACCGCCAAACCAGCCAGCCTTAAAGGTACTTACATTAACTCGATTTACGTCAGCTCATCCATGGGTCCCAGCATTAAAGTTGCTCTCTAGGTCATGGCTCAGCTAAACTAATTAAAAGGGGTTTTGCCAAATATATGTCGGTCTATAGTAATGTTCAGCTACGCCAAGCCATTAAAAAAGGTCATGTCGTCTGCCACCCGCTGGTGAAGCAGAACATTGCCGGCAGCAGTATAGATGTCACACTAGGCAACTGGTTTTACCGGACAGAGCGAACCGGTGTCAGCGGCTTTTATAATCCTTTTGACCCCAAAGATGTAGCTCGTTATTTCGATGGACCATATAAGGCAGAAATCCATAAGGATTGGGCTAAAAATAACGGCCGCCAACTATTTGAAGGCATACCACCCAACCAGCCAATTATTGTTGTCCGCCCCGGTGAGCGCCTACTGGGTCACACCCATGAGTTTATTGGCATCAAGGCACCTGGTACTAGTACGCTGCAAGCCCGCAGCACGTGGGGACGCAATGGTATGGCTGTTTGCATCGATGCCGGTTGGGGAGACCCAGGCTACATTAACCGTTGGACACTTGAAATTTATAATATGAACCAGCACGAAAGCGTGGTACTGCCGGTTGGTGAACGAATTGCCCAGATGGTTTTTTATGAAACTGGTCCAGTGGAGGGCGAATATAAGAAGCTTAGCGGTAAATACCAATCCGGAATGAGTGCCAGTCTTGAAAAACTAGTTCATGACTGGCGACCAGAGCAGATGCTGCCTAAAGCTTATAAAGACCAGCGGACTTTGCCCATTAATATTAAAGGCCTTAAAAAATAGGGTGGGATAATGATAGATAGCCTATGCAAAACCACCTTGGCGTATTTATAGTTCTTGAAGGGGCTGACGGGTCCGGCAAAGGGACGCAGTTCCGCCTGCTGGCTGAGCGGCTAAAAGCAGTCGGCCATGAGGTGGCTGTTTTTGACTTTCCGCGTTACGATGAACCATCTAGCTACTTCGTTAAACGCTATTTGAACGGTAGCTATGGCCCAGCAGGCGAAGTCAGCCCATATACAGCATCGATATTTTATGCACTTGATAGATATGAGACAGCCTCTCAGATCAATAAAGCTCTGGCCGGGGGCAAAGTATTATTAGCCAACCGTTATGTGGGCTCAAATATGGCGCACCAAGGTACCAAGTTCACAAGCTTAGCCGAACAACGGGGCTTTTTTATGTGGGCTGATAGTCTAGAGTACCAGCTGCTTGGTATACCGCGCCCCAGCCTGAACCTATACCTTAAGGTACCACCGGAAATATCATATGAACTTATAAGCCAAAAGGCCGGGCGCAGCTACACTGCCAAAAAACGCGACGAGCACGAAGCCGATATAGAGCACATTAAAAAAGCTGGTGCAGCCTATGAACTTCTTTGTAAATTGTTCCCCAAGGATTTTAAGGAAATTATTTGTACGAAAAACGGCCAGATCCTTAGTATTATCGAAATCAATGATCTTATCTGGGGAACCATTAAGCCGCTGTTGCCGGCACCAAAACGTCCTGGCAAGGGCGCAATCTTGAATCTCGATGGCGTATTAAACCAAAAACCAAAAACCAAAAAAAATCGGCCTGAAAAAACTACGGATAAACCGTCAAAAGCAGTCAAAGTGCCTAAGCAATCAGAAACTGCGTTGGCCAACGAGCACAAAAAAGTTATTGGCCAAATCAAGAAGCTGCGCGGCGAGATGCTCAATTCAGCAATTATTGATAAAAATATTGATCGCGGCGATCTCAACTTTGCTTTGCAATCGACTCTGCCGCTGTCAGAAAGACCGGCTTTGGCCGCTAAAATTAATCAAGGGAAGGCAACTGCAACTAAAGCAAAGACCGGTAAAGCAGATGAACCCCGAGCCATGCAAATGATAATCAATGAACTGGTGCAGGAACACCTTCCAAATGTACCTGCAGATAATAATGCGCAGCTGATTGAAAGAGTGCCTCATAACGAATTCGAGCTGCTGGGCAAAAACATAGGCAACCTTACGTACCGAGAAAAGCAGCAGAAACTCAATGAAAAATTCAACAAAGCCGCCAGTAATTATTTAGGTCAGGTTATTTACCGATTTGACATAGTCGCTGACCTACGGACGCTAGATTTACTACTTAAGCAAGGCGCGGTGAGTGATTTCAGCTTGGAAGGTTTAGGCCCGCGTTATGGTTACAACGTTCCAGAAATTATTAAGGGGGCAGGCCTAGAAGATCAATATAATAAGTGTTTTAAGTTGTCGAGCGACCTCTACGGCCAGTTAATTTCCCGCCGCCATGTAAAATTGGCGGCCGCCAGCCTACTTTTAGGCCACCGTGGTAGATGGAAAGTAAGTTTAAGCGCTGCAGCTGTGCAATCACTCCGTAGGGACGGTAAATGTAGCGAATTTATTAATATGCTTATTGAAAAAATTGCAGAATCACATCCATTGACCGCTCAGGAAATAAATGAAGCTACATAATCATTTAGGCTTGCTAACATCTTATAGTTGTGCTAACTTATTATCAGTTACCAAAGACCGCGACGTCCCGAGCTTGTCGAGGGATTAATAATGTCGCCGAGGTTACGACTGAACTAGTTTGTAATAATCTTTGGTATTAACGGCCAAAGGTTTTTTGGTTTAAAAGGTTGATAAAAGGGAGCGTTTATGGCTCTGACAAGAGAGAAAAAAGAACAAGTCGTTGCGAGTGTTGAAAAACTCCTGTCTGATTCTAAATTGACAGTAGTCGCTAAATATCAAGGCACCCCCGTCAAGGCTATGCAACAACTGCGCCGTGAGGCGCTGGACGGCGGCACAACGCTACGTGTAGTCAAAAACCGCTTGTTCAAAAAGGCGCTCGAGTCAAACGACTTATTGAAGGACATAGACTCGTCCGATCTGGTCGGCCAACTGCTATATGCTTTCAATAGCCAGGACGAAGTTGCGCCAGCCAGAAGCTTGGCAGACTTTGCAAAAACTAACCCTCAAATTGAGTTCGTGGCAGCTATCACGCCTGACGGCCAACTGCTTGAGGCGATCGCCGTCAAGGAGCTCGCCAGCTTGCCAACTAAAAGTTTGCTTAGGGCGCAGCTGATTAGTACCGTCAGCGCACCGGTTAGCGGCTTTGTCAACGTACTGACCGGCAATATACGCGGTGTATTAAATGTATTAAATGCTCGAGCAGGAAGCCTAGATGCATAGATCGTAGAACAATGAACATTAATTAAACGAGAGCATTGATCAAATAGATCTAAGGTTAACGGTCAACTAACGATCAAGGATCAGGGTTCAATGATAAAGGAGAAAATTATGGCAGAGAATGAAACAGTAGAGACAAAAAAAGCAGCGAAGGCGGACCTGTCCGCAGACCTGTCCGCCGAAGCAAAGGTGGAGGCGGGAGCTTCAGCGAATGCGGAAGCCCCTGCTCCGACGTCTGAAGAGTCGGAGTCCCGTACCCAAGCTAATGCTGGCGTCGGGACAGAAGCTAAAACCAATGAAAAGAAAAGTGTTGATGCTCCAAAGGAATTTGCTTCACTGGTAAAAGAGCTGGATAAGTTGTCAGCGCTGGAAATTAGTAAATTCGTTAAGTTCTTGGAAGAGCACTGGGGCGTATCAGCCGCCGCTCCG
>Ga0209541_10003508_pt1 | contig 28775 bp, 26 predicted proteins | sample RifCSPlowO2_01_FD_184027 | JGI IMG/M metagenome (GOLD analysis project Ga0209541, IMG submission 184027) | Groundwater microbial communities from Rifle, Colorado - Rifle CSP2_plank lowO2_0.1 (SPAdes) (version 2) | ecosystem: Environmental > Aquatic > Deep subsurface > Groundwater | place... | reverse complement strand
ATATGCCAGAGACATTACTCCGCAAGGGAGCGGAGGCAGAACTATTGCTCTCAGAATACCTGGGAAAAAAGGTTTTGGTTAAGAGAAGGATTGCAAAGGATTACAGGGTTAAGGAATTGGATGAAAAGATTAGGAAAGAGAGGACAAAGCTAGAGGCAGGATTGCTGCACAACGCAAAGCTCCAAGGAGTAAGGACGCCTTTCATCCGCAAGATTGACAGGAAAAACTTTGAGATAGTAATGGAGCTTGTTGAAGGAAAAAGGCTTAAGGACGCTTTGGATGAAAGAAATTCTGGAAAATACTGCAAAAAGCTTGCGGAGCAAATTGCCCTGCTGCATAATGCGGGCATTATCCACGGAGACCTGACAACAAGCAATGTGATAGTTAATGGAAGGGATTTTTGCCTCATAGACTTTGGCTTGGGGTTTTACAGCGAGAAGATTGAGGACAGGGCTGTTGACCTGCTGAATTTGAAAAAAACATTCCAGGCAACGCACTTCAAGCTTTTTAAGGCTTGGGGGGGTTTAGAGCTAGAGTACGTGAAAAAAGCAAAGGACGGAGCAAGGGTTTTAAGCCAGGTGAAAGAGATAGAGAAAAGAGCAAGGTATTCCTGAACTGCTGCAAAACCAGAGGTTTTTAAAGCTTTTTCCAGAAAAATTACTTTAGAACTTTGTTTTATCCAAAGCTCTTCCAAACCCTCTAAAGGTTGGAAAGGCGCATAAAAAAATTGGTGAATTCAGATTGAGCAGGATGCATTCAAGCGCTAAAGGAAAGCACGGCAGCAAGAAGCCCTTAAGCAAGGAAATTCCGGAATGGGTGGAGTTTAAGCCAAAGGAAATAATAGAATTGATTGCAAGCCTTGCAAACCAAGGCCATAACGCTTCAGAGATCGGGAGCATTTTGAGAGACCAGTACGGAGTGCCTTCAGTAAGGCTGTTGGCTGGAAAGAGAGTTTCAGAAATAATGAAAGAACAAGGCTTATTGCCTGAAATTCCTGAAGATTTAATGAGCCTGATTAAGACTTCGGTAAGGCTGCAAAAGCACCTGCAGGAGAACAGCAAGGACTTTTCAGCAAAAAGAGGCTACCAGCTTGCTGTAAGCAAGATAAGGCGCCTGGCAAAATACTATGTAAAAAAGAAAAAACTGCATTCAGGCTGGAAGTACACGCCGGAAACAGCGCAGTTGCTGGTGAAGTGATATTATGGTTACAGCAGCAAAAACACTGGACAAGTGGAAGAGGAAAAAATGGTTCAAAATCTTCTCCCCAACACTTTTTGAAAAAAGGGAGATTGGAGAAACCCCTGCAGAAAAAGTAGAGCAGGTTATTGGAAGGGTTGTGAAAGTGAACGCCAGAGTGCTTTCAGGACAGCTGAAAAAATCTCACATTGACTTGCTGTTCAAGGTAAAGGAAGTCCAAGGCCTTAATGCTGAAACAGAAACCGCAGGAATGGCGGTCAAGCCTGAAACACTAAGGAGAATAGTAAGGAGAAGAAACTCGAAAATAGACATCGTGCAGGACGTGAAAACCAAGGACGGGAAGAAAGCAAGGGTGAAAACAACAATAGTCTGCCTGAGAAAGATAGAGAGAAGGAAGGAAACGATAATAAGGCACGAGATTAGGGAAAGAGTGGAAAAAGAAGCGTTGGAAAAAAGCTTTGAAGAATTCGTGTACGATGTGACATTCGGAAACTTTCCAAACAGCCTCTTTGACTTGGTGAAAAAGATTGCAGGCATCAAGAGAATTGAGGTAATGCGCGCAAGGCAATTGAATGAATAACACCGAAGAAATAGCAATACTGCTTGCAACGCTCGTGCTTTTTTCAATAATTTCCTACAGGAAAAAGGCATTGGACAAGCAAGGAATAATTGCCGGAAACATTGTGGGAATACTGATTTACTTTTTCGGAAGAGCCGCTTTCTCAACAGGCCTTATTCCCTTCTTTCTGATAGTCTTGTTCTTCACTCTCGCAGAATTCGCCACAAGGTATGCAAGGCTTTTGAGGAAAACACACCACGAGATTAGAAGCATCGGGAACATTTTGGGAAACAGCGGAGCAGCGCTGATAGCCTTGGTTTTTGCCTCGCCGATAGGTTTTTTTGCAGCAGTAAGCTGTGCATTAGCTGATACAGCAAGTTCCGAGATCGGGCTGCTTTCCAGAAAAAAGCCTCGCCTTATCACAAGCCTCAAGCAAGTGAGGGCAGGGACTGACGGAGCTGTAAGCAAGCTGGGGAATGCTGCAGCAATTGCTGGCGCAGTCGCAATCGCCCTAATCCATTACGCGCTCTTCCAAGACCTGAAGGCTTTTGGGGTAATTGCATTTGCAGGAGTTTTCGGAATGCTCGTGGATTCAGTGCTTGGCGCAAGCCTGCAAAAGCAGGGAATCCTGAACAACAGCAACGTAAACTTTCTCTCCTGCGGAATTGCAGCAATAGCCGCAGCGCTGCTTTACGCCTATTTTTAAACCAGCAAATCGGCTTTTTAATACTAAAACCCTAACAATCCAGCATCTTGGAAAAACAAGGGCTTTGGAAAAAGCTTTTAATTCACCCTTCCTTATATTTTCTGGTTTTCAATAATGGCTGCTGAAGCATTGCTTCCGTTGACGCTTATCGGAGTGGTAATACTCCTTGCAATCTTCCTTTCCATAGCTGCAAAAAAGCTAGGCCAGAATGCAGTGATAGGATTTATTCTTGCGGGCTTTATCCTAGGGCCTTTTGGCTTAAGGCTCTTGCATCCTCAAGACCCTTTAGTGATTGCATTCTCCGAGTTAGGATTGTTCATACTGCTTTTCTACCTTGGCTTGGAGCTATCTTGGAAAGACTTTCTGGAAGCTGGAAGCTCAGGCTTTGGCCTGGCATTATTGGATATGGCTGCAAGCACTATTGCAGGCTTTCTAATAGCGCAATTCTTCGGGCTTTCTTTACTGCTCTCCATACTTATAGGTTTCATGCTTTTTTCAACAAGCACTGCAATAGTTGCAAAATTCGTTATTGACAAGGGCATTATTGAGAAAAAATCAACAAAGCTGGCGCTTTCAATCCTCATAATGCAGGATTTTATAGGAATTCTGCTTGTGGTGCTGATTACGAGCATTTCAATGGGAAAAGGCGCGCCTTTAGAGCTAGCGCTAACCTCGCTGGTTTTTGCAATCGTGGTTTTTGTGGCTGTATCCCAGCTTTCACGCTTTATCGAACAGTGGATTTTGTCAAACAACCTTGGCCAGACCGAGATAACGCTTTACGCCTTGGGGATTGGGCTTATAGTTGCAACGCTTGCAAGCATGCTAAGCCTTTCCATGGCTTTGGGAGCTTATTTTGCAGGATTTGCTCTTGCGGAAACAAGGGCAGGGGGAAGGATAAAACGAGACGTCAGCTTCATGAGAGACTTTTTCCTGGTGTTCTTTTTTGTAGGCTTTGGAACAACAATCTTTTACAACGCAGGCGCTATAACGCAGGCATTGCCAAGCATTGAAACACTTGCAAGCATCGGAACTATCGCGGCATTGCTTGCAGTTGCTGCATTGCTCGCTCACTTTTTCATTTTCACAATCTTTGGGGGATTGTTTGGCATGAGCAAGGAAGACTCGAGTCTTTCAGCAATACTCCTTGGGCCTTTGGGGGAGTTTGTGGTAATCATTGCAACAGCAGCAATCTTGGTAGTGCCTGCAAGCGAAAAACCCATTGTTCCAATACTTGCATTCCTGCTCATCATCATTACAGTTTTTGTGTTCGAGCCATTGTACAATATCAGGCGGGCTTACGAGAAAATAGCCTCTCTCATTCCCTCATTTTCAAAAAGAGAGCATGCTGTCGTTGAAAGCCACACTTCGTACTCTTTACAACAGTTGAAATCTTTCGCATGGAACTTGTTCGTAATATTATGCCTTGCCTGGCTCACGATAGTATTGTACAAGCAGTTGCCGACCTTCGGGTTTCCGCTGCCTTACGCAAGGCAGGTTAACGCAATAGTGATTTTCCTGTTCTTTGCAATAGCTCCGACAGTAAGGGCGCTGATTGCCTTGAAGAATTTGGTAAAGCACTCAAGGCACAAAAGCCTTGCGACTGTTTAAGCCCTTGGACTTAAAGGCACGGGCTTTCTTAAAGGCCTTCTTGCCCTTGATTTAGGTGCGGATTTTCTTAATATCCCTCTTGGCCTTGGTTTTCTTGAAGCTCCTGGTTGGAACAATCTGCTAATCCCTATTGCATCCCTTCTGCGGATGCCTAATGCGTCAAGAAAGCTAGGGCCTTGCACAGGTTTTAGAACTCTTTTGGGACTTGTCGGAACTGTTTTTTTTCCTACAACTAGCTTTTTTCGCAAGGCTGGCATTTTAAAAACCGTTATAACTGTGTATTGAACGTATTTAATTCTTTTTGGTTTTTTAAAGACTTGCATGATCGAGGAATTCTGGCTTAGAGTGGCATTGTTTTTGATTCCTGCCTATGCAGCGAACGCTTCAGCAATGCTTTTCGGGATGATTCTGAAAAGCAAGACTCCATTAGACCTTGGAATAATCCTGCCGGACAAGCAGCCACTGCTTGGAAAGGGAAAAACCTGGAAAGGCACTGCTTCAGGGATTATTGTCGGAACGATAGCTGCAGGCATTATTTACGCGCTCTTTCCTTCAGAAACAAGGGCGATTGCTGAAAACTACTTGATTGCAGGCTTCCTAATCTCTTTAGGAGCAATCCTTGGAGACATGCTTGGAAGCTTCATCAAGAGAAGGCTTTTGATAAAGCCAGGCTCTCCAAGCCCAATCCTGGACCAGCTTGACTTTGTGGCAGGAGGCTACTTGCTGTTGAGCCTAGTGTACATTCCGCTAGCTGAAGAGCTGGTTTTTGTGGCAGTATTCACTGTAATAACGCACATTGCTACAAACTATCTGGCGTTCAAGCTTGGGTTGAAAAAAGTTCCGTGGTGAGCACGTGGAAAAACATGGAAAAAAAAGTGCAAGGAAAGAGTTCAGGAAAAAGGCTTTTTTATTCTCCGCAAAATTCTTTATAATTTTTGCAGTGCTTTACTCATTGCTTTTCATCACAGACTTGAGCGCTGTTGAAAACTGGCTCGCAAGCTCTGAAGCGCAAGCCTTGGGACTGCAAAGCTCCGGAAACCAAGTGGCTATTGGAGGTTCTGTCTTTCTTATCAGCGAGTCCTGCATTGGCTTGTTTTCAGGAATGGTGCTCTTGGCAATTGCGTTTGCGTGCAAAAAGCCAAGCCTCGGGAAAAAAGCATTGATTGCAGGAACTGGAATTGCCTTGCTGTTTGTTATAAACTGGTTCAGGGTTTTTGCTGTCTTATGGTTTGGAAAGAACTCAGGCTTCCAGGCTGCTGAAATAGCCCATGCAATAAGCTGGTTTGCGATGACAGCGTTCATCCTAGGCATTTGGTACTTGCTTACAAAAAGAGTTGCTGGAAAGAATTTCCAAGAGCTGATTTAAGCGCCTTACTGTGCCTTTGGAACTATCACTTTTGCCATCTCTTGGAATGCTGGCCTTGTAATCAAGACTCCGCCTAACACGCCTACAACTGTAGTGAAAGCAAAGCCAACCAATCTGGCCATTCCTGCACCAGGGCCTATCAAAAGCAAGGGCAGCATTACAGCAATTACCGTAGAGGCTGCGGCAAGGATTATGAAAAAAGACCTCTTTGCCCTGTTGACCAAAGAAGTGCTTTCAAGGACTTCCCCTTTGTGCTTTTTCAACTCGTCAGTGATGATGATTTGGTCGTTCACTCCATAACCTACTGCAGCAACAACTCCAGCAATCGCTGCCAAATCCAAAGGCCAGCTAAGCAGTGAAGCAATGCCTAGAGTGATCGCTGCTTCAGCAAAAACAGTGAACATCATAGGGAGAACAAGCAGTGCAATCCTATAACGCAGGAATAGGACGAAAGCTACAGCAAAGGCTGCGATCAATCCAATCAAGACTACGGTGTATAAAAAGCTCTTTCCAAGAGAGGCTGTTACTGTAACCTTGCTCACGTTATCCACAGCAACAGGCAGGCTTCCTGATTCCAGCAAAATGCTTAAAGACTTTAACTCATCCTGCGCCTCGCTCGAGCTTGGAGCAGAGCCAGTAATCACAAGGCTTGAGTAAACCTGTAAGTTCGGAGAATCAAGGCTTGGAACAAATGGATCGAGATTTGCAACGCTTTCAGAAAGCCTGATGCTTTCCTTTAATCCGCTGGAAAACCAAACCCAAGGCAAGGCTTGAGGCGCTGTTCTCTCATCAACCGTAAATCCAAAGCCTTCAAGCTCTTTCCTTAATTCTGCGGGAAATTCAGGATGCACTATTGCAAAACGCTTGCTTCCAGCCAAGGACTGCAGTTCTGACACTTGCTCTGGAGCAAAGCCGTTCTCGTCAACAACAAGGTACTGAACGCTTGAATTCAGCAAAATTTCCTCAATCTTCAATCCTGCAGGAATGTTGTATTTCCTGCTGCCTGCAGAAAGAAGTTCAGAATCTTGAGTGAAGATATCCTTTGGGATTAAGAGCACTGAGTCAGAAGGCCTGTCAAGGAAGAAGTAAGTGTTGTCGCATTCGTACTGGACTTTTCCTGTTGCTGAATCAAAGCCAGAGGTCTGGCACCTGTGAAAAGCCATTTCAGTAAAACGCCTTGCGGCTTTTTCAGTCAAGGTGAAAGGCATTGTCCAGGTGTAAACTCCAGCAGAGCCTTTAACCCCATAGCCTCTTGCAGGGTCTTTTGAAATGTCTATGAAGTCATTGCCGGAAAAAATAAGGTTTCCGTCCAGGATTGCCTCAAACTTTCCCTGCTTCAAAAGCACTGACTCAAGTCTTTCAACCTGTTGGGGGTCTGTTTCAGCGAGCTGCGCAAAAACAAACTCAGCTCCAACAAACTGGACTGTTGAATCCTTCATTCCAGCAAAATCCAAGCGCTGCTGTATTATGGAGCGGATTTGCTCTTTAGTTGCGGAATCGCTGACTTTTTCAGCAAGGTGGATTTGGAATAAAGTGCCTCCACCAAAATCAACCCCAAAGACAGGGCCTTTAAACAAGAGCACAAGCGCGAAAAACAATACGACTGCAAGCATTAGCAGCACTCGAGGGTTTTTCCAAAGAGAACTCATTGCTGGACACCTTTATGCTTTTTTTCAGCATACCATAAAATCATCGGAGCGTTCATTAGCCAGGTTGCAATAATGTCAGCAAGCAATCCAAAGACCAGGATGAAGGCAATCGTGAACATTACGTCCAACTGTGTAAAGTAGGAAAGGACTAGCATTACAACCAAGGCGACAATCGCTGTTGTGGTCATTGTCATTCCAGTAATTAATGACTCCCATGCCCTGTCTGAAGGAGTGCTGTCCCTTCTTTTCAAAACCCTAGTGGTGAGCAAAATATCAGTGTCAATGCTGTAACCAATAAGCAATAAAATTGTTGGAATAGTGGCAAGGCTTAAGGGAATGTGAAACACAGCCATTGCAGCAAGAGCAGCCAAGGCATCAAACAATGCAGCCGCTACTATCGCAAGGCTTGGAATTAGCTCGCGGAAAAAAATGAAAATAACAATCAAAATAAACACTATGCCTAAAATCCCAATCCACAAGGCACCCTGCCAGAAAAGCTCTCCAAGCACTGGATTTATGTCTTCAGACTGTAATGCAACATCCTCCCCAAGCTCAAAGCGCTCAATGAGCTTTTGCTTTATGCTCTCCCCAAAAGCCTGCCTTGCCTTTAGGTAGGAGTCAAAAGCTAGAGAGTAAAGCCTTTCGGCATCATCGCTTTCTGAAAAGCTTTCTGAAACAAAAGCCTTTGTTTTTTCCAAAACAGCCAAAGAATGCTTTTTGGACTCTGCAGGGTTTGTTTTCAAAAAGTCAGAGGCAGCGTCCAAGTCCTGCTTTAAAAGAGCAAGACTCGAGCTTTGCACAAACTGTATCCTAATCTTGTTGCCTAACGGAGAGCTGATGCTGCTTACAGAAAGGTCTGTCAAGTCAAATTCCTTGTTGAGAAAATCCGACACATCCTTTTCTGCAATCGGCTTTGGAGCGTCAATAATGAGCAGGCTTCCCCCAAGCAGGTCAACGCCTTTGGTGATGCCTGGGGATATGAACGCCAAGGCTGCAAAAACAAAGAATAACGCTATCGGAAGAACCAGATAGCGCTTGTAGTTCCCTGAATAAAATTTGGACAGAAAAAAAGCCCCCAAAAAAGGACAATTACATTAATAAACAAAGAAAACCATTAAAAATATACTCAAATAAGAAGGCGGGAAAATAAAGGAAGAAATTTTTGCACTAATCCATGAAGGCCTGGACAGCCGTGATTTTGACACAAGGCACGCTGCAAAAATCTTTGCGGACTCAATTAAAAGGACCTCGAAAATCTTAAGGAAGGAAAAAACAAAGCACTTGAAGGATGACGGAAAGCGCTACCTAAGGCAGCTTGTGCTGATGACAAAGTATTTAATGCAGAATCCGATGAGGCCTATTGAGGACAGGATGAAGCGCATCTCCCCAAAGCTCAAAGAGCTTGAAACTCACCAACTTCACCAACTCTACGTCCTAGGCCACGGGAAAAAAGCAAGCGCCAGGAAAAAAGGCAAGAGAAAGCACAAGGCAAGTTAAGGCTGGATTTTTATTCACTATTCCACAAAATCAAGTAATGAGCCTTAATTTTTCAGGCAGCCAGCAACTGCTGGATATTGCATTAAGAAGCGCCAAGAAAAAGTCACTGCAGGCAAAGGCAGGCGCTGGATTTGACAAGTTCAGGCAGGTAAGGGTTGAGGAAGACTCAATGCTCAGGGAAAGCGCTGACTTCCTGATTGAAAGATTGCACCAGGCAGTGAAGGAATTCCCTGACTTTTCAAGGCTAAACCCTTTCATAAAAGAGCTTGCGGAATCAAGCCTTGACCTGGCAGCTTTGAAAAAAGCCCTCGCTCACCTTTCAGAGAGCGAGCGCTTGATAAAAAAAATAAAGTATGAACATTTGAAAAAACTGCATTCAGTGGAGAGAATGCAAAAATGGCAGCTGGTAAGCCTTGAGAGGAAAAAATTCATCGGAAGGGCTGCGAGCATAGTGAGAAAGCTGCAGCCCTCAATCGAGGTCTTGAAAGCAGGAGAAAGGACGATGAGGCAGTTTCCGAAAATCAGCGAGGAATGCTTTACAGGAGTGCTTGCAGGGTTTCCAAATGCAGGAAAGACTACAATGCTCAAGCGCTTGACAGGCTCCGAGCCATTGATAGCGCATTACGCGTTTACCACAAAGACAATAAAGCAGGGGTTTTTTGAGGAGGAATTCTGCAAGGTGCAGGTTTTGGACACTCCAGGCCTGCTTGACAGGCTGCCTGAAGAGAGAAATCCCGCGGAAAAAAAAGCAGCCTCAGCACTAAGGCATGCGGCAAGCCTTGTCCTGTTTATTGCTGATGTTTCAAAAAATGCAGCGTACGATGCGGAAGACAATGGAAGCCTTCTGGAAAAACTGCTTAAAGAGTTTGAGGGAAAAAAGTTCTTCATGATTTTGAACAAGTGCGATTCCCCAAACAACGAGCTGAAGGAAAGAATGCTTGAAAAAGCAAGGGAGAAAGGCATCAAGGCTTTTGAGGAAGGGAACGGAATTAAAAGCAGCCTAAGGCAGGAATTGGGGAAAGAGGCAATGGAGAATTTGAAAAAAAGAATAGCTGTTTAAAACATTTCCTGCAAAAAACTCTTAAGCAATAAAAGGTTTTGCCTAATTCTGGAAGCAAAAAAAAGAGGTGGGAGAATGAGCGCAAAGGCTGAAACAAAAGACATTACGGAAGACATAAAGGCAGTGGTGGAGTTGATGGATTCGGTCATAGCTGACAATTCAGTACCTAGGAACATTAGAGCAGCTGTTGACGAGGCAAGGCAGAAGATCGAAAGCAGCGAGGAAAAAGGGGTTTCAATAACTACAGCGATATACAGGCTTGATGACATCAGCAACGACATTAACATGCCATCCCACACAAGGACTGAAATTTGGGGCATTATCTCAGAGCTAGAGGCCCTAAAGGAAAAGCTGAAGTGAAAAAAATGCAAGGTGCAAGGCAAGTTTTGGATTACGCTCTCCAAAAGAACACATTGATAGACAAGAAAGCCATTGAACTATTAGAGGGCAGGGAAAACTTTACAGAACTGATTGACGAAGCCTTGAGCGAAAATCCTTCAGACGCTGTAATAACCGAGGAAAGGATAAGCCAGCTTATAGTAAGGAAAGACACCAAAGTCTCAACTACTTTGATGCCAAGCGTTTTCGTAGAGAAAGGAAAAAAGCGCTTTTTCCGAGACGAGTACAAGGCAAACTACAGGATTATGGAAGAGTCTGACATTACAGGAAAAAGCTACAGCGAGGGAAAGATTGAAGACTTTCTCGCATACTTCAGGGACAAGTTTTCTTTCCTAGAGCCGATGCTGAAAAAAAGGCAGGGCTTTGAGCCAAAGCCCTTAAGCAGGATTGAAAGAAGCGCGAAAAGAGAGATAGAATTCATAGCAATGGTTAGAGACAAGAGAAAGTCAAAGAACGGGCATTTGCTTTTTGTGCTTGAAGACATGGAGAACGAGCTCCCGGCACTAGTGCTGAAGGATGATGTTAAGCTTTTTGAGAAAGCAAGCGGGATAATGCAGGACGAAGTTTTAGGGTTCAAGGCAGTGAAAAGCTCTAACAGCGAGCTGGTGATAATAAAGGAAGTGATATGGCCTGACATTCCTGCAAGGAATTTCAAACCCATTAAAGAACAGCTGAACATTGCATGCGTCTCAGACACTCACGTAGGAAGCAAGATGTTCCTGGAAAAAGAGTTCTCAAAATTCATCTCCTGGCTTTCCGGAAGCTATGGGAACGGAAAGGAAGCGGAAAAAGTTTCAAGAATAAAATACTTGACTATAACTGGAGACTTGTGTGATGGAATTGGCGTATATCCGGAACAGATTGAAGAGTTGGCGATAAAAGACATAAACCAGCAGTACGAGCTTTTTGCAGAATTCATAAAGCAAGTGCCTGAAAGCATTGAGGTATTCATAATTCCAGGCAACCATGACGCTGTAAGGAGAGCCGATCCTCAACCAGCATTAGGGAAAGAGTTTGCCAAAGAACTGCACTCTTTAGGAAATATTCACATGCTTGGAAGCCCAAGCATGGTGGAGATTGAAGGATTAAAAACCTTGCTTTACCACGGGAATTCAATGCATCAAATAAACGAGGCAGTGCCTGGAATGGACATGAAAAAGCCAAACAAGACAATGGAAGAAATGCTGAAAAGAAGGACTCTAGTGCCGACTTACGGCTTGAGGTATCCCATAGTGCCTGAAAAAAAGGATTACTTGCTGATTAGGGAGGTTCCGGACATTTTCATAACCGGAGACATGCACCACAACGGCTACAGCAATTACAAAGGCACTTTATGCATTAACGCCGGAGCCTGGCAAAGCACTACAAAACTCCAGGTCCAGCTAGGCCATGTCCCAACACCTGGAATTTCCCCAACAATAGACCTACAGACAGGAAAGATTACGGAAAACCTATTCTACCAAGCATGACCTTGCTGTTTTTAATCCTTTTCTGAACAGAATAAAAACATCAGAAAAGGCCTTAAAGCCTGAAAAGAAGTGTTTTAGAAATGACAGCGCCAGCACAGCCTAAAGCAAGGCTCAAGGTAAATGCTGAAAAAAACATCCAGGACTATTTCTCAAGAATAAGCACGCAAGCCTTGGAACAGTTTGAGGCTGCAAGCAAGGCAAAAGAAAAAGGCTTTGACATATCAACAGTTCCTGAAACAAAGCCTACTTTGGATCTGGCTGACAGGACTGAAAACATCATAGGGCCTAAAGGAATTGCGGAAAGATTCAGAAAAGAATTTGAAGAAAACCAAAAAGACAGGATAAAAACAATATTCCAGCTATTCAAAGAAATAATAATGGAAAGCGACTGGTACAGGCAGGAAGACAGGCAGAAACGCTTAGAGCAGGCAATGAGGACAGCTTTGGTGCTTGTTACAGAAGGCGTTGTTGTAGCTCCGCTTGACGGAGTCCCGCAGATAAAAATTTCAAAAAACTTTGACAATTCAGAATTCGTGGACATCTACTACGCAGGCCCAATAAGGGCAGCTGGAGGAACAGCAGCTGTGTTTCCCCTAATTCTTGGAGATTACGCGCAAAAGCTCTTAGGTCTTGAACGCTACAAGCCGACAAATGATGAGATTGAAAGATTTGCTGAAGAAGCAAAAATCTACCAGGAAGAGATAGTGAGCAGGCAGGTGAAGATCAGCGAGGAACAAGTGAGGCAGATAATAAAAAACTGCCCGGTCTGCATCAACGGCGAGCCGACTGAAGAAAGGGAAGTTTCAGTCTATAGAGACCTGCCAAGAGTTCAAAACAATCGCATCAGGGGCGGAGCGATGCTAGTGATAACAGAAGGAGTTTTGCTCAAAGCGAAAAAAATCCTGCAATACGCGAAAATGCTTGGCCTGGACTGGCAATGGCTTGAAGACCTGCAACAAACAGAAATCAAAAAAACAGGGGACAAGGAAGCATTCCTGACCGTTGATAAAAGATACCTGGACAGGATTGCAGCAGGAAGGCCGATATTCTCCTATCCCATGAAGCCTGGAGGCTTCAGGCTAAGGTATGGCAGAGGAAGAAACACAGGAATAATGGCAAAGGCAGTGCATCCTGCAGCAATGCACCTTCTTGAAGGATTTATCGCTGTGGGAACACAGCTAAAGGTTGAAAGGCCAGGGAAGAGCGCCGGAATGTTCCCTTGCGATTCAATAGAAGGCCCGATAGTATTATTGAACAATGATTCAGTAGTGAAAGTGAAAAGCTTTGAAGATGCAGAAAAAATAAAGCCCCAGGTGAAAGAATTCCTTTTTTTGGGGGACATTCTGGTAAGCTTTGGAGACTTCAGGAAAACAGCCCACTCTTTAGTGCCTGTAGGGTATTGCGAGGAATGGTGGAAGCTCGAGCTTGAAAAAGCCTTGCAAGAAGGGAAAAAACCGCAAGGCATAAATGCTGAAAGCTTTTTGCAAAATCCAAGGGCAATAGACTGCTTCCAGGCAGTTGAGCTTTCAATACAGCTTGGAATTCCCTTGCATCCTGAATTCACGCACTATTACACTCTTTTAGAGTTTGAAGAGCTTGAAGAGCTAGTGAAGGCTGCAAGGAATGCTGAAAAAAAATTCGAAAAAGACCAGATTTCAAGCGCAAACATTCAGTTCAGCAAGCAGGTGAAAAAAATCCTTGAAAAAATAGGCACGGAGCATAAAATCATTGGTGAAGGGATAATAATAGAGAAGGAGCAAGCTTACGCTTTCCTCAAAACTCTAGGGGCTTTAGCAACAGTGGAAGCGAATTTACTGCTTGACAAGGAAAAAACAATACTTGAAAATTTGAACGCGATTTCAGGCTTGACTATCAGGGACAAGGCAGGCACTTTCATTGGAACAAGAATGGGAAGGCCTGAGCAGGCAAAGCCCAGGAAAATGATAGGAAATCCAAACGTTCTTTTCCCAATAAGCCTTTATGGCGGAAGCACCAGGAGCGTAAACAAGGCAATGCAGTCTTCAGAATCAAGGATTGAGGTAGAGATTGCGATGTTCAGGTGCGAAAAATGCGGAAAGGCAACTATAAGGAATTACTGCGAAAAATGCGGAGAAAGAACGATTCTCTTAAAGCACTGCAAGAACTGCGGAAAGACAACGATGGAGCCAGAATGCCCTTCATGCAAAAAGCCTACAACAGCAAGCGTTCAAACACGCATAGACCTAAACACTGAAGTGAGAAAAGCCTTGAACAATCTCCAGGCTCCAATGCCTGAGATAGTGAAAGGAGTTAAAGGCTTGTTCAGCCAGGACAAGATTGCAGAGCCTTTAGAGAAGGGAATCTTGAGGGCAAAGCACGACTTGCACATTTTCCGCGATGGAACGATAAGGTTTGAGATGATAAACGCTCCATTATCGCACTTCAAGCCTAAAGAGCTAGGAATGAGCGTTGAACAGGCAAAAAGCTTAGGGTATGAGAAAGACTGGAAAGGAAAGCCCTTGGTTTCTGAAGAGCAAACCCTAGAGCTTTTCATGCAAGACCTGGTTGTTAATGAAGGCGCAGGAGACTTCATGCTGCAAGTTACAAAATTCATTGACGAGCTTTTGGAAAAATTCTATAAAGTGCCTGCATTCTACAACAAGAAAACAAGACAGGACATGATTGGAGAGCTGGTTTTAGGCTTGGCGCCTCACACGAGCGCGGGAATTGCGGGAAGAATCATTGGCTTTACTAAAGCAAGGGTTTTATTCGCGCACCCTTTTTTCCATCTGTGCAAGCGCAGGAATGTTGACGGAGACCAGGATTCCATACTATTATTGATGGATGCCTTGCTGAACTTTTCAGAAAAATACCTCGCAAGCTCTAGAGGGGGAAGGATGGACGCGCCTTTGGTTTTCACAATAGCACTAGACCCTATGGAGATTGACGATGAGGCTTACGAGATGGAAACCTGCACTGAATTCCCTCTTGAACTATTTGAGAAAAGCCAAAAGCTCGAAAGCCCTTTCAGCATTAAAGTGCCGATAGTCGCGCAAAAGCTCGGAAGCAAAGAGCAGTACAGTGGCTTGAACTTCACTCACGACACTCAAGCCTTTGACCAAGGGCCTAAAACAAGCAAGTACGTTGAATTGCAAAGCATGGAGGAAAAAATAAAAACGCAGGCAAGACTGCAGCAGAAAATAAAAGCAATAGACCAGAAGGACGCTTTAGAAAAGGTTTTGGTAAGCCATTTCCTTCCGGACATTATAGGAAACACTCGCGCGTTCTCAAGGCAGACCTTCCGCTGCTCAACGTGCAACACAAAATACAGGCGCATTCCTTTAGCAGGAAAGTGCACCAAATGCGGAGGCCACATCATTCTCACAGTAGCTCACGGCTCTGTAATCAAGTATTTGGAAATTGCAAAGCAAATCATCAGGGACTACAAGCTTTCAGACTACCTGCGCCAGCGCATAGAGCTTGCGGAGAAAGAAATCAACTCAGTATTCCAGAACGAGAAAAGAGAGCAAAAAAGCCTTTTTGAGTACGTGTAAATTTTCAAGCCATTTGCTGGGATATTTGCTCAGTATGCTCTACAGCGTGCATGAAAACATCCGCGATGGTTTTCAAAAATATGAAAATAACAAGCATTAGAAAAGAACCAAAGCTAAAAAACATTAAGAAACCCACAAACATTACTGTAAGGTGCATTGGCAAAATTCTCACATAAGGCTCGAACATTAATTGCCGAGCGGTTTTTTGCACTTTAGGCTTGTTTAAGTAATAAAGGAAAGAGAATAAGTGGCTGATGAAAAAAATCACTGACGGAACCGCAATTATCGGAAGGTTTGAGAGCAAGGAACCAAAAGAACCAAAAACGCCTGAAAGCAAGCCAGCATATATTAGGTGAAAAAAACCGTAATGAAACGCGAAAAACAAGGCGACAAAATACACTGGAGGCTGGTAGATAAACCTTGGGTCCTGGGCTGTTTTAGCTTGAAGTATTTTGAAAAAGTAGAAAAATCCGATTATAACGCTTTGAATCCAGTAAGTCCATACTATTGCCGCAACGCTCCAATTCAACCATATCGCAAAAGCTGCTGTTAAAATGTTGGAAAGAATCAGGAAAATTACTGTCGGATCTTTCAAAACTGCTTTACGCAAAACTGCTTCACGCTTGGGATTAGACAAAAAACCAACCAAACTATCTGTCCCTTCTCGAATTGCTAGATTGCCCCAATCTTGCAATGGCCTTTGCTTCAATCCTCGATTCCTAAAATGCCGCCTCATATGCAAAAACCTACCTAGGCCAGAAAACTATCAGGGCTATGATGACTAAAATTATCACCTGCACGATGCGGTTTGTCAAGAGAGCTTTCCCAATGGAGTGAAGGATTCCAGAGCCTGCAATCCTTGCAAGGACTCTTTTTGAATAGTCAAGCCAGGCTGAAGGCTTTTTCAGTTCTGAAATTGTTTCGCCAGTAAGCTCTAAAGCGCCTTTTTCCCTGAAAGGGATTTCCTCGCTCTCTAGAACTTCGCCATTGACTGCATTGACTGAAAGCTCAAAGCTTTTTCCGCTTGAATCCTGCAAGCTTAAAAGCCAGAAGGGCACAAAAGCAAGGCTTAGCTTTGAGATTTCAACGTTATGCCTTGCAACTCCAAGAGTGGCAGCAAGCCTTATGGGCGAAATGCGCTTTACCTCGCTTTCTGAAATGCTGGCTCTCTCAACCTCTACTTCTACTCCTTCAGGGGCAGGGCTTTCCTTAAGCATTACAGGCTCTTCAGAGTCCGCAATGCCTGCAATGCCTTCGTCAAACTCTCCGCTCACAGCATTCAAAGCCATAGAGCCGGCTTGAGTGTCCTTCACTACCAACGCCCCGGTCTCTTCGCTTTTCTCTTCAAAAAAAGCGTCATAGGAGAAAAAATAGAATGGAGAGAAAACAAGGCTTGTGGAAGAAATCTTGAAATTATGCCAGTGCCTTTCCTTTAAGGCTTCCTTTGCTATGCCTTCAAGCTCTTCCTTTTGGACAGTTACTGGAAAGCAAGGCTTGCTCAAGAACATTCAAAAACACTGGAAAAATAAGGGCGGTTGGCAATATTAAATATTGCCCTTTAGAATAAAAAGCAGGAAAGAAAAAAAACCATGATTTTAATCCATGGCCCTTTTCTTTATGATCTTCACTTTGGCAGGCGTGACCAGAACGCGGTCTGCTGAAATTCTTGCAATGTCTCCGTCAATCTGCGCTGCAGCGTCCTTGACTGAAGAGATGTATTCCCTCAATTTCAAGGCATTGCGCTTTTGAATGTCCGCAATGTTCAAGAGCAAAATGTTTCCTTTCTTTATCTCTTCAACAGCTTTTGAAACATCAGAATCCTCGCTCAAGGACATTGGCTTTACCAAAGCGTCAGCATTGTCGTACATGCTTTCTTCGGAAACATCCAAATTGTTCAGGAAATCCTCGATCTGCCCGTCTTCCGCCTTTTTGCTGAAAACCTTCTCAAAAAAACTCATTCAACCACCCCAAAAAGCAAAAATTATTAGTAGTATTACTGAATCAAACTTTATTTTAATACTATTGGTGAATTTAAGCCTTTCAGGCAGCAAAAACAGCAGGTGGTTTGGAAAGCAAACTGCTTAAAAGCTTTAACTCTCAAGCAAGAAATGGTTAGGGAGAATTTCGGGGGCTTTCAGTTGGCAAATCTATTCGAGCAGGAACTGCAAAAGCAAAGCGTTTTTTTGAACAGAGACGCGATAAGCCAGCACTTTATTCCAAAAGAGCTGCCTTTCAGGGAAAAACAGCTGAAGGAAATTAGCTCGATATTGACAGCAGCGCTGCAGGGAAAAAAGCCAAACAATGTTTTTGTTTACGGAAAGGTAGGCACTGGAAAGACCTGCGTTGTAAGGCACGTTTTGCAGGAACTGCAGGAATTCAAGCAAAAAAGCAGCGCAAGAGTTGAAAGCTGCTACATAAACTGCAGGGTTCACAATTCCAAATACAAAGCATTGCAAAAATGCTGCAAGGAATTCTATCCTTCAGAAAACTTTCTAGGATATTCAGCAGCCTTTGTTTTTGAAAAAATCCTGGACTTTGCGAGAAAAAACAAAAACCAGGTCTTGATAGCCTTGGACGAGATAGACAAGGTGAAGGATTTGGACGAGCTGGTTTACGCGCTTTCCAGGGGAAATGACGAGCTGGAGCAAGGGGAAGGCGCCATCACAATCATCGGAATTTCAAACAATGTATTATTCAAGGAAAGGCTTGACGCTAGGACTAAAAGCTCTCTCTGCCAGGAAGAGTTAGTCTTCGCTCCGTACAATGCTGAAGAGCTGAAGGAAATCCTGAAGCAAAGAGTGGAGATTGCGTTCAAGCCAAAAAGCGTCCAGGAAAGCGCCTTGAACCTTGCGGCAGCAATCGCTGCACAAGAGTCAGGAGACGCAAGGACTGCTGTACTATTGCTGCTCCGCGCTGGAGAGCTCTCGGACAAGGAAAGCAAGGAAAAAGTCAGCGATGAGGAAGTTAAAAAAGCAAAAAGCAAGGTTGAAGAGGAAGTAATCTATAACATGATTGCAACTCTTCCAGACCAGGAACAACTCGTGCTTTACACAATCGCGCTTTTGGCTGCAAAGCAAAAGCCATTGCAGAAAATTACGGGCCAGCAGGAGCCCGGAGCTTTAATGTCTGGAGAGGTTTTTGAAGAGTACAAGAGAGTCGCAAAAAAATTCAAGGAAAGCAATGTAAGCGCTAGATGGTTCCGCGCATACTTGAATGAATTGGAAACTTACGGAATCATCTCCACAACAAAGTCAGGCCCTGGAATGGTAGGCAACACAAGGCTGATACGCTTGAATCCAGAAGCCAGCAAAGTGAAGGAAAGCATAGAGAAGGAAATCAGCGGCTAGGTTTTTGGCAAAAGTTTTAATATTCCTGAGCAGATAATTGTGAGAATGAAAAGAATAATGCCCCAGCCGAAAAGATGGCTGAGAAAAAGAAGGCTAAGGCGTTTAAAAAATAGTCCAGCTCGCAAACAAATTCTTAAAGGCACTAAAGAAAATGAAAGGCTTTCAAAGCTTTTTGCTAAAGCAGCATTAGATAAAGGAGAACCAAATCCAGTTCTTGCAGGATTGCACAAGAAAATTCCTGAAGAATTTCAAAGCAACGCAAACGGCTTAAGGCTTGTTTTAAGAAGTCAAAGGGAAAGAGTTTGGCCGCCGCGAAAAATTACAAAGAACAAATAAATCAAAACCCTTCCAGGCTTTTCTGCTCCAGCTCTTCAGCGCCTGGCTTTTCCAAGGCTTTTGCTTTCTCCCCCAAGTGCTCTTTCAAAGCTCTTGCGACTCCTGCTCCGAGAATGATTTCCAAATCCTTCAAGTCTGCCTTTTTTACAGAAGCGATGGTTTTCAAGCCTGCATTATACAGCTTTCTTGCGCGAACTCTACCAATGCCTTTCAATTCTACCAAGTTTGCAAGCTCTTCCCTGATTCCATACTTCAAGCGCTTGCGCAATTTTGACAGCGGAAGCAGATGCTGCTTCAATTCAAGCAGTTGGGCAAGCTCGAATGCAGAGTAGGAAAGCCAGTCCAGGCGTTCAAGCTTTGCGTGCAATATTCCTGGCTGGATGTTGAATTCTTTCATCAAAGCCTGTTCTGGCTTTTCAAAAAGCCATTCCTCAAAAAGCAATACAGCATTGAATTTTTTCGCAAAATCTGCGTCCTCAAATAATGCAATGTCAGCATTTACCGGAAGCTGTGCTTTTTTCTCCTCAACAGCCTCCCAAACCAGTGCAGAACGGCCTTTAGAGATTGCAGGAAACGGGGCAAACTCGAAAGTATCTGCAAGCAGGAACAAAAGGCCAGTGTTTGAAAGCTCCTTGCTTTTCAAGGCTTGAATCATCTTAAAAGCCGAGAGAGGGTCAAGGTAAAGTTCTGAAACTCTCTTTCCTAGCTTAGTGGCTTTAATTGCTTTCTCGCCCATTACTATAAAGCCCATTTCCTCAAGCTCTTCAAGAATTGCCTTTATTTTCAAGAAAAGCTCTTTCAAATTCCCGTACTGCAAGGCGTAAAAGGTTTTTTTGAAAAAATCCTCCAAGCTTTGCAGGTCAAACACAAAGTTTGAAGCAATGGAAGCCAAAACATGAGTCCGCAAGATTGGCTCTATCCCAAGCTGTGAAGTGATTTCCTCAATTTTTCCATTAATATAATAATCAAAGAGAAAATCTTTTTCTGACTCTGTGCGAGCAATCAGAATTCCACGTCCTTCAGTATCGTATTTGGGCCGCCCTGCACGGCCTAATTCCTGCTTTACCTCTCTAACTGGAAGACGTTCAGACCCTTCTCTTCCATAGCGATAAACAGAAGAAACTATAACAGTGTGCGCTGGAGCGTTAATTCCAGCGCCCAAGGTGCTCGTGGCAGCCAAAACCTTCAAATGATTGCTCTTGAATAATTCTTCCAAAATGCTGCGCTGCCTTGAAAGCAAGCCTGCGTGATGGAATGCAATTCCCTGCCTTGCCAGTTCTGAAAGGCTTTTGCACTGTTCTGTAGGGCTTTCCAGCACGCGCAGGATTTCTTGGGATTTTTTGAGCAAAAAATCTTTTTCCTTTTCACTCAATCTTTTTTCAACTGTTTTTGCAAGCCTTTTTGCAGTGCTTTCAGCGCTCTTGCGAGTTGGGCAGAAAACCAAAGCCTGCTTTTCCTTCTCGTGCAAAGTCTGCTCTATAATAGCGTGCACTGGCTCTGAATCAGAAAGCTGTTCCTTCTCTTTCACAAAATGAATCTGTTCATTAAAGTAAACTCCTTCCTTCAGCTTTACAGGCCTGAAATCACTCTCAACAAGCTCTGCATCAAGCCATTTTGCAATCTCCTTGGAGTTAGGGATTGTTGCGGAAAGCGCGAGGATTTGAAGCTTTGGGTTTAGCTGCAAAAGTTCTGAAACAGTAATTTCTATAGTAGGGCCTCTTTCAGAATCAATCTCGTGCACCTCATCAACTATGAGCAATCCAATGCCTGAAAGCCAGGAGGCATTATGCCTTACAAGAGACTGGAGTTTTTCAAAAGTAGTAAAAATCAAGTCATAATTTTGGAGATAGTTAGAGGAAGAGTCAAAGTCTCCAGTGCTTAAAGCCATTCTGATTCTGTGCTCTTTAGCATACTTGCTTTTCCAGTCATTAAAGTGCTCCGCAGCCAAAGCCCTTAAAGGGCAGGTGTAAACCACTTTGCGCTTTTTCTCAAAAATAGAGTGCAAAGCCATTAGTTCTGCAATAATGGTTTTCCCAGAGGCTGTCGGGGAGCTAATCACTAGATTCTTGGTCTGCCAGGGCTTTTGCAAAGCCTTCTCCTGCATTTCATTAAAGGCAGAAAAGCCATTGGCGGAAAGCACGAGTTGTTCAATTCTTTCCATAAAAAAACCTTTAGTGCATTTCCTGGACTCTCATAAGCAAAAATTGTGGAATTCTTGTTTTAAAAGAAAGGCAGGGTGGAATGCCGGTCGAGAAAGAAAACTTCAAAACCTTTTCAACCCACCAAACGCTCGTCTCTTAACTTAACGCCAAGTTTATTGGCAAGCTGTTGCATGAAATATTTCTTTTCAAACTGATGCTCGTACTGCCTATCAATCATTCTGCAAAGGATTTCACACAAGCCTTCTTTTGATAGTTTCCCATAATCCTCGATGTATTTGTTTCCTTTTTCATCCGAAGCTGGAAACACATAATCTTTTGAAGTTCCTTCAACATATTTGTATTTAGAGTTTGCTCTAATATAGCTCATTTCATCCCCTCCAAGTTGCAGCCAATATTCCTTAATGCCAGTTAACTTGAAAAGTTTTTCACTCCTTCAAAACCAGGTACTCAAAAGCCTTTTGCGTTGCCAGGATAACGTTCGGGAGGTCTGATTTTGAAAAGCTCTTGGAATGCTGCCAATCCCCATCCTTGCCCTTGAAGGAGCGCTGGATGCTGATGCTTTCCAAAACCTTCTGCTCTCCTGCAAGCTCTTTGGAGTTTTCCCAAATGCTAACATCCACTCTTCCTGCCCTGAATTTTTTAACAGGCTGCATTAATTCCACCTCAAAAACTAACGCCTTAAAGCAGTTTTTAAACCAAAGGAGGCGCCAGAATGCCGGTCGTAGAAAAGGTTATAAACTTGCAAAAGATATAAAGTATTCAAGAGCACTTGAAGGAAGAAACTAACATGGCATTGCAGAAAAAAACAGCCAGGCTTATTGTATTATTAGCCGTTTTAGCAATTCTTTTTGTTTCAGGCTGCGTTGAAAAAGGCAAGGAAACGCAAGGAAGCGCTGGAGACAAAAACACTCAGACAGCAAGCACTCAAACTCCGCAGCTTCCGCCCAACCAGGACATCAGGACTTTGCCTTTCATGATTCCTGGCCTGGCTGAAAAGCAAGCAAAGGCAAGATTGCCTGTTACTGGCTTTGTGGCTGTTTCCGGAAGAAAAACTTGCGGCAATTGGGCGTATATAAGTTTTACTGAGTTTTCTAGCGCTGGTAACGAGTGCATAGGAAATTCTTACCCGCTCTTGTTTGCCAGTGATTCAAAGACTTTTGGAGTCTGGGGAAAGTCTGCTTCTTTTGAGCGGGGCTTTTATAAAACCAGTTTTTTCGTCCAAAGCAGCGAGGCTGATTCCTTGAATGATTTGAGGTCAAGAATAAGCTTGAATGACAGCCGGCTCTATTATGTCGGCCAGATAACCCAAACTCAAACAGGAAGCGTTATTTCAATCTACCATGAAGTTCCTTTAGACCAGAATGGTTCCTTGGCTTTTGACATTATAAACTTCAACCCTGCCGCAAAGCTTGACGTAAACCACTTGCTTTACCATGCTACAACAGAAAGCATTCCGGAAAATTTTGAAGCTGTTGGAAAAGTTGATTTGAATGATTGGCAGAGGATTAGCGCGCCAGCGTTTTTTAAAGAGCCAAGCTTTGACCAAACAAACTGCGAAGGCTTGTGCCTTACTACACAAAGCAGTGACGGCAACGAGTTTGGAGCATTCACAAGCCCTTTTTTCAGCTTGGAGGCTGGCAAGCTTTACAAGTTTTCTTTTGCAATAAATTCAAGCGATAATCCGCCACTATTAAGGCTAAGGCTGAACAATTCGAACTTTAAAAAAGCAAGCATGCTTGCCTTCTACCCAACGCCAGGCCTTGCAACTTACAACTTGTATTATGAAACAAGCAATAATCCAGCAGACAATAGCGTGTCCTTAAGCCTTGATTTGGCAAATTTCGAGCAAAACAAAGAAGGAAAAAGAATTGAAATTCAGGCCGTAAACGCTTATTCGGCTGACATAAATGCTTATTCGGCTGAAGGCAGCACTTCAGTTCTTCCGGCCAACCTATCTCCAGACTTCCAAGAGAAGCAGTTAACTTTAGGTCCAACAATAGCCCCTTCAGTAACGACTATTCCCAAGCCAACACTTCTGCAAAAATGCGTTGCTTCGGATAAAAACATGAAATGCGAAACTGTTCCAATTAGCCGCATAACTTATTTAGAAAACCCTGTCCAGTTCGGCTGGGATGATAGGACTGTCGTGAGATGGCAGCCAGTGCAAGAAATAGACTTTTCGGATTCAAATACAAATGGATGGAGCCAATTAATGGATATTAATCCGTTTGAAAATCCAGTATTTGAAGCCGGAATGCAAGGCTTGACTATCGGAATGCCTGCTTCGGGCAATACGGCCATTAACAACAAAATTGTTTTTGGCGCGTGGCATTCGCCACAGCTTAACCTCGATGTAGGCCAGTATGCTGAAAACTATTCCCCGCCAAATTTTATTAAAATCACTTTCAGGATGTCAAGAACTGATACTGGAGCAGGCAAGCTTGTGCCTGGCTTCAGGCTAAGGCTTAATTCTAAGAATCCAAACTCTCTAGCACGCAGCACAATGGTTGCGGTGGATCCAATACGTGATTCAAATTTTGACCCTATAAACCCTGAAATTAAAGATTTTTATCTTATAATCTCAAGGGATTCATACTATAATTATGATAGCAGAAATATTCCTTTAGAACTTTCACTTGACATAGTACAGACTTATTACGCGAGCGAACAGTTTGAAAAGTTAATTTTGGAGAAAGTAATAGTTGAAAAAGCAGGAAATAGAGGAAGCTGGGATATGACAAAGATTACTTTTAGCGAAAGCGGCAACAGTGCTTTCCCTGGATGGAGTGCAGTTACAGGAATAGCAGAATATACTCCAGTACAAAACATGGAAAGAACCACTTACACTTCACCCTCTGGAAACAGCATTGCAAAGCTGAATTTCAGGGTTACAGCTGATAAATCCTTTGGATTTTGGCAATATGACTCTTCTAATATCCAAAACATGCCCATAGAATTAAACTCTAAGACAATTTACAAGCTTTACAGCTGGGGCGAAAGCGAAAGTTATGCGCCAGACCTGCTGTACAGAAAAAGGCTATCGGTTTCGTCCTATGGTTTCAGCGTTCTCTGGACAGACAGGGAAATCCCAAGTCACATATATTTTGAGATTCCGGGAATGATGACAAGCAAAATTGTGCTGGCTGAAGACCTTATATATTTTGGCGATGGCTATGGATTGCCAGTAAACGGCTCAATCATTAACGAGACAGTAACAAGCATAACAAATATTCCCGAACAATTCTCCATTAACGCCCAATCATGCCCGACCAGCAACCTAGCTACGCTGAACAATAGCTACCAATCGGACTATATCTCATTTACAAGAGATTACTCGACTGACTTTAATGGCCAGCTTAGAAATCAAGAAAGAACACTTAAAGTAAGCAATCTCTCGTTCAACTTTGACTTTATAAATAACTCAAGCGCAGGCGGAAGTGTCAATTACAGTGACCTGGCAAGGCAACAGACTCAGCAGCCTATTTCAATAAACCTTCCAGGCTCATTGCAGTTTGAAGCCGGGCTGACAGTTGAGCCACAATCAGTCGTGTTTGATTCAGCCAACAATGTCTTTAACGCAAGCTTAAAGTTTGGGTGCACGCGAAAAATGCCAATATCTAGATATGTGGACAAGATAGCCATAAATTCTTATGCGCTAGCGATAGAAGATAGAGAAATAATTACCTGGATGCTTGAGGACAGCGACTTTTCGCAGGTTGGCGCAAGATTTGTGGCAGTAAAAAATGCTTATTGGAATAATTTGAAACAACAATATGGCTGGGACCATGCAGCAGAAAACATTGACTTGTCTGACGGAAATGTTATTGACAAGGCAATGCAAAACCAGGCATGGATAAAAATTGCGGACTTGTGCGATGATGTTACAGGCAGGTGCGTTGTTGAAAACAACTCAATATCGGACTATTTTGCAGTGCTTATAGCGCCAATAATAAACGGCGTGGAATACCCAATCGAAAACAATTATACTTCCATACCATAGCTTTCACAGCAACTAACATTAAGAGATGATTCAAAATAGTCTTGCCTAGTGCGGTTACAAAAAGAGGGAGAAGAATTGCCGCGCTTGTAAAAAAAGTTTTGCCAGATGGCACTGTCCAACTATCAAAATCCCCAAGAAACATCGTGTGGAAAAGGAAAAAACGCAGGTGCAAGCGAAAGGGAGAAAGCTTTAGGGGACTTTGGAAAAGCCGCGGATTTTGAGCAGCTTTAGTCTTCAGCCCATTTTTGCATTATGCGCAGCATTTCCAGGTCTGAATCAATCTCCCTGACTTTCTTGTTCAAGTCTTCAATCTGCGCGTTAGAAACTCCCTTTCGGAAATCCTGCAATTCATCCAAATACTTTGCCAAGCGGTTTTTAGAATTGGAGTAAACAATGGAATTCTTCACGGTCTCAGCAAGCTGCTTCCTGTAATCAAGGTTTGTAACGAACATTTCAACCATTGCCTTGTACTTCCTATCAGCAACAAGCTCTGAAGGCAATTTCACTGTCTCAGCATCAAGCCTGTAATCCTTGTCAGTCAACTTCTTGCTCAAATGCTTCCAGAACACTGGATTGACAAGCTTTTTCGCGTGCAATTTCAAATGGTAAACGCGGGCGTCATTATAGGCTTTAATCCATTCCTTGCGCTTACCCTCAAACAATTCCTTCAGCTTTACTGTTTCCTCAAGCAGTTGCGAAACCCTGGATTTTGAGGGATAGGAAAGCTTTGGCCAGGAAACAGAGCCTTCGGTAGCAAACTTTACCACTCCGCCCTTCTTGAAATAACGCTTTAAAGCACGCAAGCGTGCATCAGCCTTTGCTTGCAGGAAAGCAGCATCCTTGAACTTGTCCTCAAAAGCAGTGAAAGAGCTTATAATTTCAGGCATTATGCAAGAGAAGGCAGCAAGTGGTTAAAAATGTTTTTTCACCAGCTTTTAAAGCAAGGTAAAGAGAATGTTTCCAGGAAGGATTGATCCGAGAAAAATGCAGTCAATGATGAAGCAGATGGGAATCTCTACAGAAGAGATTCCGGCAAAAAAAGTCATTATTGAAACTTCGGAAAAGCGAATTGTGATAGAGCCCTGCCAGGTTTCAGCAATGACTGTTCAAGGACAGAAAACATTCACTGTTGCAGGAACAGAAAGGGAAGAGGCTAAAGAACTAGAGTTAAGCAAGGAAGACGTTGAAATGGTTGCGGAACAGGCAGGAGTTTCGGAAAAAGAAGCTGAAAAAGCCTTGAAGGAAAGCAAGGGAGACATTGCGGAAGCGATTTTAAAGCTCAAGAAAGAGTAAAGCTAATTCAGGAATTTTGCTCTAAAGCCTGGGCGCCAGGCTGTATTACGCCTCTTAATACTGAAAAGCCAATCAAAAACTCCACTTCTTCACCGACATTATGGCCTGGGCTTGCAAAAGCTGCAATGCTTTGAGAGTCTATCAGAAGAGTTGCATTCAAGTCTTCAGCAAAAATCTCGTTCAGGTCAATGCTTACGGGCTGGACTGTCTCCTGCAATAAAATGCCCTTGCCGGAAAGTAAAGAATTCAAGTCTTTGGAAGCTTGGAGAGAGTTTTCAGAATCAAGAGAAAGGCTCAAGGAAAAGTTGGCTGAAGGCCTTGAGAAAGAAACGCTTTCTCCTTGAACGTTAAAGTCTTGCAGGATTTTTGAAATTCCAGCTTCAAGGCTTGAAAGGCTTGCTGAAGGATTGAAGAAAGCGCTAATGCTTATTTCCCCGAAATTTTCCTCAAGGCTTGAAGAATTCAGGTCTGGAATGCCTGCGGAGTCAAGAGCAGATTGTAAAGCGTTAAGGTCTAATTGCTCAGGCTTTGCAAAACTTGCTGTTAAAGTCCTGTCAATCTCTTGGGATTGCACAACTCCAACATTAAAGTCTTGGGATTCCAAAACCTGCTGCAAGGATTCGGAATCAAGGTAGTTTTCAAAACTCATGCTGCCTTCAGCCAGCAAGGTTTTTTCCAGGGCGAGAATTTTAGCGCTTGCTCTTGCAAAATGCGAGCTTGGCTGCAAGGCAGGGTTTGAGGTTTCAAAAACCTGCGGGTTTGAAGGCACTTCATTAGTGAAGGAAACGCTAAGCACTGCCTTTATGGAATCTCCCTTCAGGCCTGCTGCTGAAACAAAAGCTTGGGAAACGCTTTGGGTTGGAGAGTAGGTTTTGGAAACATTCAAGTCTTGGTTTATTACCGGAATTTCAGCAGGCAGCTGCAGCAAGGCAAGGCCTGCTCCTTGAATATCGCTCAAAAGCTTTGAGGACTGGGTTATTTCCAGCAAAACGCTTGCAGGAGAAGAGCCAGGTTGGAGAGCGAGCTCTGCCTTGTAAGTGAGGGTTTGCGAAGGATTACCAACATACTGCGAAGACTGCAAGCCCCTGACTCCTTGAATTGAGGCAAGCTCTGCATCAATCTTTCCAATAATAGTTTCACTAGTCTGGCCTGCCAGGACAAGGTAGGGGAGCATTTCGAAAATATTAGCGTCAAACTCTCCAGACTCAAACTGCAAGGCAGTACCTGGAGCTTGTGTGGAAGGCGGTTGTGTAGGAGGAGTCTGTTGCGTGTTGTCTGCGGAAAGGAATACTATAAGGCTTGAGCCTATAAGAATGATGATGATGAAGGCTGAAAAAGCCAAAGCGTACTTTCTCTGTTTTTCCAAAGAGGGGCCTCTTGAAGCGAATTTTATTTAAAACCAATCTGTTTGCTAACTCGTTAAAATAGTTAAGCTTCAAGAACTATTAAAAAAACAACTATTTTCTGAGGGAAAAAAATGCAGAAAGGGGACGTTGTGCTTGTTGAGCTTACTGGAAGGGAAGCGGAAAGCAGGAAAGTGTTTGAGACAACAAGCGAGGAAGTTGCAAAAAAAGAAGGGGCTTTTTCAAAGCAAAGCGTTTACAAGCCAGCAGTGCTAGTGATCGGAAGGGAAAGGCTGATCAAGGGATTGGAGGAGGCATTGCTGGAAATGAAGGAAGGAGAGGAGAGAAAGCTGTTGCTGCTTCCTGAAAAGGCTTTCGGGCAGAGAAAGCCGGAACTTGTAGGAATAGTGCCTTTGAAGGAGTTTTCGCAAAGGAAGGTAAACCCTTTCCCGGGGCTTATAGTGGACGTTAACGGAAATGCAGGAAGAGTGCAGAGCGTTTCCGGAGGAAGGGTTAGAGTGGATTTTAACAATGACCTGGCAGGAAAGGCAGTGGAATATGAAGTGAAGATAGTGAAAAGGCTGGAGACAGTGCAAGAAAAGACAAAAGCACTGCTTGAAAAACTGTTGAATGTTCAAGAGCCGGAATTCAAGCTTGAAGGGGAGGTATTGAAGGCAGGGCTTCCGAAAGAGATTGCAGGCTCAAAGCACTCTAGCGTAATAAAGCAGGTTTTGGAAAAGGAAATTACGGAAAGCATCCAGGAAATAAAGAAAGTGGAGTTTCAGGAAAAAGAGAAAGAAGAAGGAAAAAGGCCTGAAAAGCAGGAATAGTTTTTAAAGATTAGCGTTTAAAGGGTTTATTTGATAGGCTCAAACTATTAGACTCTTTTTTGCCTTTGGTGGTTTTAATTGAAGGATGCAATTGAGGACAGGAAGCTAAACTTCGGAACTACTACAGTAGGGGTTTTAGGAAAGGAAGCCGTAGTTTTAGCTGCAGACATGAAAGCAACTCTAGGAAACATAGTCTCTGACACTAACATAAGCAAGATTTACAGGATAAACAACAGGATTGCGATAACGATTGCAGGCGGAGTAGGGGATGCGCTTACTGTTGTAAGGTTTCTGCAAAGCCACGCAAGGCTTTTCGAGATAGAGAGAGAAAGCCCGATGACAACAAAAGCGCTTATAACATTTCTCTCAAACATCCTCAACAGCAACAGGTATTTTCCGTTCCAGGCATTTTTCATAGTCG
>Ga0209541_10003506_pt1 | contig 28781 bp, 32 predicted proteins | sample RifCSPlowO2_01_FD_184027 | JGI IMG/M metagenome (GOLD analysis project Ga0209541, IMG submission 184027) | Groundwater microbial communities from Rifle, Colorado - Rifle CSP2_plank lowO2_0.1 (SPAdes) (version 2) | ecosystem: Environmental > Aquatic > Deep subsurface > Groundwater | place... | reverse complement strand
CGGTGTAGGCAAGGACGAAGAGACCATGAAGAGAGGATTAAAGCTGTTAAAAAAAATAACTGGCATCGAGCCGATAAAAACCGTAACCAAGAAAAGAATTCCTGCATGGGAATTGCGCCCGGGCCTGCAGATCGGCTGCAAATTAACCCTGCGCAAGAAGAAAGCAGAAGAGCTGTTAAGATTACTGCTTAAATCAAAGGATAATAATCTTCCCGAGAAAAAATTTGACAAACAAGGCAATTTTTCCTTTGGTATTCCCGAGTACATTGATATTCCCGGAGTGGATTACGACCCCGAACTAAAAGTTTTAGGGCTAGAAGTGGCAGTTACTTTAGAACGTCCTGGCTACAAAGTAAAGAAACGCAAAGTCCAGCCTCGAAAGATTGGCAAAGCTCATCTTATCACTCCTGCGGAAGCTAAAGAGTTCATGAAAAAAGAATTCGGGGTGAACCTAGTTTAGGAAAAAAATGACAGCCAGTGATTATCGCAAAGCCTTTACACAATTACGCGCTAAACCAGCTAAGATGAACAAGTTCCTTAAGCATAACAAGCCTAAGGAGCGCAGCTGCGGCTTATCCAAGCACAAGTGCAGCCGCTGCTTAAGATCCGGAGGCCATATCTCTAAGTATGGTATCCATCTCTGCCGGCTTTGTTTCCGGGAGATAGCTGTAGAATTAGGCTTCAAAAAATATTCATAAGGAGGTAAAAGAAAAAAATGCTCAACGATACCCTTGCCGCTGCTTTGTCAAAGATCCTCAATGCAGAGAGAAAAAGCCTGAAAGAATGCTCAGTCAAGCGCTCCAATATGAACAAGCAGGTTTTAGATTTGATGAATGCTCACGGGTATATAGGCTCTTATGAAGATATCGAAGACGGCAAAGGCGGAGTGCTTAAAATAAACCTTTTGGGAAGAATCAACCAATGCGGAGCCATCAAGCCTCGTTTCAGTATTTCCATAAAAGAATCAGAAAAATGGGAAAAGAGATTCCTCCCTGCGCAGGGATTTGGTATCATTCTTATTTCCACTAACAAAGGCCTGATGCTTTTGGAAGAAGCTAAGAAAAAGAATGAAGGAGGAAATTTAATCGCCTATTGTTATTGATTATTAAGATCCTTAAAATCATTAAAAAAATAAAAAATGGAAACCAAAAAAACCGACATGTCAGAAATCGTGGGATACACACCAAGAGCTTCAGCTCACAGTAAATCGACGATTTCTGAGCATGCTCAAGAACACGCTCATGGCTTTAGTCGGGCGGTTCTTGACAAATCCGGAAAGAAGAAAGGAGAGTCTTACGAGAGAGAAGTCTCTTTAGGCAGCACTCAGGCCAGTATTACTGGAGGAATTATCACTTTCAAAGGTCCCAAGGGAGAAGTGCACAGAAAGATAGACAATCCCCTGATGAAAGTGGAAGTTCAGGATGGAAAGGTTTTTCTTTCTTCAAAAAAATCTACAAAAAATGAAAAGAAGATTATCGGCACATTTACTAGTCACTTAAAAAATTGCGTCAAAGGAGTAACCGAAGGATTTATTTACAAATTAAAAATCTGCTCCGGCCACTTCCCCATCACTGTTACAGTCAAAGGAAAAGAATTTTCCGTTAAGAATTTCCTTGGAGAATCGTATCCCCGCACTCTTACTCTGAAAGAAGGAGTAGAAGTGAAGATTAACGGAACAGAGATTACTGTGTATGGGGTGGATTTGGACTTAGTAAGCCAGACTGCCGCTTCCTTTGAAAAACTTTGCCGCATCACTAATCGTGATCTGCGCGTCTTCCAAGACGGCATTTACATCGTAGAGAAAGATGGAATACCGATAGCATAAGAAACAAACGATACTAAACTAAAATTAAATAAAAAATAAAAATCAATAAATAAAAACAAACAAAAAATGACCGAACACGCACATCTGTTGGCTCATAGAAAAACTATCAAAAGCAAGAAGCCGACTTTCCTTAGGCAGGACACTAATAAAAAACCCCGCTTAGGCAATGTCCTTCGCTGGAGAAAGCCGCGTGGTATCCACTCTAAGATGAGGCGCCATTTCAAAGGCAAGCCCATTATGCCTACTCCGGGTTGGGGTTCTCCTCGAGCAGTATCTGGTATGCATCATTCTGGATTAAAGATGGTTTTTGTTGAAACCATCGCACAGTTGCTGGCCATCAATCCTAAAACTGAAGGAGCAATCCTTTCCGGCAAAGTCGGAAACAGAAAGAAAGCAGAGATACTGCGGGAAGCAGTTGCTCATCATATCCGAATTTTCAATCATAAATCTCCTCAAGAAAACTTGACGGTTATCGAAAAAGATTTGCAGGAAAGAAAAGAAAACAGAAAATCTCGCTTGGCAAAGAAAACAGAAAAAGCTAAAGACGAGAAGAAGCACAAAGAGAAAACCGAAGAAAAGAAAGACGAAAAAAGTATTGAGGAAAAACTCGAAGAAGAGAAGAAATTAAAAGAAGAGATACTAACCGCACCGCAATAAAAAATAAACACAAAACAAGCAAACTCACAAAAAAATAAAGTACAAAATGAAAACTCAAAAACGATTAGCCGCATCTTTGCTGAAATGTTCAACCAATAAAATCCGGTTTGACCAATCACGGCTAGAAGACATCAAGAAAGCTATCACTCGTAATGATATCCTTCGTTTAATCAATCAGAAAGCGATTAATTATGCAGCCGAGAACAGCCAGTCCCGCGGTCCGGCTAGAAAAATTGCTCGCCAAAAGAAAAAAGGCCGCCAAGTCGGTCATGGTAGCCGTAAAGGAACAGCCAATGCCCGCCTGCCGTCAAAAACTGAATGGATAAAAAAGGTCAGATTACAGAGAAGATTCATTCGTCATTTGAAAGATAAAGAATTACTTAATATTGCCAATTATGCTGCATTATATTCCAAGATCAAGGGGGGATTTTTTAGAAATCTTCGCCATTTAAAACTGCATCTTGAAGAGTACAAGCTTATTGAGAGGAAAGAGAAATGAAATCTTACAAAAAGAAAACCGTAGCTTTCCGCCGAAAGCGGGAAGGAAAAACAAACTATCATAAGAAGTTGAAAACTCTTTCCGGCAGAAAAATAAGATTAGTGGTGCGGCCCTCTCTCAAAGGATTGACTATCCAGCTGATAAGCTTCCAGTCCGGAGGAGATAAAGTTATCTACGGAATAGATGTCTCTGCTTTAAAAAAACTTGGCTGGAAAGGTAATGGGGGAAATGTTTCCGCCGCTTACCTTTTAGGATACCTGTTAGGAAAAAAGATTGTCAAGAAAGTTCCCGAAGCAATTTTGGATACTGGAATATTCTCTTTGACTAAAGGGAACAGGATTTATGCCTGTTTGAAAGGAGTCCTTGATGCAGGTCTGAATGTTCCTCACAGCATAGAGATTCTTCCTCCTGAAGACCGTTTAAGCGGCAAACATATTGAGGAGTATGCTAACAAGCTTAAAACTGAAGATGCGCAGAAATTCGAAAAGGTTTTTGCATTGTATATCAAAGGTGGCTTGGATCCCGCTCATTTTAGCAAACATTTTAAAGAAATCAAAGAAAAAATCGCTAAACTGTAAAAAATGGCTGACAAAAGAATACCAGAATCAGAAGGATCTCGCTTAGAGAGCAATGTTCCTGAAGAGTCAGAAGTTTTAGAGATAGTGGAAGAAACCGCTATCATCGAAAAACCCGTCCCCGAAGTTCTTTCTGGATGGCATCCCCTTACTGAAGTCGGTAGAAAAGTAAAAGAAAGAAAGATTACTGATATTGATCAGATCATTGATGAAGGAAAACCGATTAAAGAAGCAGAGATTGTTGATGCTTTGCTTCCTAATCTAGAAGCTGACTTATTATTGATTGGTCAAGGAAAAGGTAAATTCGGAGGCGGTCAGCGTAGAGCTTTCAGCCAGACTCAAAAGAAAACAAAAGAAGGAAATAAGCTTCACTTTAAAACTTGTTCAGTAGTAGGCAACCGCGATGGTTATGTAGGTGTTGATTTTGGAAAAAGCAAAGAAACTGTTCCTGCTAAGGAAAAATCTCTGCGTAATGCTAAGTTGGCCCTTATTCGAATCCGCCGGGGCTGCGGTTCTTGGCAGTGTAATTGCCGCCAGCCGCATTCATTGCCTTTTGAAGTCTCTGGCAAGCACGGCTCCTGTGAAATAACTTTGCTTCCTGCTCCTAAAGGAAAAGGGTTAGTAGTAGAAAAAGAATGCCGAAAGGTTTTAGGTTTAGCTGGAGTGAAAGATATCTGGAGCAAAAGTAAGGGAAAAACAGTCACTAAAGAAAATATGATTCTCGCTCTAATGGATGCCTTGTCTAATCTTAATAAAATGAAAATCCGGCCGCAGGATATTCCTGCAGTAGGTATGATTACTGGCCGCAATAAACATGCTGAATCATTAGACGTTGCTCCTATCGAGCAAGGTGAGGAATAAAATGTCAAAAATTGCTGTCATTCGTATCCGAAGTGCCATCAGAGCTCATCCGGATGTTTTGCATACTTTGGATTTGCTTAAATTGAAGCACAGTAATCATTGTGTTATCTTTGAAAAGAATCCTGCTTTGCTGGGCATGGTCAACAGAGTTAAGGATTATACCACCTGGGGCGATTTGGATGAAGCTACTCTTAAACTATTAGTAGAAAAGAGAGGCGTGCTCTGGGAAGGAAGAGAAACAGACAGCAAGAAAAAGTATAAATACACTTGTTTTGAATTCAACGGGAAAAAATATCTGCCTGTCTTTAAATTGAATCCGCCTACAAAAGGCTACGGCCGCAAAGGAGTCAAAACTAGTTTTACTAACAGCGGAGCTTTAGGAGACAGAAAAGAAAAGATTAATAATCTAATCCAGAGGATGATTTAAATGGTTACCAATCGCCGAAGAAAATCCATGAAGATGCGAGGTCATCACACTCATGGTTGGGGGAGCAAGAAAAAGCATAGAGGATCAGGTAATAGGGGTGGCCGAGGAATGTCTGGTACTGGTAAACGTGCTAACAGCATTCAGCCTTTGATGAGAAAATTAGGAATCACATTAGGAAAGTGCGGCTTCCGATTTAAAGGTTATCACGAAGAGATTTCCCCCATCAACTTTGACACTATCAATGCCTGCTTAGAACATTGGGTAACTAGTAAGAAAGCAGACAAGAAAGGAGATGTTTATCATATTGACTTAGAAGCTTTAGGCTTCAATAAACTGTTAGGCAGCGGCCAGCCTAAAGCTAAGATGGAGATTAAAGTTAAACATTGCAGTACCGGAGCAGCTGAAAAGTTATCTGCAGTCGGCGGCAAGGTTTCAGTAACAAAGGCCGAAAAGAAAGAAAAGAAAGAAGAGTAAGGTGGTTTAGTAGTAAGATATAAAAGCAGAAACAATTTCCCGGTGATAGAAACAAAATGCAGCTTCTTGAAAACATCGCTAAATTTCTGCCTGAAGTCAAAGGCCCGTTGCAGAAACGGCTTTCCTTTAAGGAGAAGCTGAAATGGACTTTGATTGTTTTAGTTTTATTCTTCGTTCTATCTTTAATTCCTCTTTATGGATTAGGCCAGAACTCTTTACAGCAGTTTGAATTTTTATCTATCATCTTAGGAGCCAGTTTTGGCAGTATCATGTCCTTGGGCATCGGCCCCTTGGTCACAGCATCAATTGTCCTTCAATTGCTTAAAGGGACAGGCATCCTCAAGATGGATGTTCATACTCCAGAGGGAAGGAAACAGTATCAAGCTTTGCAGAAAGTAGCTTCTATCTTTTTCATTATTTTTGAAGCAGCGATCTATGTGTTTATGGGCGGTTTGGCTCCGGATCAAAGTTTGGTGGGAACGTCTGCATACTTGCAATTTCAGTTGATTCTTGTTTTCCAGCTTTGTCTAGGCGGTCTGATGGTCATGCTGATGGATGAAGTTTGTTCCAAATGGGGTTTTGGTTCAGGTATCTCTCTGTTCATTGCCGCAGGAGTAGCTCAGCAGATTTTCATTCAAGCTTTCAATTTCCTGCCTGCTCCAAACAATCCTTCTGGTTTTGCTTCAGGAAAGATTCCAGAATTGTTCCAAGCTTTAGCTGCAGGAGAAACACAAACTGTCGCTCTTAATCTGGCAGAGATTGCAGCTACCATTGCCGTATTTGCTGTATCAGTGTATGGTCAAGCGATGAAGGTAGATATCCCGCTTAGCTTCGGCAGAGTACGGGGTTATGGCATCAGATGGGCATTAAACTTTTTTTATACTTCAAACATCCCAGTTATCCTGACTGCGGCCTTGATGGCCAACATCCAACTAGCAGCTACCATGTTAGAACGCATCGGCCATCCTTGGTTAGGTACGTTCTCTGGCGGTTCGCCGGTGAGTGGATTTGTGTATTGGATTCATGCTCCCCCCATGATTGAAAATTTGATTAGAGGAAGCTTTGTCTGGCAGAATGTCATCCAAGCGTTGGATTATATCTTACTGATGGTCGTGGGAGCGGTTCTCTTCTCTGTCTTTTGGGTGCAGACCGCAGGCATGGATGCTAAATCACAAGCTAAGCAGATCCTAGCTTCTGGCTTGCAGATGCCGGGCTTTAGAAGAGATGAAAGAGTGATGGAAAAAGTGCTGGAACGATACATCTGGCCGTTGACCATTATCGGTGGTGCGGCCATTGGTGTCCTCGCTTCCTTTGCTGATTTGACCGGCGCCTTAAGCCGAGGTACTGGTATCTTATTGACAGTAATGATTGTCTATCGTCTATACGAAGACATTGCCAAACAGCACATGGAAGACATGTTCCCGGCTCTGAGAAAGTTCATGCAGTGATTTTTTTAGTTCTTATCTTTTATTTCTGAACATCCCAGCGAGTTGTCATCAGCCGTTTTCCTTCTTTACGCAGCATTTCTTCCAAAAGCCATTTTTCTTTTTGTGTGACCATCGTGTAGCTGAATCGGCCGTTCCTGATTAATCCGCTACATTTATCAAGATTTTTTGCTCCTCTTAAGTCTGCGTTACCAAACCATGCATTTTTAACAATTCTTGCGTTCATGAAATCACTATTTCTAAGATCTGCAAAGGTTAAATCAGTCTGATTAAACTCAGCGTTGCTAAAATCTGCTCCTGCAGCGTATACTCCCGATATATTTGTATTAGTAAGATTCGCACCACTAAACTTTGCCTTCGCAGCATTCGCTCCTTTCATGATCGCGCTAGTAAGATCAGATTCTCTAAAATCTGCGTCTTCTAACATCATGGGTGGTGATTCTTCGTCGGTGTCTATACGGTGGATATTAGCAGAGTCATCGTGAATCATTGCGTCAATCAAGCTTGCTCCTCGAAAATCCACTCCCTTTAGATAAGCGCCTATCAGCGTGGCTCTATTAAGATTTGCTCGAGCAAAGGAAACATTCTCTCCTTCAAAAAGTGTAGACTCAACCACTTCTTCATCATGTGCTCGTTTCTTTAGAAGAAACCTCTTATAGTCGTCTACTGACGGATCCAGGTATCCTTGTTTTCTAAGATGTATGCGCATTGCATTGATGCTTAATCTTTCTTTTAAAGAGAAGTTGGTTTTATCTAACTCAGAACTTTCCATCTCGTCAATACGTTCTTTAAGTGTAGTATGGGAATAACTAGTTCTTGTACTCGCGCCAGTCAAATCAGCTCTTTCTAGCACGGCCCAAGAAAAATCCGCTTCATTAAGGAAAACCTGTTGAAGGCAAGCTTCTCGAAGATTAGCTCCTCGTAAGATTATCCCCGAGAGCTGTGCTTCTTCTAAGTCCGCCCCCTCCAGATACGCACCTTCTAAATCAACATCTTCTAAGGTGATATACCTTCCGTTTAAATACGGAAGATAAATGCCCTTTGCTTGTACCCCTTTAAGATAAGCCTGCGAAAGTACTAAAGAATTACCCCCCAATGTATTTTCTTTTAAATATTGATTAAATTCTGCAAAGCGAGGATGCTGGTTAAGATTTACATCCTCTAAGAGAATACGTTCTAAATATCGTTCTCCAGAGATTATTTTTTGAATGAATTCATCTCCGGTTATCTTCCGCAATGATTTCCCATCAATGTCTACTAGTTCCATTTTTCTTTCAAAATAATCATTCTTTAAAAATCTTTAGTTATCTGAAAGTAGTAAGTATTTTAGAAAACTTTATAAATAACAAGGATTCTTAGGATATAAACACCAGTTTCGTCTTTGGTGTAGTTTAAACGTATAATTATAAACAATAAATTTAGGAGGAAAAAATGAATGCAAAAGGCACAGAAAGTTTAGTTCAAAAATTAAATGGCTATTTGTCGCAAAGAGGAACCCTAGAGATGACTCCGGAACGGAAGCATGCTCTTAGAGAAAGATTGTATCTTCTTTCCCAATGTCTTAAATTAGATGGACAATGCCATGCATTATCTGCTGGTGAAGAGATGGAAACAGCATCTCTTGCAAATTTAACCAAACAAGATTTGGAAGAAGTAGGAAGAATGGACTACTGGCTCAACTTTTTTTATTCCGACGGAAAACTTCCTCCTGAACTAAAGCAATATGCAGATTTTGTCGCTCGAGTGAAGCACATTCATACTCCTGAAGCTGTTGAAATAATCTCTGAACGAAGACTTCAACGTGATCGCGATATGCTTCAAAGAAATCCTATGGGAACTACTTTAGAGGTAGAGTCTGATCCTGGTTATGCATCTTCTTTGGTTAACATTATCGAAGCTAAACCTGTAGAGAAATTCGAGAGAAGCAAGCTGGTAGTGATGTACGAAGGCGCAACTCTTTACAAAGAGCCGGTTTCTGAAGAAATTTTCAGAGGACTGCCTCGAGGAACCAATGTTACTTTCAACTATACTCTTCAGGGTTTAGAAGTTGACATGGAACAGACTATTGTCACTAGTCCTTCAGCTGTTCGAAGTGCCTCTGAAGTTGAGCGAGTTATTGTGGAATCTTTAGCTAAAGATGCTTCCACCAAGAAATATAGAGACGATTTATACGAGAATATCACCGCTCAGATTACTCAGGTTCAAGAATAAACCCAGGTGGTTATTATTATAGTCCTAGCAGCAGAAAGTTCAAATTAATTCAAATTAAAATGGAGAATCTACCAGCCAGTCCGAAGAGCAGCGGTATAATGTATAAACCGCAGGGAGAAGAGTTGGATATCGCATTGGCTTGTTTTGATTTGCAGTTTCCTTTGATGCTTCGAGGCCCTACTGGTGTCGGTAAGACTACTCTTGTTTCTACTCTTGCTCAGCTTTTGAATAAGCCTTTGGTTGAAGAGCCCTGCAATGAAGACACCTTAGCTGCGGATTTGATTGGACGAAATCGGCCGGATGGTTGGGCTGATGGCAGTGCTACTGCTTCTCTTCGTTATCCCCATGGTGCAGTTTATTATCTTGATGAATTAGGAGAAGCCCGCCAGGATGTTATTGTCGTAGTGCATTCTCTTACAGATGACCGCCGGGTCTTGCCTGTGCGCGCCCATAATGAAACTTTGCAGGCAAATGACCAATGGATATTAGTCGCTTCTTATAACCCCCTCTATCAATTACAGAACAGAGTAAAACCTTCTACTGCTCAGAGATTTATCACTATCGATGTTCCTCATCCCTCGGAAGATTTAGAAAAAATGATTGTTTCTAATTTTGTTTATTCTAATAAAGAACAGACAGCCGATGCAGAAGCAATTCGAGCAGGAACCAGAAGATACACTTCTAATCCCCAAGTGCCGATAAAGGAGTTGGTAAAATTAGCCAATGATTACCGCAGAATGGCGCATAGTGCTGATTCAATGGGAATCCGGGAAGGACCAGGTACTCGTTTAGTTGCCCGCACAGCTAAGCTTATTGCTTATGGGCTTTCACCTGCTACTGCAATTGAAGTAGGGATGATTAATCCTTTGACTTACGAATCAGAACAGCAGAAGGCCTTAAAAGATATCGCCAGTAAACTATTCAAGTGGGGCTGAAAATGGTCCACGCCAGCCAGTTTCTGGACAGGCTCACTTTCTTCGCAGAGAGTTTTACCGGATTGCCTGTTCGAATAATTGTCCAATCTCCAGGTAATACTGCCGCAGCAGAAACCTTAGAAGCCCAAGTGGCCGATGCCCTTAAAATTTATCTTCCTTATCAAGTAAATCCTCGCGGAGAAAACAAAGAAGAGTTGGCACTGGCCGTCTATAAAGGATTAGTGGCTTTGCAGTCCTCTGCATTGTTATACCGGGGACTGCCAACAAAGGAGCAGCTGCAGTCTTACAAAACTGAGTCGTTAGAACATCTTCTCGATAGGGATTCTACCGGTATAACTAAGGGTATCTATCATGTATTTGAAGTATCTCGCAGGATGCAATGCCTTTCAGAAGATTATCCCGTCTTGGGAGCAGAATTAGTTGGAGGATTTGGAAGTTTATTTAATTCTCGAGATATTTATGAATCGAGTAAAGCGATAAAACTGGAATATAACATTATGGACTTAGCTCTTACTCAAGGCTATTGGAAAAGCTTAGGTGTGAAGGAGGAAGAGCTCACTAATCTTGTCTCCCTCGTCTTTGAGATGGAGAATCAAGAACAGATTAATAATCGAACTGGAGAAAGCACGCGAAAATTTTTGCTTGAACGGATTAGTTTTCCATACGCCGGGATTTGGGAAGAATTAGACAATTTAATCAAATTCGATCGGCCTCTGCAAAGCAATTGGGAAGAAAGTTTGAAAAGAACAGAAACATGGAAAAAGTTAGTTCGAGATTATTTTTTGGAACTTGGATACATCAATCCATTTCATGTATTAGACAAAGCAGATATTTATCATAATGCTTTGGATGAAATGAAGCTCCCCCGCGAGATACGAGATCAAATGGATCGTGGTGCAGTAAAAATTAATACTTCAATGTTGCATAAACAAGAAAGCGAATTGGAACAAGCGTTGAAAGAAGCAAATCTTAAGGAGAAAATAACCTCTGGAATGAACTCTCCCCGTCAACTAAAGTTTAGATTGGAAAGAACCCGCCATCTAATTAGCACACAGATAAGTATTCAAAGTATTCGAAATTCATTCATCGATATCAGAGATATTCCAGTTAAGAGAAGGATAGATTGTTCTCAACAGATGGTTTTCCAAGAAGTTCCCTCTTCTCAGTTGACGGCTTTGGAAATTCCGGCCAATCTTCAAGAAGCCGGAGGCAAATCCCAATATCTGCCTGAACTGAGAGACGGAGGATTAGTCCCTCGGGCAGTTAGAATCATGACCTATGATTTAACCAGGAACCAGCCCCCTACTGAAGAGCAGGAAGAAAGAAAACGCACTTTAGAAAAAGAGATTGAAGTATGGGCAAAAGAATATGATATATACAATGGGCAAATCCGCTCTGATATTAATTATGTTTATGATCTTCAAGATGCTATGAAACGAAGAAATGCAGCCGAAAGAAAGATTGCTCATCTTAAAAAAGAATTGAAACGTTCAGACATTCTGCATCAATCTCTTTCAAGCAGAGATTTAGAAGTAGATTCCATCAGAGTAAGAAGAATAGAACGGGAGATGGAGCGTATAAAACCGCAGGCAAGAACTATCCGCAGAAACTGCTTTGAAGGAGAATTAGACGAAAAAAGATTTTTTGAGTATTGGCTGGAGCTGCAAGCAGGAAATGACCCTTACCCTAATTTTTATTACCAATGGCAGAAACGGAGGCGGGAAGTAGCTTCTGTCCTACTAATCGATGCCAGCCATTCTACTGATAGATTGGTGGACGAAACTAAGAGTGTTTTAGATTATGCTAAAGAAGCCGCTTATTATTTCGCTTTAGGAGCAGAATGTTTGGAAGACAAAGCTGCTATTCTGGCGTATAACGGCACAGGATTCTCAGACACAAGGATATATCTGCTGAAAAACTTTCCCGACGGCCTGTCCAGACTGCAGGAGCGGATGGAGCTGCTGCGGCCGGAGCTGAACAATCGGGACGGAGCAGCCATCCGTTATGCTGCCCAGCTCTTGGCAAAAGAGCCGGCTAAAACCAGATTCCTTTTCCATTTAGGAGATATGCAGCCCTCTGACCGTCCTGCAGTAGTCTCTTCCGGCATACAAGTTTATCCTTATGAAGGAAGAGCAGCAGTTGAAGATGTCCAGCATGCATTTAATTATGCTAAATCTTTGGGCATCATTCCAGTAGGAATTTGTATCAAGAAAAAGGTGGAGCAACAAAAGAATGCCCAAAAGATCGGCCCCCGCCTTAACCTCGATGTCCTGAAAAGCCTTAGGCAGCAGATGCAAAATTCTTTATTGGACCAATCAGATGAAAGATTAATGCGTATCTTTCATTCTCATTACAAACCAGTGGAAGACATCACAAAACTTCCGGAAGTATTGAGAGATGTTTATCTGCGGCTTTCTTTTGGATAAGCTTCTCTAAAACTACTGACCTAATCAATCTTTCCAAAAGATTTAAATATATGGTAAAAAACCATAGTATTATGGTTAAAACTAGCAATGAGAAAAGCGAAATACTGAAATTACTTCTCGAGAATCGAGAAGCTTCGTTTAGCATCAGGAAAATTGCTCTACTAAGAAAAATAAACTACAAATCTGCTTATCAAGCCGTTCTTCTTCTTAAGTCCAAAGGAATCATTAGCCTGGACCGTTATGGCAATACTTTGAACTGCTCTGTTAACAACAATTTTGATTCTCTTGTCTTCTCAGCAGAGGATGAACGTAGAAAAAGTTTGCTAAAAAACAAGAGCATGGGGGTGGTATACTCTCGTTTGAAGGCATTAAACTTTCCTTTTATCGCTCTGCTTTTTGGCTCGTATGCTAAAAAAAAGCAGAATAAGTATTCTGATATAGATTTATTAATAATAACCAATAATCTCTCCGAAATAGAACAAGAGATAAAACTGCTTCCTTCCAATTTGCATCTAACTGCCATAACATATCAAGAATTTATTCAAATGGCCAAAAGTAGGGAATTTAGTGTGGTTTCCGAAGCGCTTAAAAAGAACATCATTTTAATGGGGATAGAAGAGTATTATCGTTTGTTGAAAAATGCTGGACGAACCGCGGATTAAAGAAGCAAGAAGCAATGTTAAGAATTACTTAGAAGAAGGACTATTAAAGAAAATAACTTTTAAAGGGGAAGAAGTAAAAAAAATATTGATTAATAATAGCAGAGAAAGCTTGAAGGTAGCAGATACGTTATTTAGTATGAATATCTCTAGTCTATGGGTGATTGTTAGTTCATACTACGCTATGTTTTACATAACTTCCGCAGTTTTATACGAATTAGGCTACAAAATAGAACATAAAATACCACATAAGATTGCTGCGGATTCTTTAATCATCTTTGTAAGGAGTAAACTGAAAGATACGCTGATTGAAGAATATGAAGATGCACAGCAGGAAGCGTTGGAATTGTCAGGAATAAAAGCTGATGAGTTGATTGAATCTTTCAATTTTGAGAGGATCAAACGTTCTCGCTTTCAATACAGCATGACTGAAACATCAGTACGTTCAAGAGCGCAAACTTCGTTGGAAAGAGCAAAACGGTTTATCTTTGAAATGGAAAAATTACTGCAATAAAATGGACTTCGACAAACTCGTAGCCGTCTACGAAGAATTAGAAAAGACCGCTTCTGGCAACCAGATGAGAGAAATCCTCTCCGAGTTCTTCAAGAAAGTCTCAGCAGAAGAGATCAGTACTATCGCCTACCTCACCCTCGGCCGCATCTCTTCGGAATTTGATGATATCAATCTAGGCATGGCCGATCAGATGGTTCTCAAGGCTATTGCTGTAGCCGGAGGAAGAGATGAAACCAAAGTCAAGAAGCTCAGCAAGGAAAAAGGCGATCTCGGCTTGGCAGCAGAAGAGATAATAAAAACTAAAGGAAGAACACTTGTTCCGGTAGGTACGCTTACTGTCAAAGAAGTTTTTGAAAAATTGCGCAAGCTGGCCGGAGCAGAAGGCAGCGGCAGCCAGGACGCAAAGATAAACATTCTCGCTTCTCTTCTCCAAAAAGCATCTCCTCAAGGGGCAAAATATCTCTGCCGCATTGTCCTTAGCACTTTGAGGATGGGTGTAGGAGACATGACTGTTTTGGATTCTTTAGCTATTGCTTTTACCGGAGAAAAAAAGAATAAAGAATTTTTGGAGAATGCTTACAACATCTGTCCGGATGTGGGAATCATTGCTGAGACCATGGCCAGCTCCGGCCTTAAGGGCATCAATAAGATTGGAGTCAGGGTCGGCCGCCCCATCAAGATGATGCTCTGCCAGCGGGTAGAAAATATCGAAGACATCAAAGAGCACATCGAAGGAAAAATTGCAGTAGAAGAGAAATATGACGGAGAGAGAATTCAAGCTCATAAAAGTAAAGAAAAAATCACGCTGTTCTCCCGCCGGATGGAGAATATCACTCATCAGTTTCCTGACATCATCAAAGAATTAAATCAAAATATCTCAGCTAAAGAATTTGTCATCGAAGGAGAAGCAGTGGCTATCGGCAAGAAAGGAGAATTCCTGCCCTTCCAGACCTTGATGCAAAGAAGGAGAAAATATGACATAGAAAAATATGTCATCGATATTCCTGTCCGTCTGCATCTATTTGATGTGCTTTAGCTGAACGGAGAATCTTACTTAGAAGAGAGTTATCTAAAACGCATTAAAGTTTTAGAAAAAATCATCAAGCCTTCCAAGCATCTAGTTCAAGCTAAAAGAGTAATCACTGATGATATCGAAGAAGTGGAAGATTTTTTCAACCATGCTCTGGAAGAAGGCTGCGAGGGAATTATTGCTAAATCCACCGCCGATGATTCTGTCTATCAGGCTGGCACCAGAGGCTGGCTTTGGATTAAATGGAAGAGGGATTATTCTTCAGAGATGAAAGACACAGTAGATTTAGTAGTGGTCGGAGCCTTTGCCGGCCAGGGCAAGCGCTCAGGCGGTTATGGTGCATTACTCTGTGCAGTATATAATGAAAAGGATGATTCTTTTGAAACTGTCAGCAAACTAGGGACAGGTTTCACTGACGAACAATTAGAAGAGCTGCCAAAAATGCTTAACAAGTATAAGTTAAATCATAAATCCGCAAGAGTCAATGCTCGAAAGGAAATGAAACCAGATGTTTGGTTTGAACCAAGGCTAGTGGTAGAAGTTCTGGCCGCAGAGATCACTCAAAGCCCCATTCATACTGCGGCTTTTGATGGAGAAAAAGGTCTGGCTTTAAGATTCCCCCGCTTTATGAAATACCGCGAAGACAAGAAGGCCGAGCAGGCCACAACGGCCAAGGAATTGGAGCAGATGTGGAGGAAGAAGAGATAGTATTTAACAAAGTACGTTACTTTCTTTTTCTTCATCTTGAGAAATCGTCATTCCTAACTTTAATCCCATCTCTGCTAACAGTTCTTTAATCTCTTTCCCGCAGGTTTTATAAAGTTTAAATATTTAATCAGGGCTGATGAAAAAAGACCGTATTATGCCGTTAAGAGAAAATAAACAAAAGTATTCTTCTTTGATAAATTCCATCGGCGCTCTTCTGGAACAGGGAAGAAAGCAGGCTTACCAATCAGTCAATTCTATTCTTGTAAAGACCTATTGGGAGATCGGAAAACAGATTGTAGAATATGAACAACACGGAGAAGAAAAAGCAGAATACGGTTCAGCATTATTAGATAATATTTCAAAAGACTTAAAGATAATGCATGGCAGGGGTTTTAGTAAGAGCAACGTATATCTAATGAGGCAGTTTTATCTCAAATACCAAAAATTCCAGACAGTGTCTGGAAAATTAAGCTGGAGTCATTATGCGGAACTTTTGTCTATTGAAGAAGATTTATCCCGGCAGTTTTATGAAAACCAAAGCCTCAAAGAAAATTGGTCAGTTAGAGAGCTAAATCGGCAGATTAATTCTGCCCTATTCCATCGTATTGCACTAAGCAAAGACAAGAATGAAATAATAAATATCTCAAAAAAAGGGATTACAGTTAATACTGCGAAAGATATTGTAAGAGATCCGTACATCTTGGAATTTTTGGATATGCCGGAGAAGTATAAATATTCTGAAAAAGAGTTAGAGCATAAACTAATAGATAATCTACAGATGTTTTTGCTTGAACTTGGAAAAGGGTTTACTTTTGTGAAACGGCAGTTCAGGATAACTTTGGATAATACAAATTACTACGTTGATTTGGTTTTTTATCATAGACTTCTAAAATGCTTTGTTTTGATAGATTTAAAAATAGGAAAAATCAGCCATGCAGATATCGGTCAAATGAATATGTATCTTAACTATTTTAAGGAAGAGGAAAATTCTTCTGAAGATAATGAACCAATCGGAATTGTTTTATCTGCTGAAAAAGATAGTTTTTTGGTAAAATACGCTCTTGGTGGGATTTCAAATAATCTCTTTGTTTCAAAATATCTTTTATACCTGCCGGATAAAAAAGAATTAGAAAATAAACTAAAAAAACTCATGGAAAACTAAAATGCCTCTCGATTACAAATCACTCGGCCTTCGGTGCGGCCTTGAAATTCACCAGCAATTGGATACCGGCAAGCTTTTTTGCTCCTGTCCTTCTCAGCTGACCGAAGAAAAGCCGGATTTTATCGTACGAAGAAAGCTGCGGGCCGTAGCCGGAGAAGGCGGAGAAGTAGATATCGCTGCCAGACAAGAGCAGGAAAAAGGAAAATATTTTTTGTACGAAGGCCATAATAATTTAGTCTGTGAAGTAGAGCTGGATGAAGAGCCGCCTCATCAGATAAATACTAAAGCGATGGATGTTTCTCTGCAGATAGCCAAGCTGTTAAAAGCAGAAGTGCCTTCTGTTATCCAAGTGATGAGAAAAACCGTAGTGGATGGCAGCAATACTTCCGGCTTCCAGCGCACTGCGTTGATCGCCAGAGCAGGAGTTTTGGAAACCAAAGACGGAAAGATAAAAATTGAAAATATTTCTTTGGAAGAAGATGCCTGCCGTACAGTCAAGGAAGAGAAAGACCACCACATCTTTCGGCTTGATCGTTTAGGCATCCCTTTGATAGAAATCGGCACAGCCCCGGATATTTTTTCTCCAGAGCAATGCCGGGAAGCAGCAGAAAAACTAGGCATGATCTTACGCTCCACCGGCCAAGCCAAGCGCGGTTTAGGCACCATCCGCCAGGATATCAATATCTCTATCAAAGGAGGAGCAAGAATCGAGATCAAAGGGGCTCAGGATCTTTCTTCTATCAATAAATGGGTGGAATACGAATGTCTGAGGCAGATTACTTTGTTGGAGATCAAAGAGGAATTAAAACGAAGAGCTCTAAAGAAGACAGATTTCAAAGAGTTTTTTCACTCTCTTTCTTCTCTTTTTGCTTCTTCTCCCAGCAAAATCATCCAAACAACATTAAAAAATAACGGAATGATTCTTGCTCTTGCCCTGCCTGGCTTTGCCGGCTTAATTGGTAAGGAAGTCCAGCTTAACCGTAGATTAGGTACAGAATTCTCAGAAAGAGCTAAAGTTAAAGCAGGGGTGGGTGGTCTATTTCACTCAGATGAATTACCAGATTATGGCATCACTGCTGAAGAAGTGAAGAAAATAAGAGAACTGTTAAAGCTGAAAGAGAGAGATGCTTTTATTTTAGTCTGCGCAGAAAAATCACGGGCAGAAAAAGCCCTGCAGGCTGTTTTAGAACGAGTCCGAGAAACTTTTGACGGAGTGCCAAAAGAAGTGCGCAAAGCCAATGAAGACGGAACTACCTCATATCAGCGGCCGATGCCTGGAGCCAGCCGGATGTATCCAGAGACAGATGTTCCGCTGATATACCCTCCTCTGGAGGGAATTGTCCTGCCGGAATTAATTGAAGAGAAAATTTCTCGTTTTATCAAAGACTTAGGATTAGCTAAAGACCTTGCTGAAAATATTGCATATTCCCCAAAAGCTTTCTTGTTTGAAGAATTAGTCAAGCGGCATCCTTCTATCAAACCTGCGTATATTGCAGAGACTTTAACCGCTACTTTGGCGGAACTGCGAAGAACTTATCAGTTAGATACGGGAAAGATTACTGACGAACATTTTAAAGAGATTTTCTATCATTTTGCTGAAGGAAGGATCCACAAAGACATCATGATTCCGGCGCTGATAGATTTTGCCCGCGATCAGTTCAATCTCCAAAAGTATGCTTCTTTCAGTACAGAAGAGCTGCATAGAGAACTGCAGCAGATCATCAAAGAAAATGCTGGAGCTAATCTCTCTGCTTTGATGGGAGTAGCTATGAAAAAACTGCAAGGAAAAGCTTCAGGCAAAGTTATCTCAGAAATGCTCAAAGAACTGATCAAGGAAGGGCATTAGAGTATACTGCATTTTTTTAAGAAAAATTAATAAATAATAACTAATTAAAAGAAGAAATGGCAATAGAACTTAATCCAGCGATATTAAACGGCAAGCCAATCATTCGAGGAACGCGCATTTCAGTAGAGTTAGTGCTAGAGTTGCTATCTTCAGGGATGGAAGTAGATAATATTCTGAAAGAGTACCCACATCTGACTAGAGAAAATGTCTTTGAAGCTATAACTTTTGCTGCTAAATCCTTGAAGCACGAGGAAATACACCAGATTAAAACTGTGATTGCAGCATAAAATGAATTTTCTTGCTGATGAGAATATCCCTTCTTCTTTAATCAAAGCCTTAAGAGATGATGGACACAAAGTTAAGGATTTAAAAGAAGAGCGCCTTATCGGGATAAGCGACAAAGAAGTCACAGAATTAGCGCGGAAAGAAAATTTGGTTGTCTTAACCTACGATAAAGACTTTTTGCATTTTATTCAACTGCATCAGCCAAGAGTAGGGATAATCGTTTTAAGATTCAAAAACCCGCAGCCACAGAGAGTGATCCCCCAGCTTTTATCTTTCATCAAGTCTTCTCTAAGCAAGAGAATTGAGAATTCTCTTTGTATTCTGAGCGAAGAATTTGTAGAGATTCGTAAGTTGTAATGCCCGCATGAGAGTATTACCCCTAGCTTCAGGCAAAGTTATCTCATAAATGCTCAAAGAACTGATCAAGGAAGGGCATTAGTCGCTTCTTCTTTTTTCTCTTCACAACATCCATAACAATCCAAGGACTTGCAGCCGACAGTGGCTTGGTAGGAAATCTTTTTCGGTTTTTCTTTAGCTGTCTTAGACATAAATCCATCACCCCTTTTTTTCAATTCTAACTAAAGTCCCCTTTTTATTGAGAAAAATGATTCTCTCTGTCTTTATAAGTATACCGTTTTTGGAAAATAGATAACTTAAAGTATTTGATAGGCGCTGTTTTTTAAGGATAAGGTTTTTATAATCCGCTTATTTCGTGCTATTATGGGGAAAGAGACAGAAAATTGGTGGCATCAGGCAGAAGCAGATTTTAAGGCAGCAGTTTTCAATTTTAACGGGAAACAATATTATGTCGCTTCTTTCCTGTTCCAGCAAGCAGTAGAAAAAGCGCTCAAAGCGTTAATGTTAAAAGAAAAGAAAGAACTTCTAAAAAGTCACAGCCTTTCTCGTTTGGCTAAAGAATTGAATACACCCCTTGCTCTTTTAGCGAAACTTGCTATCCTCGAGCCAGTTTATCAGGAAACACGTTATCCGGATGTTTCAGAAAAGATTCCTGCAGAAGAGTTTGAGGAAGAAGATGCTTCAAAATTTTTAGAGATAGCCGAGGAGGTCATGCAATGGATAAGGAAAAGAATAAAATAATCAATCTTTTAAAAAAATTTAAAATCAGAGCAAACGAGCAAAGTAAATTGAATACAATGATACTCTTTGGTTCAAGAGCTACGGGAAAAGCAAAAAAATATAGTGACATAGACCTTTTATTGATTTCCCCGGCTTTTAAAAAGAAAAAACAGTTTCAGAGGTCTCCTCCATTTTATCTTCTTTGGGATTATCCCTACGATGTGGACATCCTTTGCTTAACTCCGGAAGAGATGGAGCGAAAAAAGAAAGAAATAGGGATTATCCAACAAGCTGTTAAAGAAGGAATAGTTATATAGTTGTTTTTTAACTGTCAAGTTGACAGAACTGCTTTTTACGGGCATTTTAATAGCGTTTTTACAGAGATTTAATAACTAACCGCCTTATTTTAAATAAGATTAGCTCAGCGTAATACAGTAAACTAACTAACTGGGTAGAGTTGATAATATGGCAGTAAAACATGGAGATAAAGTAAGAGTAGAATACGAAGGCCGCTTAGAAGACGGCACAGTTTTTGACAGTTCTAAAGCGCATGATCAGACGTTGGAGTTTGAAGTAGGAGCAGGAGAAGTCATTCCTGGCTTTGAACACGGAGCTTTAGGTTTGGAAGTAGGAGAAGAGAGAGAAGTGACTATCCAGCCAGAGAATGCTTACGGCATGGTTAATCCTCAGCTGTTAAAGAAAATTCCTCTCAAGGCCATTCCCAACGGAGAAAAACTAAAGGCCGGCATGCGTATCCTGGTCGGCCGCCAAGGTGAGCAGCAGATCCCGGCAATAGTGACTGAAGTGGCCAGTGAAGAGGCCACTATAGATTTGAATCATCCTTTGGCCGGCAAGACGCTGATATTTAAGATTAAAGTGGTGGGGATAAATGAGTAATACTTTTTTAGTTTTTATTTTTATTTATTAGAATACTTCAGCACAAACCATATAAACCCCAAAAGTTTTCTTAGTCTATGGCCAAGCTCCTTTACCTCAACGATTCGTATCAGAAAGAGTTCGAAGCCAGAATCATTTCTGTAGAAGAGAGCACTAAGATCATCCTCGACCAGACTTTGTTTTATCCTTCTTCCGGCGGCCAGCCCAATGATGCGGGAATTTTGACGGTTGGTGGTGAAGATTATCAAGTCACTTCGGTCAGTAAAGATAAAACTACAGGTAAGATTATCCATGTTGTCAATAAGCACGGCTTAAAGATAAACGAAGAAGTGATAGGAGTGATTGATTGGGACAGACGTTACAAGCTGATGCGAATGCATACTGCTGCTCATCTTCTTAGCGCTCTTTTTCACAAAGACGGTGCTTTAATCACTGGCAATCAGCTTGACACCGACAAATCTCGCATTGATTTCAGTTTAGAGCAATTTGACCAAGAAAAGATCAAATCTTTAGTAAACAAGGCCAACGAACTTATCCAAACAGATGCTGAGATAAAAATATCTTCCTTGCCAAGAGAAGAAGCACTTAAGCTGCCGGGCATGGTCAAGCTGGCTGGGGTATTGCCTCCAGAAATCGCTGTCCTCAGAATCGTAGAAATCGAAGGCATTGACCAGCAGGCAGATGGCGGCACCCATGTCCGCTGCTTAAGAGAAATCGGCAGGATAGTTTTCTTATCGGCCGAGAACAAGGGAAAAGACAATCGAAGAATTTATTTTACTGTGGAATAACTGGCTTAAATCTTAGACTCTCCGCTTTTTTTCTAATGATATCTTCTACAGATAAGCCTTTTTTCTCAGCATAAATCCTTACTTGAGAAAGATTGTTAACGCCTACTTCTTTATACAACAAAGCACGAATGCCGACATCTCCAATCAACCTATTAGTTCCAATTTCGTATGCAATAGATTGAATCGTTAAGGGAGTACCCGTAAGATAATTTTCTATAGTGGGTTTTAATCTTCTCCGATTAATAGAATGAATCGTGGCTAAAGGCACGAAATCAATAGAAAATGTTTTTCCTACGAACTTGGGATTGTCATAACGATTTTCTTTTAATTCGAAACTCACTGGTAAAACTGTTTTTTCTCGCGGTTCTTCTACAACAAAATCAAAATCTACAGACGGTCTTAACGTGCCATATAAAAGATAAGCTAGACTGCGATAAAGATAACCCCCAATCAACCAGTTTCTGCCAGTAGAATTCTGCAAAACGATTTCTTTTGCTAGACTAAACTCCGCATCTTTGGTAAGAAACTCACGGAAAACATCAGATAAGCTTCGTTCTCCTTTCATTCTCCCACTCCGCTAAATTCCATCTCCACTTTCTTCTCTTTTCTAGTTTCTACAAACTCCTTAAACAATGGAATGGCCAAAGGCAGAGGAAACCTGGTAAAGATGCTGCTGACAATAGCCTCTCCCTTGTCCAACGAAGCAATGGTGCGGGAATCGTCAGACAGATCATGAGGCGCAGCATCGATTATCGCCTGCCTCTCAGAAGCCATCTCCAGCCCGAGTATAATCTTGGTATTGATATTTGCCAAAATCTCTTTAGGAATCAAGCTGGGCATTTGAGTAATGGCTATCAGACCGACCTTAAACTTTCTTCCTTCCCGTGCCAGAGTAGAAAATATATTCGGTCCTCTTTCAAGACTTTCTTTGCCTAACACTCTAGCCGCCTCTTCTAACACCACAGAAACCACCGGCTTAATCTCTAGCTGGCCTTCAGTCTTATATCTGCGGTAGCGGTTAAAGATTTCATTAGTTAATATCGAAGCGGTAAGAATTTCCACTTCTCCAGGCAGGTAAGAGGTATCTATCACCACAACTTTTCCTGTTTCCAGCTCTTTGCAGATTTCTGCGGTGGTATTTCTCCCGGCAGTTCCATCAAAGATTCCTTGAAAGAAAAGCTGATTGTTTTCCACAGTAACATCAAGAATCCGTAGAAGATTTCTTCTTACCACCAAAATGCTCTCTTCATGAAAATACTTTTCCAGAAGTAAATCATAACTTTCTTTGAGCAAGGCTTCAACCCAGCTCTCTTTGTATTTGCGGTGATAGGCAAAGAGCACCTGCTTCTGTGGATCAGAAAAATGATGCACTCCGGAGAAATGTTCTGGTTTGAGTAAACTCAAATGAAACTTTAATGTTTTTGCTCCAGCCGGAGGATTAAGGGGGGTATAATATGAGAGATTTCCTTTGTTGGGATGCTCTTTTAAGCCGTGCCCGGTTCTTCCGTAATACTCATCATGGGGATCAATCACTAGAATTCCGGCAAAGTTATTATCTAATGCTCCCCAAAGCATCACTGAACAAAGATTGCTTTTTCCTCTTCCTGTGCTGGCAGCAATCAGGAGATGATGCGACAGGGATGATTCTCCTGGCAAATACACGTTCAAATCAATCTTTCTGCGGCCAGAGCGCAGCCGTCCTAAGAGTAAGGGATTAGTCGGTTTAGTAAGAAAAGGCAGATCTTCTTTTTCTATTTCCCGCACTTTGGCAAAAAATGGGGGCAATGCTTTGCAAAGGTGCGCTTCTTTCCCTTTCATCTCCAACAGCGGTTTAAGTCTGGCTAATTGGTAATGTCTCAGTTCTTTATCAAGAAATTCTTCTCCTTCCCCTTCCATTTGCAGGCCGGAGATCAACTCCAGATTCTGATCAGACACCTGGCTGCCATAAAACAGGTCATAGACCTGCAGAAGAATCTTTTCTGCTCCTTGGTCGGCCACCAGCAACTCTCCTAATTCCAGAGAGCAGCCCTGCTTCTGCCGCAGCACTAAACTCTTAAATTCACCGGAAAGTATTTGGCCCTTGAGCATACAACCAGCAATCAAAAAAGGTTTAATAAGGATTGTGGTGATGAAAAAGGAGGGTTTAGGCTTCGGCTAAGATAATCCCCGTCTGAGTTCTTTCTATTCCTATGATTTTTCTTAGTTTTACCAGAAATTCGTTCAGTTTTTCTACGTTTTCAATTCTGATTCTTAGATAGATATCAAATGCTCCGGTGATAGCATATGCATCTTCCACTTCATGGCCTCCGGTTAACCCGGAACAGTCATAAGCTCCATCTTTAATTTCTCCTAAGAGAGCGTGGAATTCTTTTATCATTTGCTGATAAAAGCTCCGAAAATTTTCATGGTTAAACAGCTTTGCTGCCGCTTTTATCTCTTCAGCGGTAATTGGTTACCTTTCTGAAGTGCTTTAAATGTGTTCTGGAGTATAGAAAAGCTTATGTACTTGTTTTAGCTACATTGTAGCTATAATGAAAAAAGAGGTCAAAATAGAATTATTGGGTTTTGAAATGCTTGAAAAGAAGGTCAACAAAAGCGGGAATAGCGGTAGGGTTTACGTTCCGGTTGAATGGGTGGGCAAGAAAGTAAAAATAATTCTTCTTGAAAAATGAGTGAAGCTGAAAAATTAAAAAGGAGGATTAAAGAGCTTGAAGAAGCTCTTGAAAAAGAGAAGAAAGAGAAAGAAAAGATCCAAAAAGAATTTGAACAATACAAAGCAAAATATCCTGCAACAAAAGAACTTCCACTTTTTATCAAAGAGGATGTGAAACATCCTAAGAAAACACCCGGACAAAAGAAAGGGCACAGACCATATTTTCGCAGAATACCGGGGAGGATTGATTTCATTGAGTCTCTTGAAATTAATATTTGTCCTGACTGCAATGGAAATCTGAGTGACACTCAAGAAGTTCGTAAAAGAATCATTATCGACATACCCCTTACTTCTCCGACCATAAATACCCAATATGATATTCACCGAAAATACTGTAAGAATTGTGATAAGATTGTTGAGCCAGAAGTTCCCAATGCTTTGCCAAACAGCCCGTTTGGATTAAATTTAATGCTGTTTGTTGTCTTTCTTAAGATAGGTATGGCTCTGCCATACAATAAAATACAACAGCTCATTTTAACAATGTACAACCTAAAGATAAGTGAAGGTGGTTTGGTAAATATTTTATTTCAGATTAAAGAAGAGTTTGGAGAATATTACCAAACTCTTGAGAAGAAAATGAGGCGAGTGAAATCAAAGCATGCCGACGAGTCCGGCTGGAGAATCGATGGGATTAATCATTACATTTGGCTGTTCATAACCGCAGAAATTGCCATTTACAAAATAAGAAAAAGTAGAGCTTCAGAAGTTCCAGCAGAAGTATTAGGTAAGCAGAAAAATAAAACCATCACCTGTGATGGTTTTTCTGCATACAATAAACTGATGAAGTTAGTCGGATGTTTAATCCAGCTCTGCTGGTTCCACATTCTTAAAAATTCAAGAAAACATAAAAAAAATTATCCGGAAGAAGCTACAGTTCTGCATGATAAACTGAAGGAAATATATGCTCTTGCAAGGAGCTATGAGCATGAAGCAACGGATGAACAATTAGAAAAATTAAAAGAAGAGATCAGATGGCTGGCGTACCCGATGTACAAGCACCAAGAAGTGAAGGGATTTTTGAACACGCTTCTAACCAGAATTGATGACTTGTTTAGGTTTACGCAAGACAAGAACGTTGAAGGGGATAATAATCTCGCAGAAAGGGGATTGAGAAAAGCGGTTATTATCAGGAAAATAAGCAATGGAAGTAGAAGTGATAAAGGAGCCGAAATATTAGAAGTTCTGCTTTCAGTAGTAGAAACTGCTAGACTACAGAAGCAGAACCCGCTTCTGTTCATGCATCAGATCATAGCTTCAGAAAGGTAACCAATTACTTTTTTTTGGCAAAAAAACAAAAAAATTAAATTAAAACAATAAACAAATCGTATGCTATAAAGGTAGGCAGCTTTGACAAGGTGATGGAGCTGATGAGCATCCATCCCAATATGCTGAAGAGGATTAAAGCATTACTTAAGTTAGAGTAAAACGTTTTATATTCTGAAGTTTAGAAATCATTTTAAAGTTAAGCCACAATTGGCAACTGATGGTAACCGCACGCTATGTCGCAGAAAGGTTTGAAGAAACATATATTAAAGTTGGAGAAGAAATCGTCGGGAGGATAAAACCTACAGGACGAGGATACAAATATACCAGCGACCATCTCCAGTTAACTAAGGGTTCAATAGGATATGCGTTTTATGAAGTCTATTGGCAAAATATTTCAAATCATGTTCTTATAACAGAAAGTTACCGGCAAAGAAGCATCAACCCAGAAAAACATATGAAAGATATTATTGGCCCAACACCAGTAAAGATATTTGATGGAACCAGTATCGAACAGGCAAACAAAGAGTGTTTGGAAATTTTAATAAAAAAATTGGTTCCTCGAAATCGTCAAATAGGAGAACAAGGTTAAACCAAGAACGTCCGTTTAGTCATCTCTTTTTTCTCTTTGATAGCCATCGGTGAGGAACCGCCGTGCCAAGTAAATCTTGGCCGCACCTGAATAGGAAAAATTCTTTCGTTTTTATCATCAAAAATTATAGCTGAGCCAGTGACCGGCGGCAAGTTGGCCAATTCTTCGTCCAAGCCTTTACGCATGTAAGTTTGAGTGAGCTGACTAAGAGCATCGACATCAATCTTAGCAGTGATACGATGAGATAGCACTATATCGGCCTGAGTAAGAACATCGGTATGAATCTTGCCGGGCTGCTGGGAAATCAAAACCAAGGAGATGCCGGGCTGTCGGCCTTCTCTCAAGATGGTGACTAAAGCATCAGTGGCAGTGGTTTTCATATCTCTGGGCAGCAGCTCATGAGCTTCATCAAGAATTAACCAGACCAACGGCTCTTCTAATTTATCTTTTTCTTCCCGAGTAAAATAATGCATAGAAGCATCGATTGAAGAAAACTCTTCTGTTTTTCTGGCCAGCATCCGTTCTGCAAATAAGCGTTTAGAAATTAAACCTACGACTAATGCTTTGATTAACCAGCCGGACGGAAGAGTAGCATAAGGACTTAAATCCAAAACTGTTGTTTGGCCGCCCTGTACCATATCGTTCAAATCAGTTCCTTCCTTAGCGAAGATGCCCCAATCTTCCACTTTATGAAATTGATTGATGATTATGTGTTTGGTAACCATATCAGTCTCTTCATCAGTTTTCACAATTTCAATCAATTCAGCCAAAGAAAAATTTCCAATCTGATCTAGAGCGCGGTGCACTACTCTGGAGAGCAAGACTCCGGCCGGAGAATTAATCTCAATTTCAAAAGTCATGCACCAATCTTCGGCAGTTAAATCTTCCGGCCGGATAGCAAAAGGAAAATCTGTAGGAATGCCTTCGTCTTTGTATTTTTTATAAAATCCTGAGGGAGTATAAATTTTTACATCTAAGGGCTTGGGCTCAAGATTCCAAGATTTAAGCAGGTCTGATTCTTTTAGATTAGGATATTTCATGGTCCAGTAGACACCCATAGTGTCCAACAAGATGACTGAAAGATTGTTTTTTATTTCTGGCTCTAAGTCGGCCATCCCCTCAGCGATGACCCCTGCCGAATAAGACTTGCCGCCGCCTCTCTTGCCGACGAGAAAAACGACATGAGAAGAAGCGACATCAAGAAAAACGTGATTGGAAAGAGAAGTGACTTCTCCCATCTTCACGTACTGCTTGCCTAAGAAGACTGCTCCTTTGGTGCCATACTTCTCCATTTCCGGCCGATTACGGCCAATGACAATTTCAAACGCCATTTTAGTCTATTTTTTAGAGAGAAGATGTGGGGGATTTTATAAGATTATTTGTTTTCAAGCAAGATTTATAATTTAACTTCTGTTTTAAAGATGAATGAACGCTTTGTTTATCTGCAATCAGAATCAGAACCACAGTAAATTGGCCGAAGAAATATTTAAAGAAAAGTTTAGTACCAAATCTGCCGGCCTATTCAATCAGAAGCCGTTGACGGAAAAAGAATTGGACTGGGCAGAAGTGGTCTTTGTGATGGAAGATTTCCAGAGAAGCGAGATTGCTAAACGTTTTCCTAAATTATATATGCAAAAGAGGATTCTTTCTTTGGATGTGCCAGATGAGTATAATTATAAAGACACTTCTTTGGCTAAGATATTAAAATCAAGAATGCGTAAACTGCAAAAAGAAGAAATATCTTTTTCTATATAACTTTTGGTTCATAATTAATAATATAAACTATCTCCTTTGGTATCGTAGGATGAATTATTTAATACTATTATCGCTATTGGGGGGGCTTATTTTGTTTTTAAGCATGTTGTTTATGAAAGATCTGGGGAGATTTATTGAAGAACGAAATATTATTTTAAGAGATTTTCTCAAAAATAATTATGGTGTATTTACTTTACTGTTTATTTTAATATTTTTCTTTGAACAATTATCCTTGAGTATCCTTGCGTTCATATTAAATGTAAGCCCTCTTGCTCAAATTTTAATAGGAATCTTTTCTCTGATAGTTTTAACTACTGCTACCATCGAAAAGTTTATCCTTGAAAAAAAGTATCACTATTTACAGAAAGAAGCAGAAAAATTAGCCTTGCAGAATGAATTGGTCTTCAATAAAGCAAAAGATATGTTAAAACTAAAATTAAAAAAGTAGGGGAAAATTTTTATTTTTTTGAATGGTTAAATCTATCAGCTTATTCAATTCTTTAACTTGGAGATTAAACTCTCTAGTTTTATCTTCCTTTTTGAGGCTATTCTTTTTTGCCATAGGGGAGAAAAGAGTAACATATTTATAAATATTTATGCTCACTAGAGGATAATAAGAAAAAATAAAAAAAATTAAATATCTTTCAGGCCTCTGGTCTCTACGATGAAGGCTGCTTCTGCTTCCGGCATGCTCGGAGAATCAATGAGCTTGGCCACTCTGCTTCCTTTCTTGCCTTTACGCAGATAGATGCGGTAGGTAGAGGCATGAGCCACTATGTGGCCGCCAATGGCTTGGGTAGGATCACCGAAAAAAGTGTCGGGCTTGGCCATCACTTGATTGGTGACATAAACACATAGATTGTTGGTCTCTGCTAACCTCATCAAAGTATGCAGATGACGGTTAAGCTTCTGCTGTCTATCTGCTAAGGTTCCTCGGCCAATAAATTCGGCTCGGAAATGGGCAGTCAAGGAGTCAATTATTACTAACTTGACATTCTTTCCGTCTTTCTTGATCAAATCTTCCACTTTCTCTGTCAGAAGCATCTGGTGGTCAGAGTTGTAAGCTTTAGCCACGATTATCCGCTTTAATACCTCTTTCGAATCCATGCCCGCGCCTTCGGCCAGCTGGATAATTCTTTCCGGGCGGAAAGTACTTT
>Ga0209541_10003505_pt1 | contig 28787 bp, 26 predicted proteins | sample RifCSPlowO2_01_FD_184027 | JGI IMG/M metagenome (GOLD analysis project Ga0209541, IMG submission 184027) | Groundwater microbial communities from Rifle, Colorado - Rifle CSP2_plank lowO2_0.1 (SPAdes) (version 2) | ecosystem: Environmental > Aquatic > Deep subsurface > Groundwater | place... | reverse complement strand
TAACAAATCCTTGGAATTTTTGGATTGATTAATGTCAATGCCGCAATCTTTTTTGATTAAATCACGAAATGATGCTCTCGGCCAAGGCGGCTTAAAATCAACCCGCGTGGTTTTGCCCTGGCGATCCTTGACTTCAACCTCAAGCCGGCCCAGCAGCTTTTTTAAAAGGTGGCTAAACATTTCTTCGGTAAATTTCATGTTGTCCTCAAAATTCCAATAGGCGACGTAATGCTCGGCGATGGTAAAATCTTGAAGATGAGAAGGATCCATCCCCTCATTACGGAAACAACGGCCAATTTCAAAAACTTTTTCAAAACCGCCGACAATCGCTTCTTTCAAATAAGTTTCAGGCGCGATGCGCAAAAAAACATCAATATCCAAGGCGTTATAATGGGTGGTGAAAGGTTTGGCCATGGCGCCTGAGGCCGTATTGGTCAAAATCGGCGTTTCAATCTCAATAAAACCTTTGTTCCAGTAAAACTGGCGCAAGGTTTTGATAAATTCGCTGCGAAACAAAAAACGATCAAACGTTTGCCTGTCGCTTGCTAAATCCAGATAGCGCTGGCGATATTTTAATTCCTGATCTCTTAGGCCGTGCCATTTTTCCGGCAACGGCCTTAAGGCCTTGCCCAGCAGCTGATATTTTTTTACCAAAACTGAAAACTCGCCTTTTTGGGTCTTAAAAGTTTCGCCTTCTACCCCAATAAAATCAGCCGCATCAAAATTTTTGATAAACCATTTTAATTGTTCTTTGCCGATTTTGTCTTCCTTTAAAACCAGCTGAATTTTGGCGGTTGAATCTTGAAGGTGGCAAAAAGCGATTTTGCCCATTTCCCGAACCGTTAAAATCCGGCCGGCGGTTTTTACTTTAGCGCCCAATTCCAACTTTAATATCTCGGCGACTGATTGTTTTTTATCAAAAGAATCAGGGTAGGGGTTTATCCCCTCTTGCCTGATTTTCTCCAGCTTCGCTAAGCGGTCTTTATATTCATCAACTGTCTTTTTAAGCATAAATCAACGTTATGATGGGATCTTTCACTTCGCTCTAGGATAAGACTATTAAGTCCTTGATAGTCTTAATTTTACTAAAAAAAAGCTTTTGAGTCAAAAAAAGAACGAGGCCTGCCGGCCCCGCCCCTAATATTCTTAATATCTTATTTCTTATTATCTTAAAATCTCATTTAATTTCCACCACTTCGCACTCCATCTCGCCCTTGGGCACTTTGACCTGAACTTGCTCGCCGACTTTGGCGCCCAAAAAGGCCCGGCCAATCGGCGATTCATTGGAAATCAAACCTTTGCCGGGGTCAGCTTCATTAGAACCAACAATGGTATAAATCAGCTCCTGACCGTCACAAATCGCCTTAATGGTTGAACCCACGCTGACCACCTCTTTGCTGCCATTCTCGGCGATTATCTCCGACTTATTGATTGAATGCTCAATTTCGGCGATCCGGCCGGCAATAAAGCCCTGCTCGTCTTTGGCATCCTGATATTCGGCATTTTCTGATAGATCACCCAGCTCTTTGGCGCGGGCGATTCGCTCAACCACGGCCGGCATTTTCACTTTTTTTAAATGTTGGAGTTCATCTTTTAACTTCTCCAGACCCTCTTTGGTAAGATAATTCGGACTCATAAGTTTTGTTTCTAAATTTATCCCTTGCCTTAAATATCAATTTTTTTTAATATATTAAAAATTAGTTTAGGGCTATTTGGAATAATTGTCAAGTAAATTTTCATTACTTATCCACACCTCAAGCCAAACCGCGCCCTTCCCTCTCTGCCAAGGCTAAAGGTAAAAAAATAAAAGCAGAAGCTCATTCCTTTATGTCACCAGCGGCAACCTCCGACAGGGAGGTGCAGAAGGAGGAAATGGTAACTACAGGAATCCCGCGATCGCGAGATTTGGCCGTTGACTACATTCTTGAGCCCCAACTCGCCCATTTGAGCCTGACCACTGGGGCGGAAAAAGTAAGTGACTTTTCCCTAAGGCATCTGGGAATACCAGACGCCGACTCAAGAACACGGCGCTATGAGCTTCTGCTGATAAGACAAGGTGCCTAAGTAAGTAGAAAAAGTATATATTTTTTATTTTAGGTTGTCAATAATGGCATCTTTTCGCGAATGCCCTGCCAATCGTTAAACGCGGCGTTTCGCGCCGCAATTTTCCATTCGTTTTTTGCTAAAAATTTAATGTTTTATCTTAGCGTTGCCGGAGGCAACGCGCAAAAGCAAACTTTTTTCTCTCTGCTTATCCACCCAAACTCCGACCACCACCCCATTGATTTGTAAATATTCAAATTTTGAATATTCTTATTTTGAATATATCATATAAGTATGAAAAAGACAATACATTCAACTGAATATAGGAATGTTGTTGAGAAACTGAAAAAAGCCCGAAAGGAATCGGGTATTACTCAGAAGGAAGTGGCTGAAAAACTAAAAAAGCCGCAGTCTTATGTTTCAAAAACTGAAGCAGGCGAACAGAGAATTGACGTTATAGAACTTAAGGCTTTTGCCGATTTATATAAAAAACCAATTAATTATTTCTTAAAATGACCAAATCATCTAAACCATCCAATATATTTACTGTAGCAAAAAGGGATATTGTAGCGCCCGGGGATATTATGATTGGAAAAGGTGATGTTGGTGTTATAAAATCGGATACAAAAGATTGTATCTCAGTATTCTTCATAAGAATTTGGAAATGGGCCGATTTAAATAAAAATGATATTGAGATTATAGATGTGAAAAAAACAGGTGATGAATTTCCTAAAAAAATTTGTAATGTCTGTCATAAACTTAAAAAAACCACTGATTTTGCTAAGAATCAAAATGCAAAAAATAATCGATCAGTAAGACGACCTTCGTGTAAAGATTGTCGGATAAAGATGGAAGGAATTGGGGTGTCTGGGGCAGATAAAATCAAATGGCTTAAAGTAAAACCTGTCGATGAACCATTTGAATGTCCGATTTGTAAAAAAAGGACGATCGCTGGCGTAACAAGTAAAGTGGTCCTAGAGCATAATCACCTTACCGGAAAACCCGGAGGATGGATTTGCGATAGCTGTAATACAGGATTAGGAAGATTCAAAGACGATATTGAATTACTTAAAAGTGCAATTGAGTTCATTAAAAATAATTACTAGAGATTAAAATATTTCAACCTTTCTTTTGCAAGTTTGACGTATTCTTTTGAAATATCACAACCAATATAATTTCTTTTATTTAATGTAGCCATTTTACATGTAGTCCCAGAACCACACATAGGATCAAATACAACATCTCCTTCTTTTGTCCATGATATAATATGATCTTCTGCTAATTTTTCTGGAAAAATAGCCGTATGTTGAAAGGCAATTTTGTCTTTCGTTGAACCGCCAAATCCTACAGCATATTCCCAAATATTCGTTAAAGTTTTCTCCGATTTTAATTCGCCCAATGTCTTTTTATTTATACCATCTGCTTTCTTATTGAATGGCAACATTTCCTGCCCTTGCCTAGCAGTACTAGTTTTTAAAGGATTAAATGTCTTAGGGGAACCTTTGCTAAGGACAAACATAAATTCATAACAATTTGTATAAGCATTTGATCTCATAAAGGGAGTATTTTTTTTTCTATAAATCATAACATCGTGAACATTGAATCCTAAATTTTGGAAAAATAACGCTTGTTTAAAACTTGTAAGACTCTTATTCCCTTTATTTATTTTGTCCCCAACTACCCACACTACTACACCACCTTTTTTTATAATCCTGAATAAACCCCTTGCTATTCCTTCAAAATTAAATGCATAGCCATTGTAATTTCTCAACTCATCATAAGGAGGCGAAGTTACTACAAGATCTATCGAATCAGGTGGCATCGTGTTCATTACTTCGACAGCATCTCCACAAATTATATCATTAAGAGGTAAGGTGTTAATTTTCTTTTTTTCTTTTTGTGGTAATAATTCTATTGCTTGTAATTCATTTTCATTTTTGATTACATCAATGACGATTCCTTGTATGGCTATATCTCTGTCTTTTTTTATAATAATTGGCTCAATAGTTCTATTGGCTGGTTGCAGTTTTATAATACCGCGTTCTTTATAAAATTTTTTAAGTGTTGCTTCATAATTGTCTACTAAAGCAACCACTTTTTGTCCATTTTCGGCTACACTTTGCTGTTTGACTAAAACTATATCACCATCATTTATATTTTCATCTATCATACTATTCCCGACCACCCGCAGAGCATAAAATTCGCCCTGGCCAACAAGTTTATTTTGAGGGACGGCAATAGTTTCTTTAGTTTGTACTACCTCAATTGGCTGGCCAGCAGCAATATTTCCAAGAAGAGGTATTTTTACCATACCAGTTTGTTCCTTTAGTTCAATACCGCGCGAAGAATTGTCTTTTTTAATCAAAAATCCCTTTTTAATTAATGTTTCTACATGTTCATGTACAGTTGAAAAAGCCTTTTTTGTATGACGGCTTATTTCTTCAAAAGTAGGAGAAAACCCATTTTTATCTATGTATTCTCTAATGTAATCCAAAATTTGTTTTTGTCTAGGAGTTAAAGTTGGCATAAATGCTTGACCTATTTTTTAAAAAGGGTATATTGATAGTATACCCGATAATTTCCCGATAGTCAAAGGGTTAGTTATCCACATTATTATTAATTGAAAAAACATGGCAAAGAGAACACCAAAGCAGCAAACGAAGCATGATAATATTGTTAAAGAGACTGCTCAATATTATAAAAGTCAGGACTACAAAGTCGAAGCTGATATCAAAGGGTTTAATAGTCCAAGTACTATTAACGGTCGTCGACCCGATGTTGTCGCCAAGAAGGCAGGTAGTATGGTTATTGTTGAGGTTGAAACTCGTGACTCTTTGATCAAAGACAAGAGTCAGCAGAAGGTTTTTCAAAATTATGCCGAAAAGCATAAAAATGTCAGATTCCTGACTAAAATAGCGAAATAATTATTAATAATTTATATGGGTGAAGATATCACGCTATAAAACTCAAAAAAATTAAATATGAATCAAAATTATTTCAATATTTTCAAAAAATATAGAGAGAGAAAATACGAACGAGATCTAGGGTACCTTAAAAATGAGTCGGGACTCAAAGGGCAGGCATTTGTTAGAGAGGAGAAGCGGCTAAAAGGCGACTATGAAGATGAGATAGCCATGAAGAAAGAAGAAACAGATAGCTGTGAGGAGGAGCAGAAAAGCATTAAGAAAGAAAGAAGAAATCAAATATGGACAAATAGAATTATAGTTACGGCTACGGTTATTTCACTTGTGTTTGTTACTCCTATGTCCATTTACTTAGCTGTTACCCAACCAGAACGCGAGAGGAAAATTGAACGGCAGAATCAGATAAAAAGTGAGGTACTTACTCTTTATAGAACAATAGTAGCAAATGAGGATATTTTTATTGATAACTCAAATAGTTTAAGAGAATTTATGGAGTCAACTTCTCTTAATACACTGCCCAGTAATTACATAAAGGAAAACTTGAATTTAGGGATTCAGGATGAGCTACAAAATAAAATTGGCTTGATCAATTATAGATTCCTTTTATATTATATCGAACAAACCAATCTACTAAATGATACAATACTTGAAATAAAGAGAGACCTGCCTGCTAATGGTTTGGAATCCCAAAACATAGTCGAATCTAAAAATTTTTATAGAGATTTAATGAATTATTTAAGCCAAGAAGGGTGGGAAGAAACAAAGTTTAATTACCAACTAGATACCGGGTGTCTATTAAAGATATTACAAGAAGTTTTTCCTTATATTCATGATGAGAGAAATGTTAGCATAGAATGCCGCAATGAGTCATTAAATAGGATTTATTATCATTTTGGTTATTATGAGGTTGACACATCTCAGTGGATGAAGCCGAGATTTAGAGAAGCGATGAAAGATCGGGGGGTTGATGCTTGGTGGATAGATTAAATATTGTCGTCAAAGGTAAAATGTTATCACATTTTACCGCAGGCGAAAGCCGAAAAACTTGAAATCGTGAAAAAGGCGCGCCCCGCCCCCGAACCCTCGGGGCGCGCATTCAATATTCTTCTTGAAATTCGGTTCGCATTTTTTCGTGAAGCCGCTGCCCGCCGAAACACTATTTATTAACCTTATTTTTTTCCAAAACCTTATAAGCAACAATGCTTAAAGACACTATCACATTCAAAGATGAGTTAACCCCAAACAGCGGCAACTCAACAATGCCATCAGCCAGCCTTAAAACCGCTTGGCTAATACCATGAGTTTCATGGCCGACAATCAAAGCCAGGGGCAATTGGTAGTTTTCTTTGGCAAAGGACTTGCTTTTTCGGTGCTGTTCAATCGCAATAATTTTAATTTTTGGCACTTTTTGGCGCAGTTCTTTAATGGCGGCTTGGGCGGTTGGTTTTTTCTCCCAGGACACCCACTGCCAGGTGTTGACTGAGGCTTTCTTGACTTTATGATTCGGCGGCGCTTCGGTAATTCCGCAAAGATAAACTTTTTTGGCGGCCACAGCGTCGGCTAAGCGAAAAATGCCGCCGACGTTATAAGTATCCATGATGTCGTCAAGGATAAAATAAATCTCCTGGCGCTTGAGCTTTTCCAAAGTTTTGGGCAAAGGAGAAATGTTGCGCAATTGTTTGGGTTTAAGCTTAATTGGCTGGATCATTAAAAATTATAAATTAGAAATTGAAAATTACCGATTAGCTGCCCACCAGTTAATTATCTCATAAGCCACTGGTAGGGCCGCCGTACTGCCCTCGCCGCCTTCTTCCACCAAAACCGTGACCACAATTTGCGGATTTTGATAGGGAGCAAAGGCGGTTAGCCAAGCGTGGTTCTGGTATTTGGAAGACCATTGGGCGGTTCCGGTTTTAGCCGCTACCGCCACCGGCAGGCCGGATAAACCTCTGGCGCTGCCGGTTAAAACCGCCTGGCGCAAACCAACGTTGACGATTTTGATATTCTCAGGAGAAATAAAATCCTGATTTAAAATCTGAGGCTTGATTTGAGTAACCACATTATTTTCATTATCCAGAATTTCTTTAACCAGATACGGCCGGTACAATTTGCCAGCGCTGGCGAAAACCGAAGTCCAGCCGGCAATCTGCAGAGGGGTCACTAAAATATCACCCTGGCCGATTGATAAATTGTAAGTGTCGCCGATATACCAACGTTCTTTTTTGACGCCTTCCTTCCATTCCTTGCTGGGCAAAAAGCCGGCGGCCTCGCTGGGCAAATCAATGCCGAGTTTCTGACTTAAACCGAACTTTTCGGCGTACTCTCTGATTCTGGACACGCCCAAACCTGTTAACTCTTCATAACCGCCGCCGATAATATAAAAGAAAGTGTTGACTGACTCGGCGATCGCTTTATAGATATTGGTCCAACCATGACCGCCGGCCTTCCAATCCTCAAAAAACCAGCTGGCAACGGCGATACCGCCGACACTTTGAAAACTCGTCTGACTGGTAATTAAACCTTCCTCCAAGGCCGCTGCTGCCACAATCAATTTAAAAGTGGAGCCTGAAGGATATTCTCCGGAAATTGCCCGGTTAAATAACGGCTGGTTTGGGTCATTAATCAAGGCCGAAAAATCTTCCTGGCCGATACCCTGAGAAAATAAATTGTTGTCAAAAGCGGGCAGATTGACCAGCGCCAAAACTTCGCCGGAATTGGGGTCTAAAACCACAACCGCGCCTTTTTTCTTGCCAAAAGCGCCCAAGGAGCGCTTTAAAGCGATCTCCGCCTGTCTTTGGAGATCAGAATCAATGGTCAAAACTAAGTTCTGGCCGGGAATTGGCTTTTTAGAAGCCAAAACCTCTTTAGCTTGACCGGTAGCGTCAACTTCAACCTGCTCTTTGCCGTTTTCACCCTTTAACACCCGTTCGTAAAAAAGCTCCAAACCCGCCTTACCAACATAATCATCAATTGAATATCCATTTACTAAATACTCGGCCAGTTTATCCTCTTCAATTTTTCCGGGATAGCCTAGAACATGGGAAAGACTTAGTTGGCCAGGGGCGGCGAGATAGTCTCGGGTATTGTCAATTTTTAAAATCACGCCGGGATAGCGGCTCGCCAAAATTTCAACCAGCATTGCCTGATCCTGGGTTAAATTTTCTTCAATGGTAATCGGCTGATAGGAATAAGGCAAAGCCGCAGCAATAATTTGCAAAATTTCCTCGGTTGATTTTTCGGCGATCGCTGACAGCTGGTCGGCGATTTCTTTTTGTTTTTCTTTTTCCAAATCAACCGGCACAATGGCCAAGGAAAAACCGGGGACATTTTCAACCAACAAATTGCGGTGGCGATCATAAATGACGCCACGGTTGGCCTTAATGTCTCTGATTCTAAGCCGATTACCTTCAGCGATACTGGAGAAATATGAGCCGCGCCACAACTGAAGATAGGCCGTCCGACCAACTAAAATCAAGAGGCTTGCCAGCAAAACCGCCAGCCAAAGATTAATGGTCTTTCGGCTAACCACCAGGCCTAAGCTTTTATTATCTGAACTATTTTTTTGTTCACTCAAAGAATCAACCTCAAACCAGCGGCTATTGGTTGACCGGCGGATAAAGGACTTACGGATTATCCGCTGCGCCCCATTTTTTTTCCGGGGAACAAAGCGGTCGCCGAGAAAAAAAGGGTCAACGTTTATTTTTGACCTCATAAAAGTTGGCGGGAATGAAGAGTATCCGCAACAAGCTGTGGAGTATTCTTCTTGCCTTAGTTATTCGACCCCGCACCTATTTTACTAATTATTGTTTTAGCCGATTAATCAACTTTTTTGATAAATAACTTTAGGCTAACATAAAGTTTGATCAGTAAAATAGGTGCGGGGTACTCGCTTCGTTCGGCAATAAAAAAATGTTTCTTAATCGGCCGGTGGAAAAATAGTAGGTAAAAAAAATGATTATCAAAATCAATAAGTTGAAAAATGGCTGCCAAAAAAATTCTGACCAAAAATCAAAACCGACCAGACTGATGGGCAAGCCAATGGTAATCAGCAACAAAGTGAAGATGAAAAGAATTAAATTATAACCGAGGGTGGCGATAACGCCCAAAATAATCAGCGAGTATAAAGATCGGTTGGTGAAAAAATTAGTGAATAAAAAATTAATTCCGACGACGGTTAAAATCAAACTCAAAGTCAAAAGACCAAAAGGCAAATTACTGAAAAGCTCCAGAAATAAACCAGCGCCCCAGGCAAACCACAGCCCCTTTTGATAATTAACGATGATGGCTAAAAAAATCACTAAACTCAAAATTAAATTTAAGCTGCTCACCGGCCAGGGCCAGGTGGTCAGAAAACTCACCTGGATGATGCCCAGAGTCATCACCGCTAAAAAATTAAGAATAAGATTAATCATCATTGACGCTTTTTAAAACTGAAACAACAACCAGACTGTCGACTTTAACCAACGACTGAATAAAAGCAGTCTGGAAAAAACTGTTGGGTTCAGCCAAAACTCGGCTGATTTTACCAATGACTAAGCCGCGGGGAATGGTCGGTTCCAGACCAGAAGTCACCACCGTTTCGCCCTCCTTGACCACCTCATTTTGGCCAATCAACTCCATTTTTAGGCTTAAACCGTGCTCGCCGATCACCACCCCTTGGCTCTTGGATTCATTTTCCACCAGGGCCGCAATCCGGCTGCGGGAATCATTAATTAAAATTGCTTGGGCGCTGCTTTTTTTGACTTCAAAAATCTTACCGATAATGATGCCTTCGGCGCTAACCAGCGGAAAATCAACTTCAATGCCGTCTTCGCTGCCTTTGTCAATAATAATCGCCTGCCAGTTGGCGGCCGGCGTTCGGCCGATAACTTTAGCGGTAATCGCGACTAGGCCGGAAGCGGCAATAAAATCTTCCTGCTGGCTGATTTGTTGGCTTTCCTCAAGCCGGGTTTCAAGCTGGGCATTTTCCACTGTCAGGCGCCTGACTTCGTCGGTTAACTGCTGGTTGGTTTTAGCCAAATCGCCCTGGCCAACTAATCGGCCGTAAAAAGTATTAATTTTGGTTCCTAGGGAATAAACCGAATGTTGAATTGGACTAAAAATTGTCACGGCCAGATTTTCAACCGGACCTAAAACACCCAAGTAATGCAAAAAAATTAGCAGTACCACCACCGCTAACAAAATCACTGAGAGTCGAGTTTGCTTCAGAAACTTAATCATAATGCAAATATACTAATGGATACGAATCTACAAATACTACGAATTATTCGTATCATTCGAATGTCATTCGTAGATTAGCATCGCCTTAGCGTGAACTTTTCTCTTCCTGGGTTGACGACGGGATAGCCACTTCCCGCAAAAGATTTTCATCTTCCAAAATTAAGCCCATCCCGCGAACGGCGCAGGTTAAAGGATCTTCAATCACTTTAACCGGAATTTTGGTGACTTTGGCGATAATTTCATCAAGCCCGGTAAGCAAAGCGCCGCCGCCGGTCAAAATCATTCCCCGCTGATAAATATCGGCCACCAGCTCCGGCGGCGTAATTTCCAAAGTGCTTTTCACTCCTTCAATAATGGCGGCGATTGAACGTTGCAACGCTTGCTGGATTTGTTCCATGGTAATTAACACCTCTTTGGGCAAACCGGTAATCAAATCTCGGCCGCGCATTTTCAAAGCCAGCGGCTCTTGGGCCTTGGCGGCAGAAGCGGCCTGAATTTTAATCTCCTCGGCCACCCGCTCACCAACCAGTAAATTAAATTCGCTGCGGGCAAAAGAAATGATGTCTTGGTTTAATTTATTGCCGGCGGTGCGCAATGATTTCCAGGCCACCACGCCGGAAAGAGAAATAACCGCAATCTCGGTGACGCCGCCGCCTAAATCCACCACCATGTTGCCGGACGGATCCTGAATCGGCAGCCGGGCGCCGATGGCCATGGCAATGACATTTTCCACCAAAAAGACTTCCCGGGCGCCGGCCGACAAAACCACGTCTTCAACCGCTTTTTTTTCCACTTCGGTCACGTCCAAAGGCACGCCAATCACCACCCGCGGCCGCGGCGACAAGCCAAAACTTTCCTGATAAATCCGGTCAATAAAATATTTAAGCATTTTTTCGGTCACTTCAAAGTCGGAAATTATGCCGTCAACCAAGGGTTTGGAAATGGTAATGTGAGGCGGGGTTTTGCCCACCATTTTCTGGGCCTCTTCGCCCACCGCTAAAATCTGGTCAGTCCGGTTATTCAAAGCCACAACTGAACTTTCATTAACGACAATGCCGCGGTCTTTAACATAAATTAAAGTGCTGGAAGTGCCTAAATCAATGCCAACATCTTTGGCAAATTTTTTAAATGGATTTTTAAAACCTTTGAACATGGCGTTGAGTAGTAGTTAGTAGGCTGGTAGGCCAGTAAATTAATCTCTCGACTCCGCTCTAGATGAATTAAGTTGGTAATTTTTGCTTATTTTAGCTATTTTTTCTGAATTATTATTGACAAATTTTTAAAAAGCTGAAGCACACTCTGAGGCAGGGGTTTATTTTTTATGATTTTAAAGATTTAATTATTTGTTTTAAATCTTTAAGAGGGGCAGTTTTTTGATTTCGATTTTTGATTTCAATTTTTTCGCCGGTCTTAGTTGAAACCACCAGCCGATAGGGAATCCCGATTAAATCAGCATCGGCGAATTTCTGGCCGGCGCTGATGTCTTGGCGCTCGTCAAATAGAACTTCTATCTGCTGGCCAAGTAATTGATCATACACTTCTTTGGCGAATTTGGCCACTGCTTTTTCTTCGCCGATTTGCAGCAAATGCGCTTTAAACGGGGCAATGCTTTGGGGCCAAATAATCCCGTTTTCGTCATGATAAACTTCAACCACTGAACCCATCACCCGGCTCGGGCCAATGCCGTAGCAACCCATCATCACCGGTTTATTTTTGCCGTCTTGATCAACATACTCTAAACTAAACGGCTCAGAATATTTGGTCTTTAAGCTGAAGATGTTGCCGACCTCAATTGATTTGCCCTCAGCAATCTCGCCGATTTTGCATTTCGGACAATTATCATCGGCATGAATCTCGGCGATTTCTTTATTTTGAGCGTAATGGCATTTAGCACAATAATAAATCGTGTCTTCGCCGTATTGGGTCAAAACTTGAAACTCATGGGAATATTTGGAAAAGCTGCCGCCTGAAGCTTCGGTGACCAAGACATCCAAGCCGCAACGTTTAAAAACATTTTGATAGGCCGTGATCGCTTTTTGATAATACTGATCCAAATCTTTTTCATCGCGGTGAAAGCTATATAAATCCTTCATGGAAAATTCAATACCCCGAAGCAGGCCGGACTTGGCGCGCGGCTCGTTTCTGAATTTATCCTGAATCTGATAAAGATAAAGCGGCAAATCCTTGTAGGAGCTGACAAATTTTTTGACCAACGGGGTGATCACTTCTTCGTGGGTCCAGCCCAGGCCATATTCTTTGTCGCTTCTGCCCTTGAACTGAAACATTACGGCTGGTCCGGGGTCGGTCCAGCGGCCGGTCTTTTGCCAGATTTCTTTGGGCTGCAGCGCCGGCATCAAGATTTCCTGGCCGCCAATGGCATCCATCTCCTCGCGAACGATATTTTGAATTTTTTTTAAAACCCTTAAACCCAGCGGCAAATAGGTATAAACGCCGGCGGTCAATTTATCAACAAAACCGGCGCGAGTCAAAAGTTTGGCGTTGATGCTGACCTCGTCTTTGGGTGCTTGCTTGAAAGTTTTAGCGAAAAGCTTGGATTGAAACATAGTACGAAAAAATTAAAAAAATAAGAAATTAAGAAAATAATCGCTTTAATTTTTTATTTCTTATTTTAATGAAAAAATTTCTGCCAAAATCCTTTCTTGTCGTCTTCTGACCGTTGACTTTGGGCTTGGTTATCCAGCTGGTTTTTAATCAGGCCTTGAATTCGTCTAACTTCCTGCCCCACGACCCCACCCTCGTATTCGCCGCTATGCGCCGAGGAACCGGAGTATGAGGGTTTTTTCTGGTCTAAATGCAGACTGATTAATTGACGATTATCATTATCCTGTTCAAAATAAGCGTGGAAGCGCGGATAAAAATCACCGGTTAACCTTCTGACATAACTGGTTTTGCCGGTATTAGGATCGTCAAAAATGGCATAACCGGCCCGGCGCATAAAATTACGGGGGTTTTGCTTGAAATCAAACGGTAAAAAAATCTTCATAGGCTAAAAAAGACCGCTGATATTCTGCCAAAAGTTGGTAAAGCCGGCGGAAAGCCGGGCAATATCGCGAAAAGTAACAATCACCACCAAAAGCATCAGTAAAGCAAAGCCAAGATTGTGCATGGCCGCTTCAAAACGTTGATTAACCGGCTTTTTGCGCACGGCCTCAATCAGCAAAAAGAAGACCCGGCCGCCATCCAGGGCGGGAAAAGGCAAAAAATTAATCACCGCGATGATTACTGATAAAACTGCCGTGAATTGCAAAACATACAAAAACCCTAACTTGACCGCATCGCCGACCAAAGTGGCAATTCCGACCGGACCATAAACTTCACCAATCAATTCGCCGGAAACGATTAAACTCTTAATAATCAAATAAAAACCTAAGATCACGCCGCCGATCATTTTTAAGGTTTCGATCACGCCAAACCAGGGCGCCACATACCAAGGGTAAGAAACCAGACCGGTTTCAACTAAACCAACGCCCATTCCGCCCCGTTCGGTTTCGGGAATAATTTCCGGAGTTAACTCAACCGTTAACTGCTCTTGCTGCCGACCGATGACTAAGCTGACCGGCTCGCCGAGCTTTTGATTAAAATATTGCTGGAGTTCTTCAATTTTCAGCAACGACTGACCATCAACCGATAAAATTTGATCAGCCACGCGCAAACCAGCCCGATCAGCCGGTGAATCGGCCAAAACTTCAATCACTCTGATTTCTTGGCCGGAAACTCTGGCTAAAGGGGAAATTTTTTCTTTTTCAATCAACTGGGGCGAACCAATGGCTAAACCAATACTTAATAAAACCGCCGCTAAAATAACATTCATCAAAACCCCGGCTGAGATTATCCAAATCCGGCGGCCAACGCTCTTGTGAGAAAAGCTGTCTTGATCTTCGGCCTGACCGCCCTCTTCGCCTTTGATTTTGACAAAGCCGCCCAAGGGAACCCAATTCAAAGACCAAATTGTGCCAGTCGCAGCTTTGGTTTTTAAACCGACGCGGCGCCAATGGCCCTCTTCGTTTTTATAATAACCGATAATCCGGGGCGGCAGGCCCAAGCCGAATTCTTCAACTTTAACTTCGCCGCGGCGGGCCGTGACAAAATGGCCTAGTTCATGGACTAGGACCAAAAGACCTAAAATGGCAATAAAAGTGACAACTGTTAAAAGCATAGTTAAATAGCTAAATAGTTAAATAGTTAAATTGATTACAAAGTCATTATTTCTTTGGCTTTTTTTTCACCTAAGTTTTTAATTTGTTCGTTATAATCTTTGGCCAGCTCGTCAAGTTCCTTCTGCAAATCATATTTATCGTCTTGGGTAATTTCCTTATTTTTTTCTTGTTTGATGATTTCTTCCCGCGCCTTGTCTCGCACCTGACGCATCGCGATTCTGGTGTTTTCCATTTTTTCGCCGACTGACTTGGTTAATTCTTTGCGGCTTTCCTCGGTCAGCGGAGCAACGGTCAGACGGATTTGCTGGCCTTCATTCACCGGATTAATGCCAATGTTCGCCTGAATAATCGCTTTTTCCACCTCTTTGGCAACCGTTTTGTCCCAAGGCTGAATTAAAATCGTTCTAGCTTCCGGTGCGGTGATTGAAGCTAGCTGCTTTAACGCGGTTTTAGTGCCGTAAGCTTCAACCAAAATGTTTTCCACCATCAAGGGATTAACCCGGCCGACCCGCAAAGTCGCCAATTCATCTTTAAGAACCGCCAAACTTTTGTCAAAATCGCTTTGATAACTGTCAATCAATGAGCCCATAAATTTAACGGCTGGGGTTGCTTAACCCCAGGTAAATAATCCTCGGGTCAATCGGATCAATTAATAAAACCGTGGCAATGGCGCCAGTGGGCAATCTTTTGGTAATCCAATTTTGGCCAGCGTCAACGGTTTTATAAAAAGTGGAGGCGGTGGCGTAATAAATTTGCTTGTTATCCTGGGGGTTAATGGCAACGGAAAAAATGTCAGTGGTGGCCGGCGGCGTAAGCAAAGTAATCGGCTGCCAAGTCTGGCCACCGTCAATCGTTTTTAATAAGCCGTATTTTGCCACCAAGAGCAAAGCATTGGGCAGGGTATGATCAAAAATTAAATTTTTATATTCAAAGGCGCCGGAGTACTGCTTGAGGCCATCATTAAAATCAAACCAACTGATACCGGCGTCAGTGGTTTTGAAAATTCCCTTGCTTTTAGTGGCAACGTAGATAATCCTGGTGTCATTAAGGTCAATCAAAATTTTAGCGACCCGGTCGTTAAAGCGGTTAATCACCCGCCAGGTGCTGCCGGCATCAGTACTCTTTAAAAGGTCGCCGGCGCTATTAGCGGCGTAGACCGCCAGATTATTAAAATAATCAACGGCTAAAGCGGTAATGGCTTTGTCCGGTCGCGTGTCAATGTAGACTTCGGCCCAGGTGCGATTGCAGTCAACCGATTTTAAAACGGTGTTGGCGAAACTGGCGTAAATCACGCATTTATTTTTCGGGTCAATCGCCACCGCTTCAATCCGGCCATTGCCGACTTGATTGGCTTTAAGCCAGCTGTCGGCGCCGTCATAGCTATAAAGCAGGCCGGCGCCGTCGGCGGTCAGGTAAAGCGCCCGATTGTCCTGGGGATCAAAAGTCAGGTCAATCACATTGATGCCGCCGATGCTGCCGCTGCCGCCGGAATGGAGAAACAAATTCTTTTGCACCCAATTATTGCCCTGATCAAAAGATTTAAAAACACCGGCCAGGGCTGGCGCCCGGCTATTGCCAAAACGGATGACGCAGCCGCTCACCAAAACGCCGGCCAATAAAATAAAAATTAGAAATTTTCTCATATGATTAGAAATTTAAAACTAAATTCTCTAAGGTCAATTTCGGACTAACATTAGCCTCCAGATAGCGCCGGGCCTCATTCACTTGGGCCATCATTTCAATTAACTCGCTTTGGCGGTAATTGGCGGCCAATTCGTTTAAATCAGCGGCTAAATTCAAATTACTGATTAAATTTTGAGTTGAATATTTGACCAAAATCAAATCCCGTAAAATCTTTCGCCAAACTAATAAAGTGGCTTGAGCCGAATTGACGTCATTAAATTCCAGCAATTCACCGATAATTTTAAAGCGATCGTTCAGGCCGCTTTTCAATAAAGTGATGAATTTTTTAGCCTGCTCCTGAAAATCAAGGTAAGCCTCGGGTTTAGTCGCATAATTCAAAGCAATGCCGGGCCGGCCAAAGGCCAAAGCCGCCAAAATTTTCGCTTTTTTCCGCTCCACTTTCAAAATTTTTAAGTAATCAATAATTGCCTGACTGCTGACCGGCAAAAAATTAATGATTTGGCAGCGGGAAACAATGGTCTGGGGCAGACGGGCAAGATTTTCGGCCAATAAAATCAAAACAGTCCTGGCTGAAGGCTCTTCTAAAGTTTTTAAAAGCGAATTAGCCGCCTCGGCGCTCAAACCCTGGGCTTCATCAAACACGGCGATTTTATATGAATTCAAAAATGAGCGCAGGCTCAATTTATTCTGCAACTGCCTCACCTGCTCAATGCTGATATTTTTTTTAAGCTTGCCGCTTTTTTGGTCAATTTCCCGCTCCAACCAATAAACATCGGGATGAAGCTGGCTGGCCAGCTGCCGGCAAGAATCACATTGGCCGCAGGGCAGCAATCCGTTTTTTTGCTCCAGATTTTTGCAAATCAGCGAATCAACAAAATATTTAGCCACGGTCGCCTTGCCCACCTGCTTGGGGCCGACAAATAAGTAGGCCTGACTGATTTTCTGGTTAACCAGACTTTTTTGTAAATAACTCACCGCCTTGGCGTGGCCGATAATTGACCACTGGAATCGGTTATTTTCACTCTTAGACATAATTATATTCTAACATAAAATCAGCTTTTGGCAAGCCCTTTGTTATTACAAATCCGAAAAATCCATTGATGGCTAATTTTAGAAAAAAGTTCTCTTTATTATTGTCATTGCGACCTTTCGGCAAGCTCAAGGTCGCCTTGAATAACACTGAAAGGTGAGGAGTTTTATTTTGATAAATGGACGAAGCAATCTAGCCGTCTTTAGGGATTGCTTCACTCCCCCTCGACTCCGCTCGGGGCCGTTCGCAATGACACTAAGGGGAGAAATTACCTCTCCTTGTTTTGACTATTTCCACAACCCCTTGGCTTCTTCCCAAATTTCCGGGTAACCTTTTGCTTTCAGCCAATACCAATACTCGGCGCCCCAAAGATAAACTTCGGCAAAACCGGTTTTTTCAACGTAACCGACATTGTCTTTAAAACGTTTTAAATCAAATGACTGCTCTTGCTCTGCCAAGGTCAGCTCAACCATTGGCCGATTAAAAGTCCAGGGCTCCATCTGCAGTTCAGTCACCATCACCCCTTTTAAATTCTGATGGAAAAATTGAGTTAAGCTCGCTTTATAGTGATAAAAGGCCGCCGGCACAAACCAATAATCCCAAAAACCCATTTGGGGATTCCAAACGAGGCGGTACATGGTGATGCCTAAAATATCGGCCAAGCCGGCCACTCCTTGCCAATGGCTCAATTCGCCGCTGTCGGTAACCACAATCGGCCGCGAATCCAAAGATTTCACCAGCTCAATTTCCTGAATCAAAAATTTTTTATCCGGCAAGGGGCAATGACCGAATATGCCGAACAACGGCTCATTTTCAACCTGCCATTTTTTAATCGCCGGATTATCTTTATACCTTTCAACCACCGCTTGAACAAATTCAAGCTGCTGCTGCTGGACCGCCAGCGGCGCTAACTTTGCCAGCCAGCCGGGATCGTGGCATTCGGGCCAGCGCGGCAGCCGGCGGCCGACCACCAAAACCACATTAACGTTGCGCTTGGCCGCCTCGCTAATTTGCCAGTCCAAATCACTAAAATCAAGTTCGTCCAGCTTGGCTTCAATTTGATCCCAATAAGCGATTAAGCGCAAATGGTCAACTTTCAAATCGTCCAGAATCGCCAGATAGGCTTGGCGCCAGTCCAGCTTGAGTTCTTGGGCGTATTTCTGGCTGAAAGTTACGCCCAAACTAACTGCTGGTTTTTTAAAATCCAATAAAAAAAGACTTAGCCAGGTATCAACCAATAAAAAGAGGATGATTAAAACCACCAGCAGTTTTTTGCCTTTTTGTTGCATAAAGTAATTATACCAAATTTGCTTGAACAAAAAAACCGGCTGTATTATACTAAATATAGGGCGGAAAACATGGAGTTTTCCACATAAAAAGGAGGACCACAATATATGAAAAAGTGGTATAACAGCGCTGCCTAAGGCGCAACCTCCGCCGTCTTTCGTGAAATCGCTCTAACTCACGACGGAACGGCGCAACGAACTGAACAGTTCAACAAGGAGGGCGGTATGCAACTCGACCAAAAGCGGTCATTTCTCGAGACGACGTGTCATCGCCTATAAGACACAAACGTCTCTGGGACCAATAAGGTCCCTGGCCAAACAATGCGGGGCAAGCTGAGTCTTGTCCCGCTCTTTTTAAAATATAAAAAAACGGCCAACCCAAATTAAGGCCCTAGGCTAAAGAAAAAACCCTCTCCTTACCTTAAGAAGAGGGGCTGGTGACAAGTAAAGAACTAAAAGTTCGTTCAACTTCTCTTTCGGCGCCGGCCAGATCTTTGGCCTCGGAATCAAGTTTAGCTGCCAACTGCAAATAGTGCTGACAGGCAGCAAACAGGCTTGACCTCAAGGCCGATTCTTTTTCGGCGCGGTAACAACCCAGAAAAACCAGGCCAAGACAAGCGTGAGCCATTTTTCCGCTCAGCGGTTTTAATAGATTTTCAGCCGACTGATAATCACTGGCCAAGCCGCTCAGATGATACTGCTCCAAATAACAAAATCCCAGACAGAGCTTGGCTGCCTCTTGCTGGCCGGCTTCAACTGAATTAAAGGCCAGAACTTGCCGACACAGGGTGATAGCCTGGTCAAAATCTTTCTGGCGCCGCAAAATATTTGCCTTTAAAACCAAGGCAGTTTGGTTCTTGGCATCAATGGCTAAACACCGCTCAACCAGCTCTAAAGCTTGGCTAAACCTGTCTCTGCCATAAAACACCGAGGCCAAACCGCTCAGACTGACTTGGTTTCTGGGATTTAGAGCCAGCGCTTTCTTGTAAGTCGCTTCCGACGCTGGGAACTTGCCTTGTTTCTGAAAAGTGTCGGCCAAACCGCTCAGACTGACTTGGTCTCTGGGATTTAGAGCCAGTGCCTGCTGGTAGGTGGCTTCAGCTTGTCTAAAGAATTTTGCCTTAAGTAAAGTATTAGCAAGATTGGCTAAAGATACGTCCAGACGATTCTTTTGCTTTGCGGCCAAGAGGGCAATAAGGGTTTCAATCGCTGTTAACTGCTGCTTTCTTGGCTCACCGCTTAAGCGACCGGCGGCCTTAATTTTTTCCTTGATTTCGTTAACTGCCGGCAAGAACTGGCCGGCTAAAATCAAACCTTCTATCTGCTTTTCTAATACCATCGCAATCTCCCTGATTAACAGTTTGCTGTTTCGGTTTTAACTTGAATTGTCAAGGTGGTACATCTTAGTAAGCTTTTCAAGCTTCGCTCTAAACTACCATAAAAAAACGGTATCGTCAAGAAAAAACCCCAGTCTCTTTTTTCAAAAAGACTGGGGACGACTGATTAAAGAGCTTGCTGACGCTCAAGGGAGTTATTGCCTTCGTCGGTTTCGGCGACCCGGTTGTCGGGATCAACCGTAGCCTTGAAGGTCAAATAACCCTTGAAGCGACTCGGCAGTTTAAACTGGAAGTTTTTCCGGTAGCTTTCACCAGCGGCCAAGCCAGCGACGTTAGCGCTTAAAACCTGGCCCAGTTCGGGAATCTCCACTTTCACGGCGAAACTGCCGGCGCCTTGATTGCCGTCGTTTTGGACAACGACGTCAACAAAGGTTTTTCCCTTTTGCTTGTAGGCGTTCAGGGAATTGACCACAAGGTCAGGCCCGCCGGCGCTGTAGGTTACTACCAGGTAGGGCCTAAGCGCCGCATCGGCATTCTCCCGAGCAGCAAAGCCGACGCTTTGATTCTCATCGTTGTTAGCGATGTCTTTTTGCCTCAGGACAAAACCCTGAAAGCTGACCTCGCCGTTGACCACGGCTTGCAGCATCGCCCTACAGTCCCAGCCATACCATTGGTTGATTTCACCGTTTTGGTAATGCCAGCCGCCGGTATAGTAACTGGGGATATTGACCGCTGATTCACCCAGACTAAGCCAAGTGCCGCCGGGAGTCTGCCAGGCGTTCTGACCGTCCCGCCAGCACCAGCTGACGAAATCAGAGTCATAAGGCTCGGCCAGCAGATTGAGATAGAAATCGTTGCCAATGTACTCGCTCTGATGCAAAGCATAGAGGAATAATCGGGCTGACTCTATCCGACAGCCAGCCGGCAACGCCGACAAATCAAGGTCGAGTAAGCCTCGGCTATGGCGGTTAATGCCCGCTCGGGTGCTGATGGACAACTGCCCAAGCGAACCATCCTGATGTGCCCCGCAAGGCTCATCCCAATCGCGAAAGATCGAGATGTCCGAAACCAAGGGCAAAACCACCGTGCCGCTGCCGTCAGTCGCCGGTGGCAACACCGTCACGCTGGTGCCAAGGAAATTATTTCCCTCGTCACTTTCAGCGACAATGTCAGCGGCGTCAGCGTAAGCGGAAACTGCCTGCACCCCTTCAGCTAACAAGATAAAGGTGTGGTTAAAGGCAGCACTAGCGCCAGCCAAAATGGCAGGCAGGTCGATTAATACGCTTTGACCGCCCATGGTCAGCTCAAGCTGGCAGGCCGGCGCATCGGCGTCATCGAAGTTAGCAACCGTTCCGCAAAGCGTCGCCGGTGTCCCGACTCGCAGTTCGCCGGCAAGCACCAAGAGTTCGGACACCGACAAATCGGGCCGGCTAGGATCAACCACCTCGACAATGAGTGAAATCTGGTTGTCGGCTTCGTTGTATTCGGCAACGGCATTGCCTGAATCAACGAAAGCGTCAACTTTGTGGGTGCCCGGGGCCACCCCTTCAAAATAGAAGCTGCGGGTAAAGACTCCGCCCCGCAAAAGCCCAGGCACTTCAGCGCTCTGGGTCGCCTGACCGGCCAGCCCGCAGCTGAGGTTGAAAGGCACAGTAGCGTCAACATCGCCCTGATTGGTAATCATCATCCAAACGCCGAGAATATCGCCGGACAGCTGGATGATATCAAGAAAACTCAGCTCGGCTTTCAGCTCGCTTTCACTGATGACGTGATAGTAGAGCTTATTTGCCACGCCTGGCGCAGCTTGGTCGATGGTGTACCAATCTTCAGGTCCGCCGCCTTCCAGACGAACTTGGGCCTGAATATAGTAGTCTCCCGGGAGGTAAAACCGGCTGCCCGAAACCGTGGTTTCCATGGTTTCACCGGGTTGGAGGATTTTGGCGGTGCTGGAATAGTAGGAAAAGTCAATCCATCTGCCGTCTAATCCGTAATTAAAAATTGACGGACCGTAGAATGTCACCGGAAAATCATTGGGGTTACTGATGATAACCCGAGTCTGAAAATTCCGGTACTCCACGTAAGGCAAAGAATTGGTGATTTCCAGTACCCGTTCCAAGCGCAAAGGCGCCGAAGGATAGGTCTGCGGATCCGGCCCGGGCGGCGTCTCGCTGACGACAACGTTAATGCGCTCGGACTTGAGCGAACGTTCGTCGTAGAGTTCAGCCCAGACCTCAACCGCACCAAGGCCGTGAGCCAACAGATAGCCGCTGTCAGCCGAAACGGCAAAGATTTGGTTGTCTGAGGAGAGAAACAGCACCCTCAGGCCGGGCATCTCGTTGCCGAATTGGTCATAGACCGTGGCTGTCACAAACCCGTCTTCACCGTAGACCCAATTGGTTTTGGGCAGATGAAGAATAATCAGATTTGCTGCTGGTTCATCCGGCGGCGGCGGTGGTGGCGCTGGTTCGGTGGTCACCGTCACCGGATTGCTCCAACCCAGCACCAGTTCGCTGGCCGTAATTGCCGCCAACTGATAGATATAGCGGTGGTTGGGCAGCAAAGGCCGGTCGGTCCAGTGATCAAAATCACTGACCAATTTGGCAACCTTAACACCGTCTCTAAAAAGCCAGTAAAACGGCGCATAGGGATAAGCGGTGTTTTGCCATTGGAGATAGGCGCCGGTGTAACCGTCAGCCGCTCCCTGCATGGCAAAACTGCCAGGATCACCGGGAGTAACAACGGTCACTTCGTTTGAGGATTCAAGGATGCCCGATTGACTGGACCAGGCAACGATGCGATAGCGCCGAGTGGTTCCGGGCAACAAACCGGCTTCAGTAAAATAATTGTTCGTCGTTTCGCCGATCTGAACGTCGTCGGCGAAAACCAAATACTTGTCAGCTGGCGGGCCGCCAAGCCAGCCAAGAACGTTGTGGTTTTCGGAACCTGGCTTGCCGTGCAGAGTCAACTCGCTGAATTCACCGGTCGGGTCGTAGGTGTAAACCAACGTCCCGTCCGGACGATAGAGATTGACGCTGCCGTGACTGCAATAGCCTCCCTTGAAAATCTGGATGTCGTTTATTTCATCAGTGGTAGGTACTCCCACCGTGGTCCCATCCCCTAAAGGAATATCTGGACCGAAGCGCTGGAAACCGGTCACCGGATCCTTGCATCCTTTCCGGTAGAATTCCCACTTCTCGCCGGAGATCAGATGGGCTTGTGTCTCTGATGTGCTTTGATGGTCGTAGATGATGATACCTTGTTCATCAGCACCACCAATGACATTCTGACAAGGATAACCAAATGGCTCCCAGAGATGAACAAATGGACCAGCGCCGTCATCATAACCCTTGAGGTTTATTCCTTGGTTAACCAGCGACACGCCTTTTTCTTTGATCTTCTGGTCGTAGCGCCCGTCAAAATACATACCAACTGGAACCTTAAATCCCGGATAGCGCAACCAGCCCTTGACAAAAAAGCTGGATCCTAGACGCTCTCCATTATTTAGCTTCCATTTTGGGACGACACTCATGTCGCGGGGAACCCAACGAAAAGGCTTACTATCTGAATTAATATTCTGTTCAAACACCAGAATACCATCATTGCCAACCCAACAAACTATGGCGACATGCCCCGAACCATCATCACACGTCGACCATCCAGTAGTCCACCAGATCACAAAATCGCCTACCCGGGGTTTTGTGTCACTGTTGTTGAGGATGGCTTGATAGCCGTAGTCATCCCTCTGCAACTCATTCCACATATTAGCTCCGCAAACAACTGAGCTAAAACCACCCGCCGCCCTATTGTGATACTCAGCGGCAAAGCGTCTAGCCAATTCAACACATTGATACTCGGCCTTATGGTTTTGGTAGTCCGGCACACATGGTTGCTCGGTGTAGTTACCATTTGAATAGGCTACTACACTCATAAAAACTCCCATGGGTTGCCCATAATCAAGTCCCCCATCATCAGGGCACTGTGCCCAAGATGATGCCATTGCGATCAACGAAAAGAATGTCATCGTACAGAACCTAGTCGTCTTCATTGTACTCACTCCTATGCATTGTAAAGTACATTGTCTCCTCTCTTTCTGTCACATTCAGAAAGAAAAGCCCTCAATTTAGAGAGCTTCTCAAAAAATACAACATAACGCTTCTATGCTTAGAGAAGATCTCTAAAGTTGCGCTATGTTGAAATTAAAATATCGATTTTTAATTAAAAATTCTTATAGACTTTATAAATTTATTAATTTGGCTCCCTGACATTGAAGGATCTTGGTATATAACTATATGTAAAATCTTATTTGTTACATCTTCGTTATATATAAAATATGCAGGTTGGCCAACTCCAGAGTATTTTGTACAGTCAACATCATCTGCAATTATGATAGCTCTTTCAACACCAGCTGAATCTATTATGTTAATAAAATAACCCAGGTAACCTTCAGGCAGTTCCTCTGAGTCTTGAAAAATTTTCAATACGCAATTTTTATCAGCATCCTCTAATACAACATTCTTTATGTAAGTTATAGGATCATAATTACCAATCTGAAACATTCTAATAAAAATCGAGTTTGCTATAAGTATACCATCATTTTTTGGTACTACTTCATGAGGTGGCTCTGCTGGAAATCTATCAGATTTAATTGGGTAGCTAAAACTTACCCCATACTCCTCATTCCGGTAAGTTTTCCAATTGCTCGTGTCAATTTCCTCGGTTGTCGTTGCCGTGCTGGTGTTTTGGTTCTGATTAATCAGCTGATTGGTGTTGACTGGCGGTTTTTTCAAACACCCCGAAATAATCAGCCCCAGGCTGGCCAGGATAATAAAGCTCAAAAAGATTGATTTTTGACTAAATTTAGGCATATTTTTATAAAAACAACACAGCTGGCGCTATGTTGACCCCGTTAGAAATGTAATTTCTAATGGGGTTGGACTAAATGTTATTTTTACTCTCTAGCTATAGAGTAGCACCCTTAAAAAAGGCTGTCAAGGGCACAAGACAAGGTGCTTCTAAATGATTGCGCTATGTTGAGTTTTGGTTTTAATCTATGAACTGGAAAGTTTCCAAGATTTGGTTAATAAAATTTTCATCTTCACCACTTCCTATTATTAAATAATCAAATTTTATGCCATTCTTCCTTATTTTAGAGTAATCAAAATAAATATATTTCACTATTCTATTTTCTGTTTCAGAGCAATCTTCGCCAGCGGTAAATACCGTAGCGTAAACCTCATAACCATTCACATTATCCACCTTGATTGGTTTATAGGAATCCAATCCTTTTTTAGTGCATTTCTCTTGTTTATCACCATGCGTTTGAATGTATTCTTCTAAATTATCAACGAGCGGGTAATCTTCGTAAAAACTTCGTCTGCTTAGATATGATGGACGACTTAACGGTTTATTCATATTCTGAAAAATTATAGCAATACTTTCTAGATCAGAGTTTAAAGTTTCCTTAATCGCAATCTCATTATCATTATCCTTAAACCTAAAACTGATTCCCCAATATTTATTAGTATATGTTTTCCAGCCATCAGCGTCTTTAATTTGGAATGTATCAGTGTTAACATTTTGATTATCATTAACCACGGGTTGCTTAAAACAGCCAGCCACAATAACAGTTAATAAGATTAGAATCGTTATGGTTAGTTTTTTCATATATTAATTAAGTTTGCGTCTAAAAAATACTCTGTACGAGTAAAACTACCATCTTCGTAAGTGTATATAATTAAAGTATCACTACCCTTACCAAAAAAAAATTCTACAAACTCTGGCAAATCTAAAGAGCAAAAACTGGAAATACATATTTTTTTAACATAAGTATTATCAATTATGAGATCGTTTACTGAATTAGAACTAGAAATTTGCTGATAAGCAATATAGCTAAAATGATTACCATCATCGGAAAAACTTGGAATACCAACTAATTCATATTCTCTAACAGTATCATCGATATTTTTGATTAAAATTTCTTTACCATTTAACTCATATGCACCAATAAAATCATCTTCCCTGATAGGATTAAGGATCAATTCACTTAATTCACCGACTTCCTTCAAACCTTCATAAATTATAATTGATTCATTTGAGGAATTCACCTTCGCAAAAAACCAATTACCATTGCTGTTTCTAAAACGATAAAAAATTCCATTAGTGTCCTTGTTATAGGTTAATTTATCAACATAATCCCAGGATTGCTGCTTAACACCACGAACAACATAAAACCATTCATCAGCTAGACCATCTATCTTATGGATCCTGTAAGCTACATTGCTACCATTATCAATATACATAAAATTATCAATAAACGCCGCTCGCTCAATTTCTTTGTTATCGCGCTCGACAACCCAATCACTCCCATCTTGAGCTACTATATAAAAAGTGCCATCAGTTATATAAAAAATAGTTTCAACATAATTATAACTCTTCTCCTGACCATTAACTACAACAAACCAATCATTACCACGATTTGCCCTAAATGCAAACTCATCAGCGATAGGATGATATACGAGCTGGTCAGCAAAAGAATAGCTGCCAATAAATTCATCATCTTTGACTACTAAAAAACCTTCATTTGTTCCTTGTCTTGTCTCATCTTTAATTTTATAAGCCCTACTTTTAACAGCTCCGCTAGAAACACATTCCGAAATATGGTAATCAGAAATTTGCATATCAGATAAAATTGACGGATATCCTCCACAACGGTTTGGATTATAAGAAAATCCTGTTTTATTAGTATTTCTAATAAACGAATCCATGGGGGCACGAACACCTTCCGAAGGACTATAAGGTCCGATAGTAGACGATCCACTTAATCTAACCCCCAAATTTTTACTTTCATTTGGAAAATCACCGTTCTCTATCATGTTTTCCAAAGCTAAATTCGGAATGAGAATAGGTTCTGGACTATCAAACTCGCTTAATGAAATTACTGAAAGAAAATCTTTTTCAATTAAACTTGAGGTTGGTATGTCTGGAATAGTCAAAATCTGTCGCGGGGTAATCAATGGATATCCGTTATGTAAAAGTGAAATATTATTAGCATTAAAAATGAATGGCCAAAAATCTTCCAATCCTTTACCATAAGCCGACTGTGCGATAGACCAAAGGGTGTCTCCGGCCTGAACTGTATATTTTAGATTACCCTGCTCATCTTCAAAAAAATTTGAGGAAAATGAAAAAAATGACCTAACCTCAACACCTTTAGCATATACTTCAAGGCTAATAAAAATACCAAGAATTAAAATTAAAATTGTTATAGTTATCTTTTTCATATATTCCAAGAGCTAAGGACAGCTCTCTTGCGCTATGTTGAAATTAAAATATCGATTTTTAATTAAAAATTCTTATAGACTTTAAGAATTTAGTAATCTGATAATGTGACATGGAAGGATCTTGATATATGGCTATATGCAAGAGCTTGTTTGGCACATCTCTATTATAAATAAAATATGTATTACCGGATCCAGCATATTCTGTGCAGTTAATCCCATCATCAGTGAATGGAATAATTCTTTCAGTGCCAGTTGCATCTATCATCAAAATAAAATATGTTATATAATCTTTTTGAAACTTCTCTGAATCTTTTAAGGTTTTTATGATACAATTTGGATCCGCGTCTTTTAGAATGACTCTTTTGATGTAACTAACGGGATCCATTTCACTAAAAGTAAATACTGTAAGAACAATACTGCGTGCTATTTCTAACTTATTACTGATAAATTTTACCTCATGAGGTGGTGTCGTTGGATACAAATCAGATTGAGATGGATACTTAAACTCAAACCCATACTCCTCATTGCGATAGGTTTTCCAGTCACTCGTATCAATTTCACTTGTTGTGGTGGAAGCACTGGTGTTTTGGTTCTGATTGGCTGGCGGAACCGCTGGTTTCTTTAGGCAGGCGGAAGCAACTAAGCCCAAGACAAGGATTGTTAGCGATAGAATTATAAACTTTAATTTTGACATAGCGGATGATTAATTCCAAAATCCTAATTTCTAATAAAAATCTAAATGTTAAATGTCTAATATCTAATCTGCTTTAGCTTTCCTTTTTGACTTATTAACTATTGCTGAAAAAATTAGATTTAGTTCATTGGCTTCCTGCCAAAGTTTTTTCGCCTCATCTCTCAAATCTGGCACGGCTCGGGCAATCATCCTTAACCAGTGTTTTGTTTCTTTTGCCTCTTTTTTAGAAAGGCTCATTTTATGCTCAAAATCTTTTTTAGATTCCGCACAATCAGCCTCGCTATAATTAGCCCCCACTGAAGTTCCAGCTCTTACTAATTGACTTATTAGCGGTCTAGTTATTTCATTTACCGGTATTTTTTTAGCAAAGTTAATTACACTTTCACCAAATTTTGCCGTCCTCTCCTCTAAATCAAATTTGGTATTTGACATTTTATTAGAAATTAGAGCTTTGGTATTAGAAATTAAGACTTGGGTTTAAAATTTAAATATACTGACATAGCATTTTGCTTATTTGCTTGCCAACTTAATATATCTGCATTTTGCGTTAATTTCTGGCTAAACTAAGCTAAAATTGGCATAAAAATAACACAGCTGGCGCTATGTTGACCCCGTTAGAAATGTAATTTCTAATGGGGGGTTGAACTAAATGTTATTTTTACTCTCTAGCTATAGAGTAGCGCCCTTAAAAAAGGCTGTCAAGGGCAGTAGCTAGCAGAAACACTTCGTTGCAGCTTTCAGTAAAACCTTAGGCTCCCGACTACGCCCCTCGACTTCCTCCTACGCCCATGGCTTCGGAGGACGGGTCGCTCGGGGCTTCGTCGGGCAGGCAACCCCGCACCAATAAAATTAAGATTTTTTTCGGGCCCCAAGGCTCAATCCCTTTGTCCTCTATTAGTCTTTAAGTGGGCTTTCGGCTCAACATAGCCCACCTAAATTCATAATTTGAACCTTCTTCCGAGACCCTAGGCTCAACATAGCGCGAAAAGCACATAGGACCCCGGAAGAAAATATGAATTTAGGCGGGCATAGCGCGAAAAGCTCTAAAGATCCCGCTGAAAAACTTCAAATGATCAGGGGCTTGACAGCGGTTTTCAAAGTCTTATAACACAAAAGCGACTAAACCCAGCGCCATTTTTTATTAAACCCAT
>Ga0209541_10003502_pt1 | contig 28789 bp, 29 predicted proteins | sample RifCSPlowO2_01_FD_184027 | JGI IMG/M metagenome (GOLD analysis project Ga0209541, IMG submission 184027) | Groundwater microbial communities from Rifle, Colorado - Rifle CSP2_plank lowO2_0.1 (SPAdes) (version 2) | ecosystem: Environmental > Aquatic > Deep subsurface > Groundwater | place... | reverse complement strand
GCGAAGGAAGAAAATAAAAGCCATCGTTAATAAGTACAAAGTTAAGGAAAAATGCCCTCACTGCAACACGGCTCAGGATAAAATTAAATTGGATAAGCCTTACACCGTTTATGAGAATGAAGTTCGATTAAGCCCGATAGAAATCAGGGCCAGATTAGAAAAAATATCTAATGATGACCTGGAAACGTTTGGGTTCAAATCGGGGAATTTCAGGCCGGAATGGCTGATCATTACCGTTATGCAGATCCCGCCGGTAACCATGAGGCCCAGCATAACCCTGGAGTCTGGCGAGCGCAGTGAAGATGATTTAACCCATAAATTGGGAGATATCGTCAGAATCAATCAGCGGCTGTTTGAAAATATTAATGCCGGAGCGCCGGAAGTAATCATTGAGGATTTATGGGACTTGCTGCAGTATCATATCACTACTTTTTTTAATAATGAAGTTCCTCAATTGCCTCCAGCCCGCCATCGCGGCGGGCAGATTCTGAAAACTCTAGCCACCAGAATCAGCAGCAAGGATGGAAGAATCAGGCATAATCTAGCCGGTAAAAGAACCGATTTCTCTGCCAGAACGGTAATCAGCCCGGATCCGTTAATAAGTTTAAATGAAGTAGGCGTTCCTTTTAGCATGGCCATGGTGCTTACCGTGCCTGAACGAGTTACGGAATGGAATATCGAATATTTAAAAAAATATATTGCTAATGGAAGCAAGGTTTATCCGGGAGCTAATTATACCCTTAAATCGGACGGCCGAAGAAAAACCATTACTGAGGAAACCAAAGCGGAGATTTTGGAAGAATTAGAGCCGGGATTCATTGTGGAGCGGCACTTGATTGATGGCGATATCGCTCTATTCAACCGGCAGCCATCGCTGCACCGGATGAGCATGATGTGCCATCGGGTTAAAGTTCTTCCCGGGATGACTTTCCGCTTAAATCCAGCGGTCTGCAATCCTTATAACGCTGATTTTGACGGCGATGAAATGAACCTGCATATTCCGCAGACTGAAGAAGCCCGCGCTGAAGCTCAAGTATTAATGCTGGTGGAAACGCAAATTATCAGCCCTCGCTATGGGTTAAGCGTAGTAGGCTGCATTCAGGATGGAATTACCGGCAATTACCTTTTAACTAAAGAGCTGGTCTTAACTAGGAATGAGGCTGTTGATCTGCTTTATTCCTCAGGGGTAGATGATTTGTCGGCTTTGCCTAACAAGGAAAAGATTGATGGCAAGGAAGTTTTCTCGGTGTTATTGCCGGAAGACTTTAATTTTGTGGGAAAGGATAAAAGCGGCAATGATGTAAAAATCGTTAATGGGCAGTTAAAGTCTGGATGCATGGATAAAGCAAATTTAGGGCAGGAAAGCGGATTGATGCTGAGAAACATTTATGAAAAGTACGGCCCGACATTTACTTCCGGCTTGCTGGGTAAAATTTCTAAACTGGGAATTACGGTGTTATCTAGAAGAGGATTTTCCATTGGGCTGGCGGATATGGACTTAGAAGAAGGAGCCAATGAAGAAATAAAAGAAGTTATTGCCAAGGCTGAAGAAGAGGTAAATCAGTTAATTAATTCCTACAATCAAGGCAAGCTGGAATCCCTGCCTGGCAGAACGGTAGCTGAAACTTTAGAGTTAAGAATCCTGGAATCATTAAACAAAGCCCGCAACAAAAGCGGCACTATAGCCATGAAGCAAGTTAGAGACAGCGCAGCCTTGATTATGGCTAAATGCGGCGCCAGAGGCAATCCTTTAAATATTGCTCAAATGACAGCTATTGTTGGGCAGCAGGCGTTGCGGGGCAAGAGAATTGAGAGCGGGTACCGCAGCCGGACCCTGCCTTATTTTAAGCCCAATGATCTAAGCCCTAAAGCCAGGGGGTTTATTAAAAGCAATTTCAAGGAAGGATTAAAGCCGCATGAATTCTTCTTTGGAGCCATGACTGGAAGAGACGCCTTAATGGACACGGCATTGCGTACGCCTAAATCCGGATACCTTTACCGAAGGCTGTCTAATGCCATGCAGGATTTAAAAGTGGAATATGATGGCACGGTCAGAGATGCCAGCCGGAAAATTGTCCAGTTTTTGTATGGCGAAGATGGCTTGGACGTTTCCAAGACAGAGAATGGCGCGCTGGATATTAAAAAAATAATTCAACAAGTCCTAGGAGCCAAATAATGGTGAGCCAATGAAACATGACGAGGTATTAAAAGAATACAGTGAAAAATTATCGCCAGCCCTGCTGCAGGAAATCGCTGCGTCTGTTCCGGCAAATATCGCTAAAGAGAAATTAATTAAAATTCTGGAAGAAGCGGCGGGGTTATATTCCAGGGCTAAAATTAATGCCGGAGAATGCGTTGGGTTAGTAGGCGCTGAAAGCATTGGCGAGCCTGGCACGCAAATGACTTTAAACACTTTCCACCTGGCCGGGGTAGCTGAGATGAACGTTACTACGGGCTTGCCCAGAATTATTGAAATTTTTGACTGCCAGAAAGAAATTAAAACGCCGATGATGGAAGTATTTTTGAAAGCGCCGCATAATACTATTGATAAAGTGAAAAAATTTGCTGCGGCCTTAAAAGAAACGTTATTTGGCGAATTAGTTTCAGAATATTCCTTAAATATTTATGAGCAAACATTAACTCTAAAAATTAATGAAACTTTAATGAAAGACTATGGCTTTACTGATATCAAAGAGCTGGCTAAATTGCTAAAAACCAAATCCAAGGGTTTTATCAGCGAGACCAAAGACTATCTGATTATTTTTACCCAGAAAGATAAAGGCGGGGAAAATTTAAAAGAAATGTATGGATTAAAAGAAAAATTAAAAGTTGTAAAAATCAAGGGAATAAAAGGCGTAAAGCAGGTTTTGCCGGTTAAGCGGGGCGAGGAATATATTATTCTTACTTCTGGCACCAACTTGAAAGATATTTTGCAGTTATCCGAAGTTGATGCAACTAGAACTTACGGCAATGATCTTAGGGAGGTTTATGAAGTGTTGGGTATTGAAGCTGCCAGGCAGGCGATTATTAATGAGGTGTATAAAGTTATGGAAGCGCAGGGGTTGAACATTGATATTCGCCATATAATGCTGGTGGCCGACATTATGTGCGCATCCGGGGCGGTGAAAGGAATTACTCGGTATGGTGTGGTTAGCGAAAAGGCTTCCGTGCTGGCGAGGGCGTCTTTCGAAACTCCCATTAAGCATTTAATCAATGCGGCGTTGGAAGGCGAGGTTGACCGGTTAACTTCAGTCGTAGAAAATGTAATGATTAATCAGCCCGTTCCCTTAGGCACGGGATTGCCGGGATTAGTTACCAAGATGAAATAGTTAGAAGAATTTTTAAAGACAACCTTAATACTTTATTAAAAATGGCGCAAACAGAACCACCAGCGGAATTGGAACAAAATTTAGCCCTAATAAAAGTTAAATTGCAGGATGGAAAAGCTATTTTGGGAACAGCAGCAGTTATCAAAAAGTTGCGCGGCGGAATGTTAGAGTCCGTTTTTCTGGCTCGAAATTGTCCTGACACGATAAAAAATGATCTCCAGCATCTGGCTAAATTGGGTAATATTCCAGTTGAGGTTTTATCTCTGGACAACGAAGAATTAGGCGTATTTTGCAAAAAAGGTTTTTTTATCTCTGTTCTTGGCGCGATGAAATAAATGAATCGCATAATCTTTGATCAGGAGATATTAGGGTTGTCTTCCCTTCTCGAGAATAGAACTCATGCCCGCATTAAGGATGTTTTTAGGGATGAGGAAATAATTTATGTTATTGTTGCTCCCGGCGAAATGGGGAAAATCCTGGGGAAGGGCGGAGAAACGATTAAAAGGCTGCAGCAGCAGCTGGGGAAGAGAATTAAGGCTGTTGAATTTAATGATGCAGTGGAAATGTTTGTGAAAAACATTATTTTTCCGCTGAAAGTAGAAGAAATTATTCAGGAAGGGCTTGTGGTGTTAATCAAAGACTCGCAGAAAAAAACAAAAAGTTTATTAATCGGGCGTAATGGGAGGAATTTGAAGTTGATCAATAGAGCCGTTAAGCGGTTTTTTAACGTGGAAGTTAAAGTAATATAATTAAGTAAGTAATAATAAAGAAAATATAAAAATGGCTAAAAAATCCCGAGGATTAAGAGCGGCAAAGAAATTGCGAAAGCGCCGGCGGCAGTTTAAGCTAATGAGAAGATCCAAGCTAAAGAAGAAAGTAGACCCTTTATCAGGTTCTTCGCAAGCTAAAGCTATTGTTCTGGAGAAACTTCAGGTGGAAGCCAAACAGCCCTGCTCGGGCATGAGAAAATGCGCTCGCGTCCAATTAATTAAAAATGGGAAACAGATTACTGCCTTCATGCCGGGAGATGGCGCCCAGAAACTGATCAATGAGCACGATGAAGTTATCGTTGAATGCATCGGTGGGAAGATGGGAAGAGCTAAAGGTGATCTTCCTTGCATCAGATGGCAGGTAATTAGAGTTAACGATCAAAGCTTGGATGCCTTATTGAAAGGTAAATTGGAGAAAGCCAGAAGATGAGGAAAAACAACGATTTTTCAGCATCTTCTAAAACTCCAGAGGATTTTTGTTAGATAAATGGCCGAAATAAAATTTTTCAATAAATGGACTGCTGAAGGAGTTCAAGTAACGGACTTGGGCTTGCAGAGGTATTTAACTCTGCAGCCAAAAATTATTCCCAAGACCGGCGCCAGATATGCTGGCAACAGGTTTCATAAATCACAGACTTTTATCGTAGAAAGATTAGCCACCAAGCTAATGAATTCCGGCCATCGCGCTAAGAAGCATCTTCTGAGTTCCGGGCATAACAGCGGCAAGAAAAATCATGCCTTAAGCATTGTGGAAGAAGCCCTGAAAAAAGCTGAAGTAAAATTAAAAAATAATCCTTTAGCGATATTAGTAAAAGCTGTGGAAAATGCTGCTCCCCGGGAAGAAGTTATTGCCATTGAATATGGCGGAGCTCGTTATCCGAAAGCCGTGGATATTGCTCCGCAGCGAAGAATTGACTTGGCTTTGCGGTTCATGACGCAGGGAGCTTACGCTAAATCATTCAATAAAAAAGTTAAAATCGAAGATGCTTTAGCGGAAGAAATTATTTCTGCTGCCCAGTGTTCCGGCAAAAGCGCGGCTGTTTCTAAAAAGAAAGATTTGGAGCGGCAGGCAGCCAGCAGCAAGTAGAGTTCTAGGTTGAATGGGGGAAAATTTCTTTTCCCTGATTTAGGCAATCTTAAAAATTAAAGATAACTAGAAATAAATCCACAAAAATTAGTTATGTCTTTTGTATATAATAACTGCTATTTATTGTTCAAAAATTAATATCAGTTACTATAGAATAAAAAAATAAAAACTTTAAATTATAATTGTCGGCGTTTTTTCATCCTTTTCTTCATCAAAACTCGTAACTAAAGCTTCGGTGGTCAAAATCATGGAAGCAATGGATGTGGCGTTTTGCAGGGTATTTCTGACTACTTTAGTCGGATCAAGAACGCCAGCTTCAAACAGGTCTTCATAAGCATCTTTGTCAGCATTGTATCCAACTTTTTCATTGGTTTGTGAACTGATTCTGGCAATTACTTCCGCGCCTTCTCTGCCGGCATTGGCAGCAATTTGCCTTAGCGGCTCTTCTAAAGCTTTTTTGATAAGGCTTAAACCAATGTTTTGATCTTTCTCTAATTTTAAGGCATCTAATATTTCTATAGCCTTAAACAGGGTTAAGCCCCCGCCGGTAACTACGCCTTCCTCTACGGCAGCTTTAGTGGCATGCAGAGCATCGTCAATCCTTGATTTCTTTTCTGAAAGTTCCGTCTCGGTGGTAGCTCCAACTTTAATCACGGCTACGCCGCCGCCTAACTTGGCCAGCCGTTTCTTTAAATCTTCCTTGGTGTATTCGGAATCGGCGATTTTTATCTGGCTTTCAATTAGGTTCTTTCTGGCTTCGATATATTTTTTTGCGCCTTTGCTCTCGATAATTATCGTTTTTTCATTATTAACCCTGATTTTTCCGGCCGTTCCCAGCCAGGAATCTTCAAAACGATCCAGTTTCATGGATTTGTCTTCGGAAACAACTTTGCCTCCGGTTAGAATAGCTAAATCTTCCAGCATTTCTTTCTGGTCCTGGCCAAATCCAGGCGCTTTTACCGCGCAAACTTTTAAGGCTCCACGGATAATATTTAAAATTAAAGCCGCCTGCGCCTCGCCTTCAATGTCTTCGGCGACGATAAACAGCGTTCTTCCTTCCCGGGCAACTTTTTCTAATACTGGAACCAGCTCTTTCATGCTGGACAATTTTTTATCAGTAATTAAAATGTAAGGGTTTTCCAGTTCGGCAATCATTTTTTCCTGGTCGGTGGCCATATAAGGCGAAATAAAACCTCGGTCAAACTGCATTCCTTCTACTAGGGTTAAGGTAGTTTCAAAACTCTTGCCATCTTCGACGGCAATGACTCCGTTATTGCCAACCTTTTCCATGGCTTCGGCAATCAGCCTGCCGATGATTTCATCATTGTTAGCGGAAATAGTCGCTACCTGAGTTATTTTTTCTCTGGTTTTAACATCGGTGCTCTTGATCTTCAGGTATTCTACCACTTTTTGAGTAGCTGCATTCATTCCCTTTTTAACTTCTACCGGATTAGCTCCGGCAGCGATATTTTTTAACCCTTCAGCGATCATGCTCCGGGCTAAAATTACTGATGTTGTCGTTCCATCTCCAGCATTATCCTGCGTTTTGGTAGCCACTTCGCGAATTAGTTTGGCTCCCATATTTTCAAATTTATCTTTAAGGTCAATTTCTTTGGCAATGGTTACCCCGTCATTGCACATCAGTGGATGAGTAGATTTGTCGAGCACTACAAACCGGGCTTGCGGGCCCAGGGTAACTTTTACCGTATCAGCTACTTTATTGATTCCTCTAAGCAGGGCTTGTCGGGCATGTTCATTAAACATTAATTGTTTGGTATCGGTCATAGTTAATCACCTAGTTCAATTTTAGCTAAGATGTCTTTGAAATCCACAAATAAGTGCTTTTCTCCGTTAATTTCCACTTCATCCGAGCTGTATCCGCCAAAGATAACTTTATCTCCCTTCCTTAGCGGCAAAGCTGTTCCATTGCTATGCTGGCCAGCTGACACAACTTCTCCTTCTTTCTTTTCATCCTTAACCGATTCAGGAAGATAGATCCCCCCTTTGGTCCTCTCCTCCTTTCTTAATTTAATCAAAACTCGTTCTCCCAGTGGCGTAATGTTCATAGGCAGCACCCCGCTATTTTTTAGAATTTTTTACGATTTGGTTAATGTTAGTATGATTTAATGAAGATTTGGTTAATGTTAGTATGATTTAATGAAGATTTGGTTAATGTTAGTATGATTTGATGAAGATTTGGTTAATGTTAGTATGATTTGATGAAGATTTGGTTAATGTTAGTATGATTTAATGAAGATTTGGTTAATGTTAGTATGATTTGATGAAGATTTGGTTAATGTTAGTATGATTTGATGAAGATTTGGTTAATGTTAATTTATGTTAATGATAGTCTTTTAAATGTTAATGATGGTTTTTTAAATTGCTTATATTTAAAGATTGTGAGAGAAAATTACAGATTTTTGTTCTGGAAATAAAATTATGGCTTCAAAAGTTATTTATAGTGTTAAATTTTTGTTTAACTAATGGCCGATAAACAGCTTTGGAACGTTCACTATAAATTTTACGAAGCGATGGGATTTGGAGAGGGCAGCATTATATCAAGATGTTATCTCGTAGTTGCTGGCAGTGAAGAGGAAGCTTTGGCGAAGGGCAATAAGGTGTTTGCAGGAATTTCTACAGATCATGCCGGGCTAGTCGGTGGTGAGAAAGAAGTTAATGGCCGCGTGATTTTAAGAGATCTGGAAAAAAAGGTCGGCATTTATGAAGGGCTAAATTTAATTCCTCCCCAGCTGGACGGCTTAGATGCTGTAAATTTTGAACTTGAGACCAAAGTTCAATTTGACGACCAGAATATTAAAGTAGCTTATCTTCCAAGACCAAAAACCGGTTAATTGTAATTTATTATTCAGGAATTTTTCTTTAAAAAACTTTAAATCGTTTTTCAAAATTGGTCTTTAAATTCCTTAAACTTTCCTTTCTTAATTGCTTCTTTTGCTTCCTCAAGCATTCTTTGTATGAAAAAGAGATTATGGATGCTCAAAAAACGTTTAACAATCGGCTCTTTAACCTTGATTAAATGATGCAGGTAAGCCCGAGTATAATTGTTGCAAGTATAACAATTGCATCCCTGTTCGATTGGAGAAAAGTCATCTTGATATTTTAATTGCTCAATCAATACATTTCCCTGTCTGGTAAATAATGTTCCTCTTCTTCCCACCTGGGTTGGATATACTGAGTCAAAACAATCGATGCCCCGGCCAATTAATTCCAGCATTTCTTTCGGCGAACCGATACCCATGACGTAACGCGGCTTTTCTTTAGCAATATATGGCAGCACGGCATCAATGGCTTGATACATTTTTTCTTTCGGCTCACCGATAGCCACTCCGCCAATGGCTACGCCATCAAAAGCTAACGAATTAATGAATTTAGCAGATTGCTCTCTTAATTCCGGGTAAAAATTGCCCTGCGCGATGCCAAACAATAACTGGCTGGAATTTTGCTCTCGCTTTAATTTTTGATGCCATTCCAGACTTTCTTTTCCCCAGCGATGCGTATTTTCCATAGCTAATTTAGCTTCTTCATAAGAGACGCCATAACCAGACATATCATCCAGCATCATGGCTGCGTCGCTGTTAATGGCTAGTTCTATCTCCATAATTTTTTTTGGAGTAATGATTACTTTACTATTGTCATAAGGACTTCTGAAATGCAACCCTTTTTTATATTTCTCCTCAAAAATCCCCCGGGACATCTGGAATCCACCGCAATCCGTGAAAATAATTCCAGAAAAATTCATGAACTGGTGAATTCCGGCAGCTTTCTTAATTATTTCAATTCCCGGCTTTAGGCTAAGAATCAAGGCGTTGGCGATAATGGCTTTAATCCTTATATGCTTATAGTCATCGGTAGTAATTACCTTGCCGGTGGCTTTGGTAGCTGCGGGCATGAAAAAAGGAGTTTCTATCGTTCCGTGAGCAGTAGTTAATTGGCCTATTCTGGCGCTGCCGTCCTGGTGAGTTATTTGGAACATCTAATGCAATTTCCAGCCTTATTTTATAAGATTATCTGGATTTAAATTAATGATGGAGAAAGCTTAATATTATTTAAAGCAATATTTTTTAAAATAGAGGCTTTCCCTAATGTTTTATGATCACCCTCGGCATCGAATCCACCGCCCATACCTTTGGCATAGGCATGGTAACAGACAGAGGCAAAATCCTCGCTAATGTTAAAGACAGCTATAGCTCCCTAAATGCAGGCATGATCCCTGACCAGGTAGCCGAACATCACCAATTGGTGAAAGGTGAAATTTTAAAACAAGCTTTACGGGAAGCCAAAATAGATTTAACTGATGTTGATTATCTGGCTTATTCATCTGGCCCGGGAATTGATCCCTGTTTGTGGGTCGGGTATAATTTTGCTAAAGAGCTGTCGGAAAAAATAAAGAAACCATTAATTGCTGTTAATCATTGCGCAGCTCATTTAAGCATTGGCAAGCTCTATAATCAATTAAAAGATCCCGTTTATCTGTATGTTTCCGGAGTTAATACGCAGATTATTATTGAGAAAACTGCTGACAGAAAAAGCCACTATGTGGTTCTAGGCGAAACTCTGGATATCGGTTTAGGAAATATGTTGGATAAATTGGGCCGAATAATGGGTTTAGGGTTTCCGGCAGGACCCGGAATAGAAGAATTAGCTAAAGGGGGTAAATATCTAGAACTGCCTTATGTTGTTAAAGGCATGGATGCATCGTTTTCAGGAATTTTAACCAAAGCGCAGCAATTATATGAGCGCAAACAGGCAACTAAGGAAGACCTTTGTTTTTCTGTTCAGGAAACTTGTTTTGCCATGATAACTGAAGTGGCTGAACGAGCCCTGGCGCATACAGGTAAAACAGAACTGGTCTTGATTGGCGGAGTGGGCGCTAATCAACGATTCTGCGAAATGTTGCAAATAATGTGCAAAGAGAGAAAAGCTGAATTTTATAATGTTCCAATAGGCTTGGCTGGCGATCAGGGAGCGATGATTGCCTGGGAAGGTTTTTTAAGGAAAGGACAGTATGGTGATGGACAGTATGATGATAGACAGTATGGTGAAGGAGGAGTAAAACCGCACTGGAGGGTGGATGAAGTTTGAAATTAAGAAAAATAAAACTATCTAAGCGCGCTCCGGTTTATTTCTTACGAAATGAAATTAGAAGAGAAGTTAATAGGCTGACCATCCCGTATGGTGTTGATCCGATTAGTGGTTCTTCTTATATCCCAAGATTCTTGGAAGATTTAGAGGCTGAATATGAATGTTATTTTAGAACCAAAGAATTTGTTACAAAAACTAGAGCCAAATCTTGGCGGCAGTATGTTTATGCTGGGTTGCAATGGTCAAATTGAGAATTTTCTTGCGCGTAATGATTTAACGACCATTGTAGATAAGTTACGATTATTGCCAATCAACTTTTAAGATAAATACGAACTAACTATCAAACCTCCGATACCTTTATAAACCTAAAAAGGCTCTTGAATTTACGATTTTATCGACGATAAACCAAGGAAATCCCCCCCTTAAAATTACCCTTTAAAAATGACCGAAAATTTAAATCCCCAACCAGCCCCCAAAGCTTACGGAGCAGCCCAAATTATCGTATTAGAGGGCCTGGAAGCGGTTAGAAAACGCCCAGGGATGTATATTGGCGACACTGCCAGCCGCGGCCTGCATCATCTCGTCTGGGAGATTGTGGATAATTCTATTGATGAGGCCTTAGCCGGCTATTGCATTAAAATTAAAGTATTCGTGCATCAGGATAATTCCATTACTGTCCACGACAATGGCCGGGGCATTCCGGTAGATATGCATCCCAAAGAAGGCGTTCCGGCTGTTCAAGTGGCTTTAACCAAGCTTCATGCCGGAGGTAAGTTTGATAAGGATTCTTATAAAGTTTCCGGAGGGCTGCATGGGGTTGGCCTTAGCGTAGTGAATGCTTTATCCATTGCCTTGGAAGTACAGGTAAAACGAGATGGCGGGATTTATTACCAAACTTATTCCCAGGGAAAACCATTAACCGAATTGAAAATGACCGGCTCGACTTTAGAAACAGGTACGATTGTTCATTTTAAGCCAGATCCGGAAATATTTTTAGAAACAGTTTATCATTATGATATTCTGGCTAAGAGATTAAGAGAATTAGCGTTCTTGAATAAGAGCCTGGAAATTGAATTGGTGGATGAGCGCGATAATGGAAAAGGGGAGATCTTTAGATATGATGGCGGGATTAAAGAATTTGTAGCGTATGTGGATCAAAATAAAATACCGCTTCATGAAGTGATTTATTTTGAAAAAACCAAGGAAAATGTAGGTGTGGAGGTGGCTTTGCGTTATAATTCCGGCTATCAGGAAAATGTTTTTTCTTTTGTCAATAATATCAGCACTATTGAAGGCGGAACTCATTTGTCTGGATTTAAGACAGCAATAACCAGAATATTGAATAATTTCACTAAGGAAGCAACCAACGGCAAGTATGATTTAAAATTATCCGGAGAAGATGTTAAGGAAGGTTTGACAGTAGTCATTTCCGTGAAAGTTCCTGAACCGTTATTTGAGGGACAGACTAAAACTAAGTTAGGCAACAGCGATGTCTTTGGCATTGTCAGTTCCGTTGTTGGCGAGGCTCTGGAGACCTATTTTGGCGAACATCCCCAGGTAATTCGCATGGTTGTCGGCAAATGCCAGGACGCAGCCAGAGCGCGGGAAGCTGCCCGCAAGGCTCGGGAATTGACCAGAAGAAAAGGAGCTTTGGAAGGCGCGGGATTGCCTGGCAAGTTAGCGGATTGCAGTAATAAGGATCCTGCGGTCTGCGAAGTATACCTCGTGGAGGGAGATTCTGCCGGCGGAAGCGCCAAGCAGGGACGCAACCGCGAGTTCCAGGCTATCCTGCCTTTGCGGGGAAAGATCTTGAACGTGGAAAAGGCCCGGCTGCATAAAATAATGGAAAACAATGAAATTATTGCCATGATTACGGCTTTGGGCACGGGCATAGGCGAAGAGTTTAATTTATCTAAATTAAGATACGACAAAGTAATTATCATGACCGATGCTGATGTGGATGGTTCGCATATCATGACTTTATTGTTGACTTTCTTCTATCGCCACATGAAAGAACTGGTGGAAAGAGGGCATGTCTATGTAGCTATGCCGCCACTGTATCGCCTGCAGAGCGGCAAACGCGTGGAGTATGTTTATTCTGATCAGGAGAAAGATAAGTTAGTTAAAGAAATGGGTGGAGAAATTGCGATTCAGCGGTATAAAGGGCTGGGAGAAATGAATCCCAAACAGTTATGGGAAACAACCATGGATCCGGCGGTTAGAAAACTGAAACAGGTGATGGTAGAAGATGCTCTTAAAGCCGATCAGATGTTTACCGTACTAATGGGCGATGAAGTTGAGCCCAGGCGTGAATTTATCCAGAAGCATGCCGCTGAGGTAATTAATCTGGATGTTTAGGGTGGTTAAAATATGAAATTAAGAATTAGTCCGGAAACTCTTAAAAAAGTAGCTTATGGCTTTATTTTAACTGGTTTTTTAGGATATGTCGGTACTCAAGCTTATCTTCGCAAAAGAAATGCTGAGTTTGAGCAACAGAAATCAGCATCTCAACAACTTGTTGAGCATCAGGCCAATTATCAATTCTGCGATAACTTAATGAAAGAAACCGCCGGCGATTCAGGTTTAGAAGGATTTGTTTTAGACAAAGTAAAAATTTCCGGCTGGTGTTGATAACGGCCGATCCTGCAGAGTAGTTCTGGCTGGATGTTCTACAGAGTAATGGGATAAATATTCTTTTAACCTTTTTTTAGAAACTTAAATAAAGAAAGCCTTAATTGAGGTATCAAATGAAAAGTAAGTTGTTGTTAATAAAAAATCCCAATCGGAGCAGAGCTCCGGGGTATTTTTTAATCTTGCTTGGAATCGACATCGCAGTAGTCAAGTCACGTTGTTCGTGAGTTTCCTGCGGAAACAACTCCTGGGCATGATACCCAAGCAAGAAATCAATAATCTTTAACTGAACGAGGTAAAAAATGGCTTTTGACAAGAATTTAGATCGGGAATTGTTTTCAGAATCAGTTGATTTGGATAAGTCGGTAATTGCGGTAGCTGTCTTTTCCTATAATAATGGAACTCCCAAGCTGCAAATTTCTCGGCAGAATAAAAATGCTGCTGGCGAGTTGAGTTTTGCCAAGCTCGGAAGAATGACTAAAGAGGAAGTAGAAAAAGTTTTGCCATTAATGGAGAAAGCAAAAACTTATTTGTAATAAAGTATGAAAAAATCTGAAAAGAAAGCTCTTTCCATGCATCCATCACAACAAATCAAGTTTATTGAAGATTATGTCCGAACTGAATTATCCGGTGAAGCTTCCGGGCATGACTGGTGGCACAGCCATCGAGTTAGAAATTTAGCCTTAACTATCGCCCGAGCTGAGGGCGCTGAGTTGTATCTGGTGGAAATTACTGCCTTAATGCATGATATCGGCGACCCTAAATTTTATGAGGGGGACGAAACGGTAGCTCCGCGGTTAGTCGGCCTGAAATTGGCAGAAGCTGGACTCGCAGCAAAGGATAAAGACAAGATTATGTACATCATCGCCCAGATGTCTTATTCCCAATCTTTAGCTGGAGAAACGGATATAGAAAAGTCTAAGGAATTTATGGCCGTGCAGGATGCCGACCGGCTGGATGGAATCGGAGCCATCGGCCTAGCCCGCGTTTTTGCCTATGGCGGCAGCAAAGGGCGGCTGATTCATGACCCAAATATAAAACCCAAACAGAATATAACTAAGGAGGAATACCGGGTTTCTAAAGGAACCAGCATTAACCATTTGTATGAAAAAATGTTACGATTGAAGGATTTAATGAATACGGAAACTGGCCGAAGAATCGCCGAAGAGAGACATTTATTTATAGGGCAGTTTTTAGATCGGTTTTATAAAGAATGGGATGGTCAGGCTTAAAGCTTTAGAGAATTTTGAATAATTCATATTTTATGATTTTCAACTTTAATTTATCACATCATAAACTAGATGAAGATAAGAATTCTTTAACTTCCTGCACGTCTTCAGTTTAAGGGTTTTGATCTTATTTAAATCAGATATTGACTTTAAAGACTCTCCGCCTATTAGCGCGGATGTTTGTTCTCCGCCAATTAAAGCTGGAGCAATGACCAGATTAATTCTATCAATTAAGCCCAACCTAACTAGAAGGGCATTTAAAGTTCCTCCCGATTGTACGGTTACTCGATTCATTTTATATTTTACTTTTAATCGATTAAATAAATCATTAAAATTAATTTTGTTTTGGTAAAAGATGGTTTCAGCTTCTTTGAAATTAAAAGCGGGATGATTTTTATTGGAAGTCGCTAGAAATAGCTTTTTCGATTTTTTAATCATATTTTTAATGCCGGTTTGCGTAAGGTGATTGTTATCAACGATAATAAAGTTAACTGGTAATTTGTGAATCTCTGTTTTTGAGTCATTCATTCCGATTTTGACCATTACCCTGCCAGTGTTAAATGAATTGATGTCCGTGCTCTGTTCTAATTGGTAATACTGCTTTAATCCTTCTTTTAGGCCATTAATCTTGGGAAAATCTTTATCAAAGTCTCGTCCATCAACACACCCCGTGGAGATTTTTCCATCAACAGAAGAAAGCATAAACAAGGTATTGAAAGTTCTGTTTTTTGCCATCATTATCTCTAAACTTAATACCTGCATGCCCCCTATTCCCTGCTGAATAATTAAATGTCTGATCTAATCAATCCTAAATATTTAAGCTGGTAACTTTGCTTACTCCGTCTTTCATGCTGATGCCGAATAAAGTGTCAGCTTCGGAAATCAAGGCGTCATTGTGCGAGATGACCACATACTGGGCTTTATTCGAATATTCCCGGATCAATTTGGATAACCGCTCAGCATTGTGCTTGTCCAGAGCAGCGTCAATTTCATCCAAAATGTAGAAGGAAGCCGGCTGGTATTCCTGGATCGCAAAGATAAAGGACAGGGCAGTTATGGTTTTCTCTCCTCCCGACAACGATTTGATATCCATGTAGCGGTTCCCAGTTAATTTAACTTTGATGCTTAGTCCTTCCTCAAAGGGCTTTTCCTTATTGTCCAGCTGCAGGTAAGCGTTGCCTTTGCTAAACAAGGTGGAAAAAATCCTCGTGAAATTTTTATTAGCTTGCTCAAAGGTCTTCATGAAATGCTCTTTCTTTTTGGTTTCAATTTCATTCATTAAAGTTAGAACATCAGTTTTTTCTTTATACAGGCTGTCTTTTTTTTCCAATAATTTATTAAATTCAGTTTCTACCTGTTCATAAACCTCTAAAGCCTTCAGGTTTACAGCGGACATCTGGGCCATCATTACTTCATATTTGCTCATTTCCGGTTTTAATTCCGCAGCTGTTTTATTTTTTAAAATGGGCGCTTCTTTCACCAGGCTGAATTCTTCCTGCAATCCGGCCAGCTTGGCTTTAATTTCCGCATTTTTTAAAGAGCATAAATTCAATTCCCGCTCCTGGGCCCTCGTTTTTTCCCGGCAATTCTCGATTTCGTTTTCCGACCGGTTTATTTCGCCGTTTAATTTTTCTCTCTGGGCAAATAAAGCCCGATATTTGGAGTAGAATTCCGTGCTGGCTTTCTCCTTATCCTTAAGCGCGGCTTCTTCATCTTTAATGGTGTTGGTTAAGAGTTTAATTTCCTCATTAAAAGCAACTTCTTCTTTGCCATGCTGTTTCATAATTTCGGCGATTTTTTCTTTTTCCGGAGCCAGCAATTGAATTTGATGGATATTGTTATTGCGCAATTCGCTGTCGAGTTTAACCAAATCTTCCCGGCATTTTTGCTTGGATTCCTCAAAAGCCTGCAGCTGGGCCAGCAAGCGGGGATCGCGCAATTCATTTACTTCTGTTCTCAGCAGCTGTTTTCTGCTTTTTAGAGCCGCTAAATCCCGGTTAATGGCCGTGATATCTTTTTGCACATTGCCCAACTCGGAGTCTATTTCTTTTAGCCGGCCGGCTAATTGTTGGCTTAATTCAGCATTGGCTTCTAAATCGCTGCTTTCCAGATGGAGCGTTTTTTCTGATTTGATGATTTCCGCTTCCAGTTCGGCTTTCAGGGTTCTTAAACAAGAAATTTCTTGTTCGTTAGCTCTTCTCTTGGTTTCGATATTTAAGATTACCGACTGTAATTCGGAGATTTTTGCCTCCATTTTTTCTAAATCTTCAACGGAATCTTTTTCGATAAATCCCAACCCTGCCCTTTTATTGATAAATCCGCCCCTCATCGCGCCGCTGGCTTCAGAAATATCTCCTTCTAGAGTGGTCATTTTAATTCTTCCGACGCCGATTTTCCTCACGGCATTTAAGTCCTCAACCACTATAGAGTTGCCAAAAACATACTGAAAGGCAGTTTTAAACTGTGGCTTAAAATTAACCAGATTTAAAGCAAAATCGTGGACTCCGGGCTGTTTCAATAATTTCTTGTCTTCCTCATTAATCGGCTGCGCCTTTATTTTATTTAAAGGAATGAACGAAGCCAAGCCGCTTTTATTGGTTTTTAAGTATTTAATGCATTCAGCTGCGGTTTGGTCATCAGCTACTACAATCTGCTGCATCTTGTTTCCGGCAGACATTTCCAGGGCCGTAGCGTATTTCTTATTAGCCTGCCCTAATTCAGCAATGGTCCCATGAACTCCAGAAAATTGTTTTTTGTTTTCCAGGATGCTTTTTATAGCCTGGTTGCTGGCCAGATGAGCCTGCAGGGACATGGTTTTTGCCTGCAGCTTGGCTTGAAGATCTTGCTGTTGGATCAAGGACTGTTTAGCCTGGCCGAGCTGGGAAGCAAAACTGCTGTCAGCGTCTAAGCGCTGGTTTAGCTTGAGTGCGGCATTTTTAAAATTTTTTTTGCAGTCCTGCAGGATTCTGATTTGCTCTTTATTTTGCTCGCTGACTTCTTTAACTTTTTTAATTTTTTCGTTGATCGTCTGCAGCTGGTATTCGAGGCGGTCTTTTTCACGCAGCAATTCCTGCTGCTTTTGCCGGACGGTTTGTATTTCTTCCTGTTTTTGCTCAATCAACTTATCTTTTTCTTCAATTTCCGAATCCAGTTCTTTGGAAGATTCAATGTTATTTTTTTTCTTGAAGGAATCTATATTTTTTTGAAGATCCTGCAATTCTTTATTTTTTCTGGAAAGGGAATGCTGCAATTCTTTCTGCTGTTGATTATAAGAAGCGCTTTTAGCTTCCAGATCTTTTAGTTCTTGGTTAAACTGGTCTCTGCGCTGCAGGATTTTATTAATTTCATCTTTAAGCGTGGAGGTTCTGGCTTTATCTTTGGTAATAGATATCTTTAAATCTTCAATTTCTTTATGAACTTTTAACTGTTCTTTCTCTCCTTTCTGTTCAATTTCCTGATTCATGGAAGCGATTTCGGTTTTAGCTGAAGTTATTTTTTCTTTCAATTCATTAATTCTTTTTTCAGATTCAGCAATTCTGCGCTGGCTTTTTCCTAATTCAGTCAAATGCTCGGAATTAGCTGATTCCAGATCCTGAATCCGCAACTGCAAATAAGTTGCTTTATAGGAATTAATTTTATCCTTAAGATCTTTGAATTTTAGGGCCTGATCGCGGTCCTGTTTCAGTTCTTTGAGATAAACGCTTCTTTCTTTAAGGATAATCTCAGCATTATTTAGCTTCTCTTCCACTTTGTTCAGCTCCAGCAGGGATTTGTGTTTTTTATCTTCATAAATGGAAACGTCGCTGATTTCTTCGATAATCTTTCTCCTTTCCAGCGGAGACATATCCACAAATCTGGTGATATCCCCCTGTAGAATAATATTGTATCCTTCTGGATTAACTCGGGCTAAAGACAAGAGGTCAACTATCTCAGTTCTGGTCTGCTTTTTTCCATTTACCCTGTAAGCGCTGCTGCCGTCTTTAGAAATAATTCGGCTGATCACTACTTCTTTCTCATCGAGCGGAAAGATCTTTTTCTCGTTGGAAAAAGCAATTTCCACGCTGCCAGAGCCTGCTGGCTGCTTGCTTTTCCCGCCATTGAAAATTAAATTTGCGGCTTTCTCAGCCCGCATGGATTTAGCTGATAACCGGCCCAACACAAAACACAGGGCATCTCCAATATTGGATTTGCCTGAACCATTTGGGCCTAGAATGCAGTTAAATTGGTCTTTAAATAAGATATCCGTTTTATGGGCGAAACTCTTAAATCCCTGAATAGTTACGCGATTAATTTTAGTCATTTTTATATAGATAAAGCACTAAATATTCGTACATTTCATAGTACATTCCAATATCGTTTGTCACTAAATTTTATACCAAAATTTAGTGCCTACACTATACCTAGAAGGTTTCATTTTTTGTTTATAAACTTTTGCCTTTAACAAAAAGACGGGGAAGAACAGTAATTTTTAAGCAGAAATTATTTTTGTTGGGCTGAATCTTGCGAATCGGAAGTTTTACAGCAATTTAATGCTAACCACATGGATTTTCTAAGCCAAACTCCTCTTATTGTCGCATTCGCCCAACAGCTAAATCTATAGTTAAGAGAATTTATAATTGTTTCTTACCACTTCGGGTAAATAAAAAAGTAAAAATGAGAAAATTTAAAAAAATTAACCTTTTAAATTAAGGTCTTTCTGCGCTGAAGCCATGGCTTTGGGCACTTCTTCATCATTGTTGAACAAGATGACTCTTACAGTAACGCTTTCCAAATTTCCAGCTTCTTTTTCATTGTAGCCGAAAGGTTTGTCCAAAGTCACTTTGCCAGACTGAGTTTCACCGGATCTTATCATCTGTAATTCAGAAGAAAGAGTAGCTTTTTTCTCTACATCTTCATAACCTTCGACCATGATTAAAAAATATCCCGGAGTTATTGAACCAGGTTCACCGTTAATGATCGAATAATCCAAAGCAATAATTTTTCCCCACGTATCCTGCCATTGCACTTCGAGGTCATTTAAGCTGATTTTAGTGTTTTTATAAGTTTCAACAACCGGTTCATTGCTTTTATCTTCAACTGCTGGTTCAGATTCCTCTTTTAATTTGGTTTTTGGTTCTGTTACTGTTTCTTCTGGAAGAACTTCCTTGGGCTGGGATGGTTCTACTACTGCTTCCGTGGTGGTTAATCCAGTAAGCTCAAAATTGTTAGCGCTTAATCTTCCCAGAAAGAATACTGCTAGCAACACAACTACCACTAAGCCTACGCGGCCGATACGGCCTGGATTCAGCTTAATGCGTATTTCCCGGTCCTTTCCCGGACGCGAATTATCTCTGGTTTCCCGAACGGGCTTGACTTCATCCCTGTTTTCCCGGAAGGGTTTTATTGGTCTGGAAACCTGCACACCATCTTCTTCAAATCCTCTTGCCATAATAATATCACTCCTTTTAGATAATAGGTTAGAGTAAAATTTTAGGATATATAAAGATAACGGTGATTGAAGAATTATAGAAATGCACCCGCCTGGATTCGAATCCGGTCTTTGAAAATATACTTACAATATTGACAATCTTTAATAATTTAATCTATTCATTCATACATAACTTTCTGATATGAATAAACAAAGATTAAATTCAACAGAATTAGACCAAATATCTACTTTAATTCTTAGTGGTTTTTCCTTAAAGACTATAGCAAATAAGCTTAATAAGAGTAAAACTACAATTTATTATCATTTTAGAAAAGTTAAGGGTAAAACTATTATTCCTCTAACAATAAATCGATTAAACGACGAGTTGATTGGTGAATTTATCGGTTTATTCGCCGGTGATGGTTCTTTTTACAAGACTAAAGATTATAAATATAAAATAAGGCTTCATTTTAGTTGCAGAGACCAGAATTATGTTGATAATTTGATCAAGAACGTATTAGTCCCCTTATTTAATAAAAAACCAATGCAATTTTTAGAAGAAAATAGACTTAATTTATGCTATAATTCTAAGGAACTTTATGGATTTATCAAACAGTACTTGCTTTGGGATCATCATTTAAAGAAAACGTATACAGTTAGACTTATTTCAAATAATTATTCAAAGAAATTTTTAATTGGTTTTATTAGAGGTAGTTTAGATAGTGATGGTCATTTTTCATCTGATAAAATTTCCTTTGCAACAGTTTCAACTAATCTTAAAGATAACATTATTTCTGCTTTAAAAATTTTAGATTTAACCTATTCTGTTGGGTATTATGTTGATAAAAGACCTAATCGGGTTGGAATTTATCATATTAATATCCCCAAGGGAGAACATCCTAAGTTTATATCATTGATAAAACCAAGAAATATGAGGAGCTAAATGCACCGGCCGGGATTCGAATATCCGAACGCCGCTCCTCGAAGCGTTTCCCGGATCATCGGCTGACTTCTGGATAATGGAAGGCCGACATTTGCTCGTTCCAATGCCATTAACAAATGGAACTACTAGCCGTTATACTACCGGTGCTTAATCAGTTATTTAAAGAGATTCTTTATTAAATTTTTGGTGCTTTGTAATACTTCACTATTCTGAAGCCGCTTAATTATATTTTAGGAGTATTGAAAAGCTTATTTACTTGTGTTAGCTACTTTGTAGCTAAATGAAAAAAGAGGTCAAAATAGAATTATTGGGCTTTGAAATGCTTGAAAAGCAAGTAAACCAAAGTGGAAACAGTGGTCGTGTCTATGTTCCCATTGAGTGGATTGGTAAAAGAGTAAAGATAATTCTTCTTGAATAGTATGGACGAAAAATGCCAAAAAATTATTAAGGAATTAGAATGAAAAAACACCTGATAGATAATCGGTTTTTTACCCAAACATCATCTTCAAAAAACTCTTCATCGGTTTTTCTTCGTTAAGCTGTTTAATTAAATCAATTTGTTTTTTGCTTAATTTGTCTGGCACTTCGATTCTTACTGTAACTAGCTGATCTCCGCGGCGCGAACTGTTAACCGCAGGCAGCCCTTTCTCTCTCATCCTTAAAATAGTTTCAGACTGGGTTCCCGGCGGTATTTTTAATCTGGCTGACCCGTTGATGATAGGCACTTCAATTTCATCTCCCAGAACGGCCTGGGTGAAAGAAATAGGTATTTTAATCTGAATATCCTCGCCTTCTCGAGTGAATATCGGATGCTCTTTAACCTGAATCTCCACATATAAATCTCCATTGGAGCCGCTTCGCTCTCCGGCTTCGCCTTCTCCTGGCACGCGCAGTTTCATTCCCTCCTCTACTCCGGGTGGAATTTTAACCGCTAATTCTTTTCTTTTTCTTACCAGTCCTTCGCCGCCGCAGGCAGGGCAGGAGTCCTGAGGCAATTCGCCCTTGCCGTGGCAATAAGGGCAGGGCCCAGTTTGCTGGAAAATGCCAAACACGGTTCTTTCCACTCGCTTCAAATATCCAGAGCCTTGGCAGTGAGGGCATTTCTCAAACTGCTGCGCTCCCTTGCCGCGGCACTTTTCGCAATTCTCCAATTTGTTTAAATGAATCGTTTTGCTGGTTCCTTCCGCTACTTCTTCTAAAGTTACTTCCAGTTCATACAATAAGTCCGAGCCTCTTCTAGCTCTGGAGCTTCTGGTTTGCCCGCCGCTAAATAACTGGTCAAAAATGTCTTCAAAATTGCCAAAAGCCCCGGATCTGAATTGCGACATGATGTCGGAAAAATCGAAGCCCGGATGAGCGCCAGAGCCGCCCTGGAAAGCCGAGCTGCCGAACTGGTCGTATTGCTGCCGCTTTTTATCGTCTCCTAAAATGGAAGCAGCTTCATTTATTTCTTTAAATTTTTCTTCATACTCCTTTTTCTTGTCTTCTGGAGCGCGGTCAGGGTGATATTTTAAGGCCAGCTTTTTGTAAGCTCTTTTAATCTCTTCTTTAGCGGCATTTTTATTCACTCCCAGAATTTGATAGTAATCTTTGGTTCCGGCCATAATTAAACGCTCCGCCGAATGGCTTCGTTCAGCCGAATGCTTCGTTCAGCTTCCATAGCTTCCTTTAATTGGCAAGGCTCTAAATCCAGCCTGGCGAAAATGTTCTGTTCAACTATTTTGTTTCGGTCCAAGGCTTTTCTCCATAGCTTATTTTTGCTTATGTAAACTTCAGCAAAATAAGCGAATCGCTCTTCTAAAGACACTATTTGCTCTTTAAAGATTCGGTAATCAACATAAGTAATTAAGGCTTCTTCAATGGTTCTATCAGTTATATGCAGATCGCCTTCATGCAACAGTGTCAAGGCTAATTCGGGGAATCTGTCTTTAAATATTTCGTAAGCAATCTTGGTTTCATGCTGGCCGGGAAATTCTTTCCTTAACTTTTCCCGCATAGCCAATTCCTCTTTGCTGAAAACAATCTGATGATGCTGATTTGGTTTAGGATCTTTAATTCCAGCCATCTTAAACAAATCGTGAAGCAAAGCCGCAGCTTGCACCAATTCGATGTTGATTTTGACTCCCGAATTTTTAAGCTTCCCAGCCAGAAAGACCGCTACTTCCTGCACTTTTAAGCAATGCCGTTGGATATTTTCAGGCACTTTATATTCTTCAAAATAATCTAGGCATTGCTGCTGCGTAGGTAATTTAATCATTGATGGGGCTTTAGGGTTTTTTCTGTATCAGGAAGTTTATAATAAAAAAATTAAAAGTCAAAACAGACTTTCTTTATTTTTTATCTTTCTCTTCGAATTCGGCATCTACAACTGTATCATCCTTTTTATGGCTTTTCTTTCCTTTAGGCTGAGACTGAGCCTTGGCTGCGGCTTCCTGATACATTTTAGCGCCAATCTCCTGAGCCGTTTTGTTCAGCTCGCTGATTTTTTGATTGATTTGATCCACATCTCCGGATTTTCTGGCTTCTTCCAACTCTTTGATTCCAGAATCCAATTTTTTCTTGGTTTCCGGATCAATGTTGTCTTTAAACTCGCCCATCATTTTCTTGGTTTGATAAACGACCGATTCAGCAGTGTTTTCGGCTTCGATCTTGGCTTTGCGCTTTTTGTCTTCAGCTTCGTTCTTTTGCGCATCTTCTTTCATTTTTTCAATGTCCGTTTTGCTTAAAGTTGTTGACCCGGTAATCTGGATTTTGTGTTCTTTTCCGGTGCCCAGATCCTTGGCTGAAACATGGACTATGCCGTTGGCGTCAATGTCAAAGGTAACTTCAATCTGCGGCACGCCGCGCGGAGCTGGCGGAATGCCCATCAAGTCAAACTGGCCCAGCAGTTTATTGTCGGTAAACATGGATCGCTCTCCCTGCCCAACCCGAATCGTTACCGCAGACTGGTTATCGGCGGCTGTGGAAAAGATCTGCGACCGCTTGGTGGGAATGGTGGTATTTCTTTCAATTAATGCCGTGAAAACTCCGCCTAAGGTTTCAATGCCTAAACTTAAGGGGGTTACATCCAATAGCAAAATATCTTTAACATCCCCGGACATTACTCCGGCCTGAATGGCCGCTCCAATGGCTACAGCTTCATCCGGATTAACTGATTTATCCCCGTCTTTGCCGGTTAATTTTTTAACTAATTCCTGAACCACGGGAATCCTGGTAGATCCGCCGACGAAAATTACTTTGTCAATATCCTCATTAGACATGCCGGCGTCTTTTAAAGCGCTTTTAACCGGGCTTTCTAATCTTCTTAGAATATCTGAAATTAAATCCTCAAATTTGGCTCGCGATAATTCTTCTTTAATGTGTTTAGGGCCATGCTGGTCGGCAGTAATGAAAGGTATGCTGATTTCCACTTTGGTTTTAGTAGATAATTCAATTTTAGCTTTTTCCGCCGCTTCCTTCAGCCTTTGCGCGGCAGTAGGGTCATTGTTTAAATTGATGCCCGTAGACCGTTTGAAATTATCAGCCAGATATTTGATAATTATTTCATCAATATCATCTCCGCCTAACTGGTTGTCTCCACTGGTGGATTTTACTTCAAATACGCCGCCTCCCAGCTCCAGGATGGAAACGTCAAAAGTGCCTCCGCCAAAGTCAAAAACTAAAATGGTATGCTCTTTTTCCTGTTTATCTAACCCGTAAGCCAAAGCTGCGGCGGTAGGCTCGTTAATAATTCTTAACACGTTTAATCCGGCAATTTCCCCGGCATTTTTAGTAGCCTGGCGCTGCGCGTCGTTAAAGTAAGCTGGAACGGTAATTACGGCATTTCTGACCGGCTGGCCGAGATAAGCTTCAGCATCTTTCTTCAGCTTCTGCAGAATCATGGCGGAAATTTGTTCGGGGCTGTAATCTTGTCCGTCAATTTCAATTTTCTCGTTAGTCCCCATTTTTCTCTTGATAGACCTGATGGTATGAGCTGGGTCTACGATGGCCTGATTTCGGGCTACCTGCCCGACAATAACTTCATCATCTTTAAGATGCACCACGCTAGGTGTAGTTCTGGTGCCTTCGGCATTAGAAATAATGGCCGGTTTGCCTCCTTCCAGCACTGCTGTTGCGGAAAAAGTTGTGCCTAAATCTATTCCTATAGTTGCTCCACTTGCATTTTTTGTTGCCATTTTGATTAATCCTCCTTAAGATCGTTTTTATTAAGATTATTTTTATCTGGTCTTTGATGATTCTGATTATTCTGATTTTGTCTTGTTTCTTCTGTTTTCTTTCCTGAGCTGATTTTTACTTTAGCGTGCCGGATCACCTCTCCATGCAAAGTGAATCCTTTCTGGAACTCTTCTAAGATCATTCCTTCCGGCTGTTCTGATTCAACTTTCAACAAGGCTTCATGAAGATACGGGTCAAACTTTTGGTCCAAGCATTCAATTGCCTTAACTTCGTGGTTTTCTAACAGGGTATTTAACTGGACATAAATTAGCTCGATTCCTTCCTGGAAGGCTTTACCTAGGTGATCATTATTTTTGAAAGCTAGCTCAAAATGGTCTAGTACAGGCAATAATTGTAAGATAATATTTCTCGAAGCCATTTCTTTAATTTCCATAATTCTTTTCTCGGCCTGCTTGCGGTAATTCTCGAAATTAGCCTGAGTTCTCTGCAGCAGTTCCTTTAGCTCAAGAGCTGAAAGTTCTTCTTTTTTAACCTCGGCTTTAACGGTGGATTCCTGGTAATTAGTTTCAATCTGGGCCTTAGTCTCTTTGTTATTAACTTCAGCTTTCACAGTTTGTTCTTCCTTTTTTGCTTCCGATCTGGTTTCTTTAGTCATGTTCATTTCCTAGTTAGTTTACTTTAAGTCAACGTTGTAGATTTGATTTTGATAGTAATATATAAATGTTTTGGAATAATTGTGCATTTCTGGGAAATGTTTATAATGTTAATGATAAACTAACGATAAACTAACAATTAAATAATAGTATTGTATAATATAGTAATTGTGAATTATTTTCGAATATTTGTTCACAATTACTAATAGCAAATGTGTGGATAAGTGTACGAATATTTAACACATTTGCTATATCAGTAAAGCTGACTTAGCAAAGCTGATTTGGAATTATACTAAAAGACTAAAAATTCAGAACCGAATTTTGTGCTTTTTGTATATACGAAGGGCTTAAATTTTCATAAAAATTTATGTCCTTTGGTATGGGTCCTAAATGAAAATCACCATTTTAAAAGTTCGAAAGCAGAACGCTGAGAATATTAATCAGGAATTGCAGTGGCTGGGCAATTCTCTGGGGCTGTTTAACCTGCGTGATCGGGACAGCAGCTGCTTTAGAGTTTTTATCACCTTAATCCGGAAGGCTAAGCGCAATGAAGCTGTTTCTTCAGATGACATCGCTGAACTGCTGCATTTGACCAGAGGAACGGTAGTGCATCATTTAATCAAATTGATGGATGCCGGTTTAGTGGTTAAGGACGGGCGAAAATATATTCTTCGCGAACACAATTTGCAGCAGGTAATTAAAGACATTCAGCGCGATATGGATGTAGTATTTTCAGAGTTAACCGGCGTGGCTAAAGAAATTGATGAGAAGCTGGGGTAATTTCTGTTATTCAAAAAAGCAATGATTCGGGCCATTTGTGATTTGAAAGAAAATGCTTTTTCTGGGCGCCAAAAACCGCAGTTTTTGTGCGAATCGAATTTGGGTGAAGCAATTTTGAGGGGGTTTTGCCCTTTAGAGGAGAGGCTCAAAATTGCGAAACCGTAAAATTCCTGTTAAATCCTACCGACTACGAAGTGGGAGGTACGAGGAGCGTAGCGACGAAGAGTTTGTTTCTTGCCGTACGTAAAGGAGTTGGCACAGTTCTTATGTTAGTCGTTGGGGGGTTAAGAGGCTTAAATCGTAGAAGAAGGAAAATAAGTAATCTTGTCCTCTTTGATATACTCCATATGGTTAATGTTTTTGATGTTGGTTGGAAAAGCTTCTCTCAAATTAGAAATAAATTTCATGAGTTCCTGAGAATCTGAAAATTGGACTTCAATCTCAAAGTCGTATCCACCTAGTGCTTCTGTGTTGTAAACAACATTAGGATTTTGTGTGATATACGTTTTTATTTTTTGTAAATCTTGTTTTGTTACGTCTTTAAGTTGGATAAATAGTTTGTAATATTTGAAACCTAATAGATTAGTATTGATAAAGGGACGATATCCAAGAATTATCTTTTGATTTTCTAATTTTTGAAGCCTATATCGAACAATTCTCTCAGTTTGATTAATCTTTTTTGATAATTCTAAACTCGTTTGTCGGGAATTTTTGGTCAATTCTTTAATTATCTCTAAATCAATATCATTGATGGGGGCGATTTTTGGATTTTCGCCGATGATAAATTTTTTATCTCTGTTTTTCTTTTGCGGATAGATAAAAGAACGCTCAAAATTCAAGAATTTAGTCATTAAAGAAATCCAGCGATTTTCAATATAAGCCCCATATTTCTCATAAAAATTTGTCCAGAATTTCATAAAATCAAACTCATTCCTGGCATAAATTGCCATCCAAATATCCCAATTTCCAAGAACGGAAACCATCCAAGCGGAATGTTCTTTGAGGTAGTTTATCATTTCTTGTTCTTTTTCTTTGGTCAAGTTTTCTAATTTGAGAGCAATACGATAAAGTTGTAGTCCTAATTTTGTATGGTCTATAACTGGATAATAGGAAAGAACGATTTCCTGCTTTTCTAACCGCTTAATTCTGTAATTGGTTAATTGCTTTGACAATCCGACAATTTTAGCAATGGAGCTATCTGGTGCTCTTGCGTCCATATCTAAAGCGAGTAAAAGCTTCCTATCTTTGAGGTCTAGCATTTTTACCATAATTTCCTAATAAATTACTCTTTTATTTATAAATTTGTCGTTTTGTAAAATAATTGACCCGTATTATTTTATATAATCCCAATAACACTATCTGACAATAATAACAGGTAGAGGAAATAAAAATGGAAAATCAAGATTTACTCCCAAGACTTAGGCAATATGCTTCTGGACTAGAGGACGAGCTAAAAGGAGCTTTTGAAGATAAAGCGACATGGAATAATGTTTCAAAAGGTGCAATGCGATCACTAGGAGCTTATGCTGGGCTACATACCATCACAATACAAGAACAAATTGGGATTCAAGATGCCTATTACAGTATTAGATATTATGGGCGTGCTTTAGTCAAATTTTATCAAACATTTCCAGAAATTAAAACTATTGATGAACTTTACGCGCAGTTTCCAGATTTAAAGCAAGAGGTAGAAGAATAATGGAAAAAGTTAGATTCAGTATTATGGCTGGAAGTAGATGGGAAGGTTGTGAAGCTTCATTTGAAGTGCCGAAAGGAACAACCATTGAAACAATTTGCAAGTTGCTGGAAGTTGATTCTCTAGAAACATATAATCAATGGTGTGCAGAAGGGAATGGAGAATATATTAAAAAAGGAGAAATGAGAAATGGTAGTTATCGGATAGGTTATGATAAAAGGAGTAACTTTGATAAAATTGATGAGCAATTTAGAGAGCAAAAAAGATGACTGAATCAGAATTATGTAAGAGTACAACTGAATACAGACTGCTTGAGCTTTGTGGAAATGTATTAGATGGGTATCAAAAAAGGCTTGAAGAATATAAAAGAGAGGTTGATGACCAGAATGTTCCAGTTTCATGGCCAAATTACCAAATGGATCGTGATGGTTTACATAATTCAATTATGAGTTTACAACTTCTCCTAGGTTTAGACTGTCTCCCTAGAACATCTCCTGTTCCAAAGACATTGGAAGCAGCTTTGCAGGATTTAGGAGTTAATGAAGAGCAGATAACTACTGAAATTAAACGTTGTGAAAGTTATTTGCAGAGAGCTAACGATTTAAAAGAAAGCTCTTTGGGTTATTTTGGTAGGGAAGTTAGGGCAACCTATGATTTTTACAGCGAAAAAAAGAGGAGAGGAGAAACATTAACCTCGGAAGAAAAAGAAAATTTGGATAGGGTGTGCGAAATCTTATCAGCAGATCATTAGTTCTTGAAGTCAGTGTCTCTTAACCCCCCGTCTTTTGGTACGTTCTTTTAAGTGCCAACTCCGAGTTCTTAGTTTTTAGCGTAAGCGCGAAGTTCATTTAGGCAAGAAGCAAATTGGATTTAACTCGAATTAACCCAACTTTTATAAATAAGCCGCTTTTCTAGGGAATCAATGGCTAGAAAGAAAAAGGAAACCGCGCCGGCTAAATCAGCGACAATTCAACCGGAATTAAAT
>Ga0209541_10003501_pt1 | contig 28791 bp, 34 predicted proteins | sample RifCSPlowO2_01_FD_184027 | JGI IMG/M metagenome (GOLD analysis project Ga0209541, IMG submission 184027) | Groundwater microbial communities from Rifle, Colorado - Rifle CSP2_plank lowO2_0.1 (SPAdes) (version 2) | ecosystem: Environmental > Aquatic > Deep subsurface > Groundwater | place... | reverse complement strand
CAAAAAAGAAATTATTTAAAAGAAATGCTTGTTGACAATATTTTAAATGATGAGGATGCTAAACTTTATGATGTTTGTATAGCAATAGATTCTGTTGAAGGCAGCCTTAAACAGATAGCTGAAAGACTAGTTGTAACTGTTAGAACTGTTGAAAGAAAAATAAAAAGATTAAATTATTTAGGTATTAAAGTTAGAATAAACAGAAAAGATAAAGACAAGAATACAGATTATAATTATTCTTTAGAAGATTGTGTAGAAGAGGCATTACTAAAATTAGATAAATCCTTTGGTGTTCGCCCTTATCCAAAATCAAGCTCCCTTCCCAAAGAAGAACAAGAAAAAGTTTTAGATACTTATAAAAAATTGTTAAATGGTGAAATATCTCACTGGCCTTATTATTTCTTTGATGATGTAGAAACAAGAGATGAAAAAATAAGAGTAATAATCCCATTTTCTATAGAAAATGTAATCAAAAGAGAATTGAAAGATGTTTGCTACAAAAATTTGGCTAAAGCAAAATTAAATGTAGTTTGCAACAAATATTATGGAGCATCGCCTTTTCTTTTTTTGAAAACTTCTTATATTTGGTTAAAAGAATGGGAGCTTGGAAAAATAAAAGGAATTTGGAAAGGAAAGAAAGGTAAACAACTTATGAAAGAAACTATCAAATGGTTAATTGAAGATGTTTTACATTACTCTTTGGATGAAGTTCCACAAAGAATTAGAGTTAAAGATTTTAGAGACAATAATCTGGGGGGTTTAATTCAGCAACCACTTTTTCGTTTATCTCCATATAAGGTACTTGATTTTGCTTATCCAGGTAGATTTAGAAAAGCACAATTTGCATATGCTAAGAAATGGGGGGGTAAAAGAGGATTAAATCGTGCTGCTAAAGTTACAAGAAATATAATTGAAAATAAACTTGGAATAAATCTTGAAGAAATTCCTAAGGAATTAACTCGTAATAAATTTCACCAAGCTTTAAGAGAAAAAGGAATTAGCGGATTACAACATGTTTTTGGTATGAGGTTATATGAAATTGTTGATAACGCCTATCCTGGCAAATTTCAAAGAAGAGATTTTACAAGAGCTTTTTCCTGGAAAAATGATAGAAATAAAGAAACAGCAGCAAGAGAAGTGAGATATTTTATTGAGGAAAAAAAGAAATGGGAAGTTGAAGACATACTTAAAAAAATTAATCAAGAAGTTTTAGTTGAAAATGGATTTTCGGGAATGTTAACATCTAAATTCTTGGGTTTCAAAGGTTCAATATTTGCTGCAATAAATAATGCCTATCCTGGAAAATTTAAAGAATGGCAATTTAAAGGAACAAGAAAGTGGAAAGGAGAAAAAGGAAGAAAATTGGCAAGAGAAGCTATTAAATGGTTAGTTGAAGAAAGATACGGCTGGTCTCAAGAAGAATTGCCTAGGAAAATAAGAGTTTATCACTTTAGACAAAATGGTTTATCTGGCTTATTAGCGAGCGATGATTTGGGATTAAGAAATTCACCTTACTTAGCCATTAATTTTACTTATCCTGGAAAGTATTTTAAAAAAGATTTTCCAACTTGCAAGCGGGTGTAAAACCTTATTAGTTTTTTCGGAGATAGAAAATGAAAAATAAAGGTAACTACAAGATAAACATAATTTTCCAGCATTAATTAATTTTAAAGAATACTAATTTCCAATATATTCGTAAATTGCCAAAGATGGCTGTGTTTTTTCCTGATCAAGATAGTAAACTTTTATTCCTTTCCATTTATCTGGGTTTTTTTCAGGGTATTCCAAAAAACTTTGAGCTGATCTTTCAAAAATTGAGACAACATAATATTTGGGATTTAATTTTAAGATTTCCTGTTCTTCTTCAAGATAATAAGTTGACCTGTCTGAATAATACTGGTTTTGCGGTATTGAGTTTGATATTATTATATCAGAAGGCAAAGAATTTTCCTTCATCCATAAAGCAGCTTCTTTTATTTGCTGATAAGAGTCTTTTTTATTACTTATTATATCTTTTGCTGAATCTATTTGTAAACCAGCAATTATTATCAATAAGATTGAAAACAAAGAAAAAACAACATACTTATTGTAATTTGTTAAATAAGTAAAAATTTTATATAAACCATAGCCAGCAATTATAAATACTACTGGTAAAATTCCAATTAAATATCTTTCTTCTACGTATAAACTTTTTGTACTATGGTAAATAAATGGTGGTAAAATAAATAAAAATAAAAATAAATTTTTTTGTAGATTAGGCTCTTTAAATAAATAATCTGGAGCTAAAATAAAATCAAGTAAAAGAAAAGTTCCAAAAATAAATGCTAAAAATAGAATTAAAGACATATTTTCTGGCAAAACTTTAGAATATTCAATTAAACCTTTTGACCCAAATAATAAAGCATTCTCTTCTGGGGCACTAACGCTATAATGTTTTATGAAATCTTTAATTCCCAAAGGATAATTTTTATTATATAAATAAATAAAAGGCGTTAGTAAAAGAAAAATTAATAAAAATGCACCAATTGTATGTTTATTTTTCCAAAATTTTCCTTTCTCTTTTATTAAATAAATTATTCCAAAAGAAAAAATTGAAAGAAAGGAAGCAAATCTTATATTTAATGCAAAACCAGCAAATAAACCAAATAAGTAAATTTGTTTTACATTATAATTTTTTAAATAGCCTTTATAAAAAAAATAAACCGCCAGCATCATTAAAGCAGCAGATGGAACTGAAGTCAATAATCTTGAGGTTTCAAATAAAATTATTCTTGAAATTGCAACACCAAAAGCAGCTAATAAACCAATTTTTCTATTGAACATTTCTTTTCCAACTAAGAAAGTTGCGTAAACTAAAAGCATAGAAAATAAGACTTCTGTAAACCTCAATGTTATTTCTCCCAAACCAATTTTATAAAAAAAAGACCAGAATACTGATAATAACATTGTTCTTCTATAATACCAAATATCATTTGTTTCTAAATCTAAACCAAGTCTTTTTGCCTGCTCTATATATTGGGATTCATCCCACCAGACTGGCTGATCTATTGTATAGAAGAAAAAGTACATTCTTGTTATGAATGCAAATAAAAGAATTAAAATTAAAACAATATTATGCTTGTCTTTGAAAAGCTCTTTTGCATTCATTTTATTTAAATATTTTTTGTACTTTCTATTTGTTTCCATGCATCTTTATGCAATTGCTTCTTTATTTTTGATTCATAATATGCGTAAAGCCACATGTATAATCTGGCTGGAAACAACATTAGAGTGAAATAAACTTCTTTTAGATTTCTAGGATATGTTAAAGCAATTAATGTGCCTTCTATTGCTTCATTTAAAAAAGATTTCATCTTGGGAACTTTTTTCCCTTCATATATAACTTTCCCCAGATTTATGTAGGCTTTTGAAACTCTTTTCTTCTGAGCATTCCAGTCTCTAAAATTATCAGGGTATTTTACAGAAACTTGTGCTTCTGGAAGATATTTTAGTTTATAGCCTTTAGCCATAAAAATATGCGGTATTATTGCATCTTCAGGAATATCTGTTTGAAATTCTTTTACAACTCTATTTCTAAAAGCAAATAAATACCCTGAACAAGTAAAGTATTGCCCTAAATTATTTCTTTTTTCTCTTGCTTTATGTGCGCCATGCAACAATAAATGAGACCAATATCCAAGCATATTCTTTTTTTCATTAATAGAAACTGGATGACCAGTTACACAGCCAACTTTTGGGTCTTTAAATGCCTTTAATATTTCATTTACTGAGTTTTTAGAAACATAAACATCACCATCTGTTAAAATTAAAATATCTGACTTTTTAATCTTTTTAAATAAAAGATTTAGAGCTAACATTTTTCCTTTTCCCGGATCTCGAAATAATTTTACATGCTTATTTTTCTTTGAATAATTTTTTACTAGGTTAATTGTTTCTTCATCTGGGGTACTTACTATAATCTCATATTTCTCTTTTATATTTTGATTTAGAAAAGAATCTATGGCTTTGCCTATTGTTAATTGTTCTTTAAATGAAGTTATTATTATTGTTATCATTCTAACAAATCAACTAATTCTTTTTTTGAGACTGTTGCTGTTCCTCTTTTTTTAACTTTTTCAGCTGCTGCTAAATTAGCTATTGTTGCAGCATCAATTAAAGCTGCGCCTGTTGATAATGAAAGAGCCAGAGCACCCAAAACAGTATCTCCTGCACCAGTTATATCTGAAACTTCAACTTCTTTTCCAGGAATATAATCCACATCATCATTTTCAGCATTAAATATGTACATTCCATTTTTTCCATGAGTTACTAAAACAAATCCTTTTGGTTTTAAAATTTCCAAGCATTTTTTTCCAATATCTTTTAAGTTTTTTCCATCATATTTTATTCCACTAATAACTTCTGCCTCTTCTAAATTAGGTTTAAATCCGTAACAATCAACAAATTTTCTTAATTTATTTGAATCTCCGGATAATGGTTTTGGATCAACAATAACTTTAGCTTGTCTTTTTCTAGCAAAAAAAATCAATTCTTGTACAAAAACCTGTGTTAAAAAACCCTTAGCATAATCTGATACTGCAATAATAGAAACTTGAGTATTTTTGAAATGTTCTTCAATATTCATCAATATAAATTCAGAGATACTATCACTAATTTCATGCACATCTTCAAAATCAGTTCTTATAATTTGTCTAATATAATGACCACCATTAACATGAGAACGTCTTTTTATTGTTGTTTGTCTTCCTGGAATAACTGCAATTCCTTGATTTGAAAAATCGCCTTTATATTTTTCTGATAATACTCTCATTAATTTTTTTCCATTTTCATCATCGCCAATAACACCACATAAATATGGATCTCCACCCAAACTCATAATATTTGCAAAAACATTACCTACCCCGCCTAAATAATGATCTATTCTTGGATTTGAGATTACAAAACAAGCATCTTCAGGAGAAACTTTTCTTATTTTTCCTGTTTCAGAAATATCTAACATTAAATCTCCAGCTAAAATTACTTTTTGGCCTTCGAATTTATTTACAATACCCGATAATCTCTCTTTATACATGAGAAAAATCTTTGATTAGGCTAATTTTAAAGCTTTCCCTAAAAGCTTATAAATCTAAAATATATTTTAAAGATTAATGTTCAAAAAGTATGGTGTTATTGGAATAATTCTTATTATCATAGTTGAAATTAATTTTATATATAAAGTAGAGCCTTTTGCTTCATGGTATTTTCCCTTGGTCTGGTTTGGTTATATCTTGGTTTTAGATTCCATTGTCTATAAATTAAAAAAAGATTCTTTGCTTATGAACAGACCTTATCAGTTTTTTGGTCTGCTTATTGCAAGCTCCTTATTCTGGTGGATTTTTGAATTTGTAAACTTAAGATTGGGAAACTGGAATTATAATGGCGCTACGGGGATTTTAGCTTTGGGAAATGTGCTGAAAAAAACAATTGCATTTTCAACTGTACTGCCTGCTTTTTTTGAAACTGTTGAATTAATTAGGTGTTTTTATTTATTTGAAAAAAAGAAATTACATAAAAAGCACAAAATTACAAGAAGATTTATACACACAATGCTTTTTTTGGGTTTTATTTCTTTTTTATTGCCTGTATTTTATCCAAAATATTTTTACCCTTTGATATGGATGGCTTTTTTCTTTATACTGGACCCAATAAACTACTTACATAAACAGCCATCAATTATTGGACATTTGAAAGACAGAAATTTAGAAGTTCCATTTTCTTTATTATTAGCTGGAATTATTATGGGGTTTTTTTGGGAGTTCTGGAATTATTGGGCTGTAACAAAATGGTATTATAATATTCCTTTTTTAGGATTTTTCAAAATATTTGAAATGCCTATTCTGGGGTATTTGGGATATTTTCCATTCGCATTTGAACTTTATGCAATGTACTTTTTCTTAAGAAGTTTGTTCTTGCATAAAGAACATTTAATGATAGATTAGCTGTATTAAATTATACTACCGAATCTTATATTTATTATTAATAAAAAAACAAGAATTCCTGAAAAATGTATAGTGCTACTAGAATATAATTCTGAGAGAAAGAATGACTAAGCACAGAAATCAATTTCTTTTTTTGCTTGTTTTCCATCTATATCCAGGAATCTTTCTATTATTCCCTTTCTTTTTGCATTTGTTCTTGCTAAAGCAGGATCATTCTTGTCTTTTTCATTAATTAAAAAATCATTTATTATGAAGGTGTGCTTGATTTTTAAGGTTTTGAAATTATCTTCTATATCAAAAGAAAATTCTCTTGCAAATTCCTTATTATTTGTTGTAAATGCGCAGAAATTAGCTTTTATCTCCTTATCCTTTCCTGGTTTTGCTGATTTTGGGGTTTTTACTTTTGTCTTTAAAGCCCCATAATCTGTTGAGAAACTCAACAGAAACAAGGCATCGGGAAATTTATTGAACAAAGTATTTAACTCATCTTTTGACATTTCATTATCTAATAAAAAAGTTTTAATGCCGGCAAACTGCTTCATTTGTACGTCAAAATTTAATTCTGGTCTGATATCTTTTATTGTTATTATGCCGCCAGATATTTTTACTTTGTCCTTAATTGTATTTGTCAAGAATCTTGCAAAATCTTCTGCAAATTCAAAACTTGTCTTTATTTTTACAGAATCTCTTCCTTTCGATAATTCAACTATTGCCTTGTTTTCATAAACTCCTTTACTAAATCTTTTGAACTGCTTATGTACTTCAGCATCTACTGTATTTTCAAAAATCTTCTTTATGAAATTCATTTTGCTTCTTTTTCAAGATCTTTTAAATCACTTTTTCCTTTGTCTCTTTTTATATAATCTGGATCATGAAATATGCTATAAACTAGTCTTTCTATTCTTTTTAGTCTTTCATTTACAATATCAATAAATTTTTTTGTTTCCAATTCTTGCTTAATTCTCATTTTTTCTTCTTTATTAAAAGCATATATTGTTTCTTTTTTAATATTTCTGAATAGATCTAAAAAAATGGTTTTTAGAACTGCCTTTAAAAGAGAATAGATCAGTTTAAGTGGAATTAGTAATATTTTCAGTATTTTCCGGGAGCCATTGTTTTTTTGTGACATATGCTGTTATATCCTTTATATTTAAAGCAACATTATATATCCACCTTGTATATACTTTAATAAATGTTTTTAGGTCTTCTGGTTTTTTCAGTTCGAGGTTATTACTAGATTTAATTAAATAAGCAGCAATTATAAGAAGTATTAATACGATTACTATTATTTTCTTCATTTTCCTTTAGAGAAAAGCTTAATAAATAATATAAAGGTTTTTATTTTATGCTCCCATAGTCTAGCCCGGTCAAACTAAGCTTAAAAAGTTTAAGCAAAATAAGACTAAGGACATGAGCCTCTCGCGCTCAAGACCCGAGTTCAAATCTCGGTGGGAGCAGATTATCTTTTGTTATATGCTCTTTTTAAGAAATTTTAAAAATCAGAAAATCTCCGGAAAATAAGCCAAAAAGCATATAAAACCTAAAATAAATATAAATAACATGAGCGAAACAATTGAAATACCAAAAGACACATCAAAGAAAGTTGATGAAGTTTCCAAGATATTGGGAATTGATAAAGATAAATTAGTAGATAGAGCCATCTTGGTTTATTTAGATACTATTAGCAAATATTCTGATTTAAAAAAAGAGATGGCAGAATGGGACTTATTAAGTGATGAAGCTTTAATTAATTTTGAAAAATCATTATGAAAAAGGGTGAAATTTGGTTAGTAGAATTACCTTCTGCTGATGGTCGTGAACAAGTAGGAAGCAGACCAGCTATTATAATGGCAGAAACTGAGGTTGTAAATATTATACTTCCATTAACATCAAATATCCAGGCTTTAAGGTTTCCACATACTATAGAAATAAAGCCATCAAAAAAGAATAATCTAAATTCTATTTCTGTAGGATTAGTATTTCAAATAAGAGCTCTTGATAAAAAGAGGTTTAAAAATAAATTAGGTGAATTGGACGAGAAAAACCTCAAAGAGGCAGATACTATGCTTAAGAAAATGCTTAATCTGTAAAATAAATGCTCTATCCTGGCTCGGTGGGAGCAGATTATCTTTTTGAAGCATTTGAGGAGATGCACTAAAAATATATAAGCTGGTTTTAAACTAATTTGTATTTATATATCTCATGAAAAAAAGTGAAATTCTATTAATTAAGTTATTTAGAAATCAATATAAACAAACTCCTTTATATGCCCTGCAAAGAGAACTAATAATAAGATTAAAAAAATAATGAAACTTGCAAGCAATATTGAGGCTAATAATATCCTTACCCTAATTTTAGTAGTTGTATTATTACTGATAATAGATGTTTTTTTAATTCCCTGGATCATCAGCTCCCCCTATAATAATAATTTTCGTGTTTATTCTACTGAAACCCTTATGGACTTTATTAATTTTGCTAATAACTATGAAGGGCCGAAAGTTTATTTTGTCGGAAGCAGTGTATTTTTTGGCCATGGACTAGAAAAATGGGAAACAATCCCAGTAAAATTTGAAAAGTGTTCTGGAATAAGAGCATTTAATCTTGCACTTAGCGGGGGAAAATTAGAGGATCAAATTAAGATTATTAATCTTTTAAATAATGATGCCCCTATAATTTTCGAAGTAAATCCATTAGCTTTTGGCGGAAATGAAAGGTTAACCAATTTGGCACTTACAGGCAATAAAACAGCCTATGATGCAATCTGGATTCCAAACCTATATTCAAAAAGATATCTCCTACAGGAATTTTTTTTTGAAAAATCAACTAAAGAATATATCAAACAGCAATATGAAAAACTATTAGATCCGGATCGCGGCGCAACCAGGAATAGGGAAAAACAGATTGACTTCTCTTCAAAAAATATAACTATCAACCAAGAAAATATAGAACTTTTAGAAAGTTCAGTTGGGAAAAAAATTACATTTGTATTAATGCCTATTTTTAATACAACCTACACTATGAATTCCTTAAAAATTAAAGACAAAGTAGTTGACTTAACAAGCCTAAATATTTCTAAAGAAGATTATTTAGATCCTGCACATCTTAGAGAACACGGGGCAGAAATTATTGCGGAAAATTTATGTAAAGGGGTGTAATTTTAGTTGATATTATTTACAAATGCTGAATATCTTTTATTTCTGGCTCTATGCGTCTTTCTTTTTTATATTGTAAAACATGAACACCGTTCTTTACTTTTAGCTGCAACAGGAATAATTTTTTATGCATATTATGCTGGGTGGTACTTTCTGCTAATATTCGCTGAGGCAAGGGCTTATTTTTTAGCCAAATACAGAAACAGATATTTATTTGTATCATCTATTATAATAAGCATTTCTATTCTGGTTTATTTCAAATATAATAACTTGTTATTGGGAAGATTTCATTTTCCAAGCTATACAGTTCCTCTTGGAATTAGTTTTTTTACATTTGAGTTTATTCATTATTTGGTAGATGCTTATCATGGAAAGATTGAAAATCCTGCTTTAAAAGATCATCTTGCCTTTATTTTTTTCTTTCCTACGATGTTAGCTGGCCCAATTAAACGTTACCAGGAATTTGTACCCCAGATATTAAATTCAGTGTTTCATTGGGACAATATTTCATCTGGAATTTTAAGGATAATAATAGGCTTTTTTAAGAAAATAGCGCTTGCAGATACTTTTGCGATGTTTACAGAAAATCTTTTAAATCATAAATTTATTTTAAGTACTGAGCCCATAGATTTGGCTTTGAGATTACTTGCCTTCGGGTTTCAGATATATTTTGATTTTTCAGCATATAGTGATGTTGCTTTAGGAAGCGCCAGGCTTTTTGGAATTATTATTCCGGAAAATTTTAATTGGCCTTATCTTGCCAGAAATATTGCTGATTTCTGGAGGCGCTGGCATATCAGCCTTATGTCCTGGTTTAGAGATTATCTTTACAAACCGCTTGGGGGAAGCAGAGAAGGAATCTATATAACAATATTTAATGTATTGATTATAATGCATATTTCCGGATTATGGCATGGGGCTGGTTTGAATTTTTTACTTTGGGGTGCTTATCATGGGGTCTTTTTAGCAGGATATCAAATTTACAAAAAAATAGGACTGCCTACTTGGCCACGATTAATAAGCACCCCTATAACTTTTTTGATTGTAACTCTTGGATGGGCATTTTTTTCAACTAGGGGAACAGATGGTTTTATTCTAATTAAGAAAATACTCTCTATATTCTTCTAAAGAACTTTTAAGATAGTTAACATTTTGTTTTAGTTCGATAGGAGCATATAATTTAAAATCCTAAACTTTTCTGGAAAAATTCCTAAAAAACAAAAACTGATTTATCAGTTGCGCTGGGTTGGCCCGACGGAAGCAATAATTTTGGGATACTACAATATGCTAAAAAGAGAGAATATTTTATTAAAAAAGCAGGTAGAATTTATAGAGAAAGTTTAGTAACAGAATTTCAGAAGAATTAAAAGAGCTTATAGACAAAAAGGATTAAAAATATTTGAGAAATGTTTGAGAGAAAACTTTTAGAAAAAGTTTTTTTAAAAATAATAGAAAGTTATGAAAAAAGCCTTACACATTAGTAACAGTTTTAAAAAAAGTTTATATAGTAGTAGTTGCTTAATTTTAAATAAAAGAGGGCGTATATGTGGAGAAAGAAAATTTAATTATTTTAAGTTTAGTTGTTGTATTGTTTGCTACTTTATTATATTCTAATTTATTAGGTTCTAACCTGATTTCTGGGTTTGCTGAGTTTACTTCTTCTGATAAGTATGCAAAAAATATAGAACTTGCTGAAAAAGATATTACAAAAGCTGAGTTTGCTTCTTCTGAAAAGTGCAGGAATAATTGTGACAATAAGGATGCAAAAAATATAGAACTTGCTGAAAAAGATATTACAAAAGCTGAGTCTAAAATAAGTGATATTGAAAGCGAGATTATTGAGAAGAGAAATGGATTAATGGTATTAGAAAGTACTGATTATTTAACTTCTATTGAGATAAGACTAAATAACTGCCCTAGTGGAACAGAAGACATGGGAGAGTTTGAGATAACCAGAACAGTAAGAGAAGTAAGGAAAAATGAAAATGTAAAGATAACTGAGAAATATAAGCTATGCACAACAAGTTCAAGCTCTGGGAAGAATTTTGTAAGAGGAATAAATTTTCAGAACAGATGCGGAAAAGGATATGAGGAGAGATCTCCTGATCTTAATAACAATAAATTATGTGCAAGTTTTTCTGAGGGAAAATACAGAGTGAAAGATGCTTTAATAGCTAAGATTTGTGATTCCTCATTAGGATATTCAACATTAAGATATTCAAGCAAGACGTCTTTTGGAAATAACAAAGGGCTTTGTGTTCTTGGAGAACAGAGAATAGAAAACACAATTAAAAAAATAAATAGTGATATTGAGAGATCAAACAGGAATCTCGAAATGTATGAAAATGAGAAAAAAGCTGTTGAAAAAAAGATTAAAACTTATGAGAGCATGAAACAGTCTTGCTATCAACAATGCCTTCTTCCTTCTTGTACTTCTAATGACTGGGAATGTTCTGAATCGGGAGCTTGTCAGGCTAATGGAGAACAAATAAGAACCTGTACAAAAACAAGAAACTGTTTAACTGATACTGGAAAACCTGCTGAAAGTCAATCATGTACTTATGTTCCTACTTGCACTACTTCAGTTTGGTCATGCAGTTCTTGGAGTCTTACTACTTGTCCATCATATGGCACACAAATAAGAACCTGTACAAAGACAACAACTTGTGAAGACAGAAATAACATTGCTCCTGGCACAACCCAACCATGTACTACACAAGTAGCTCAACCAATTCAGCCACCTACATTTATATGTGGTGTAAATTCTAGAAGTACGTGTTTAGTGAATGTAAGGAATGATGATACTTACAATTGTTTACTTGCTGGAGCTACTTATGAAGAAAGGAACATTGCACTAAATCGGGCATTAGCAAGTTGCCGAACTGCAACAAATGCAATAGACCGCTATAATTGTGGACATGCATATTACAGGAGCATAATATTTAATAGTGTATGTAATAGGATTTTTTCTTCTTAATTTACAATAAATATTTTATTTAGGAAAATTTGGTAGATTAATGAATTTTACTGATTCTCGTAATTGATATAAAGAAGATTGAATGAAAATATATCAAGGAGAGGTGAAGTAAAGTTGGCAAGTTTATTAACAAGAGAACAAGCAAGACAATTCTTTATAAAGGGATAAATTTTGATTTCAGTAAGAAGAATGAAATTAGAAGATTTAAAGTTAAATCAGAATTTAATGAAGGGCATTAAAGAAATGGGTTATGAAGAGCCCACAGAAATCCAGGAAAAATGCATCCCCATAATTCTTGAAGGGGGGGATATTTTTGGCCAATCAAAAACAGGGTCTGGAAAAACTGCTGCTTTTGGACTGCCTATTCTTGAGAAAATTAAACCTGGAGCAGGAATTCAGGCTTTAATTTTAACGCCTACAAGAGAATTATGCGTACAAGTAACACAGGCTTTGAATGACTTTGGAAAATATGCCAATACAAAATCAGTCAGCATTTATGGTGGGGTAGGAATTGAACCACAAATAAGAGATTTGAAAAAGGCGGATATTGTTGTAGGAACGCCTGGAAGAATTCAGGATCATCTTGACAGAAAAACAGTTTCTTTCCAAAATATAAAATTTTTAGTACTGGATGAAGCAGACAGAATGTTTGACATGGGATTTGTTGATGCTGTAGAGAGAATTTTAACACACACCCAAAAAAATAAACAGACCCTATTATTTAGTGCAACTATTTCAAAAAATGTAAATCACATATTAAAAAAACACCTAAAAAATCCAGTAATTATCAAAAGCTCAGAACATGTGGATCCAACAAAATTAAAACATAGTTATTACAATATAAAATATTATGAAAAATTCTCCCTGCTGGTTCATTTATTAAAAAAAGAAACTTCTGGACTGGCTTTGGTTTTTTGCGCAACAAGGAGAGAAGTTGACTTATTAACAAGAAATTTGAGAAAACAATGGATTAAGGTAATGGGAATTCATGGGGGATTAACACAAAATAAAAGACAGCTGGCCCTGGATCAATTGAAAAGTGAAGATATAAAAGTTTTAGTTGCAACTGATGTTGCTGCCAGGGGATTAGATATTCCAAATATTACGCATGTATATAATTATGATGTTCCCAAAACTTCTGAAGAATATATTCACAGAATAGGAAGAACTGCAAGAGCTGGAGAAAATGGAGAAGCAATTACACTTTTAATTGAAAAGGATTATTCTAATTTTGATAATATATTAAGCAACAGAAAAATTCAGATTAAAAAAGTAGAAGCCCCTAAATTTGAAAAAGTTTATTTTGAAAGAAATATGGAAAGAAAGCCAAGACAACAAATATATGAAAGCAGAAGATTTAACCAGAGATATACAAAAAGAAAAAATTATTAATTATAATTTATTTTTTCAACAACTCATTTCTTAAAAAACCTGGAAAGCAAAATACGTAAAATTTAAATATGGTTTAATTATTGAGTTTTTAATTGGAGGTTTTAAAATGAAGAAAATTTTGACTATATTTATGGCATTTTTATTGATAATAGGATTAAGTCCTGTTTATGCACAAGAATTAGATGCAGATCAAATAGAAGAACAAGGTGGGTTAACTCCTGATTCTGCTTTATATCGATTAGACAGAGCAGCTGAAAAATTAAGCTTATTATTAACATTTGGAAAAACAGCCAAAGCTAAAAAAGGACTAGATCATGCCATGGAAAGAGTTTTAGAAGCAAAGACATTGATTAAAAAAGGAAAAGTTGGGAAATTAGAAGAATTAAAAGAAGAACACAGAAAAAGCGTTGAAAAAGTAAAAGAAAATTTAGAAAAAATAAAGGAAAGAGATTCTGAAAAGGCATTAGAAGATGTTTTAGAAGTAGAACTTAAATTAGAAGAACAAGCTAATGAATTAGAAAAAGTTGAAACTGAATTAGATTTAAAAGTTGTTGGAAAGTTAAATGATGAACAATTGGAAAAGCTAAAATCACTTTTAGAATCATTAAATATAGATGTTTCTGAAGTAAAAATAAAGGTTAGGGAAGGAAAAGAAGAATTAAAAATAAGAGTAAAGAAAGAAAAGCAGAAGACAGATGAAGAAATAAAACAATTAGAAGAAAAATTTAAAGTTAGAGAAGTTAAAAAAGAAAATGCAGAACAAGCTGTTGAGAGATTAGCACAAAAATTAGAAAAATTAACAGAGATTGCAAACAAGCATAAGGAAAGAGGAAGAGATGTTTCTGAAATTGAAGTAAGATTAAATGAAGTCAGAGAGATTTTAGAGAAATTAAAAACACAGATATCAAACAATGAATTAGACAGTGTAAAAGACTTAATTCAAAAGGCTGACCAATTATTAAATTTCAGGGAAGTTTTCAGGGCTTTGGAAAATGAAGATGAAAACAAATTAAGGGAATTGAAAAGAGAGAAAGAATTAAAGAAAAAGGAATTGGAATCAAAGCTTAAAGAATTGGAGAAAAGAAGAGCTGAGAAATTATCAAAAGAAGCAGAAAAAGCCTTAGAAAGGGCTGAAGAATTGGAAGAAGATGAAGATAGAGAGGAAGAAAATAAACCAGAAAGAGGGGTAAAAGCAGAATCAGAAAGAACTGAAAATTAGGTTGCAGTTCGTGAGAAACCTGAAGAATAAGCTCCTGTAATTCCTGAAAGAAAAGAGAAAAGCCATTAGTTCCTGAACAATAATTTTTATTATTTTCTATGCATTTTAAATATCTTTTATTACTTATTAATAACTACAAAAACGAAAGCTTTATATATGAGTTCTCTATCTAGTAGTAGTAATATTTAAAGGAAATAAAACAAATGATAGTACAAGATCACTTTTTAAAAAAATTAAGGGCTGCCTTTGACTTAAATATTTACGAAGTTAAAATATGGACTGCTTTGCTCTCAAGGGGGGTAGCAGCTGCAGGTGAGTTAAGTGAAATTGGTGATGTACCAAGATCAAGAGCTTATGATGTTCTAGAAAGTCTAGAAAAAAAGGGATTTATTATAATGAAACTAGGAAAGCCAATAAAATATTTGGCTGTTAAACCTGAAGAAATTTTAAAAAGGGTCAAAACAAGCATCCAAATCGAAGCTGAGACAAAAATAAAGAGTATTGACATGATAAAAGAAGAAGGATTATTCAAAGATTTAGATCTTTTATTCAAGCAAGGTGTTGAACATATTGATCACACATCATTATCAGGAAGCATAAAAGGTAGGGACAATATTTACTTGCATTTGGGTTCTATACTGCAAGATGCTGAAAAACAAGTTATTATTGCTACAAGTGCAGAAGAATTTTTAAGAAAATTACAAACTTTAAGATTAAGATTCAAAAAATTAGGTTCAAAGGGTATAAAGATAAAAGTTGCATTACCAAAAATAACAGAAGACATAAAAAAGGAATTAAAAGAATTGAACAATGTTTTTCAGATTAAAATTGTACCTAATTTAAATTCAAGATTTATCATTGTTGATGGAAAAGATGTTATGTTTATGACAAATGATGACAAAACCGTGCATGAAAGTTATGACACAGCTATATGGGTAAATACACCATTTTTTGCAAAGTCATTAGAAAGTATGTTCAATAGTTTTTGTGATAGTATTAAATAGTCACCTCTTTTTCCCGGAAGTAAGCTCAATCCTTATCTTCTTCTTGAAAACAAGGATTGGGCTTGCTTCTAGGGTTTAATAAAAAAAAGTAGTTCCGAAAGTAAAGAAAAATCTAATTCTTGGAGAAAAAGTTATTGGCGAAATAACATAGAAAGAACAAGATTGCTCACAAGGATAGGCTTTTGGCGTCAAAATCAGAAAAAGCTTGCAGTTCAAATGCTTGAAAATGAGGCTTTTGAACCTTATACAATAATTTTGGGCGATAAATTGCTCACTTTTTCACTTTCGGAACTACTTAAAAATTAATAAAGTTTATAAATAACTTATTTTTTAGAATTTCTTGAGGACGGTCATAGTGGCTGGGTTCCACCCGATCCCATAATCAATTAAAGATTGGGAAATTCGAACTCGGAATAAACATAGAAATTATATGTTTACGAGATAGTTAAACCAGCCAACGTTTCAGATGGTACTGGTCTATGCATCGGGAAGTCTGAGATGCTGTCCCATTTAAATTATTAATGGATTGAAGCTCTCTTTTTAATTTTTTAAAATGTTAAATAATTTCTGTTAAACCTAAAATTGTTTCATGGGTTTTTACCATGTCTTTGCTATTAACTAAAATTAAGAATTCTGGGGGACATATTAAAATCTCATTAATGTTTATATTATGAATTGATATATCATTTGCAATTTCTGCCAATATTCCTTTCTGCTTTAATACTTTATCTGTCAAAAGAATGCTAATTTCTGAAAGATCATCCTCAATCTTCTTTATTTTTCCATGAAATAAATCTTTAACATGATTTACATCTTTTTTATCAACAACTATCTTAAAATCTCTTGATCCTTTTACAAAATTTAAACCTTTTAACTCAGATAATTTTGTCAGGTCTTTTAAAGAGAAATTTTTTAATGTTATGCATGTGAGATTATTTCTTGTTGATATTACTGCATCTTTAAACAAGGTTAGAATTCTTTTTTTATCTTCATCCAGTTTTTGTATATCATATCTTCTTATTGAGCTTATTACTGAATCTAGAGAAGTGTTTAAGCTGTATTTTTTTATTAAATATCTGGCTAATGCTCTTATATTAATTAATTTCTGGAATAAATTCCTAGTTACACATATTTCTTTTGACAATAGATTTGACACTGTCTGCTGAACACTGCTCATTTTTAATTGAAAAATAGTAGTCTATATAAAATTTTCTAAAATAAAACAAAATTTAATTATTTGTGTCAAAAATTACAAATTTTAGATATAATTGTCATAAGATATTTAAAGATAATATTAATCTATCTTTAAAGAGGTGCTAAATTAATGACAAGTTCAATAAAATGTGGCAGATGCTATAATGATGAAAAGAATCTCCCCACTCACCAATACATAAAGTTTGGAGTTGTGAGATATGATCTTTGCACCCAGTGCTGGACTATATTTAATGAATGGTTATATGGAAGAGCTTTAAAAGAACCAAAACCAGATTCGGGAAGAATTTATTCTCCAGACATAATTTCTGGAAATGAACCTTCTAAAGCTCTTGTAACTGGAAGAGAACCTGGCAAAAAAATGGAGTTTAGATTAGTTGTTGCAAGAAATTTAGAAATTTGGTTAAGTACTACCAAAGGGAATGCCTTAGAAAGAAAAATAGAGTAGATTAGTTTTTAAACAATTAATTCTTTATTTTTTTAAATGAAAAGTAAAAAACAGATTGCCAAAGAAAGAATCAATGAATTATTTAAAAAGGCAAAAGAAATTTTTCATGAAAATCCAAATTTATCAGACAGGTATGTTGAAATTGCAAGAAAAATAGCAATGAAAGCACAGGTAAGCATTCCTTCTAATTTAAAAAAGAAATTCTGTAAAAAATGTAACATTTATTTGGTGCCTGGAAAAAATCTAAGGATAAGAACCAGGAATAAGAAATTAATCTATTATTGCTTAAAATGCAAAAATATTATGAGATATCCCTATAAATCATAAGTCAATAATTTATGCAACTTAAACCATTTGTTTTTTATAAAATCTTTTTCTAATTTAATCATGTTCTCAAAACCTCTTTTTTTTAATTCTTTTTCTACAATTCCACCTTTATGCGGGTGCTTGTATAATTTTTTTAATGGGCTATTAAAGCCATGAGAATAATGAACTAGTTCGTGAGCTAATGTAATATCAATTATATATTCTGGGATTACTGGATCTTTGAACAATGAATTCACAACTATTTCTGAATTTTTATTCCTTAATAGTTTTATATGGCCAAATTTGTTTCTCCATTTTCCTTTAAATCTGGCATTAACATTATTTGCCTTAGACACATCAATAAATAATAAAGACCATATATGATTTAATCTTTGATTCAACCATTTGTCATCTCTCATAGAATTTCTTTTGGTAAGACTTTTTTTAAAAGTTTCTAAATATATCTTTTGCTTAGTTTTCTGGCATAATAAACAGCTATAAATGAAACCAAAATATAGGCCAATAATATATACAGGGTAGAACCTAAATCTGAGAAACTTAAATTGAAAAGCATTATTTTCTTTAACAAGGACTCACCAAGAACAAATGGATTAAAATCAGCTATCTGCTTTATTGATTCTGGCAATGTTTCCAATGGCAGTATAGTTCCTGATAAGAACAAGAACAGGATTCCCAATGAAAATGCGGCCAAAACAACTGTTTCTTCTGACCTGAACAAATAACCCAACAACATTCCAACAAAAATAAAAAATGTGCTTAATAAAAAGATTGAAATTGATGTTTTTAAGAGGATGGATAACAAATTTTCCCTGAAAAAGTATAAACCAACTCCGAAAATAATTACTAACTGCAAGAACAATATAATTAAATTTGTTACATAATCACTAATAATAAAAACAAAATCATGAGTTGGAGTAATGAAATTTCTGAAATAGGCTGAAGATAATTTTTCACGAACAATTAATATTGAGCTTAATAACAATCCAATAAACATAATAATCAATACAACCAAAGTAGGAAACAAGAAATTAATATTTGTTGTTTTTGTGCTAATTGGATTAATTGCTAATTTGATTGGTGTTGCAATAGATTCTGCACTTGTTGCCTTTACTTTTGATATGTCTGAAGATATTGTTGTTATTGCGTTTTCTATATCCTTTGCTCCCTGAGCATTCTGAGCCAATAACAAATTTGCATCTGAAAGCGATGCTAAAATATTATCTTTTATTGTTGTGGCGTCTTTCATTGTTTTTTCATAATCTTCTGCAACATCAATTGAATCTAAAATTGCCTTGTTTACTTCCCCGAAGAGAGACTCGTTAAAATTATTGTCATCTATTATCTTGTCCAATTTATTACTTATTTTATCAACACCAATTTTTCCAACTGTAAATGACAAATCAAGAGAATTTAATTGGGTTGAGGCTTGGGAAAATTTTGTTTCAAGATTTTTATTTGTATATGCTATTGTGTTGGCTGTCTGAATCTTTGGATTTAATTCTGATTCTGTCTTTGATATTGCTGACAGCAAATTGCTTGCCAACTGCTCGCTTAACTCTGTGCTTTTTGTTGAGACTTTCTTTGAGACTGCATCAATAATTGTCCATACTAAATTTATTTTAGAATTATCAACAAAGAACTCCACATTACCAGCAGAACCAACCTGCAAATTTTGTGGTATTATAGCGCAAACATGAATTAAATTATTTTTTAAATCATCAAGGCATTTTTCTTTTGAAGCTATTTTTTCTATTACAAACTGTTTATCTCCCAAATCTTTTAATAATGATTCTGATAATTCTGAATAAGAATCTGAATAAGTGCCTATTTTTATGTTGAACAGGCTTGATGTATTAAAAGCAGCTGATACCAAAAAAACAATAATTAACGGACCTAAAAAGAATATTGTTGAGGAGCTTTTACTTCTTAATATTAACTTAAGGTTCTTTTTTACGAGGCCAAAGAAAGCTGTAACTACTGTTAGACTTCTTAATTTCTTTATTAATTTTTTTGACTTATTTTTTTGCATTTTTTGTTAAATCCTGAAAAACTTCTGACAAGCTAGGCCTTGAGACTTTTAAATTTATGATCTTGTCTTTATTTTGCTTTGCCTTTGACATTATTTTAGGAAGGACTTTTTCAGGCTCTTTTACGTAAATTGTTACTGACTTGTTTTTCTTGATTATTTTGTCTGTTTTTATTCCTTTTAGCAATTGTGTATATTTTCTTGATGAAGTTTCCAAATGAATTTCAAAATCTCTTGAATATTCTTTTTTTAACTGCTCAGGGGAACCTAATTTTACAATTTTTCCATTTGATATTACACCAACAACATCACAAATATTTTCTACTTCTCCCAACAAATGAGATGTCATGATAATTGTTTTATCTTCTCTGTTGATTTTTTTTATCATATTGATAACTTCTTTTCTCAAATTAGGGTCTAAGTCTTCTGTTGGCTCATCCAATATAAGAACATTAGGATCATGAATTAGGGAACAGGCAATATCCAATCTTCTTTTCATACCAGTGCTCAGATTTTCTGCCAAAGTTTTTCTTGCTTCAAATAAACCAACTAATTTCAACAAAGAGTCCATTCTTGAATCAATAAATTCGCCTATCAAACCATATAATTGGCCAAAATATCTTACATTTTCTTCTACATTCAATCTTCCATAAAAACAATTTTCCTGAGAAGCAAATCCAAAACTTTTTCTTATTGCCTTATTGTATTTTAAGACGTCTTTTCCATCAAATGAAACAGATCCTTTTGTTGGCTTGTAAAAACCTACAATTAATTTCAACAAAGTTGTCTTTCCTGAACCACTTACGCCAACCAAACCAAAGATTTTTCCTTTTGGAATTGTCAATGAAATATTATTTAGAATATTATTCTCTCCGAAGCTTTTGCTTATTGTATTTACTTTTATTGTCCCTGATAATTTTACTGAATTATCTATTATTTCTACTTTTTCTTTTGGCTCTTTTTGATCTTTATTAAAGAATTTTTTATAATAAGATAAATTTACATTTTCCAATATCTTTTTATATGGAGAAATAGCCTTCTGAATAACCTCTTTTGATATTTCCGGATACTTAATCATCAAGATAGATAATAGAAAAAGAGATATTTAAAGGTTATGCAAAAAAATATAAAGGATTAAAGTTGTATAAATTAGTGGTGATTTGATGAGTGCTGAAATTTTTATTGTTAATTTAGTTAAGATAATTTCTGTTGTTGTTGCCGGACATATTATATTAACAAAGATTATTCCTTTATTGGATAACATTTTAAAGGGTTTAATAAAAGACAATAAAGTTGTAGATGGGTTTACTTCTTTATTAGGAATTCTAGTTATTGTCCTGGCAAGCGTTAAAATTATTGAATTTGCAATTGCTACTGGAAATAAGGTTATTGGATATTTGGATGTTTTAAAACCTGGGCTTGAATTAATTTTAAGTTTGGTGCCTTATTTTGGATATTTATTTGGAGCTCTGGTTTTAATAATAGCTGTTAGAAGTTTTAAGAAATAGAGATTTCAACAATATATTTTGCTTTTTTCTTTGGAATTGCTATTGTAAAAGGCTTTACTTTTTTTCTAAAATCAACTATATTTTTATTTTTATCAAGCCAATAAACCTCTATTGGAAAAAAAACAAAGAACATATGGATTATTGCATTTATTCTTGATTCTTTTTTCAGAACAAGAATCAAATTTTTTCTTTTTGAGAACATTAAACCACGGAATTTTGAGAAAAATGAATTACAGAAGATTAGGTTGTGGTTATCAAAATCAAATCTCATAAAATTAATATTTTTATTAAATATTTAAACATTAGTTTCCTTCATTATTAAAACAGCTGTTAAATAACAAATGCTCATTAACAGAATAAATGTCAAATTTGAAATTGTCATTAAATAATTTACATAAACAACGTAATTGTGCAAAAAAGAAGGGAATAGATTTCCTATTATGAATTTTCCTGAATCCAAGAAAATTATAAATGTATACAGGAATAAAAAGACCAATCCGAATAAATAGACATCAGTGCTTTTACTTAACTGATCTGGCTGAAACTGCTTATATTTTATTAGGAAGATTAAGCTTAATATTATAAATACTGAACTTAAAAGATACATGGTAAAATACAAAATTTCAAGAGTCATTGCTCCTCCTGCAAATTATTTTTTTTAATTACTGCCTGCAATGTTGATATTTTTTTTCTTAAGTTTAGGTTTTCAGATTCTGCTGATTTTAATTTTTTATTTAATTCGAGAATTTCCCTTTGCTTTAACAAGATATTTTCATTTTCTTCATCCAGTTTTTGCTTGAATCTTGAAAGCTCCTTTTTTTCTTTTTCCAGATCTGAAAAATCTAATTTTAACTTTGCCTTTTCCTTGTTTAATTCATCTTCATAATTTAAAAAGCCCTTTTTCTTTTCTTTTATTTCCCCAGATTCTTTTTCTGTCTTTAATCTTAGCTTCTCTATTTTTTTGCTTTCTAATTCCAATTTATCTTTTAATTCATCTAATTTATCCTGTTCTTTTGTCAATAATGAATTTTCTTTTTTGATATTTTTCCATTCATTTTTTAGATCTATTTTTCCCAGTGAAATCTCTTCAGATTTTTGTTTATAGAACTCAATGTTTTTTTCAACAGCTTTTTTTTCTTTTTCTATTAAGTATTTCTGCTTATTTAATAATTTTAATTCTGGCTGGATTACTTCCCTTACAAATTCCAATTTTAAAGGATCATCTTGTTTTTTGTTTAATATGTCCTTTAAAACACCAATTCTTTCTTCGTGCCTTGATTTATATGTTAAAAAACTAGATACAAACAAAGCTCCTGAAGCAAGGAAAATAAGAGTTACTTTTAATATTAACCCTATTGATCTGGGAATAAATGATATTGCTTCTATTATAAATGGAAAGCTAGTTGTAAATACCAAACTTACTAGGAAAATATTAGTTGAAAGGAGAATTTTATCTTTTGATTTTATAGAATACCACAAAAAAGCAGTTGTTATAATAATAAGAGCTATGATATATTTCTGCATTAATAAAATTGTATTTAGCAATTCCCCCATCATTTACTCCTTTAAAATAATGAGAGGTTATTATACAGAAGTAGTATATAAGATTTATTGTTCTATTATTTGAAATTCTCTAAATAAGCTTCTAAATATTCTCTTTCTTCACTAGTTAAATCCGCGGCTAAAAATACTTCCAAATTTGAACTGGGTGAAATTCATTTTTTCCATCTAAAAGTCCTTTAAAATTATATTGAAAAAATTATTCTTCTATGAATTTTTCCAATTTAACAGGCAGTTCATCATCTGATTTTATAATGCCCTTTGATTTTAAAAATTCTTTTGCAAATATCCAAAAAAACAATCCGAGGCTTTTTTTGCCTTTATTATTGCAAGGAATTACTAAATCAACAAAATTAGATTCATTGTTTGTGTCGCATAGGGCAATTACTGGAATCCCCATTTTAATTGCATCAAAAATAGCATTTCTGTCTGGCCATGGATCTGTTACTAACAAAACCTTTGCTTCTATGAATTTTTCAAGATTAGGATTTGTCATAATGCCTGGAGGATATCTTCCTGCAAAACACCTTATTCCTGTTGCTTTTGCAAACAGCTTTACAGCATCAATGCCGTTTTCCCTTCTTCCTACGATTAAAATATCTTCTTTATTGAAATTGCACAAGAATTTAATAGCAATATTCATTCTTTCGTCTATTTTCTGGACATTTAAGACAGCAAGACCATCTGGTCTTATTCTATAGATGAATTGCTCCATGTATTTTGTCCTGAATTTTGTACCTATGTGAACTCCTACTTTTAGATAAGTGTCTAAAGGCACTAATAATTGCTGTTCTGCCATATGCTTTTTTTGATAAGGAGAATATTTAAAGTTATCTAAATAAGAACCTTTTTTAGGAAAAAAGATTCACCAAAAAAGACAGGGGAAAAGCGTTTACGGAAAAATAGGACTGAGATTTTTATTATCTCCTAAAAAGTGATAGAAAAAGAATTTATCTGAAAGACAGGATTAACAATATAACTGATGCTATGACAAGTGAAAAGTAAAGAAATTTATTTCCTGCTATAATTTTAGAGCCGTCAAATGGAAATATAGGGATTAGATTGAACAAAGCCAACCACGAATTTATAGCGAAACCAAAGCTTGAGATTAATTCAAATCCTGAAACAAAACTCAACCAAAGAAAGACAATAGCAATCAATATATTCATCAATGGGCCTGCTGCCGCAATCTGCGCATATCTTTTTTTATCAACATAACCCTGGATCATTACTCCGCCAGGAGCTGCAAAAATAAACCCTAAAAAAGCAGTTGCAATTGCTATTAATAACATTTTATTGTCTGCTCGAAATTCTGCGAAACACCTATATTTTTGGGCTATATATTTATGAGCTAATTCATGTAATAAAAATCCAATTCCTACTGTAAAGATAGACATTAAAAAATTTGGCAATAAATTATTGATGTTTCTTGTGTATAGAATTGCAAAAGCTAAAGATATTGCCAACCACGCTTTTAGTATATCTTTTTTTTCTATTGGGGAAAATATTAATTTCATTAAATTAAATATAGTTTTGTACATTTTAAAGATTTGTAAAGGTTTATATAAAATAAAGACAAGAATTAAAAAATCTCCCCGCCGGCAGAGCAGAACAAAAGTGTTCGAATCCCTAATTATTTCTTGTTTTTATTAAATTACACTTGTTTCTTTTAAATATTTATCAACAATTTCTTCTACTAAACTTAGATCAATTCCTTCATAACCTTTAGAAATCCTAAGTTTTAATTCAACTCAAGATTCTAACCCAGATACAAGTGAGATAAAACTAATTTTATAATTAATAAATGCGAATAAAACAATTAAAATAAACTTAAATAAGTTAAATATTTAAATTCTATAACTAATAGATTTGATATGTTAAAGTTAGGAGTTATAATTGAAATTAATTTACCAAAAGTAGATAAGAAAATAATAGAGATAAATAATAAATTCTCTATAAGACATTATAGTTATTTACCCCCCCACATATCTATTTATATTTGGGAATCTAATAATGAATTAAATAATATAGTTAAAAAAATTAAAACCATTACTAAAAGTTTTGATAGATTTTATATAAAAATTAATAAACTAAACTTCTCAAAATACCATACAATCCAATTAAAAGTTTCTAAAAACCCCATTTTAAATAAATTTCATAAGATAATTATAGAAGAAATGTCAAAATATCGAGATAAAACAGCCCCTTCTAAAACCAAAGAATTTTATCCTTCTTTTAATGAAGAAGAAAGAAAACTTATTGATAAATTTGGAAGGCTCAATATATTAAATAATTTCGAACCACATATAACTTTAGAAAAGTTTCCGGTTGAGCTTACTCAAAAAATAAAAGAATTTCTATCAGACTTTAAACCAAAATTTAATATTGAAATAAAAGAAGTCTCTTTACTTGAAATAAAAAAAGATAATTACAAAACTATAAAAAAAATTAAATTAAATATATAATTTATTTTCTTTAATATATTTTAAAACGTTCTTAGGTACAAGTCTACTTATATCAATACCTTTTCTCACTAGTTCTCTTATGGTTGAACTACTTACGTCTCCAACTTCTTTTAATAAATACACTTCTGTAAAAAGAGTTTTTATTGCTTTTATATATAAATCTGGTTCGGGATGATGAGCCTCTAATCTTAAAAAAATAATGTGAGGGATTTCTAGCAATTCGCCTTTAGAGTCTTTATACATTTTGTTATTTAATTTATCAGACCCCATAATTACTAGTGGTGTTCTGCCTATTTCTTCTTCAACCCACTTTATCAATTGATATCTGTATTTTCCATCTTTTCTTAAATCATATACATTTCTCTTTTCTTTCCTTACTCTCACATTATTTAATTTTGAAGAACCTAATTTACACATATTTAATCTATGTTCTAAAGAAATATGTTTTTTCGATTGTACTTTTGGATTATGTGGTTGTATAATAATTTCATCAACTAATTCTAATGAATTTTCTATTGATCTATAATGCCCTTTATGAAAAGGATCAAAAGTTCCAAGATATAAACCTGTTTTTTTAGAATTCATTTTTTTCCCCCAAAAATCTTTTATAATATCGATTAATCTTTCTTTTCCAACTTCCACTTAAGAAATATTTCTTTAAATTATCTACTAACTCTTTTTTATTATCTGCTAAAATATCTAAAACAATAGTTTCTAATTCTCCTTTTAAGTCAGGTCTCAAAGAGATACTTTGTTCTGAAAACTTTTTAAGTAATCCTCTTTTAGTTGTAAGTCGTTCAATTATATCTCTTGCTGAATTTTTAGGAAAGTCATTTTCACTAAGAAAATTTATTAATTCTTCTTTTTTAACACCCCAAGGTATTTGCGTATCAACGAAAATTTTTCCTTTTTTTATATAATTTGAAGGTTTTACATCGAAATATATTTTATCTGAATCACTAGAATTTATTATTTTAATTAAACCAACCAATATATCTTGGAAAATATCATAAATTCCTGTAAGGTTTTCTGCAATTTGTATTTCTCTAGCACTATTTAAAGAGCCTTCTTCGAAAGATTGTAGGATATATCCAGAAAATAGTTTTGGATCATCAATTAATTTTCCATTAAATACATGTAAATTAGTACAAACTATTCTTTGATCTAAAAGAGATAAATCTAAGGACTTAAGATTATCAAAATATTCTTGATTTTCTTCAATTTTTCCTTTAACTTTTTTAAGAGAAGTTTTTGTAGCAAATTTTAAACTTTTTAAGATTTTTAATTTCCTTTTTTTCCTTTCTGAAGTTTTAACTGAGAAACCTTCTTTTATTAAATTTATACATTTCTCCTCACTATAAACTATTAAACTATTCCTATCAAATTTCTCGCCTTTTGGATCCAATCTTTCTCTTCTTTGAATTAGTATATAATCATAAATTGTTAAATTTTCAATATCCATATGAAAGAATATAACTAAAAGATTTTTAAGGTTTACTATTTTAATCACTATTTGGTAATAATCTCCCCGCCGGCAGGACAGAACAAAAGTGTTCGAATCCCAATCCTATTTTGCTTATAAAAATTTATATAGAAACTTTAAGATATAGAATTAAAATGGAAGAAGAAAATAAAGAAGATAATATTGAGGAATTACAGAAAAAGCTTAGAACTTATAAAAGAGAAGATATAAAATTTAATGAACCTCATTTTTCAAATCAGTTAATATTACGGCAAGGCAACAAAGAAGAAGTTATAAATTTATTATTAAATCCAGATAAATTAGTTTATTCTTATCAAGAAAAAGGAAAATATGATGACATTAAACACTGCTTGCATTTTCAAGTGAGCAATAACAGGACTATGAGATTGCCTGTAATTTTTGACAAAAACAACAAGAAAAGCTTATATATCATAACTTACATTATGAGGTATAGACCTTGGCAAAATATGATTAAAAGGAAATAAAATGGAAAAAAATAAATTAGTTTTTTATGATAAAGAAAATGATATTCTATCAATTCATAAAGGATATTCTTCACATGAGAGATTTAAAGGAAATATTGATACTGGACAATTAATATTAGATGTTTCTACAAAGGGCAGAATTAGAGGAATAGAGATAATGGATGCTTCTAGTTTTTTTGAAGTTTTTAATGTAAATAAAGAGATTTTAGAAAATTTAGAAGATGCAACTTTCAATGCTCATACAGAACCTATTGGAATTGTATTAAGCTTACTATTGAAAGCCAAAACAATAGAAGAAAAAATCCCGGCTAAAATTGCCGTGCCTTTAAACAAAGTAAATGATTATTAGAAAAAGAATAATTTGTTAAGATTAAATATCTAATTATTTGAAGAATTTAAAAGATTAAAATTTGCTTACTCTACCGTGCTTTAAATCTTCTAAACTTAATTTTAATTGAACTAAAGCGTCATCTGCTATTTCAGATTTCTTCTTGAGTTTTTCGTACTCTTCTTTTGTTATGGTAATTGTTTCTGACATACTTACTTAGTAGTTTTTGAGATTTTTAATAATTTTGGATATTAAAAAATTAGAAATCCCAGTTAACAACTTCTCTGTAATCTCTTCGTGCTTTTTCTTTCATTCTTTCAAAACCACTAAATTGACTTTGAGCATCCAGCATTGCTCTTTCATAGTCCTGAGTATCAATAATTCCAGCTTGTCTAGCACCATTTAGGTTATCCATATAGCGAGATTGAGCAAAATTAATTTGTGCCAAAGTTCTATCCATTTGTTGTTTAGCTTCTTTAGCCTCCTCTTTAGATATCGTATTACTATTAATTGGTTGTATTATACTTAATTCAAGTCCTCTAACTGCCTTATCTAATTCTTCTCTTGGCTCAAATCTTTGTGGTATAATAAACAAAAGATTTTTTTTGAAATCTTGTATCTGTGTTCATATTTTCTCCTCCAATTTTGGATATTTTTATAGAGTAAGATTTATTTATAAATCTTCCTACTTTAATCACTATAAAGTAATAATGTCCCCGCCGGCAGAATAGAACAAAAGTGTTCAACCCCCCAATTATTTCCTGTTTTTATTAAATTACACTTGTCTCTTTTAAATATTTATCAACCAGTTCCTCTACTAAACTTAGATCAATCCCTTCATAACCTTTAGAAATTCTCAATTTTAACTCTGCTTTTACCTTGTTAACAACCTTACTTTTTACATTTTGAACGTCTTTATCTGGAAGCCTTGTGTTTTTTGGATTTATTTTTTCTCTATATTCTTTAGCTTTATCAAAGCTATTTATTGTTTCTTTTCTATATTTGTCTGTAATTTCCTTGTTATTAATCGCTTTCTCAAGTATTTTGTGCACTATTGCATTTGCTATATTCCCAATAAAAAGAATAATTAGTTTATTTCTGTTTTGGCTCATTTTTGGTATATTTCATTATTTCATTAAACGTCCAATTATAAACGTTTTTATATTTTTTAATAAATAAGTTTTTATCCAATAAATTATTTTTTATTTTTTCTACATTAATTCCAAA
>Ga0209541_10003500_pt1 | contig 28792 bp, 23 predicted proteins | sample RifCSPlowO2_01_FD_184027 | JGI IMG/M metagenome (GOLD analysis project Ga0209541, IMG submission 184027) | Groundwater microbial communities from Rifle, Colorado - Rifle CSP2_plank lowO2_0.1 (SPAdes) (version 2) | ecosystem: Environmental > Aquatic > Deep subsurface > Groundwater | place... | reverse complement strand
CGACTATATCAAGCATTACAATGGGGCAAGGCCCCATATGAGCTTGAATTACAAAACGCCAAAAGAAGTTTGGGACGAATTATGTAAAGCAGTTTCGTGATGTAAACCAGTTTCGGGATAACAGACTTGTAATAAAACATTGCGTATTATAAGAATGGAAAAAAAGCAAGTAACTTCTTTTTCTTGAAAGAAAAAGAAGCAAAAAGAAATTATTTAGCCCTTCCCAGGTTTGCTCTCAGGCTCGGCCTGAGCTTTTCAGCGCCCTTGCCCTTGTGTGTCAATATGCCCCTGCTCCGCTTGCCTGCTGCAGTAAGGCCCCTGAAAACCCTCTGATTGTTCGAGCTGGTGGTTATCCATGCAAAATGCGGGTCCTTTGCAACAGCCGGGTGGCTCTTATCCAGCATGATGACTTCATACCAGTAATATTGGCCGTCTTTTCCTGCAAAATATGAGTTTAATACTTCGCAATTGACATATTTTTGGATGGTCCTTTGCTCTGCAACAAGCTGGTAGGACATGCCCAGTATTTTCTTGTGCCTGAAATGCTTGGGCCTTCTGCCGCCAGAGACCTTTGCCCTCATCCTGCCTCCGCGCAGAACCCTTTGCCTGACCATGAATATGCCTGGCTTGGCCTTGTAACCCAAAGAACGAGCCCTGTCAAGCCTTGTAGGCCTGTCAATCCTTACTGTTGCGCCTTCTGTGCGCCACTGCTGGAGTCTTTGCCTCCAAACTTCTCCCAGATTTTCCCTTGGCTGCTTCCACAGCTCCCTCATATACTTGTATGCTCCCATTTTAGCCTCCATTGTTTCCTAAACAGCTGCATTTGCGGCTGTTCGCCAGGATTCAGGGAAGCAAGCCCCTACATTTCCCAGCTATGAAGCCTGAAAAATGGGCGGTTTATAAAGGTATCCCTGAGATTAAAAGCGTTTGGAATGGCATGCGATGATTTCCATTGAAAAGATATAAATATGGAAAGTGCAGAGGCTGACATATGGCAAGCAAAAACCCGGTTGACAAGGAGAACATGCAGGCAGTCCTTGAGGAGTTTCCTAAGCACTGTGAAGAGGCGGTGAAGCTTGCAAAAGACATTGGCTTCACTGAAAAGTTTGAAAATGTGGTATTTTGCGGAATGGGCGGAAGCGCAATTTCAGGCGACTTGCTGAAGGATATTGCAGGAGACACGCCAATCCCATTCTACACAATCAGGGATTACGGCCTGCCTAAATACATCAAAAGCAAAAGCCTTGTTTTTGTGACATCTTATTCAGGCAACACAGAGGAGATATTATCAGCCTTGCATGAGGCTTATCAGCGAAATTGCAGGATAATAGCGGTCAGCTCCGGCGGGAAGCTTGAAAGCGAATGCAAGTCAAAAAACATTAAGCACATCAGGATACCGTCAGGCATCCAGCCGCGACTGGCAACGCCCTATTTGTTTTTCCCGATGCTGAATATTCTCAAGAACAGCAAGCTCCTAAAAGTGTCCGACGATGAAATCAAGGATACATTGGCATACCTGAAAAAAGCAGACATTTCCGAAACAGGAAAAGACCTTGCTGACAAGCTCCACAGGAAAATACCGCTGATTTATGCATCAGCCAGATTTTCATCTGTAGCCATGAAATGGAAAACAGACATAAATGAGAACAGCAAGGTGCATGCGTTTTACAATATTTACCCCGAATTCAACCACAATGAGCTCAATGCATTTGAAGGCGAGAATTCAGACTATTATGTTGTCATTATTACTGATGATTATGAAAACATCAGGATTGCCAGGAGAATAGGCGTGACAAGCAAGCTGATTAAGGCGCACAGGGTGGATTTTACACATGTTTCCCTGAAAGGCGATTCAATGCTAAAGAAAGTCCTTTCGGCAGTCTACACAGGGCTGTGGCTCAGCTATCATCTTGCCATGAAGTACGGCACAGACCCGACTCCTGTCAAGATAATTGAAAACCTGAAAAAAATGCTGAGATGATACCTGCAAATGGCACAATATATTGGCGTTGACATTGGCGGAACAAAAATTCATGTTGGCCTGGTTGACCACAAAGGAAAAATTCTGAAAGAGAGATTTCTTAAGACTGAAGCTGAAAAGGGCAGCAAAAAAGTCCTGGCGAATATATTTGATGCAATAGATACTTTTTACAGCAGGGATGTCAGTGGAATTGGAATCGGATGCCCGGGGCCGTTGGACATCAAGAGGGGAAGGATTCTGGATCCAAGGAATTTGCCCCTGCATAATTTCAATTTAAGGCAGGCTGCTGCAAAAAAATATCGCGTACCGGTTTTTCTGGACAATGATGCCAACTGCTTTGCCCTGGGCGAGGCGATTTACGGCGCTGGAAAAGGCAGAAAAATTGTCGTGGCCTTCACAATGGGAACCGGGATTGGCGGAGGCATTGTGATTGAGGGCAAAATCCTGCACGGCAGGAATAACGCTGGTGAATTGGGCCACATGGTAATCAATAAAGATGAATCGAGAAAAAGGCATGGGCACAAGGGATGCCTTGAAAGCTATATCGGAAAGTTGACATTGAGGGACAGTGCCAAAGGCCTCAGGGCAAAAAATCCATATGACCTTTATGTCCTTTCCAAAAAAGGGAATAAAAAAGCAAGAAAAATATGGCAGGGTGTTGGCAGCGATTTGGGGATAGGCATCGCAAACATGGTTAATATTCTTGACCCGGATGTGATTGTGATTGGCGGGAATGTTGCAGGAGCATGGGAATTCTTCAGGAAAAGCATGGAAGCGACAGCCAAGGAAAAGTCCATGACAGGACTGCCGAGGATTGCCAAATCGAAATTGGGAAGCCAGGCTGCTGTGATTGGCGCGGCAAGGCTGGCCATGAGGCAATGATTTGTTATTGTCCATGGACTTGAGCCATTTCACCAAGCTTTTTATACATCAAATTTGAGCACTAACCATGCTAATCAAATACATCAGGATGCACAACATCCGTTCTTATATAAGCCAGGAAATCAGGTTTCCAGATGGATCGATACTTCTTTCAGGAGACATTGGAAGCGGAAAGTCAACTGTGCTCCTGGCAATTGAATTCGCGCTTTTTGGCATAAAAAGAGGCGACCTTTCCGGCGAGGCCTTGCTCAGGAACGGAAAAAAGGCAGGGATGGTGGAGTTGGGAATGGAGCTGGAGGGAAAGGAAATTGCAATAAACAGAAAGCTGAAAAGGACCAATAATGGGGTTGTGCAGGACTCCGGATGGATAGAGATCAATGGGAAACGGCTGGAAGCCTCGCCTGTTGAATTGAAGGCAAAAGTGCTGGAGATTCTTGGCTATCCCGATGAATTGCTGACAAAAGGCAAGGACATTCTTTTCAGGTACACGGTCTACACGCCCCAGGAGCAGATGAAGCAGATTTTGCTGGAATCCAAGGAAGCCAGACTGGAAACGCTCAGAAAAGTCTTCCAGATTGACAAATACAAAAGGATAAGGGAAAACGCACTGATATACAACAGGGACCTGAAAGAAAAACGCAGGGAACTGGAAGGGAAAGCATCTGACCTGGATGCCAAAAAAGCATTAATGAAGGATGAGCAGACTGAGATGGAAAAAGACCGGGCAAAATTGGCAGCAATTGAGCCCATGCTTGTGGCAGCCAAGAATAAAGTGGAGCAAACAAGGAATAAATATTTGGAAGTGGAGGCAAAAGCAAGGAGATTGAATGACCTGAAAAGGGAGTTCAGGGTCAAGGAAGTTGACCTCATCAACAAGGCTGACCAGCACCAGAGAAACAGCAAGGAAATAGAAGCCCTGGAAAATGAAATGAAATCACTGCAGCCGGGCACTCTCCAGAAAAAGATTGAGGAGAGCAGGAACATTTCTGTGCAGGTCCAGGAAAAAAACAGGAAATTGCAGGACATGCAGAAGCAGCTTTCCCATGTTGGAAAACAGGTGGCGCAATTGCAGGCAAGAATCGGGCAGGCCAATGAAATCAAGGCGAAAATCAGCAATATTTCCTTATGCCCTATTTGCGAGCAGGAAGTCGGCGAAAAGCACAGGCACGGGATAAACGAGCGCGAGGATTCCAAGATAACCGCCGCGAAAGATGAGATTGATAAATTCCTGAAGGCAGAATCAGCGATGGAGCAACAGATGAAGGATGCAGAAACTGAGATTGAGGCAATGAGGAAAAAAGAAAGGGAAACAGAGGCCCTGCGCATCAAATGGCAAAACTATGAGAGGAACATGGAACGGCAGAAAAGGATAAGCGACCAGCAGGATGCCCTCAAGAAAGAGATAGGCGCAATTAATGTTGCAAAAAATGAATTGTCCAGAGAGATAAAAGCGCTGCAAAACACAGAATCCGAATATATGGCCCTTAGAAAGCAACTGGATGAGGCAATTGAGGCCGATAAAAAAATCGGAATAGAATATGCGTCTCTGAAAAAGGAGGCTGAGCTCAGGGAGAGGCTAATATCCGCTGTGAAGGATGAGGTGGCTTCCAAGGAAGAGGCAGTTAGAAAATCAACTGAGATTGCGCAGTACATGAACTGGATAGACTCCTTCTTTGTTGATTTGATGTCGACTATGGAAAAGCATGTGATGGCAAAAATACATGGGGAATTCAACGAGCTTTTCAGGCAGTGGTTTGCCACCATGGTGGAGGATGAAACCCTGTCTGTCAGGATAGATGACGAGTTCACGCCCATTGTGGAGCAGGACGGCTATGAGACTGACATTGGCTATTTGTCAGGCGGCGAAAGGACCAGCTGTGCACTGGCATACAGGCTCTCGCTGAACCGCGTCATAAATGACCTTGTGAGCACAATCAAAACAAAGGACATAATCATTCTTGATGAGCCCACTGATGGATTTTCAAGCGAACAGCTTGACAGGGTAAGGAGTGTGGTGGAGCAAATTGCGGTGAAGCAGATAATCATTGTAAGCCATGAGCCGAAAATAGAGAGCTTTGTCCAGAATGTGATAAGGATAAGAAAGAATGAGCACATATCCCAGATTTTTGCATAATTCTTATTTTTTCTTCCCTCGCAATTGGGAACCGGACTTGACAGATGGTTTTTTGGATTGCCTTTGCGCCATGAATAGTGCAAACAAAGTCACGGCCAGAACAACAACAATGATTACTACAATCGCATTGTTGCTTTTGCCTTGCTCAGGTTCATCGGGTACCTGGTTAGTTGTGCCATCCGCTGGCGAAGCCGGCTTTTCAGCGCATTCATGGTTTCGCGCCACAAGACCGTCCCCGCACGACAAGGCCTTGCACCTGAAAAAGAAGCAGGTTTCATCAGACCCGCAATCGCTGGATGAATTGCAGTTGATTTTGGCAAGAGGGAGGATTGGGATATTGTACGTGCCTTCTGAGCAAAATGTGTAGACGCTGGATAAATTCTCATTAATTGCCATTTTGACTTCCTGGAAGCAAGGCTGGACTGTCAGGGTGTAACTATTGTCCGGCAAGGCCTTGACTAGCCTGCTAAAATTGTAAAAATGGCTTTCTCCAGGCGCAAGGGTGACCGCAGGAGAAATGTCAAAGTCGATGATTATATTGAAATCCTTGTTGCCCAAAACAAGCTTGTCAAAAGTCAGTGTGAAGTTGGCTGTGTTGCGCAGATAAACATTGTATTCTATCGGCGTGCCTTCCATGCAGTTTTCGTCAGAGCATTGATAGGTAAAATCAATGCCGGCTGATGCCATAGAGGATGCGATGGCCAGGAGAATTGACCAAAGCAGAATCCTCGGGAAAATCCTGATTGAAACATTGCCTGCCATGATGCACTGAAATCAGCACATTCTTATAAATCTTGCTGGTGGATTAATGGTTAAAAATATAAATAAGTCTGTATGCATTTGAACAATGGACGAGTATGATAAGAAAATAGCATCTATGCTGGTAGTGATTATTGGCCTTATAATTGTTGGCACGGTTTTCTACCATAGCGCAGAAGGATGGAGGTGGCTTGACGCCTTTTACTTTTCTGCCACTACGCTGACAACTGTGGGCTTTGGCGATCTGCACCCGACAACAGATATTTCAAAAATTTTCACTGTGTTCTATATTTTGTTCGGGGTAGGGGTATTGCTGTATTCGTTGACTCTTTTTGGGTCACATTATATTGAAGACCATATGCCGAATTTTAGAAAGACAATTTTCAGCAAACTGGATAAGGAACAGCTGATGGGATTCCTGAAAAAAAGCCCAAAGAAAAATGATTACGATGAAGATATCCAGCTCAGCTATTCTGCTACCAGGGCAAAGAAAATGAATAAAGGAAAATAAAAGGGTTTTTAATGGAATATGTTATCCTATGTGTACCATAAAGCACCCATCAGGAAGAACATCATCATTTGGGGCTGTAGTGTAGCCCTGGCAAATCTTTATTAAGATTTGATAGAAACAGAGAGGGCATAAAGCCCTCTGAGCTCTGCTGCCAGCAATGTTTCTGGTCGCTGCTAGTAAATTGAATAGAGTATTATATTTGGGGCTGTAGTGTAGCCTGGTATCACTGGCGCTTGGGGTGCGTCCGACCCCGGTTCGAATCCGGGCAGCCCCATAACGGTTTCGTCCGTTAACACCGAAATTAGTCTTGTGGGCATTTCGCTTTGCTCAATACCCAGAACTCCATGCTTTGTATTCCAGTTAGCGAAATTAATCCCTGCAGCGAGTCGCGTTGGGAGGCTTTGGGCCTCCCCTGTTTTTACGAGATTTTACTAAAAATCTCAGTGACACGGTCAGTTAACACCCGAATTAGTCTTGGAGGGATTTCCACTTCGTTACAATCCCTCGAACTCCATGAATTTATTGTACATATCACTACCACAAAGTATATATATAAGTAAAACCTGTTCTTGAGCTTGGTGTTAGGCATGGCTGCGTCGGCAAATCTTACAAAAACCCTCATAGTTCTTGGATTGCTTCTTGCCATGGCTGGCATTGCAGCCGCTGCTGATTTGGAGGCGACCTATAAGTCTGTGACAGGCTATGTTGTTGCGGGAAAAGGAAGCTTTGCAACTTATACGCTGACCATATCCAATTCCGGGCCAGGCCAGACAGTCAATATAAGGACACTGGACAGCCTTGACTGGGAAGTGACTGTTGAGCCCAGCGTCAATAACAGGGTGGAGCTGGCGCAGGGCCAGCAGGGAGTGTACCTCCTCAGAGTCAGAGAAGTGAAAAGAGAGGGGATTTACAGCAAGCCGCTTGGCTCATACAAGCTGACAGTTATTGTTGAAGCTGGTGAAGAAAAAATAACCCTGCCGGTCATTGTGAATGTCGTTTCCCAGGATTCCCTGGTCAAACAATATCCGCCAGACCTTCTGGCAACAGCGGACGTGAATGTGAAAAGCATTGACCCGAGGAATAGCGCGAATGTGAAAATTCTCCTGCAAAACCTGAACTTGAGGAACTTAACAAGAATTGATATCACTATACTTAGCGAAAAGGGACTGGTCGAAAAGAGAGGAGTTGCAACGCTCGGCCCCCTGGAGGAGAAGATTGTGGATTTCACAATCTCTTTTGACGAGAGCATTGCCCCGCAAAAAGACACCCTGTATGTCAAAGTGGAGACAATTGGCGATGACGGGCAGGTTTACCCAAAAAAACAGCCAGAACCAATAGAGTTTGAAATCATATCATATGCGACAATTTTGCGGGACCATCAGGTGGAAAACAGGTTCATGAAAGAAGTGATTACGGAGACTGTTTCGAATGACGGCAACATCAAAAAAGAGGCTGAGATACGGCTGGAGGCATCATTGCTCGACAGATTGTTCACGACGACAACCCCGAAGGGTGATTTTGCCAAGGAAGATGGAAAATATTATTACTTGTGGAACATTGAGCTGGACGCCAAGGAGGGCAACAGGCGGGACTCTGAAGTTTTTACAATCACCAAGAACTACCGGCCGATTTTGGTCATAATCATTGCCCTTATTGTGATGGTTGTGCTTTATTACAGGCTCAGAAGCCCGATTGTCATCGTGAAGGATGTCTCCAAGGTGCTTGCCAAGGAAGGTGGCATTGCCGGGCTGAAGATAATCATACACCTCAAAAACAGGAGCGAACGAACCCTCGAAAACATAAAGATTGTCGACAAAATACCCACAATTGCAGAGGTGGAAAGGGACTTTGAGGTGGGGACGCTGAGGCCAACTGCAATCACAAAAGGAAGGTCAGCAATAAGCATCAGCTGGGACCTGGCGGCATTGGAGCCATACGAGGAAAGGCTGATAACCTACCATGTCAAGTCAAGGCTGAGCGTGCTTGGCGGATTTAACCTGCAGCATGCAGTTGTAAAGTACGTCACCAAGAAAGGCAAGGAAGTCATTGTGACCTCGAATAAGGTGGATATGAGGGGAATTCTGATAGAGTGAGTAATGCATTAAGTTATTTGATAAACGAATAATTTTAAATACCGACTGAAATTCTTCATATTCGATCCCGCGGTAGCTCAACGGTAGAGCGTTCGGCTGTAGCTAACAATAGCGCTGCTTGACCAAGGCATGATAATGCCAGGAATGACCAGCAGTCAGCTGATACCGAAAGGTTGGGCGTTCGAATCCCCCCCGCGGGATTCTTTTTATTTTTCTTTAAGTTTATCTTGATTATTGATTGCACAGATTTAAATTCCTGACACTTGTGTCAGTTTTATGAGAGGGATGACATTTGAAGAAGCTGTTAAGAAAAAAGACATAATTTCTATTAGAAGTGATGGTTCTGCACTCGACCTGGAATTACTTCCTGCAATGACAATTGGCGACCTGCTCGAATGTGAAGTTGAAATTTTTGGCACGCCGGTTATATTTGAAACAAAACATACAACTGAACGACAAAGTGGTTCTTTTGAAGAGGTCCCAAAAACTTCAGTCGGTTTTAATTACCTTGGATTTACCAGCAATGGATGGACAACCTATAGTCATAAGTGGGATACTGATAGGGATGCGATTCCTTTGCTCAAAGCAATATACGAAGTCACACAGATAGGGTACATATGATTTCTGTTTGCTGTCAGCAGATGCCTGCGGGTGGGCATTTGAGTTTACCAATGGATAGATTATATAACTATTCAATAGTAGTGAAAATGCAAAGGTTTATAAAGATAAATCCCTTTTATCGTCGCATGGCAAATAAATTTACAGCGGCTTACCAGAAAAGCAGGGAAGGATTGGATAATTTGGCTCAGAAATATGTAGCGCCAATTGGGACAGCCGGTTTAATTTTTCTGCAGAGTGTGCTGCCTGGCTGCGCTGCCAATGAGCCCGGCAAATATGTCAAGATAGGGGAGACTGCAGTGGATGGCCAAACATGGGTTTTTTACAAGAACAGGCAAAGTGATGGCCACCATAATGAAAAAATGGAAATTTTTTCCTCGGATGGAACAAATAGAAAAGGTTCGCTGGTCGGCATAATTGAAGCAACCGACGTGAGAAGTATTTTTGACACGGTGTCACAAGCCAGCTTTGACCCAAATGAAATTAAATTCATGTCAGTTGACGGAAAAGGCGATACGACAAGATATGAATATGCCTCTGGGCCATTCAACGATTGGTATTATGTGACATTGAAGGATGGTCAAAAATATGGAGGCAACAGCGATGTTGGTTTATCTTCCCAGGATGATGTTGATAACGAATATATCAAAATAGCGAAGAAAGTTATTGAAAAAATGAAAGAGAGGTATGCCGATGCTAAAAAGACGATAATGGCAGGTATTGGCTCCGAACACCAGACAGAATAAGCGTGATAGCTGATAATGTTCTTAGTAGGTTACGATCAGAATCCATATTATTTTTCAGAAGCTTTATATACCCCCCTAATTTGCTTATTTTCATATATCATTATCGTCGAGAATGCAGGGACAAAACATTAGCTTTATAAATGGAGACACAATAGCGCGAACATGGTCGAAGAATCCTTCTATTAGCTAAAGGGACGTTTATAACGTTTTTTGAGCAATAGTAAGGGTTATATCACGCCTTCAGGCTCTGTATGCCCTGGTAGTGTAGTTGGTCTATCATGGGGCCCTGTCGAGGCCCCGACCCGGGTTCGAATGAGCAATAAAAGCGGAATGCTGTGTTATGCTTGAGAAAATCCCGGCCAGGGCGTTCATTGGCCGGAGCGTTGCTCCGGCTTACGTTCATCAGAATCGTGGGCCGGTAGCTCAGCCTGGAAACTCTGCCCGGGGCAAAATCCTGGCAGTGGTTGGGCAATAGAGCGCCTGACTTTTAATCAGGCGGTCGCGAGTTCGAATGGCAGAAATGCCCAGAAAGTCTCGTCCGGCCCACCATTTTTCAAATAATGAGAGTCAAAAACCAAATGAAGCTCAGCAGATTTTCAAAGGGTGCTCACGGAATCTAAGAGGGGGAAGATGCGAAGGAAAAAAGGCGTTTCAAACTTGGAGATCAAGGAACATATTTTGCTTCCAAAGCACATGAAAGTGAGCGAGAAGGAAAAGCAGGAAATTCTGGCAAAGTATAACATCACCCTCAAGGAACTGCCAAAAATTTATCAGAATGACCATGGGATAAGGTCGTTGAAATTGCAGCCTGGCGATATCGTGAAAATCATGAGGAAGAGCCAGACAGCGGGCGAAAGCGCGTATTACAGGGTGGTCACCAATGAATAAATCGCAGGTCATGATCAAGAAATATTTCGACGAGCACTCTGTTGTTGAGTCGAATATCATGTCGTTCAACAATTTTATCGATGTCGAGCTTCAAAAGATAATTGAGGAGAACAATGACATTGAGCCGACAATTATCCCCCATAACATTGATGAATTCAAAATCAGGTTTGACAAGATCTGGGTAACCCAGCCTGAGATTACAGAGGCTGACGGATCCAAGAGGTTTGTCTATCCAATCGAGGCCAGGCTCAGGAAAATAACCTATTCTGCCCCGTGCTTCATTGATGTCAGCGCGCACATCAATGGCGTGCAAAGGGAGACTTTCACAACACAGGTAGTCAACATCCCAATCATGCTCAAGTCAAAGTACTGCCACCTGTCAAAGATGAGCAGGGAAGAGCTGAGCAAAAGAGGCGAAGACCCGACTGACCCGGGCGGATATTTCATCATCAACGGGACAGAAAAGGCACTGGTTATAATTGAGGACCTGGCGCCGAACAGGATGATGGTGGAAAAAACCTCAATCGGGCCCAGCTCCTATGTCGGCAAGATGTTTTCTGAGAGGGGGTCTTTCAAGATTCCGCACAGCATTGAAAGGATGAAGGATGGAATTTTTTATATCACATTCACAAGAGTGAAGAGAGTCCCGCTGATTGTAGTGCTCAAGGCGCTCGGCCTCCTGAAAGACGAGGAGATAATGAAGTTTGTCTCGCCGGAAAAGCCAAGCGATGAAGTGCTTGTAAACCTTTACGAGTTTGTCTCAATCAAGTCTGAAGAGGATGCACTGGATTATATTGCCAAGAAAATCGGCATCACGCAGTCCAGGGAAATAAGGGTTGAGAGGATCAAGGAAGTTCTGGACAAATACCTGCTGCCCCACCTTGGGACACGAAGGGAAGAAAGGATATTCAAGGCCTACAACCTGTGCAAGATGCTCAAGAAGTACATAAGGGTGAGCCGAGAGGAACTCCCGGTTGATGACAAGGACCATTACATGAACAAGCGCCTCAAGCTAAGCGGAGACCTTATGGCTGACTTGTTCAGGGTCAACCTGAAAGTTCTCATCGCTGACATCCTTTACAATTTCCAGAGAATAGTCAAGAGGGGGAAATTCCCCTCGATAAAGAGCGTTATCAGGGACAAATTGCTGACCCAGAGGATTTACAGCTCAATGGCAACAGGCTCATGGGTAGGCGGAAGAAAGGGAATCAGCCAGAGAATACAGAGGCTCAATTTCCTGGAAACCTTGTCCCACCTCCAGAGGGTTGTTTCGCCCCTGAGCGCGAGCCAGGAAAATTTCGAGGCAAGGGAGCTGCACGCCACCCACATGGGGAGGCTGTGCCCAATCGAAACCCCGGAAGGTACAAATATCGGGCTGAGAAAAAACCTGGCATTGCTGGTTTCAGTATCTCCTGACGCTGATGAAGAGGAAATAATCAGGCAGATTAAGCCCATGGGGCTCAAGGGAATGAAATAACCCGGGCATGCTGCCTGGCAGAAGACATGACGTGATAACAATGGCAAGCGAAGTTTATCTCAATGGAAGGTTTGTCGGGACAGTTGACAATCCAAGGGATTTTGTCGGGCAGATTATTGGCGAAAGAAGAAAGGGAAAAATTGCCCACATCATCAATGTCCAATTTGATGAGAATGCCAATGAGGTTTATCTGGATTCTACGAGAGGAAGGGCAAGGAGGCCGCTCATTGTTGTAAATGACGGAAAATCCATGCTTACTGACAAGCATATGCAGCAAATCGAAAGGGGAGAAATTGCATGGTCTGACCTTGTGAGCCAGGGTGTCCTTGAATACCTGGATGCGAGCGAAGAGGAAAATTCACTGGTGGCATTCTATGAGAATGAGCTTACAAAAGACCACACGCACCTTGAGATTACCCCCTTGGCCATGCTCGGCCTGACAACATCATTGGTGCCTTATGGCAATTTCAACCAATCAGCACGGCTGAATGCCGGAAGCAAAAACCAGAAGCAGGCATTGGGATTTTATGCTGCAAACTACCATGTCAGGATGGACATGGACGTAAACCTGATTCACACTCCCCAGTATCCTTTGGTCAAGAGCCTGATGCACGACGTCAGCAACTATGCTGAGCATCCGGCAGGCCAGAACATTGTGGTCGCAATAATGGCCTATGAAGGCTATAACATGGAGGACGCGATTGTCCTCAACAAGAGCTCTGTTGAAAGAGGCCTTGGCAGGTCAACGTATTTCAGGCCGGCAATCGCCGAGGAATTGAGATATTCCGGCGGGCTGACCGATAAAATCAGCATTCCGGACAAGGATGTCAAGGGATACAAGTCTGAAAGGGACTACAGATACCTTGAAGAGGATGGAATTGTCTACCCTGAAGCAAATGTCAAAGAAGGCGATGTTGTCATCGGAAAAACCTCGCCGCCGAGATTCCTGAGCAGCCTGGACGAATATAACCTTGCATCAAACACCAGAAGGGAAAGCTCTGTCTCGCTTAAGCACGGCGAAGTAGGCGTGGTTGACATGGTGCTGCTCACTGAAAATGAGGAAGGCAACAAGCTTGTCCAGGTCAGGATGCGGGATGAAAGAATCCCGGAAATTGGGGACAAGTTCACATCAAGGCACGGGCAAAAAGGAGTTGTAGGATTGATTGTGCCGCAAACAGACATGCCTTTTTCAGCAAGCGGGAACATCCCGGACCTTTTATTTTCACCGCATGGAATTCCGTCGAGAATGACCATGGCCCACCTGATTGAGCTTGTGGGCGGAAAACTGGCAGGCCTTGCCGGAAGGCTCATTGACGGCACAACTTTTGAGGCTGAACCCGAAGAGAACCTGAGAAAGGAGCTGCTGCAGCTTGGCTTCCGCGACAATGGGATGGAAACAATGTACAATGGAGTGTCTGGCGAGAAATTGCACGCAAGGATTTACATCGGCGAAGTCTATTATCTCAAGCTCAAGCATATGGTGGCCAACAAGCTGCACTCAAGGGCAAGGGGCCCAATCCAGCTGTTGACAAGGCAGCCAACTGAAGGAAGGGCAAAGGAAGGCGGCCTGAGGCTGGGAGAGATGGAAAAGGATACCTTTGTTGCGCATGGCGCTGCAATGCTGCTCAAGGAAAGGTTTGACTCAGACAAGACAGTTGTCCCGGTATGCGAGCAATGCGGATTGATTGCCATCCATGATGAATACAGGAACAAGAGCTATTGCGGCATCTGCGGAGACAATGTGGATATCACAAATATCGAAATCAGCTATGCGTTCAAGCTTTTGCTTGACGAGTTAAAATCACTCTGCATTTATCCAAAGATGCAGCTGAAGAGCAAGTACTGAGAGTTAATGATGAAAGGATTTAATGATAATAAAGGTGCAAAATGGTAGAAGATGAAACCCAGATGATTGCCAAGGCAGATGAAGTGCCAATGAAGGATGAGGACTTTTCTGATGAGAAGCCCAATCCTGAAGAGGAAAAAAAGAGGCAGGAGTACATTGAGGAATTCGAAAAATACATTTTCAAGAATGTCAAAAGCCTTGTATTTGGCGTCCTGTCACCCAAGCTCCTGAAAAAAATGGCATCTGCCAAAATAGTCACACCTGAGCTTTATGACAAAGAGGGCTATCCTGTTGATGGAGGGCTAATGGATATCAGGCTGGGTGTCATTGACCCAGGATTGAGATGCAAGACCTGCGGCTCCAAGCTGAAGGAATGCGTTGGGCATTTTGGCTATATCGAGCTGGCCAGGCCAATCATCCATGTTAAATTCACTTCCCTGGTATTGAACCTGCTGAGGTCCACATGCAGGGACTGCGGAAGGATTCTTGTTCCCAAAAACAAGCTGGGGAGATATTTGCAGTCACTAAATGAGATTGAAGCAGAAAAAGGCATGAGCGCGAGGAGGGATAAGATAAAGGAGATAATCCAGTCGACAAAAACCTCGAACAAATGCCCGCACTGCAATGCAAGGCAGCAAAAGATTACCCTTGAAAAGCCAACAACGCTGATTGAAGGCGACAAGAGGGTCAGCCCGGTTGAAATCAGGACAAGGCTGGAGAAGATTCCGGATGAGGATTGCTGGCTATTCGGCATTAACCCTGAGTTTATGAGGCCTGAGTGGACTGTGCTGACTGTCCTGCCTATACCGCCAGTCACGATGAGGCCCAGCATCACGCTTGAAAGCGGTGAAAGGAGCGAGGACGACCTTACGCACAAGATGGGCGACATTGTCAGGATCAACCAAAGGCTGTTCGAAAACATCAATGCCGGTGCGCCGGAAATAATCATCGAAGACTTATGGGACTTGCTCCAGTACCACATCACAACATTTTTTGACAATAACATTGTGCAGCTCCCGCCTGCCAGGCACAGGAGCGGCCAGCCACTCAAGACACTTACAGAAAGGATAAAGAGCAAGGAAGGGAGGATCAGGCACAATCTCGCCGGAAAAAGAACCAACTTCTCAGCAAGGACTGTTATCAGCCCTGACCCCAATGTTGACCTGAATGAGGTCGGCGTGCCAAAAATTATTGCAATGAAGCTGTCAGTCCCTGAGACAGTAACTGAATGGAACATGAATTATCTCAAGGAATTCATCAGGAGAGGGCCAGCGGAATACCCCGGTGCGAACTACATTGTCAGGCCAGATGGAAAAAAGAAAAAGATAACCGATGAAACCAAGGAGCAATTACTGGAGGAAATCCAGCCTGGCTATGTCGTGGAAAGGCATGTCATGAACGGCGACATCTCAATCTTCAACAGGCAGCCAAGCCTGCACAGGATGTCCATGATGTGCCACAGGGTGAGGGTGCTGCCGCATAAGACATTGAGGCTCAACCCGGCTGTCTGCCACCCATACAACGCTGATTTTGACGGCGACGAAATGAACCTGCACATCCCGCAGACTGAGGAAGCAAGGGCAGAAGCTGAAATCCTGATGGAAGTCCAGACACAGCTTATCAGCCCGAGGTACGGATTGAGCGTCATGGGATGCATTCAGGACGCGATTTCCGGGAATTATATTCTCACCAAAACGCTGGAAATGCCAAGGAATGAGGCAGTTGACCTGCTCTTATCAATCGGAGTCAGCGATGCGTCAAAGCTTCCGAAGAGAACCAAGGTGAACGGAAGGGAAATCTTCAGCGTGCTTATCCCGGATGATTTTAACTTCATTGAAAGAGGGAGAAAAAATGTTGATGCCAATGTTGTCATCAAGAACGGCATTATGGAATCTGGCATAATCGACAAGAAGAACCTGGGCGAAGGCTCAGGGCTTTTGCTGAGAAATTTGCACAAGATTTATGGCGCAGACAAGACTATCCAGATTCTCGGCAAGATTTTCAGGCTCGGGATTAAGGTCCTGAACAAAGTGGGATTTACAGTCGGAATTTCAGACACGGACCTGCCGGAAGAAGCCAGGAACAAGATTGGGGAAATCCTGAATAAGGCTGAAAATGATGTCAAGGAGCTTATTGAGGCCTACCACAAAGGTGAGCTAGATGCTTTCCCTGGAAGGACTGTGAGCGAGACCCTGGAGCTGAAAATCCTTGAACTCCTCAACAAGGCAAGGAATGAGTCGGGCTCAGTAGTCGCGCAGTTTGCAAACCAGACAACATCCACTATGGTCATGGCAAAGAGCGGCGCAAGGGGCAACCTGCTGAATCTCGCCCAGATGGCTGCCTGCGTTGGGCAGCAGGCTATGAGGGGCAAGAGGATTGAAAGGGGCTACAAGAACAGAACGCTTTCATGCTTCAAGAAAAATGACCTGAGCCCGGATGCAAGGGGATTTGTCAGGCAGGGATTCAAGTCAGGCCTTAAGCCACATGAATTCTTTTTCATGGGGATAACAGGCAGGGACTCCTTAATGGACACTGCGCTGAGAACTCCAAAATCAGGTTACTTGTACAGGAGGCTGGCAAATGCACTGCAGGATTTGAAAGTGGAGTATGACAGCACTGTCAGGGATGCAAGCGGCCGAATCGTGCAGTTCAGTTATGGCGAAGACGGCATCGACGTTGCCAAAAGCGAAGGCGGAATAATCAATGTCCAGAGAATTGTGGACAATACTTGATAGGGATAATCAACAGAGGTCATAAAAATGAGCCTAACAAAGGAACAAGCGGAAAAACTTCCAGCCAAGATAGCTGATGAACTAAGAGAAAGCATCAAGGACCTTTCAGAGACAAAGACCAAAAAGGTTATTGAAGCCACACTGAATGAATATGAATCAGCTAAAATAGACCCGGGAGAGTCTGTTGGGCTTGTGGCTGCAGAGTCCATCGGGGAGCCAGGCACCCAGATGACGCTGAATACATTCCACTTCGCAGGCGTCTCAGAGATGAATGTCACAATGGGCCTGCCAAGAATAATTGAGATTCTGGATGCGCGCAGCACAGTTTCAACCCCCATGATGGAGATTTACCTCAAAAAGCCATATTCCCAGGGCAAGGACATCAAGAAAATTGCCCAGACCATCAAGGAGACCAAGGTTGCGGATATTGTGAATGAGTTTATTATTAATATTGCGGAGCTGAGCCTTGAGCTGGTCTTCAACCAGGAAAAAATTAGCCTGCTCGAGCTTTCACCTGCGACAATTGGCAAGGCCATTGAAAAAGCCCTGAAGGGTTACACCTTGAAAAGGTCAGGGGAAAATCTCATCATCAGGGCCAAGGGAAAGGATGAAAACCTGAATTCAGTCTACTTGGTCAAGGAAAAGCTCAGGGAACTGCACATCAGCGGCATAAAGGGGATTACACAGGTATTGCCAGTGAAAAGAGAGGAGGAGTTTGTCATCATCACTGCGGGCTCAAACCTCAAGGATGTGATGGCAATAGACATAGTTGATGTGTCAAGGACAATTACAAATGATATTTTTGAAGTTGCGCAGGTGCTTGGGATTGAAGCGGCAAGGCAGGCAATAGTGAATGAAGTCTACAAGGTCATTGAGAGCCAGGGACTGAATGTTGACATAAGGCATATTATGCTCGTTGCTGACACAATGTGCGTCAATGGCGACATCAGGGGCATCTCAAGATACGGCGTTGTGAGCGACAAGTCAAGCGTACTGGCAAGGGCAAGCTTCGAAACGCCAATCAAGCACATCATTGAAGCCAGCATGGTCGGGGAAGTCGACAACCTTGACTCTGTTGTGGAAAATGTCATGATAAACCAGCCAGTCCCGGTCGGGACAGGCATGCCAAAGTTAGTTGTCAAGGAAAATAAGCAGGAGAAGTAAGTAGGATTGTCAAGAACCACCGGTCAGACGGAGTCACTTTGTTCGTCGGTTTGCTAAAGCAAACGACCGGTGGAATGTCATGTTTGGTTCCGCAGACCTCGTGGTTCTTGAGCATGTTAGGAATTTTTCACTTGAAAGTTTGACATCGGCTTTCCGGCCACCAGTTAGAAACTAGTGGAAAATTCCAAACATTTTAATCTTACAGTCGAGCTGTGCCTGTTTTGAGCACGGCAGCAATGCTCGGAAAAGGTAAAGGCTTAAAAAGCCCCAAAATTCTCCTTAATTTTCAGGAAACAGCTTAAGGGGCACACTGCATAAAAATGGCAAAGAGCGAAAATTCACAAAACATTGTAACTGAAATAAGGAAGAATCTCGAAACCAAAAGGCTAGCAATAGGCACAGATTTGGCAATGAGGGCCTTGAGGAGCGGCAGGCTTGAAAAGGTTTACATCACAACCAACTGCCCGCAAAGCGTAAAGGATGACTTCGCGCATTACAGCCAGATAGCAGGCGTGACCATCGTGAACCTGGAAATGCCGAATGATGAATTGGGCACAATCTGCAAAAAGCCGTTTTCTATTTCTGTTGTTGGGCTCCTGAGGGTTTAAATTGGACAGGATTAAATATGACATAAAAGCCATGGGCTTTATCTCGATATTCGAGCAAACAACAGGTGCCAAGCTGAAGGATTGCATTATCGGCGATAGTGTGCTGACGTTTATTGTGCAGGAAAATGAGATAGCAAGGGCAATTGGCAAACACGGGTCGAATGTCAAGAGGCTCGAGAGAATGCTTAAAAAAAAGGTTAGGATAGTGGAATTCAAGCCTGTGCTTGTTGATTTTATCAAAAGCCTCATATATCCATTGCAAGCCCAGGAAATAAGCATCAATGAGCAAAATCAGATTATAATAAAAGGGCCTGATGTCCATACCAAAAGCATGCTTATCGGCAGGAATGCCAGCAATTTGAGGGCAACAGAAGCTGTTGTCAAAAGATATTTTGAGATTAAGGAAATAAGGGTCATTTAGGGCAAATGCGCCCATGATATCATGGTCCGGCTCCTCCCTTCCCCTGAGCATGCAATGCCGACTATAACTGTGGAAAGGTTTAAAAATGGGTGCAATTACCAAGTTTGACCGGTATCATGGACAATATATGAGAAAGGCAATGTGAAAACATGGCAAACAAAGCAAACGGATTAAACACTGCAAAAAGCCTCAAGAAAAGGCGCAATGTCGGCAGATGGCATGACAAGTGGTTTGTCAAGAGAGTCTTGGACCTCAAGAAAAAGGCTGATCCATTGGAGGGCGCAAGCCAGGCCAAGGGGATTGTCCTCGAAAAAGTCCAATTGGAAGCAAAGCAGCCTAACTCAGCCATGAGAAAGTGCGCCAGGATACAGCTTCTCAAGAATGGAAGGCAGATAACAGCATTCCTGCCCGGTGACGGAGCCACCAAGCTGGTCGACGAACATGATGAAGTTTTGGTGGAGTGCATTGGCGGAAAGATGGGCAAGGCTAAAGGGGATATTGGTGGCGTCAGGTGGCAGGTTATCAAAGTGAATGACCAAAGCCTGGATGCATTGCTAAAGGGAATAATTGAGAAAGCTAGAAAATAATTTCATAAAATAAGGCAATAAAACGGCAGGCCTTACACTTCAAATGGATGTTTAACATGGAAAGCTCAGCATTGAAAGCTTTTGGAAAATGGGATACACAGGGAATTGAAGTTGTTGACATAGGCTTAAGGCCGTATATAACTCTTGAGCCAAAGCTCGCGCCAAAAACCGGCGCAAGATATGCAGGCAACAAGTTCCACAAGTCAAAGGTGTTCATTGTTGAAAGGCTTGTCAACAAGCTCATGAATTCCGGCCATAAGAGCAAGAAGCATTACAGGAGCTCAGGGAGCTTTACCGGCAAGGCCCACACCGCATCCAAAATTGTGGAAGGGGCATTTACGCTCATTGAGAAAAAAACCAAGGAGAACCCAATCAGGGTGCTGGTTAAGGCAATTGAGAATGCTGCTCCAAGAGAGGAGATAATTAGCATTGAATATGGTGGAGCAAGATATCCAAAAGCTGTCGAAGCGTCGCCGCAAAGAAGGATTGATGTTGCGCTTAGGTACATGACACAGGGAGCATATTCAAAGGCATTCAACTCCAAGAAAAAAATAATCACGACCCTTGCAGATGAAATCATTGCCGCCAAAAACCTGAGCATGATGTCTGCAGCAATAGCGAAAAAACAGGAGCTTGAAAGGCAGGCAGACTCAAGCAGGTAATTTTTCTTAAAGATTTAAAGATTGATCTTATTTCGTTATTCTTTGGTCCCGCCCGAGGTATTCCGAATTTCAGGGTCCAAGAGCATTACTACACTCTACGACTTTTTTGCATGCAGGGCCTTTACCTGGGAAACTGTGGATGCTGATTCCCTGGTGCTGTAATTCTTTACAAGCCACCTGAATACAATTGGGCTTACCAATGTTGTGACAAATGCCATGAAAATTATGGATGAGAAGATAGAGGAGGATATGATGCCTTTTTGCAGGGCAAGGGATGCAATCACAAGCTCCACATCACCCTTGGGATTAACGCCCCAGCCGACTATATAGCCCTCATGCCTGCTTCCTTTGCTCCATAAGACTCCAAGCACAGTCCCGCCGATTGTCCCGACAAATGCTATGACTGTGATGGCAAGCGTGAACCACAGGTTGTCAATAATGCCCGACAGGTTTGTGTTAAGCCCCACCCAGACAAAGAAAATCGGGACAAGGAACCCGAAAGAGATGGTGCGCATGATTGATGTCATCCTCTCTGTCTGGACAATGCCCTGCTTTGTGCCCCTGGCTACCAGTATTTGCCTGACCAGGACACCCCCTATAAGAGCGCCAATCAATGAGCCGAGGCCCAATTTCTCTGAAAACACAGCCATGATCAGAGTGATGATAAGCCCTCCCGTGAACAAGGATGTTTCATTTTTTGACTGTTCAAAGTACTTAAGCGCCTTAGGTATGAGAAAAGCCCTGGCAATCAGGACAAGGACAATGAACAGGAGGATGCTGCCCAAAAGCAGGATTATGCTTGTCCCGCCAATGGCAGTGTGCAGCATGGCCAAAACAACGCTTACCAGGATAAGCTCAATGAGATCGTCAACAGTCCCGGCGGTTATTATCAGCTGCCCCACCCTGCTCTTAAGCATTTTCATCTCCTCAAGGAAATCAATTGAGATGGATTGCGCGCTTACAGAAAGCGCGACGCCAATAAGGAGCGCAGTGACCTTTGGCAGCCCAAATGAGAGGCTGAGGGCAATTCCCAGAATAAATGGTATAGAAGTGTTAAGCAGGGAGATTTTGAGCGACTCCCTGGCATTTTTCTCGAATTCAAGCAGGTTTATTTCCAGGCCGACGAAGAAAAACAGCAGGATAATCCCGATGTCAGCAAGAGAGGTGATAATCTCCATGTTTTCATTTGTCAAGACCCAGCTGCTGACAAAAGGCGTGCCAAGTATTATGCCAACCATGATCTGGCCAACGACCCTTGGAAGCCTGAGCAGCCTGCAAATTTCAGCAAAGCCGTGCGCCAGCAGCAGCACAATCAGCAAAATCAGCAATAGCTCCATTTGCTTATAAGTGGACTAACACTTTAAATATTTTATTGAGGACTGCGGAATAAGAATAAAAAGGCAGAAAGCCCATCCATGGAAAACAGGTTTAACCCTCGAATTTTCCCTTGACTTTGTACTTATCAGAATTCAGAATTTCGTTTATCTCATCCCTGACAGATGACTTGGGCTTGCCTAGCTTTGAAAATAGCCTGAAGATTAGGTAAACACACAACATGATATAGACTGCGTATAATATTTCCTTGTACATTTTGCTGATCAATTTATCCTAAATGAAACAAGTTTATAAATATTATTGAAATGCAGGCTGGATAGCCTCAAGGCAAGGCAGGATTGCCACGGCCAGGCACGGCCTGGAACCCTGCATACCAGTAACAATCAGACTAAAGTTATGGCTTCATGGGACTTTATGCCATAGACATAGATATAATTCCAGAAAAGGCCTTTCTTCCTTTCAACCTGGACAGAGAATCCTGCGCGCCGGAAAACCTCTGAGACAACCTCATTCTTGGACAGCCATTCCACATTCGGGATCAGCTTAAAAAAATCGCCATATTCGACAAAGCAGATTTTCCCATCTGGCGGGAGGATTGAATAAAACTCGCGCAGCATTTTCTCTATGTCCTGGATGTAACCGAGCATGCCCACTGAAACAATCACATCTGAATAGGAAACCCCTGAATGCAGGCGATAGACCTGCTGGTCATCATGGATTATCGTGACCCTGCCGTGTATCCTCTCCTTCGAGCTCCAAACAAGCTTTTCAATCCTTTTCTGGGTGATTTTCAAGTCATTCCTTGAAAGGTCTACAGCATACAGCCGGCCATCCGGGCCAACTGCCCTGGCCAGGTCCAAAGTCAGGGTGCCGACGCTACAGCCGTATTCCAGCACGGTTTTTCCCTTAAGGCTGCCCAGGATTGCCAATATTTCCTTCTTTACCTTGCCGGGCAGGGATATCCTCTCAGTAAAGAGAGTAAAATATGCAACAATGTCATTGGCTTCAGTAATCATCTCAGGGTCATAGTACAGCGATATGAGGAAATAAAGCGGAAAGCCAAAGAAGACAAGGGAAACCCCGAGCGAGAGGACAGACCAAGCATTCGGCTCATATGCAATCCACTTGACAACCAGGTACAAGATGAACATGACGCTGATAATTGGCCCAATTATAGGAAAAGGCGCGTTAAATGGCCGTTTCATGCCCGGCATTTTTTTCCTCAGGATAGGCACAGCCAAAAGCACAAACGCATACATGATAAATCCCAATGGCAAAAGCAGGCTGAGCAGGAGAAAATAACTGCCAAACCCCATGTAGAGTATAAGGAGGGAAACAATGGTCTGGAATATTATGGCCTTATACGGCGTTGCCCTGGTCTTGTGGATTTTCGAAAACTGGGAAAGGAAAAGCCGGTCCCTTGCCAGTGCAAGAATCAGGCGGGGCATTGTAACTGCGCCGCCAAATGCTGAGTTAATCATTGTGACAAAGACGCCAATGGCCAATAGCTTTGCGGTGAGTGGATTGAATATTTGGCCAGCGACATACAGGAAGGGCACATCCGCACCAGCCAATTCGCGCCAGGGAACAGCTCCAAGGCTGACGATGTTTACCAGGATAACGGCCACTGCTGTGATGAGAGTCCCTATTATGAGGGACTTGGGTATGACTTTTTCCGGATTGTTTGTTTCTTCTGACAAGAATGTTGCCGATTCCCAGCCAAAAAAACTTTCTGCTATGAAAAATACCGCAACAAAAATGGCCCCTGTGCCAAACTCAAAGAATGGCTGGAAATTTGCCGGGTCAATGTGGCCAAAGCCTGGAATTAAAAATGCGAGGATGACAACAAAGGAGACTGTCGCCAGCATGACAAGCGTTGCTGCACTTGCCTCTGAGCCAAGGAATGCAATGTAGTTGAGGAGGATTATGATGCCAACTGCAATAAAAAATTTCCAAATAATTGTTCCCGGGTGTGACGGCATGATGAGGTTTACGGCAGCCACAACGATAAGGGAGGTTGTGATGTTGCCAACAAGCCATGCGACCCAGCCTATGATGAAGGAGAAAAACCGGCCATATGCGCGCTTGCAAAATTCATAAACCCCTCCTGCCTCAGGGAACATGCTTGTTAGTTCCCCAAAACATGCAGCGATGTAAAGGCCAAAAAGCGAAAGAACAACCCATGAAAGTATCGAGGCATTGCCTGCGTATTGGGGGGCAATGCCAGCGCCATAAAACAGGCCTGTGCCCATGATTGAGGCCACGGCAAGGCTTATTATTGCAAAGTAGCCCAAGGACCTTCGTAGCTCTGCCATGATGCGATTAACTGATCTTTCTATATAAATAAAATGACTTATACTATAGAGTGGTAGCTCAAAGCCGATTCAAAAGTCGGGAAGAGGATTTCAGAAACGGCCGGGCGGAGGCGCCTGAACTGCCTGATGGGTGTACTTGTAATACAGAAATGCTGCAAGCCCAAGGATTACCGCGAAGCCGGCAAACCACCGGAATATTGTTGCATAATCTGTTCTGCAGCCAGTGTCTGTCATTTTGGCAAGCGGCCCGCATTCAAGCAGGGCACAACCATCGGAAGTCATCTCCTGATTCGGGGCGCACTGCACCTGGTAACACTGCCCATTTTCCGCATATTCATTGGGCCCGCATGTTATTTTTACGCATGCATGCTCAGTTGGATTCTCGTCCTCTGCACATTCAAGCGGCATGCATTCATGATTCATTGCAACTTCGTCATATTGGCAGTTCAGGTCAATGCATGTCCTGTTGAATATCCTCTGCGAAGAGGCGCATTCCAGCTTCTGGCATTCATGGTCGGCGCAGATGGAATCCAGCTCACATTCCCTGGAGTCGCAGCATCCATAGGGCAGGCATCCATGGTTGTCAACATATTCACAAAGGCCGCAGCTGAGCATTTCGCATTTTCCTTTTGTGCAAATTTCGTTCTCACGGCAGCCAGAGGTGTTAAAGCATTCCACCAGTGATTCCTTGAAAATCTGCAAGCTGTATGGGTACTTGCCGCAAGTCCAGGTTTCATTGCCAATTGCCTTTTCCTCTGCGTCCAGGAGATAAAATGTGAAGCACGGGACTATTTGGAGTGCAAACCCGGAAGGTGCCGGCGGGAGCTTACCCTGCAGGCTCAGGCTTGCATTGCTGATTGGTGTCACTATCAGGTTCAGGTCCTTGGCAGAGGCAATTGTGGTGTTGTAGATGATATCAACATAGTCGACCTTTGTGTACCAGACACTGAGATTGGTATGATAAAGGAGAAGGGAAATGTCAACCTCCCCATTCTCAATGCAGACGCTGCCAGGGCATTGCAGCCTGGTTTCATATAGTGCAGAAGTTGGCTGCATCCCAATTGCCAATAAGAAAAATGACAGCGAAAAAAAGAAAAATGTGAGTTTCGGCCAATTTGCGCAGTTCGAGAATGCCATATGGAAAAAAGAATGAAAAATGTTTATAAATTTTTTGCATTAAAAAGGAGTGATTACTATCTCAGGCCCCGCTGGCTTTCATCCTCTTCCTGGCCTGGCTCGTCAATCATGTCATGCTGCTTCATGTAAACAAAGTAGTAGCCTGCCACTGCAAATCCGATTAATGCCAGGATGATAACTGACCAGAGGAGGAAGGTTGATTTTCCTTGCGCTGGCTCTGATCCTGTAGTGCCGGTGGCTGTGGTTGTTGTGGTAGTAGCTGGCTGCCCAGATGTTGCGCCAGCAGCGGTTGCCTCTCCGGCTATCTCTCCGCCTGTTGCGGATTCATCAGTTGTCGGCTCCTCACCAGGCGCCTGTTCAGCAGGCGCTGCCGCCTGGGCTTTGGCAGCGATTGCGAAATAGCTGAAGCCAGGAGTTGACGCAGTATAAGTCACTATGGTTGAATCAGACTTTATCTTCCTGGTCACCAGCTCCTGCCAGGCATTGTTGTTCCATCGGAGCAGGACAATCTGGCCGGAGTCAATGCTGTTTGAATTCAGCCAGGAAACAGGCACTGTAAACTCCACCTGGATATTGGTGACAGATGCGTCTGCAATGTTAGCCTTGACAAATTCAAGGTATTTGTAGACCTTGGAATACATTGATGACTGCAATGTTGAAGTTGCGCTGGGCTTGGTATCGAGTGCTTTCACCGTCAGCTGTGCATTTGAAAGTTTCTGCAATACTGTAAATGTCAGCTTTGTGACGGGGATCAATGAGTTGGAGATGGTATAGGTTGTAATTGAGCCCTGAGGGATTGTGTCCCATTGCTTCGAAACCGAGGGTGTTTCTGTTGTGGTGCCGCCGCCTCCGCCGCCACTCGAGCTGGAAGATGATGTTGAGCTGGATGCTGCTGCTGTAGTTGTGAAGTTGTAGAGGTCTGAGGTATTGCAGTTTGCATTGATGTCACAGCTGATTGCCCTGAAATAATAAAGGGTGCTCGCGGTCAGTCCGGATAGTGAAACGCTGTGTGACAGCTCAAATGTTTCCGAGCCCGCGTAGGTGCCAAGCGATGTTGTTGTGCCATAATTGACAGTCGAATTGGCATAATCCCCTGTTGTCCAAGTTATTGTAGTGGCTGTAGATGTTGGCGAGCCTCCTGAAATGGAAGTCATATTTGTTGTTGTGGTGTCTGTGAGTGTGAAGTTGTGGTAAAGCCTCGTGCTCCTGTTGTTTGCATCTGAACAATTGATTGTGACATTATACCCATAATTCGGCAATTGTGACAACAGCACAGCAAATGTGTATTGGGTGCCAGTCTGGGTTGCATCTGAGTCAGCCAGAGTGCCGGAAGTGGCAGTTGTGGTGCCGTTTGTGACATTATATCTGCAGAAAGTTGTTGCAGGATTGGCCTCCCACACATCAAACCTGAGATAGAAATCACCATTGGCAATCACGCTGTTATTGGCTGGATTCGATATATTGACAGTTGGTTCCACTGTGTCATTTGCCAAAGCTCCACCTGACAGGTGGGGTATGTGCAAAGTAGTGTTTTGCGATTGGTTTGTGTAACACATGTTGCTGGTGCTTATGACCGCAGCTGGCGGCGTATTTCCGCTGCATTGCGACAGCTTGTAGACTTCGTTGCCATCGTCATCAGCAACATAGAGCACTACGAGGCCTGTCGGGCTTGAGTTGAAAATAAGGCTGATGTTATTGTAGTCTGAAAGGTTCAGGAAGTAATCAAAGTCCCTGAAGAATGCTATTCTTGTCACATTGACTCCGGATTTATTGCCAACCTGGTCGGCAATTGGGCCGGAGGTGTTAATGTCAACTGAAAAGTTTGAGCTCTTGTTCCAGTCTGCATTGGAGCCATTGAATGGGATTTTCACAATAATGTCCTGCAGAATGTCGTCCAGGACAAGCTGCAAGAGAATGCTTTGGTTGAGGTCAATGCTTCCATTCACAAATTGGCCTGAAGAATTGATCCATGATGTTCCATTCACTGCAGGATTGTTGCCCTGTATTTCGTTGCCGGTCTCTGACAGATTTTCTATTGTAATAGTGAATGAGATTGACGATGAGTTTGCCCAATTGTTTGCTGAATCGTTCATGCTGAATATTATTGTGTGGCTGCCACCGGATGTGTTCAGCAGGTGAGTGCCATTCAGGCTGTGTGAGCTCGTCGGGCCAAGCAGAAATACAAATACCTGGTTGTCGAGGTAATAGCCCACTGAGCTCATATTAGAGCCGCTGCCAGAGGCTGTCCAGTTCAGCAGAGCCGGGCCGTAGAACGACTGGCCTGAAGTCGGAGATGATATTGCCAGGGTGTCGCTGGTGTTGTCGATTGTGAAAGTTCTGGTTGTTGATGCACCCAGTTTTGAAGCATGGTCTGTGCAGGAAACATTCCAGTAATAAGTTCCTGTTGATATTGTAAGTGTATATGATGTACTAGATGAGTTTGAAGTGGATGTGTTGAGAATGCTGGTTGAAAGTGTGTTGGATGATGTGAATACACTTAAGTTGCAGTCTGGTGCTGCATCCAGTTCACCGCTTATATTCCACGCAAATGTGACAGAGGTGCTGCTCTGCACTGCACCATCGGAAATTGCTGCTGGAGCGAATGATACAGTTGGCGCTGTGTTGTCATAAGTGTACCATCTTGCAGATGTTGAAGCAGATTGGCCAGCAAAGGTTGTTGCGGTAAGGCTGTAATTGTATCTGCCTTCTGGGCCTAATGTGATGGTGATTGCCCAGGTGCCTGAGCTTGCTGTTCCTGTGCTCAGGTTTATTGTTTGGTTAAACACGCCATTGATGCTTAAGGTTACATTTTCTATTGTTGATGGAGAGGCAGATGCGCTTACATTGATGAGGAATGATGCTGTGCTTGAATTTGTGTCGTCTGAAGTTGAGTCTGAAGTATATGCAATAGTTGGAGCAGATGCATCTATTGTGAAGGTTCTGTCGGCAAGGTTGCCAGTTAATGAGACATGATCTGTGCAGCTTACATTCCATTTGAAATTGCCATTTGCAGACAAGTCAACTGAATGTATGTTTGTTGTTGAGTTTGAGAATGACTCATTTGATGCATTATAATATAGTGCGCCGCTGCTGGCATTGAAAACTGAGATGTTGCAGTCAGGGGTTGCATCAAGGTCTGTGACGTTGAAGGCAAAGGTTACAGTGCTTGTGGACTGGTTGGCGCCGTTGGCTATTGCCTGTGCTGCATAGGTTAAGGAAGGGGCGGTGTTGTCGTATGTGTAAGTGTAATAAGTTGTTACAGATGTTGACTGGTTGGCATGGTCATAGGCAGTTGCGTTGTAGGTGTACCTTCCTTCTGATGCAAGTGTCAATATTTTGCTCCAGTTGGCATCATTGATTGAGCCGCCGCCAAATGTTAATGTGCCATTGGCTATGCCGTTCAAGAAGAATGAAACATTGAATATTCCTGTTGTTGCATCGACTGCTGATATATTGATATTCAATGAGGCTGAAGTTGAATTGGCATTGTCATTTGCATTTCCTGTAGCGAATGCTACTGTGGAAGGTGCTGCTGAATCTACATAGAATGTTCTTGTTGCGCTGACATTAATCTTTCCAACATGGTCTGAGCAATTTACATTCCATGTATGCGTTCCGTCATTGAAGCCAGTCACTGTTATGTTTGTATGGCTTGAGTTTGAGGATATTGTTGAAGTGTTTAAGGCACTGTCTATTGTGAGGTTGCAGTCTAAGGTTGCATCCAGGTCAGTCACAGTCCAGTTGAAAATGTAGCTTGTTGCTGTTGCATTGCTTCCGTCTACCGGGGAAGGATCATTGAGTGTTAAGGCAGGGATTGTATTGTCATAAGTGTACCATCTTGCAGATGTTGAAGCAGATTGGCCAGCAAAGGTTGTTGCGGTAAGGCTGTAATTGTA
>Ga0209541_10003499_pt1 | contig 28795 bp, 24 predicted proteins | sample RifCSPlowO2_01_FD_184027 | JGI IMG/M metagenome (GOLD analysis project Ga0209541, IMG submission 184027) | Groundwater microbial communities from Rifle, Colorado - Rifle CSP2_plank lowO2_0.1 (SPAdes) (version 2) | ecosystem: Environmental > Aquatic > Deep subsurface > Groundwater | place... | reverse complement strand
CGGGAAAGAGAATTTTGCCATATCTTATCCCGAGAAATTTCTCAAAGAGAAATTTCCGGGACTTTACCCCTGAAATCGCTGTGCGATTTCTAGGGGCGAGTCGGGGTAAACCGGGTACCACGGGCTTTAGCCCGTGGGGCTCCATCTAACGTTTCCAAAGATCTGGTATACAGCTCAACAAGTTCCCGGTTCAATTTGGATATCTCGAAATTCTCTTCGACGAATTTTCTGCCGGCGCGCCCCATTTCCGCGCGGCGCTGCGGATGAGAAATTAAATATTCACATTTCCCGGCCAAAGCGTCAACATCCCGTTCAGGGATAAGAAAGCCGGATACCCCGTCCTGAACCAACTCGGGGATCCCCGAATGCCGCGTGGCAATAACGGGCAATCCCGTTGCCATGGCTTCTTTCAGCGAGCCCGGGATCCCTTCCTGGTCCCCGCTCTCGGCGGTAACGCTGGCGAGAACAAAAATATGGGCATTGTTCAGTAATTCCTTGATCTCTTCGGCGGGCAAGGATCCGGCTAAATGAACATGCTTTTCCATTCCAAGCTTACAGATCAAATCCTCCAACTGTGGGCGCAGAGGGCCTTCCCCGGCGATAATATACGGGATGGCGGGATATCGCGCGACAAGTCTTGCCACGGCCCTTATCGAATATTCCAGCCCCTTTTTCTCCGTTAGCCGGCCTACGGTAAGGATTTTGATTCCCCTATCGTCGATTTGCCGATCGCGGAACGCGAATTTTGTCGTATTGATTCCCGAATAATGGATGTGGATGCGTTCCGGGGGGCAACCTAGTTCCCGCAGCCGTCTTGCAAAGTAATCGCAAACCGGAAGGAACGCGTCGCCCCTTTTGAACAGTTCTTCGTATACGGACGGGCCGTTCTCTTTCACGAATCTTGTCAGATCGTAGCCACGAAAAGAGGTGAAGATCTTTGTATCCATGATCTCCTTGAGGTAGATAAAATTTTTCCCGATGGTCCCGTATTGGCAATGGATAATGTCGTAATTCTCCCTCATGAACGGTTCCAGCAGAAAAAGATGGTTCAACGATTCATAAACGCCGTATTTTTTGAACTGAAGACATCTTGATATCCATGCGGGACGCCTGATGGCCAGCCGCGAAAGAATACGCAAAAACTTCAGCGCTCTCGCCGGTCTTTTTTGGGGGATCGGCGCGAAATATTCCGTTTTATTAAGAAGATCGTATTTCGACACTTCGGCATGCTGCTTTTGAAGGTCATTGACCTTTTCATAAGCAAAAATACGCACCTTATTCCCCAATTCCAGAAGTCCGGTGATTTGATTTAAAATAAACGTCTCGGAAACGCAGGGAAAATCGTTGACGATAAACGCGATGTTCAGACACCGGCCCATTCTAGTTTGGCCTCCCGGCTACCAATTCGTCAAAGATCTTTCGGTAATGGCGGCTCATGTTTTCTCGTGAAAATTCCCTGTCAAATTCCTCTTTTGAGCTCATGGACAGCGAACGATACAAGTTTTCATCGTTCAGAATATTGGATACCTTCTCCGTAAATTGGCTTGCCGTGTTCTCATCACGCGGGATCAGATATCCGTGGATCCCGTCTTTCAACACTTCTTCGGTCGCTCCAACCACCGTGCTGACAACAGGGATGTTCATCGCCATGGCTTCCATCACGGTCAAAGGGATCCCCTCATTGCTGGCGACAACCAGCAACACATACGTGTCCGCCAACAGTTCCCGGACATTGTCCAGCACGCCGGTCAACAGAATATGTTCCTCCAGGCCGCAAGCGCGGATCTTTTCTTTGACGGCGTTGACCAGGTGCCCGTCGCCGGCCATAACAAATTTCATCGAGACCCGTGGATTGGCTTTAAGAACTCTTTGCGCGATGTCCACAAAAAGGAACGGATCTTTTTCTTCGGAGAACCTGGCAATGAACGAGATCAGTTTGACCTCTTCGGGGATGTTGAATTTTGATTTAAAGCGGCCGTGGAGGGAACCGTTGTTCCTGTAGTGAGTAAAGTCAATGCCGTTATAGATCGTCAGGAAGCGTTGGGCATTCCCGTTCTCCGTGCCAACTTTGGCGATCATATGCTTGCGTAATCCATTGCTGATACATACCCGTTTGTCGATATATGGGTTGACCCACAGCATCTCGTCCCGGCACGCCCCAACGCGCTCCAAATGCAATATATCGATGACCTTAAGCTTCTCGAATTCTTTTTTCAGGGCCGGGACACATGCGTAAGCGGTCAGTGCGTGCGAGATCAAAAGGATGTCGATCCCCAGCGTCTCGATGATTTTGCTGAAGTAGCGTTCATAGAGTTTGGCATCGGCAACGGGTTCCAGGGAAATAACATTCTTGAACGCCGCGAGGAAGTCTTCTTTTAAGCGTTCATTTTTCTTCAGGGGAGCCACCGCGTGAAAACAAAAATCCCCAACGCCTTTTAACTCTTGGGCGATATTGAGCGCGACTCTTTGCGACCCCCCCATCGTCATCCCGGCGACGGCGCATAAGATGTTGGTCCTATCCATTGTCGTTTTGAGAGTCGCGGCAAGTCGTTCTATCTTTTGTCCCACGATTAATTTTCTCACCGGCCATAAGGATTTCTTGATCACATAGCCTGCCATCCTAAAGATCAATAAATACAATGAATAAAAAATAAAAAGAATACTTAAGGAAAATGACATGTTGTACATTTGGCGTATGGTCTTGAGCCAAAGGTCTGTCAATTGGCTTATGCTTTTTCGGCAATCAATTGAAATTACAAGAAATCGATTCATCTGTTCCATCAATTGCGCCAGGGTTATGAACCCATAACGGTATTTCAAGACTCTATCAAAAAGGTTGATGCTAATCATTCTTGAACCTTTTAAAGATTTGCGGTGTTCACCATAAATATAGAGAAATTGGGGGATATGCTTTAAACGAAATTGTTTTGAAATCCTGATCCAGTACTCATAGTCTTCAACCAATTCGTATTTAGGATCAAATCCGCCGACCGTTTCATAAACCCGGCGGGTATACAAAAAACAAGCCCCTATAAAATTTTCTTCATCTAAATTTAATTGATCTGGGAGTCTTCGCTGTTCCGTTTCGCCGCTTTCCCAATATCGGGCGGTATAATCGGCATAAACAAAATCCACAGCTTGATCTTCTCTTAAAATTTTAAGCATGTTTTCAATGGCATGCGGTAAGAATTCGTTGTCATCTGAAGTCCAGGTCAGATAGTCTCCGGTTGCCAGGGCAAAACCGATATTCAGCGATCTGGGAAGCCGCTGGTTCGTTTCGTTGCGCACATAACGGATCCGTGGGTCATTATAGGAGCGGACAATGTCCGGCGTCTCATCTGTCGAGCAATCGTCGACAATGACCAGCTCGATATTTTTATGCGTCTGGTTCAGACAGCTTTCGACGGAACTTTTTAAATATCTCGCGCCATTATATGTCGGTAGCACTATGCTGACTTTTGGGTTATTGTTTGATATCATATGGATTAAGTTTTTCGAAAACATCTTTATACCGCGAATGCATGGTTTCTATGGAAAATTCGGGGATGATTGATTCTCTGGCTTTACTCGAAAGAAGTTTATAATGATTTTCATGGGTGAGCAGATACCCTATCTTGGCCACAAATTGATCTGTAACATCCGTGTTAGGATCAACCAAGTATCCGTTAACGCCATCTTGGATGATTTCTCTGATGGCTCCTACATCAGTACTGATTACAGGAACTCCCCATGCCAAAGCTTCCGGGATAACCAGCGGTATCCCTTCTTTTTTGGAAACGACCAGCAGCAAATGTGTATCCTTCATCAATTCGGCCACATTATCAACCATGCCAGCCAGTAGTATAAATTCCTCTATGCCGCTGGACTTTATTCTTTCTCTTATTTGATCCATTTCAAACCCATCCCCTGCAATTACAAATTTTAAGGTTTGTTTTGTTTCGCAATTAACAAGTTTGATGGCGATATTGACAAATGTTGAGACGTTTTTCTCCGGCGATAACCTTCCAACAAAAGAAATAATTTTTGTCTCAGGTGGAATATTGTATTTTTTCCGAAAAGAGGAACAGGGGTTTGCGCCTTTTAAAGAGCCATTGAGCTCAATCCCGTTATGTATGACGGCTAATCTTCCATCGTACTTACCATCAAACCCAAAGGCCGTATATTTGTCGGCCATAAATTTTCGTAATCGATGACTAATACAAATTCGTTTGTCAATAAAAGGGGCCACCCACATCAATTCATCCGTTGTCGCCACCCATCCCTCTACATGTAAAATGTCAATAACCCTAAGGTCTTTAAACTCATTCTTTAATTTAGGCAGTGCTTCATAGCCTAAAGGAGCATTAGACAGAATAACCACCTTAATTCCGAACCTTTTGATTAAATTACGAATGTATTGGCGATAAACACGGGATCCAAATATTTTTTCAGAGGGAATAAATATTGATTTGAAATAAAGTCGAAATTTGTCGATCCAGACATGTTCCCTTATTTGCGTTGTTACAACGTAAAAATCATACTTCTCATCTTTTAAGCCGCTCACAACATCGAGCAGGACTTTTTCAGCCCCTCCTGCCACCAGAAATGGGACAACACACAAGACATGGGTTCTTCCATTTTCTCCCTTTTTAGAGCAAGGAAGCCCGCTACACTTTTTATTGATATCAAGCCAAGTATATAGATGTGCCATGTAATCTATAGCCAGAGTTAGAAAAGATTTTATGATCTTTCTCGCCATCAGATAAATGAAAGGTATCAAAATTTTAGTCACTAAATAAGGTGAAATCCTTTTCATCCTGGAAATAGCCTGGCAATAAATTGATATCGTCTTGTTTAAGGGGTATCTGAATTTTAAGACATCGACGCAAAAAATTATGGTCGCTCTGGCCAGATCAAGCAAGGAGATAAAACCATTTTGATATTTGAGAACATTCTCAAGCAAGATGATGCTCCGTTGGCGTGCGCTTTCAAGGGAATGATTCTGTACAGAATGGATGCACAGCGGTTGTCGGCAATGAAACATCTTGAATTTTCGAGATATCCTGATCCAGTAATCGTAGTCTTCAACCAATTCCAGTTGCGGAGAATAACCGCCGATGGTCTCGCGAACCTTTCTGGTATACAAAAAGCATGCCCCCGCGCAATTTTGTTTATGCAGCCGGGAGATTTCAGGGAGCTGCCGTAACACTTTTGTCTCCGTTGCCACATAATAAGCCCAGTAATCCGCATAAACAAAATCATAGCCATTGTTCTCTTGCAGACACTGAACCATCGTTTCAATCGCATTCTCCTTATACATATTGTCATCCGAGGTCCAAGTCAGATATTCTCCGGTCGCCAGGGCAAAGCCGATATTGAGCGATCTGGGCAGCCGCTGGTTCGTTTTGTTGCGGACATAACGGATCCTAGCATCATTGAAAGATTGAATGATTTCCGGCGTCTCGTCTGTTGAGCAATCATCAACAATGATCAACTCGATATTCTGGTGCGTCTGGTTCAGGCAGCTATCGATGGCCTGCGCCAGATACCGCGCCCCATTGTACACGGGCAAAACAATACTGACTTTGGGATTTAAATTCGTCATTTTAATATCCTGATTTTTCACAAATGCATCTAAGCCTTACTTTCTATGCACCATTGTGAAAAACCATCTAGCTCCAGGATGCGCCAGTTATATTTTTCACAAAATTCACTGACAGCTATATACACTCCATGATGTTTATGAGTTGCGTCTGTATACCAATCGTGTCCAGCAATTATTCCACCAGGCTTTACTTTAAATCTTAGCAATTCAAGCTCTTCTTTAGTATGCTCATATTTGTGGCTTGAATCGATGTATACCCAGTCAAAATAATGATCGTTTAAATTTTTCAAATATGCCAGGTCATCTCCAACATGAAAGATGCTGACCTTCTTCGAATCGATTTCCTCGACAATCCTCTTTGTATTCAAGAAAGCCTCTCTAGTCTTTAGGTTGCCAGAGTCTCCCCCCCAATGAAAATATTCTCCTATTTTCCACCAGAGATCGATCAGGTGCAATTCTTTGGGCCTAACAATTTCTAAAATATGCTTTGTAAACTCCCCTTTTAATACCCCCAATTCTGCACCAATAGAGTTTTTGGGTAGGATATTTAGGAAATTTTCTCTCTTCTTCTCTCCTGTAACGATGCTAAGTTTGTATCGAATTTTATGAAACACATGTCTTGACGTCAAAATACTTAATCGCATATTAAGTATCCTTCTCTGTTAAAAAATCCGCCATTTTTTATTTTTCAATTTAATATTGGATTGGCTTGCTTTTTTTAGTTTTTTAGGTATTACACAAGAGGTTCGTTTACCCTTTGACCGTCTCGCTTTATGATATAAGCTGGAACTCCTACAACAGTGCAATTTGGAGGGACATCTTTTACGACAACCGCATTTGCTCCCACAACCGAATTGTCTCCGATCGTCAACTTGCCTAACACCTTGGCGCCGCAGGAAATTCTGACATTGTTCCCAATAATTGGACGATTTCCTTTGCCTTTATGCCCTATCGTAACCTGTTGATTAATCCAGCAGTTTTCACCGATTTTATGAGCACCAATTGTCGTGGCAAAGCCATGTTGAATAAAAAGCCCCGGCCCGACCAAAGGTGTTCTGATATATAAAGTATCCATCGGTTTCTAGAGAACCCTTGAAAGCCGAAATAACAATTTACCTGAAAATGTGGTGCAGCCCCCTATCCGATAGTAAAAAATGTTTCGGAATTCTTTATATTCCCTAATGAGCCAATCCAAATTTTCAACCACCGGCTTATTTGCCCTTTGGGGATCATAAATTTGGACCCATCTTTCAATGTCTTTCTCAATAATGCTTTTTTGTGAGGATCGCTTAAAGAATGTTATATGTGGTAAAGTTGTTATATGTCGGCTCATGGGATCAAACTTGAATAAAGATTATTGAACGGTAATTGTTTTAAGTAAGTTTTTTATTCTTCATTACGGGAACGCATTCCATTAAAAAGCGTTGTACAATTCTTTGGCTGGCCTTGCCATCCCCGTAAGGATTGATGGCTTTGGCCATACGCGTGTATTTCCCTTCATCTTGTAAGAGTTCGGCAACTTTTTGAACGACCATGGACTTCTCTGTCCCGATCACTTCAACGCATCCTGCCGCGACTCCTTCGGGGCGTTCCGTCGTTTCACGCATGACCAGAACCGGCTTGCCGAGGCTGGGTGCTTCTTCCTGCAATCCCCCGGAATCGGTCAGGACAAAATAGGAGTGTTTCATCAAATGCACGAACGGCAGATAATCCATCGGCGCTGTCAGAATAATGTTGTCGACCCCCTGGAGCATTTTGTTGACCGGGACCTTGATATTGGGGTTAAGGTGGACCGGATAAACGAAAGTGACTTCATTCTTAAAACGCACAGCGATCTCCTTCATTGCCGCGCAAATGTTCAGGATCGGCTCCCCCGTATTCTCTCGTCGGTGCGCGGTGACCAGGATGATTTTGCGTTTCCCCGCAACGACCTGTTCCAGGTCAGTTCCTTTAAAACTGAATTCATGGCGAGCTGTGTCCAGCAAAGCGTCGATGACCGTGTTCCCCGTGATCTCGATCGTTTTGGGGTCGATCCCTTCGTTCAAAAGGTTCTGTTTGGCCGCGTCCGTGTGCGCGAAAAAGAGATCGCTCACGCTGTCGATGATCTTGCGGTTGACCTCTTCGGGATACGGATGAAATTTGTTCCATGTCCGCAGTCCCGCTTCGATGTGGGCGACCTTCACGCGCTTGTAAAAAGCGGCCAGACTTGCCGCCATGGCCGTTGTCGTGTCCCCCTGCACGAACAAGTAATCGAATTTTTCCTGGTCGAGGATCTTTCCAATCTCATGCAGAACGCTCATCGTGATGTGTTCAAGGTCCTGGTCCGCTTTCATCAGGTTCAGGTCATAATCCGCCTTCACGTCGAACAGCTTTAATAAGGGATCGACCATTTCCCGGTGCTGGCCGGTGATACAGACCTTGCACACGAATTCCTCCGGGAATTTTTTAAATTCCTTGATCACCGGCGTGACTTTGATCACCTCCGGCCGTGTGCCGAAGACCATAAGGATCTTGAGTTTTTCAGGCATTTATACCTTCTCCGCGATCGTCATCAGCAAGTATCCTTGGTTGAGGAACGATGGATTAGAGTGATCTTTAAGGCCGAACATTTTGATGATCAATTTCTGTAAAAATTTACCCTTGGGCAACGAGACTAAAAAATCCAGCGCGTGTTTGGCCCCCACTGAAAATTCTTTGATTTTGATGTTGGGGATGACGCTAAAACAATGCCGCAACGTCCGGAACGGCCGTTCCCCTCCCCACGGCCAATTCTTCGTCCGTTTCATGTACCACATGCCCAGGCGGTAGCATACGGAACAGGCATTGGGCACCAGGATGATAACGCGTTTTTTGGCAACCCGGAACGCCTCTTTAAGGATCTCCCGGATCTGCTCGTCGGTAAAATATTCAAATACGCCGCAGCTAAAAACAGTATCGACGGAGCTGTCCTCGAACGGAAGCGGCCTGGTCATGTCCCCCTGCACAAACGTCGCGGGTTTACCCAGCGCGTCAAAAAGGCGGTTACTAAAATGCAGGTTCTCTTTCGACCAGTCAAAAAGTGTGGTATGTTTCCCTCGCAACGCCAGCATGGCGGAATTCTCTCCACGGCCGCTGCCTAAATCCAAAGTTGTCGCGGAATCCTCCGTGTACCGTTGAAGAACTTCAGCCCAGGGCAAATATTGGCCTTTGGCAAGGCGTTCAGCCACTTTGGCCGCGTCCGCGTCCGTGCCTAAAACTTTTGACCATTCATTGGGTGTCAAATTCCAGGGCTCAGCCATTTTTGCCTCGCACGAGTAAATACAGATCGATAAAGAATTTATTCGCCCAGCTGATTTCTTCTTTCGGAAAATACTGGGCGCCTTTGCCGTAGCCGCCGTAGAAACCGCCGCTGGGGTTTTGGACCTTTTCTAAATACTCAAGCATCCGTCGGGCCTGTTCGTGATCCCCGACCTTATACCAAGCCAACCCCAATTGGGCCATGCCGGTTGAGCAAACCCAGTCCACCCCTGGGAACGCGGGAATAGCGCCACCCTTCTTTTGGATCGATTTGGCCCGCTCTAATCCTTTATGAACAAGATCTTTTTCACCAAGTTCGGCGAGGCCTTCAAGCATGTACCCAAATATGTGAGAGAGCGTCCCTAATTCAGGCTTGAATTCAACGAGGTCTGGTTTGGTCTTGTAATAGCGTAACGCGCGGTCCGCGGCTTCAGTGTATTTTGGTCCCTGGAGGAGCTCCCCCGCCTTTTTTAACGGCCAGATACAGAATAAATTACAATAATCCGAAAAGCGTTTGCCGTTGGGAAGGCTCCACGCGTCATAGGACGGAGTATGGATGGCCCCTTGTTCGTCGATCTGGGTCAACATGAAATCGCAGGCTTTATGGAGATTAGGCCTGATCTCGGGCATATCGCCGTACAGGGTGATAAACCCCCGAATGACTTGGGCGGTATCAAAGGTGTAGGAAGTCTGAACGCCTGGTGCCGCAAACGATCCATCCGGTTTTTGAATGGAGATCTCCCATTTCGTCAGGTCATACGCGAGTTGTTTCTCTCCGGCATCGTAAAGTGATTTGATCAGATACCCGGTGACTTCAGGAGTTACTTCTTGAGTTTGGTGATGAACGGCGATGCCCCCCTTGTTGACGCGATGCCTTTTAACCCAATCGACGGCTTTTCGCAGTGAGGAACGCTTATCAGTCATTTTGCTAAGGCTTTTTAATAATTCGAACATGGATGATCCTTATTTTGTCACGGAAGCATAAGCTGATTCAATGGCCATTTGGGCCTTGAGGCCGTCTTCGTTACGAACGACACCGGGGGCCTGACCCAGGATACATTCAACAAAGTGATCGGTCTGAAGGGCGAAGGCCTGCTTGACCGTCAATTTATTCGGGACGCGTTTAAACTCATCCCATGTCTTGAATTTATAGCTGATGCCCTGAAGGTCCAGAAGGGCCGTCCCTTCTTCCCCATAGATCTCAAGGTATGTTTTCGAAGGAATGGGCGCCGACCAGCTTAGGTCGATCACGCCCTGGGCCCCGTTTTTAAGACCGCAGATGATCTGGGCTGTATCCTCCACGGCGATTTTTTGAAAATTATTGAATTGAGTCATGGTTGAAAGTATATCTCCGAATAAATAATGGATGATGTCAAAGGCGTGGGGACCGTTATCCATCAGAATACCTCCGCCGGAAATGTTTTTATCCGCGTACCAGCTCCCCTGCATATCCATGGCTCCCGCGAACATCAGGCGGAAGCTGATGATCCGGCCAAGACTGTTCTTATCCAACAGTCCTTTGGCTTTTTGGACTTCTTCAAAGAAGCGGAATTTAAAGGCGGTCAGCAGCAGTTTATTTTTTTCGCTGGCTTTGGCCGTCATGGCTTGAGCCTGGCTGACGGAAACCGCCAGCGGCTTTTCGCACAACACGTTAATGCCGGCATCGAGAAGGTCTAAAACGATTGGGTAATGGGTCACCGGCACCGTGCAGAGGCTCACGCCGTTGAGTTTTTCATCCTTGATCATTTCCTGATGTGTGCCGTAAGCCCTGCCCCCCGCCTCTTGAGCAAATTTTTGGGCTTTGGATGTATCGGAATCGGCAAAGGCCGCCAGCTCAACCTGCGGATTTTGTTTGTACGCGTTGAAATGCCAGCGCCCCATTTGGCCGCAGCCGATAATGGCGATCCGCGCTTTTTTATTTTCGTTGGCCTTCGGTTGAGCGCTTACCGGTCGCTGCACTCTAACATCCGTTTTTGTGGTGGACGGCACAGCCCCAACGCATTGACGGATGGCCTCGGCAGTTTTTTCCAAAAGGGCTTTATCCCAGCATTCATTCATGGGCAGACAAATGAGATGCTTAAGGGCCTTTTCCGCTACCGGACAAAGACCTTCCTTATATTCGTACACTCTATCGGTAACTTTAGAGTTAAACGGGAATTGGGAATCCCCGAACGTTTTCTTCCCTGTCAAAGATTCACTGCATAAATAGATCGGTTTGCCGGTGTATCCCGCGCCAACGCCGATGCCCTGCGACTTCATCTTTTGGGCGAAACCATCAAGATCCCCGCCCTTTAACGCGAATGGATAGATCCAGTATGAGGATTTGGCGCCGGGTGTTACGGGCGCGGGAGTAATCTCCGGAATGTCCGAGATCAGTCGCGTCAGGTAATTTCCAAGTTCGTAACGTTTCTGGACCACGCCTTTGACTTTCTTAAGTTGCGCGAGGCCCACGGCCGCGGTCAACTCGTTCATGCGGTAATTCATCCCTAAAAACAAATAGGCCCGGGACCCCCAGCCTTTGCGGGCGTAACCTTTATCAACAAATAATTTCATGCGGTCATAATAAGATTTGTTGGATGTGATCGTCATGCCGCCGTCGCCGGTGGTCATATGCTTGGCTTGCTGAAAACTGAAACACCCGATATCTCCGATCGTTCCCACAAATCTTCCTTTGTATTCGGTCACATGCGACTGGGAACAATCTTCAATAAGCGGGATTTTATGCTTGCGCGCGATGGCCACCATGGCGTCCATGTCGCAGGGATTACCGAACAAGTGGACCACCAGGATCGCCCTGGTGCGGTCCGTGATCTTTTTCTCAACATCTACCGGATCCATGTTATAGGAGCCGTCAATATCGGCGAAAACGGGAACGCATTGCTGGTAAAGGATGGGGATGATCGTCCCCAGATCGGTGATCGGAGCGGTGATGACTTCATCGCCCGGGCTTAAATCCAGCGCCCCCAGGGCCGTGTGGATGGCCGCGGTGCCGGAGGTCGAGGCGACCGCGTAGGGAACACCGTAGAGTAACGCGAATTCCTTTTCAAAAGCCGGGACCATCTTACCGTCAATTCCGAAAAGATTCTGGGACATCAACGCTTCAGTGAGTAGCTGCAGCTCTTCCGGACCGAAGGGTTTCCGTCCCCAGCCGTATTGCGCTCCGCGCATCAAGAACCGGTACATTTTTTCCGTAAGGCAGGCCTTGAGTTTTTGCTTGATTTTTCCTAACATGGCTGTCTCCTGGCTTATTCCATTTTCAAGTAAAATATGCTTCGATCGGAGTGTTCAGAAACTTTTCAATATTGACCCCGTACTCTCCTACCAGCAAAGTCCGCGCTTTGGGATATTTCTTCTGGAAAACATCAAATGCCTTCCCCCCGTGTTCAAAGCCGGTCTTTACTTCAATCCCTAATAATTTTCCCCCGAGCCTAACAACAAAATCAATTTCGTCATGATCTTCCCGCCAATAATACACTTCGGATCCATTGACCAGGGCTTGATTATAAAGATACGCGCCCACCGCTACTTCCACCAGCCTGCCGTAAGTTTTTTTGTCTTCCATGATTTCTTTTTTACTCTTGGTTGACAACGCCGTCATTAATGCTGTGTTTAAGGGTAACCACTTTGGACTTGATTTCTGCCGGCGTATGCCGCTCCCCTTCCATGCCTGAAGCCCGCCCATCAAAAATGCCGATTCCAGATATCTCTGATAATTCATGAGGGTCAGTTTGCTTCCGACATCATTGAAATCTCCCAGGATTTTTCCGTAGGATAAAATCTGGCCGCCGTACTCACACCCGAGATACAGTAATTTTCTTAAAAGCACCGGTTTCTGAACATCCGCCAGAAACACAATGTCTCTGGTAACGGCTGTTTCAATAAGGGAATCTGTCACAAACCGCTTCCAGCGTAATTCATCATTCATCAATTCATATCCTCCGGGGTATCCTCCGTAGAAAAGGTAACCTTCCAGATCGCACCCAAAGGCCTTGCGGCATTCCGTATACGACCAATGCGGAAAACGGATGATTTCAAACCGCCCGGCTAAAGATTCCGGAAGTTTTTTTTGAATCATAAGCGCCGAAGACCCAAGTAAAACCACCTGAATATTGCGCCTCTCATGCGTGTCTTCATCCCAAAACTTCTTGACAATGTTTGACCAGCCCTCTATTTTTTGTATTTCATCAAGGACTAAAATGACTTTTTGCCCGCTTTTTGCCTGTCGGCGCGCTTCATCCCAATTTTGCGCAATGAATCTGTGATCCGGCGGCGCCGGCAAATCTGCCAAGGCATACACCGCAGGATGAGATAATTCCTTAATGGCCTGCCGGATGGCCGTGGATTTACCAACCTGCCGGGGGCCAAGGATAATTTGCATGAACTTTCTTTTTTCAGAAAGCCTTTCAATGATTGTATTTGTGGCCGTTCTTTTAAACATTTGCCTTCTCTCCATAAGCATAGATTATTATGGTTTATTGAATGAACGATTTCGTTCTATGTAATGAACGATTATAGTACCTGCCGGACAGATGTCAAGAGTTGAGCGCCCAGGGCCGTGTGGATGGCCGCGGTCCCCGACGTTGAGGCGACCGCGTAAGGGACGCCATAGGCTTGGGCAAACTCATTTTCAAAAGCAGGCACCAGTTTGCCGCCTATACCGAAAAGGTTCTGTGATAACAATGCCTTGTAAAGCAATCGAAGTTCCGACTCATCAAAAAGCCGGCGGCCATAAAACTTTTTTGCCGGAGACATTAAAAATTTTAGGATTGAAACAAGGAGTGATTCTTTAAGTTTAATTTTTATTTCTGAAAGTCTGCTCATGATTTTTCCGTTTTTATTTTTTAAGAAATGATAATATTGATTTCCTTAATCGTACGGGCATGGCGTCCCGAATGCCCTTGCCCCAGGATGTTGCTGTCAGTTGGTCTATCATTGACATCCGAAAATCACCGCGAGCGGCCATCTCTAAAGATTTTTTGTAATATTCAACCTCAAGCGCGTCCACTTTGCTCTGCTCAAAATGTTCCACGCTTTTGCGAGCATTGCTTTGCACCTTTTTACGAACATCAGGATCGGTACAGGCGATCTTGATCATTTCTGCGATCGCTTGCGGATCTTCATGATCATTGACTAAAAGACCATTGTGACCATGTTGGACAGCTTCCGCGATCTCCGGGATATTTGATCCAACAAAAACCGCTTCCGCCGCAAGCGCTTCAATGATTACAATGCTAAACCCTTCCCAGCGGCTGGGCATGCACATGCAATCGGCCCAGGAAAAATAACGCGGTAAATCTTCGTTGCGAATCGCCTCAATGAAGAAGCATTGATCCAGAACACCCTCGTTACAAGCGATTTGTTCATACGGCTTTGAGTCACCTTTGCCCACAGCCAAAAGACAGTAATCTTTTCCTAAATGACGAAGTGATTTTATCAGATTATCTAAATTCTTTTGCTTAACCTTACGTCCGACATGAATAATTTTATATTTGAATGGATATTTTTTATCCAGTTCGTCTCCTATCTCCACTTTTGTATACGGCCGCATGTAGTCAAAGTGAATACGATTCGGCAACAGCCAGGCGCGATCCTCACGCTTAAATTTCGTCAGAACCAGATTCCGTACCGCCTTTGACATTGAAAGTACGACATCCGCTTTAGCGATCGCATCCCGCAACAGATCTTGACTCGTATCATGGACCGATACAACAACCGGGATCCCGTTGACCTTGTTACAACAGGCCATCGCGCACGGCCAAAACCCGCCGTAGGCGCGCACGACGTCTATTTTGAACTCTTTTAAGCGTGCTGGAAGTTCGTGTGGTTGAGTGTGGATGGCCTTCATTCCAAGCAAGTCCGGATTATTTTTTTCCTTTGGAGAAAAAACATAAACCTCGTCAAAGAATTTGAGCGGGTTAAAATATTCCCGGAGCCACTTTTCGCCATAGCCAGCGGAAAGATAGGCCGAAATAGGATCACTTGGTATCACAGCCAACTTTTTCATTTCTCAAATTTCCTCTTCAATCATCTTGATTTCCCACTGTGTCGGCAGCTTAATGGACCCTCGCGCATTTTGGGCTCTTCCCACCACAAATTTGTAGGCCATGTTATGCCAATCAATCAGGTTCTCTGGGCTTTCGTCTGCGATCACTGTCGAACAAAGATAGTTGCTCGCTGGAAGATAAAAATGAGGGATATGGATATTGATCCGTACCTTCCCTCTGATGTTGCCGTTAAAATTCTGGTTTTCATAGTCGCTGTTTACGCAATACATAAATCCAAGATTGTTATAAAAATTGACCCCGAAAATGGGATTGTTCAGCCGCTCATGAAAGATGCAATCGAGCTGAATATTAAGTTCTTGGCCAGATTCCAGAAAATGTATTTCTTGGCCGTTACGGTCGAGGAATTTAACGGGGAGCAATTCTGCCTTATTACGATTGTATGATTTTCCCGGATCTTTGATTTTGGTCCTTTGGGAACGCTGCTCCAGAATGTCTTTAATATAAAGGCCGATTCCCTCTTCGCTCGAACCTACGAAACGTTCCTTGCCATCGGAAAGATACAGACATCGGGTGGTGTATTCCCGAATGGTATATTCGTTGTGTGTCACAAGAATAATGGTGGTGCCCTGTTTTCGGATTTGATTCATTCTTTGGTAGCATTTCATTTGAAAATCCTTATCGCCAACCGCCAAAACTTCATCCACCAGCAGGATATTCGGCTCACAGTGGACAGCGACAGCAAACCCCAAACGGACATACATCCCGCTCGAATAATGTTTTACTGGCGAATCAAGGAAATCGCCGATATCCGCAAAATCGATGATGGCTTCAAATTTTCGATCAATTTCTTTCTTGCCCATACCCAGAATGGCACCGTTCACATAAATGTTTTCTCGCCCGGTCAACATGGGATGGAATCCCGCCCCGACCGCTATCAGCGCGCTTATTTTGCCGCGCACGGCGATTTTTCCTTTATCCGGCCAGAAGATTCCGTTGATCATTTGAAGGAGGGTGGTCTTACCGGAGCCGTTTGGACCAATCAACCCGAAAGATTCTCCACGTTTTATCTCAAATGAAATATTATCAACTGCCCAAAATTCTTTAGAGCGCAATGTCCCTGAGTAGCTGCTTAAACGACAGATATTCCTGCCGATATCCATCATGCCATAAAGCATTGACCGTTTAATGGAACGGCAGTATTTTTTCGATATGCCCTGAACTTCTATGGCGACATCCTGATTCATGCTAAATCCTTTCTGCAATTCTTTTTTCGGTTAAATGAAACAGTACAAGACCAACAATAAAAATCCCAAGCGCGCCCAGCCACGAAAAGAAAAATCCTTTTATTTCTGTTGTCGTCATTGTCCCGGTTAAAACAAGACTACGCGCCTCGGAAACGAAATAGTATAGCGGATTATATTGTGTTATATGAAGCAAAATGCCTGCTTTGGGTTTGCCGTAAAGAACCGGCGTCAAAAACATCAAAAATGTTAAAACCATGGGTAATGCTTTACCAATATCACGCATAATGCTGTTTAAAAGCGCAAAAATAAAGCTTAATCCAAGGCTTAATAACAAAATTGGAACGATCACAATCGGTAAAAACAAAATTCCTGGTGCCGGCAAAATTTTATAATAAGCAAAAAGGGCCAATGCTAGAATAAGTTGAATAAGAAATGAGACGATGGAGGACCCGAACGAGGCCAACACCAACGATTTTTTAGAGAAATTAATTTTTGTAAGCATATTCCCTGCCCTAACTAAGGCATCCGAACCTGAAGCCAAACCGCTTGAGAAAAGGTTCCAAAACGCTATGCCAATAATCGCGTAAAGAGGATAAGGCATTCCGATCTCTCCAACCGAAAAGACTCCGGATTTGTTTAAGACAATAAAAGTCCCGACGCTCATCAATGGGGTTACAAGCGTCCAGCAAATTCCAAAAAATGATTGCTTGTACCCCGCGAAAAAGTCGCGTTGGAAAAGTTGGAAGGTTAGCCATCGATTTTCCTTAAGCTCCAAAAATATCTCTCGAAAAATCGACACGTATCCTTTTTCAATAAAGTTGTCCGGCTTATAAGTAACGATGCTGTTTGACATTTATTCCTCCTAATCGTGTTTTGGCAAATATGGTATCGATGATACGCTGCAATTACGCCACCGATGAATGTAAATGTTCACTCTTTTTCTTAAAAATGCATGCGGGAGTCTACCGCCTTTAAAAAATAAAAAGCTAACATCGCGTAAACCCGTAAAATTCGGCAGGGCAGTAAACTCCTGATATTATTTTTTTTCCCCGGCCAATAATAAATGCCGACGAAAGGATATCTTATGATCGATTGAAGACAACAATTCGCTGCACCGAAATAGTCCTTTTGTCTTACATAATCTGCCACAAAATCATGATATTCCCGGGCAATTTTGATTCTCCTTTGATATAAGTTTAAGTGCGAGACATTTTCCTCTTTTCTAAAAATAAACAAATGATCTTTCAGTTTTTGTTTTAGATTTTTATGTAAATTGTGGTTGTGTACCCGATATTTCGTAAGCGGAATATTCATATATAGAAATTTATATTTTCGTGTTAAACGAAGCCACAGATCGTAGTCTTGGGTCGTGCGAAGCCGGGCATCATACCCACCGACATCCTGAAAACATTTTTTTCGCAGTACAACCGTAGCATGGATTATAAAATTTCCATCAAACATGCTTTGAAAATCTTCCGTTTTTAATTTTTCTTTTTTCCAATGAACAATTTGACCATTTTCTTTAAAGGCATGACTTTCTGAACATACAAATCCCAACTCGGGATTTTTTTCTAAAACTTCCACCTGTCGTTCTAATTTCGCGGGCAGCCACAGATCATCATCGTCAATAAAGGCCAGATATTCTCCTAGGGATTGACTGACGGCGTAATTGGAAGCCGTGGCCTGCCCCCGATTTTGTTGGTAGAAATATCTCACTTTATTTCCGTAACGCTTTAAAACCTCTTTCGTGTTGTCGGTTGAGCCATCATCAACAACGATTATTTCATAATCCTTGTAGGTCTGCGCAAGGACGCTATCGATCGTCTCGCAAATGAAATGCGCCCGGTTATATGTTGGAGTAATAACGCTAACTTTCGGCATCGCTATCGTCCAGCCCTTTCCGTCTCATGGATACGATCAAGTTCATGACAAATCTTACCCACATTTTCCGTCTTGGCTAAAACCAAATCACAGGCCTTTTTCGTCCACGAATAAGCTTTTTGATTATCGAGAACGTCAACAGCAGTGAGAATCTTTTCCGCGTTCAAATCTAATTGATAAACCTTTTCCAAGGCCGCATACGATTCAGGATATTGTGCCTTTCTCGTGAATGCTTTAGATAACACGAAATATCCTCGAGGATCTTTGGGGGCCTGGTGAATCATTTTCTGACTGAGTAAAATCATATTATCATAATCACTTATACTTTCATAAACGAAAGCTGTCTCCATCATCAGTTGAATACTGTTGGGAGTATAGCGTGATGCGAGTTCAAAGAGATCAAGCGCCTCCGCGGCCCTTCCTGTATTCTGAAAAATCTTGGCTTTTAAGGTAATCGCTTGAATATCAGTTGGATAAATCATCAAAGCTTCATCCAATTCTCCGGCAGCTTTTTCGTAGAAACCAAAATTGTTCAAAGCAACGGCCCGGTTATAATAAATCCTTGCCGATTCGGGATACCGCAACAACTTGGAATCAGCAGATTTTGTAGTCCATCGCGATAAATCCACTTTAAGGCGTGAAATCGCCTCCTTATTGGCGGGGATATCCTTAAGAAAAATAATTGCATCATAGTCAAGATAAACAAGTTGCCATTCCGGGCTGGTATAGATTTCTTGTAGAAATTTAGTGGGAATCGGTTTCGAAAATAAGGATACAAATATACCCGTAATGCTCAATTTGTCTACTTGCTGTTGAAAAGCATCCCAGTCACCTTCTTCCAGTATCTTTTGGTATGTTTTAAAAAATTCCGCTCCGTACACTTCCGTCCGACCATCGATGAATACTCGAATATTCGGATAATTTTGAGAAATGAGATAATGTCCGACCCCTAAAGTGTTAAAAAAATTTCCTTGAATATTATATTCTGTCAAAAATTTTTGAGCGTTGCGCGGGTACTTTTGAGTGGATAACTGGCCGTACGCGTTCTGAAATCTGCCTGCTTCATAATCAAAATTTTGGGAGGCCATCATTTCCTTTCCCTTGGAACTTATCCAGAAAATTAATCCGACAAGCAGACCCATGAGAATAGTGTGCTTTAATGTGAATTTTCCCCTTGCCATAGGCATGATGTCGCCAAGCTTTATATGGGATAGATTTTGAATAATGGATAAGTAGGCCGCCGGTGGAAAAAATAATAAATTACGGGATGCTCCCCAGGAGAAACAAAGAAAAAATAGCCAAAGCACGAATACGCGGAGGTCAATTCTGCGCCAATTTAAAATAAATCCAACAGACGAAAAAATGATCAACATTTTATAATATGGATGAATATGGGGATTTAGGATCTTATGATTGGGTACGGGTCGATGAAGTTCCCCAATATAGGAAAACATAAACTTTGATTCATTAGGATCACCTACGATAATTTTAAGCGGATACAAAAATCCGTTAATAAATTGCGGATTAATAAAACAGGCGGCAAGCAAAACCGCCCCGATCTTTAGCAGCCGGTGATATTCGTCATCAGAGAGTCTTCCAGCGGAATTCCAATCGTATGGCAGTGGGATGAAACGTTTGACGGATTCTGCTAGCCAGATGAGAAAAACAAAAATTGGGCCGAAAATAAAAAAACCGTGAATATTCACCCACAATACCTGTAAAATAAATAGAAGATAAATCGACCAGGATTTTTTCAGGAACAACCACAGTATGGAAATTTCAACCAGCGAGAACCAAAGACTGACGATATCAGGCCGGATTAATGTTCGAACGGGGTCGACTAACATCCCCATAAAGAGAAGCCCAACCACAAGCAAAATCCGGTCTTTCCGGTAACCGAAAAACAATAGGATGATATAAATTGTTAAAGCAATAAACGTCTGCAGGGCAACAATCCCTTGCCCCCCAAAAATTTTATAAATGGTATAAACTATAACCTGCCAGAGCCATTGATGATCAATCCATGGTTGACCTGCTATAGAAAAGGAGAAAACTTCCTTGGTTGGTACACCATTTTGGGCAATATACTGTCCTGTCCGGATATGGAGCAACGTATCCTCATCCGTGACATTTTTATGGGCGCGCAAAGTGACGACAGCGAACAATAAAGTTATGGCGATAAATCCAAGCCATAGACAAAATTTTTTACAAATGCGTTCAAACATGGATACTCCTTTTACCTACTGATCCAGGGTAAGAAATTATACTGCTCACCCCCTTATATGCCTTAACATACACTTTATCTTCTGGAGAAATGAAGGACAGCTTCATCCGCGATTTTATAAAGACTTCGTCGAACGTTTTAGCCATTTGAATGATAGCAAAGATAAAGTCTCCTAAAGATATTTTGTGAATACTCGGACCCGATGGCGTATTATTCACATCGACAATATAAATTTTTTTATCATCCTTATCTCGCAAAACATCTAATTCGCCGTATTGCAATCCGATTTTTTGACAAAAAATTAGCATCTTCTTAATCTCATCCGGCGTAAAGACCTTACCTATATGTTTCACAACGTCGGCCCAAAAATAATTATCAAAACGGTCATTTTTCAGACGATATTTATAATAGACAAAAGGAATCCTGTTTTCAAAAATCGGCACACGAATATCATAAACATTTTTTTTATCAAATTCATTGTTAATGACCTTTTGATAGACGACCCCGTCTTCACGCTTCGCAATCGGACAAAGAATGACCCTTCCATCATGTCGGAAGTTAATCTTTGACTTTTGAACGGCCGGTCCACGAAAAATAAGCGGATCGATGCTGAGGGGATATTCGAAAACTTCTTCGAATATCTTTTCCACATGATCCTTGCTGATATTTAAGCACTTGGCATTAACACAATCAAACCGCTCGATAACGTTTAGATATTTTTTGTCACGTACGCGTAAGGTGATGTCTTCCCATTCAATCATCCGGTGAAAGCAATCATCGGGGTTAGTGGTTATGCGATAACCCAGGACATATCGCAGTTTATACAGCACACATTTTCTTATATGCGGGAAGCGCGGCCAGTACAAAATCGTCGGTGAACCTTTGAATAAGCGGGCAAAGCCTTGGGGCGAAAAAATGAGCATAACCTTGATCGCCGTAAGTACAATTAGCAGCCTCAGGGTCAATAGGTGTTCCGAAATCATCGCTGGCGATTTCAGCGAAGCTATTTTTTTATACAACCATTTTAATGATTTAAACATTAGCATTTCTCTATCTCAAAATAGTTTGCCCGTTCAATGATTCCTTTTCGTTTCGATCTGATCTATCCACTCTTGAATTTGCTTCTGCTGGTGACTGGCTGCAGTAAGACGATAGGCTTCCTGGAAACGGTTAAGGGCGGAATTATAATCCTCCATTTCAAAATAAGTCTCTCCCATAGACCTTAATGGCCAAAATTTTTCATCATCTATCTGTACTTTCTTAAGACGTAACTCATCTTTTTCTAATGATTTCTGAAATTCGAGTTGGGCTTGGTCCTTTTTGTTAAGTAAATTTAAAATTTTTCCGGCGGTACGATGAATTCCCGGTTGGTCAGGCTCATCCTTCATGCGCTGATATTGTTCCTCAAGAGCTTTTCCAAAAATCGCATCGGCTCTATCGCGATTGATTTTTTTTAAAAATACACCATATTCAAGAAGAGTCTCCGGTGTTTTCAATTGTTTGTTATTGAGCATATAAATGAATAGTTCTTCGGCTTGTGAATAAAGGCCCTTCTCTGGATAATTGATCGCTGCCATCCAATAAAACCGTTTCTTAAATGCATTTGGATTCGGCCTTACAAAAATAAAGACGCTTGTGATGACCATGATAATCGACATGAGATAACAGGTGGTCACAGTTTGGGACATCTTCCATCGAGAGGAATCTTTCTCTAGCACCTTTAAAAGGATATCACTGGCCAAAGAAACAAAAGCAACGCCGAGGAGTAATTCAATAATTTCGTCACTTTTGGCCACCGGTTTTAAAAAATAAAAAAATAAACAAAGTACAAAATAAGGGATTTGATAGGGTGGAACCGTGGGGACACTTAAAATCCCTATCCACTTTTGTACGCTTTTCAACTTTAAACCCATTATTGGTAAAATAATTACCCAAATTAAAACAACATAGCAGAATATTGTCAGCAACGGGAGACGAATAACATTATGAAGGTTAGTTTCTGTTTGCGCGTTAACGCGACCAATCACCTCGGGGGTCTCGATACCTAATAACCGCTGCCCCCAACTGATCTCTTCCATCCCAATGAAAAACAACATTAAAGCCATCAAAATATACCCGGGTTTTAAAAGATTTCTGTCTAACTTCATAGCCCATATCATTAACACAAATGCCAGTAAATAGCAGGCAAAGGTAGCATATTCTCCCCATGAATCCTCTGCGATCAAATAGACAAAGGCAACGGGTTTGAAGTAGTGCAGGAAATAAATGATGCAAAGAATACTTAAGCAAACAATAGTGTTAAAAATCATCTTTCGAGAATCATTTTTATTAGTTAAAAAGTTCATATAATTAATTTTCCTTTATTCGATGAGCCAGCTTGTTATTTGAGAATCTCCCATTTCATTTCCGGCAAGAAAACGGCATCACGGTACTGGGCTGTTCCATCGCTGACGATCCGGATAACATCTTCTTCGCGTATCGCGAAAGGGTGGAGCATGTTCTCGTCCCAGACGGACAACTGCGCCATGTAGATCCCGGAGGCCAGATTGACCTTTGTCAGATCGATCTTGATGGCGCCTTTTCCGACAATATGATCGATGGTCTTCCCTTGGTCCTCATTGCTCGAATTGCAGCAGGAAACACCGTCGGAGCGGATGATCTCCAGCAGGAATTTCGGTTTTTCGATGCGCTCCCTGGCCTCATAATGTAGCGTCAAACTGATGGGTTCGCCGATCTTAAAACTTTCCTTTGTATGGCCGTTACCGTCTTCCAGTTTCACGTCATAAATAGTGATCGCTGATTTATGCGTGAGCTTCACCTTCCCCGTAGAGGTGGCCAGGCTTTTCTTGAAATCAATTTCGGTCTTTTCCATAACAATGTTCTGATAATAAGGGATAACATCCTCCACGCCCCCGTCCCGGATGATCTCGCCGTTTTGCAAAAGGATGGCCCTCTTGCACAGGCTTTTAATGAGGGCAAGCTGATGGGAAACTAAAATGATCGTTGTCCCGGATTTTAAGAGCTCACGCATTTTCCGGCTGCACTGCGCCTGGAAGGCCATATCGCCGACGGATAACACCTCATCGACCAAAAGGATATCCGGGTTAAGATGGGCGGCAACGGAAAAGCCCAAGCGTGAATACATCCCCGAAGAATAGCGTTTGACCGGCGTATCAATGAATTCCCCGATACCCGAAAATTCCACGATCTCATGGAACCTTGAGTCGATCTCCTTTCGGCTCATCCCCAAAATAGTCCCATTGAGGTAAACATTTTCCCGCCCGGTCAATTCGGGATGAAAGCCGGCGGTGACCTCGATGAGGGCCGCCAGCCGTCCGTGGATCTTCATGGAACCCTTGGTGGGGACAATGATACGGGATAATAATTTCAAAATAGTGCTTTTACCGGCCCCGTTGGGGCCCATGATCCCGATAACTTCACCCTTTTTAATATTAAAATTGACGTTTTTGAGGGCCCAGAATTCCTGGGCTTCTTTCGCCTTCTTTAGTTTCTCCCGGGTGGCTTTGGTGAAAAGAAACGGGATGGAATCGCGCAAGGAATTGAACTTCTCCCCCTTTCGATATTTTTTCGAGACGTTTGTAAATTCAATAGCATTGGACATTTCAGCCTCAGCGTATAGCGTTTAGCGGACTATAAAAAATCCTTAGTATCTTCAAGGCCTAAACTCAACCATTGAAATTTGTATTTCGGATAATCGGCAACAATCCGCCTCGATTTTTCTTTTAACCCGTCTAAATCTATCCTTTCCTTGTTCAGCGTGATTTCAGCCACAACCACCTCTTTTTTCATATCATTGACGGCCACCAGGTCGATCTCATTGCGGTTCCCTTTTTCCCAATAAGAACCGATACGATTATATTGGTTGGTCCCGGCAAACAGATCATGGTAAAAACGTTCCAACACCCTCCCGCAGTAAGCGGGGTAGTCGCGCTTAACCACATCTTTAACATAATCAAAATTTCCGGTTTCAATCGCGGAACGGTTGCGATATATAAAACGAAACCAAAAATTCAAAAAATTATCAACAATACGGTACTTTTGGGACCTTGAATTCGGTTTGGCGTCAATAGGTTTGTATTTCGCGACAATCGCGTAATCCCTTTCCAAGCGGTCGAGATACCCGCCCACATTGGATTCTAAAATAGACTCAATTTCTGCCCGCGCCGTCTTTCCTGAAGAAATGAGCTCAAGGATCGAAAAATATGTCCCATACTCTTTGCCAAATTCTTCAATAAGCAGATTTTTGCCCTCATTAATAAACGGGGAGTTGCTTTCAATCACAAGATCAAGGATGCCATCCAATGAAAAAGCCTTGTTCTCAACAAACAAATCAATATACTTAGGCATCCCGCCTGTAAAAACATAATAATCGAACAAAACTTCAGGATCTTTGACCTTGTAGTCATGGAGGATCATATGGATCGTTTTGACCGGAAAAGGACTGATGGAAAGAATCCGGTCGGCGCGGTTAAATAACGGTTCTTTGGAATTCTGGAATATTTTATGCATCAAAGAATATACGGACCCGACAAATATGACGTTTAACCGGCAGCGGCTTTTATTTAAATCCCATAATTTTTGTATCTCCGAATAAATCGCCGGGTTAATGTTATAAAATTCCTGGAATTCATCCACAATCAGCGTAAAGCGCTCTTTTTGAGCTATCCGCAAGAGCAGTTGAAAAATATCCTTGAATGAACGGATTTCTCCGACAACCGGAGCATCGGGAAATAACTGCGTGATCTCTTGCAGATATTCCGCGCAAAGCAACGCTTCCGACTTCTTGGCCACGAAGAAATACACGTGTTTGTGATCCTTCGCACGCGCGACAAGCTCCAGCGAAAGCAAGGTTTTGCCCACGCGCCTGCGCCCGGTCAAAACGGTCATCCGGGCGCCGCTTTTTGCCTGCCCCAGCAGCTTGGCAAGTTCAGCCAACTCGCGCTCTCTGTCATAAAATTTCATTATAGTAACCTCCGTTACTGTAACCAATAATACTATATCAATGGCTTTTTGTCAAGTTAACCGCTATCCCCTGTTTAAATGTTTTCCGCGAAGAAGGGTTCATTTTTATGAAAAAATAACCCGCCGATCAATAGCATCAAGACCGAACTCGCGGCGGCATACCCCACCCAGACAAGATGCGGCAGCTCCTTTAAAACAACCGCGTGGTTGATCGCTTCCAGGATGCTTCCGACCGGGTTTAATAACAGCAGGATCTGCCAATTGCCAAACTGGTTCGCGTCATAGAAAACCGGGGTAAAGAATATCCCGAACATCAAGATGGTCTCAACGACATATTTGATGTCCCGGAAGAAAAGATTTGCCGCGGACAAGAAAAGCGCCAGACCGGCGGTAAATAGAACTAATAGTATAATTAATACCGGAAGCCAGAGGATGTAGATGCTGACACCGAACTTGAAAATGGCCAACAGGACGCTGAGCACAATAACGGCGATGCCAAAATCAAAAAAACAGGCCAGGACAGATGCCATGGGCAGCACGGCGCGCGGGAAATAGATCTTCGTGATCAAGGGGCTGTTGCCGACCAGGCTTTGGACGGAAAACCGCAGAGAACTGACGAAGAATGTCCAGGGCAGAACCTTGACGGAAATGGATATGATCCCTTTTGTGTCAACATACTGCCCGGAAATGACCGCCATGGCCTTTTTGATCAGGACCCCGGCCGCGACGGCGACGAGCGGCATGAAGATCGCCCATAAAAACCCCATGGCCGCCTGTTTGTAGCGTATCCGGATATCCCGGAACGTCAGCATGAATAGTAAATCCCGATATTGAAATAACTCTTTGAACATCGACACTCCTATGCGCCTGGACACTCCCGGAGTGTCCTTCAGGCCAGGTTATCTATTGCTGTAATTTTCCAGCCGATCCAGGAAGAACTCCCGCCCCCACAGGGCAAGAGAATCCAGTTCCCGGGGATTGATAAACGGCCGGACATCCGCCCTGGCTTTATCCCAATCGACGGAACGGATCTTTTGTTTTAATTGTTCGGTACACCATTTGTTGTCCACGGCGGCCGCCTGATCCCGCCACGGCCCCGTTTGCTTTAACGCGGCGGCAAGAAAATCAAAATTGATCGGGGTTTTCCGGCTTGTGTACCAGAGCAAATCATACCAGTCCCGCCCTTTGGTATATTCACGGCATAACAGCGCGTGGACCTTCCCGGCAAAAAGGCTTGGCTGGTCCTGGACGGTCACCGAAAAGGCGAGCGGAAAATCCAGGAATTTGCTCTCAAAACCGCTTCCCCGCGGAGGGTTCGTATCCACTTCGATCTTGATCCTGATCTTGCGTGAAGACCGGTCGATCTTCAGATGGCTCAACTGAAGCACTTTCCCGAGGGAATCATCTTTCAGGAACGCTTTCTTGGCGGTATCATCCGCCCTGGAGCGGTCCGTGACCTCCAGTTTGTATCCGTAAGCTTCAAACTCGACGGCCATATTCTTCAAATAGGTATCCAGGTTAAACCCGCTGTCAGGCTGTTTCAGCATAAAATCCAGATCTTCCGAAAAACGGTTCAGGCTGTAGAAAATACGCAGACAGGTCCCACCCTGAAAAGCCGCCGCTTTATAAAAATCCGTCCTTGAAAGCGCCGCCAGGGCGACTTCTTGCGTGATCTCACGCAGGGCCAGTTCTTCCGCCTGGGCCGACGCGCATTTGTAAGATTCCAGCCGTTCCTGGATGATCTTTACGCTCATGGCTGGAGATCCTTTTTTAGTCCTTTAATAAATTTCTTTACACGTTTGCTGTTATAATTTTTATACAGCCGGTCAAATGCTTCCTGCCCCGGTTCTTTCAGGCAGGCCGGTTCGACGCGCAGGCTCTCGATCACCGGGGCTGACCCTTCCCAGTTTTCCTGGTGGATATAGACATAATCCGCCAGCGCTTTTAGCGGTGTTGCCATAAAAAAAGCCTCGCCATTCTCCGGGGCGATCCGGTCAACCCCGCTATAAAATACGGCAGACGGGACCCGCCTGAAATTGAAGGCCCCCAAGGGTGTCATAAAATCCCTGGACTTTTTGACGCAGGCGCTGGTCAGCGTGTGTACGGCTTCGGGGATCCAGCCATGGTACGATAAAGCTGATTCCATGCTCACATAAGAGGGCCCGTAAATATATTGCGCTAACTGGTAAAGGTTTATCTTGCGCCGCTGATATTTGGGCGACAGGCAGTAAAGGCCTTTTTTAATACGTACGATCCCATCGCTCGCGCAGGCCCGCTTGACCAACCCATACCGCTTGTCATCCGATCCGCCGATCAAATTAATCAGGTCGAGGTCTGTGAAAATATCCTTTGGAATATTCGCAACAACCAATTCTGTCAGTTTATTCATAGGTATATTCTACATACTGTCACTATATGACAGTTTCAGTTATAAATATAACATGCTAATGCGTAAGTTGCAAACATTAATATTGTGGCCGGGAGTTTTGTTCATTCCACTTGCCAATCGTCCAGTACCCGCGGCGCCAAATAAAACGGCAAGGACAGCACCTTGAAAGATTTTCCGGAGATCCCGATTTTTTCTTCCTTCAACTGTCCGCTATAGATTCGTATTAACCGGGAATCCGGGACGGCCTGGGCAAAGCTGAATAAAGATTTTAATTTATTTGCCGACGCGGATTTGACCTCTATCCCCAAAATTTTTCCTTTATGCTGCAAGCAAAAATCGACCTCGGCAATGCCTTCGGTTTTTTCGCGCGCCCAATATAAAACTTTGGGCAGGGAATACATGAATTGCGCGAGGATATTCTGCCCCGCGACCTGTTCAGCAACGCGTCCCCGGTATAGTCCAGCGAGATCCTTTAAATTCAAAAAATCTCCCTGGATTCCCATCTGATGATTGACCAGGCCCGCGTCAAGAAACAGCAATTTTCTGGGCCGTTTGAATTGTTCGACCAGCGGGATTCCCGTGGATTTCGTCGCCCATACCTGATATAAAAGCATGACTCTCTCCAGGGTGCTGAAGGCCTGTCCCATCTCCCGGCTTCGAAAATGTGAATCACCGAACTTGTCATAAGTAATTGTTGTCCCCGCGTAAAGCGGGGCCTTTTCAATCACATAGTGCAAATATTTGGAGTTCGCCAGGGAGGAATACTTGTAAACATCCTCACTGTATCCGGTCAACAACGCCGCATACAACGGAGACAAGGCATTCATATCCCCGTTTGCCGCATAAGTCCGGACAATTTCCGGCATTCCCCCGATCATGGTATATTCATAAAATTTTTTCAAGGCATCCTCATGGATGGCATCGGGAATTTTCTTTTTTGGTGAAGTATTTTTTAGATAATCCAGCAGTTCCCTCTCCTTTTTGGCCCCCAGGAATTCAAAAAAATCAAGTGGATACATATAAGCAAATTCCACCCGCCCAACCGGGAATGAAAACCCTTCCCGCTCAAGGATGACATCCAGCAAGGACCCGGACGCGATGACATGCAGATCCGGCATCTGTTCATAAAAGAACCTTAGCAGTTTGATCAGACCGGGTGCGTTCTGGATTTCGTCCAGGAAAACAAGCGTTTGTCCCGGTGTGACCGGT
>Ga0209541_10003497_pt1 | contig 28806 bp, 26 predicted proteins | sample RifCSPlowO2_01_FD_184027 | JGI IMG/M metagenome (GOLD analysis project Ga0209541, IMG submission 184027) | Groundwater microbial communities from Rifle, Colorado - Rifle CSP2_plank lowO2_0.1 (SPAdes) (version 2) | ecosystem: Environmental > Aquatic > Deep subsurface > Groundwater | place... | reverse complement strand
AGACGACCGCTCGAAGAGGGGTCGTCTTACTTCTAACGGGATTGATTTTTACTGAAGAATCTGTATACTATCGGCAAGTTCGTTACCAATCAGGGAGACAAAAGGAAATGGAACCGAATCAGCAAATCCTGCTTCTGGATCAGCATTCTTGTCCTTTAATCAACCTTGTTCCGAGTATTATGGTGTTTCCACATACGACATCTCGCGTGTTTTTGGATCAACGCGCATTCTCGCAACATCTTTTGGAGACCATTAGAGCCGGCCAATGTTCCCATCTTTTTGCGGTCATGTCAGACCCGCGAACAAGAGAAGCCCCGGACAGGTTTTACAAGATAGGCGTAATCGCGGAAGCGTCAGCAGACGCGCAAAATCCGATAATTATTTTAATGGGTTTATTTCGAGCCGAGAGGTTGAGCATTAAAAGAATTGACGGTGATGGTTGGGGATTTTGGGCGGCAACCGTCAAGAGGGTAGAAGACGAAAACCATGATGAGTATTTTATCCAAGCCGGTCAGCATGTTATGGCCGATATGATAAAGATTAGAGACCTTCTCATGAGATTTATGACAAGAGCTATAGGAGAATATGATTTTGACCATAGGCCGATGGAAGCCGTTATTGATGAATTTGAGAATACCGACTGGGGAGATAAAGACGCGATAGATGATTTTATTTGGATGACGCTGTGCGCCGTTCCGGATCTGCTCCAGAACGACAAACAGCCGTTTCTTGAAAGTACAAGCTTGCCGGAAAGAATTGAACTGTGCATCAAGAAATTAAAGGAAAGGCTGAAACTTTTGGAGATTCAAAAGCAAAACATATTAAAAGACGGCAGGTTGACAAAAAAAACTAATAGGATAGCTACAAACATTGAGGTTCTTGATTCAAAAGACCAAAACGAAAACGAAGATGAATTTATCAAGGGCGCTCATGCCGACATCAAAAAGCAGTGGGAAAAATTCAAGAAGATTCGCGAATATATGAGCGAAGATGCTCGTGATGTGGTTATGGAGGACATCGAAAAACTGAAGTCCTTCGGGCATCCGCAAAGGAACACTTACGAGTGGCCCAAGTATATGCGGCGCGTTGAATTCATCCTCGACCTTCCTTGGAAGGAAGAAACGGTTCAAGAGAGCGATATTACCAAAGTGGCGCAGATTCTTGACGAAGACCATTGTGGCCTTGTTCGTGAAAAAGATGCAATTTGTGATCAAGTTGCTCCAAGATTGCTCAATCCCGACGGCAAGGGGTCTATCATTTGTCTTGTCGGTCCTCCAGGAACAGGAAAAACCTCCTTAGCTAAGTCTATTGCCCGGGCATTGAACAGAAAATATATCAGGATGTCTTTGGGCGGTGTCAGAGACGAAGCCCAGATAAGAGGCCATGGCATTACGTGGGGTACTTCCGAACCGGGAGAAATATTGAAGTTAATGAAGCGATGCGGAGTCAAAAATCCGCTATTCGTTATTGATGAGATAGACAAATTGGGACACATGTCCACCGGCGGAGACCCTTCTGCGGCAATGCTTGAGGTTTTGGATCCCGAACAGAACAATTCTTTCAAGGATCATTGGGTAGCTTGCGGGTTCGATCTTTCAAAAGTCCTATTTATTGCCACCGCCAATCAGGAAGATACTATCCATCTAGCTCTCAAAGACAGAATGGACATTACTTATTTGCCTGGATATTTGGAGGTTGAAAAAATTGAAATTGCCAAGAAGCACTTAATTTCCCGGCTGATGAAAGAATTCGGCCTCGCCCAAAACAGCGTTGAGGTTGTTTTGGAAGAAGAGCTGATTTCCAAGATTATCCGCGGTTATACGCACGAAGCGGGAGTCAGAAACATAGAGAGAGTTATCGCCAAAATCCTAAAGAAGATTTGTCGCGAATACCTCAAATCAAAGAACGAAGAAAAACCGGTCACCAAGTTTGAAATCACCGAACAAAAGGTTCACGAGTATCTCGGACCGCCCAAGCTTACCAAGGACAGAGTCAGACCCACTAAGGTGGGAGAAGCCATCGGGCTTGCTTGGACACCAGTTGGGGGAGATATTCTTTCTGTTCAATCAGAAACGTTTACCCGTTCGCTGGATAAGAAGGCCTTTGCTCGTACCGGAATGCAGGGCGATGTCATGAAAGAAGCTGACGAAGTGGCTATGACATTGGTAAAGAAAATGATTAAGGCCAAACATCCAGATTTGTTAAAAGAATGGGTAAGAAATGGTATTCACCTCCATATCCCAGAAGGCGCTATCCGTAAAGATGGCCCTTCTGCTGGCATTACCGCGTTAATGTCCCTGTATTCTCTTGCAATCAGCCAGCCTGTAAAACCCTTACTGGCTATGACCGGAGAAATAGATCTGAAACAAAATGTTATGCCTGTGGGCGGAATTAGAGAAAAGATCGTGGCTGCCGAAGGAGCAGGCATTGAAGAAATTATTATGCCGAAAGAGAATGAAAGAAATCTTCATGACGTGCCTAAGGCCGTTAGGGACAAACTCAAGTTCCATTTTGTGGAATCAGTAGACCAAGTCCTGGAAATTGCATTTCCAGAATCCCGATAATATCGGGATTTTTATTGCAAAAAATAGATTTTTAGCGTAAAGTTTAGAAGATTTATATGCAAGAATATCTCTATATTGGCCGGGCAACCGATCTGTTAAGTAAAAAAGACCGTCGTTTATACCGAGCTTTGGAAATAATGCCCGGTTTTTTGGCTTGGTTTACTTTATTTCTGGCGGTTTTATTGTCGTTTCTAACCCCCCTTTTTATGGCGATATTTATTATTGCTTTTGATGTTTATTGGCTCATCAAAACCGTGTATCTATCTTTGCACCTAAGAGTTTCTTACAGAAAACTAAAACAAAATCTGAAAATAAACTGGCTGGACAAGCTCAACAAGTTACAAGTTACAAGTTACAAGTTACAAGGCCTAAAGTCGTGGCAGGATATTTACCATCTTATATTTCTGCCCATATACAAAGAGGACTATTCCGTCGTAGCCTCAACAATGGAGGGTCTTTTGAAAACAAACTATCCAAAATCTAAAATGATAGTGGTTGTTTGCTGGGAGGCCAGGGGCGGTAAGGAAACAGAAGAAGTTGTGCGGGAAGTGGAAAAAAATTACAAAAACGCCTTTTTAGACCTTATCTTCATAATGCATCCCACTAATCTTTCTGATGAGATTCCGGGTAAGGGCTCTAATACTACCTATGCCGCAAAAATTGTTAAAGAAACTTTGGTTGATATTCGCCGGATTCCATACGAACATATTCTTGTTTCTAATTTTGATGTGGATACCATTGTTTTTCCCGAATATTTTGGGGTCTTGACTCATATTTTCCTTACCACTGAAAATTCTCTGCGATCCTCATATCAGCCGATTCCTTTGTATGTGAATAATATCTGGGAGGCGCCGTCGTTTGCGAGGGTGGTCGCTTTCGCGGCAACATTCTGGCATACCATAAAACAGGAAAAAGCGGAAACAGCCACGACGTTTTCTTCGCACTCAATGCCGTTTAAGGCCTTAGTCGATGTCGGATTTTGGCAAAAAAATATGGTTTCAGAGGACTCCCGTATATTTTGGCAATGCTTCTTGAGATACGACGGCGACTACAAGGTCACGCCGTTGTTTTATCCGGTGTCCATGGATGCTAATGTTGCTCCGACCAATAGTCAAACACTGAAGAATATTTATAAACAGCAAAGGCGCTGGGCATATGGAGCCGAGAACATTCCTTATTTTATGTTCGGATTTATGAGAAACAAAGCCATTCCTCTTTTTAAAAAATTGTATTACGGATTCATGGTGATTGAAGGAAACCACTCTTGGGCTACGAACGCCTTGCTTATTTTCGTCTTGGGTTGGCTGCCGGTATTGTTGGGCGGACCAGAATTTAACAGAACCGTTCTTTCTTTTAATCTGCCATACCTCACCAGAATAATCATGACCCTTTCGATGCTTGGTTTGATTTCTTCGGCTATCTTGTCTATTGTTCTGCTTCCGCCCCGCCCTCTTAAATACGGCAAGTTTAAATATTTCTGGATGCTGGTTCAATGGGTATTGTTTCCCGCAACGACAATATTTCTCGGTTCTATACCGGCATTAGAAGCTCAGACCCGTTTGATGTTCGGCAAATATATGGGGTTCTGGGTGACACCGAAGAATCGCAAATCATAATCGCCACCAGCTCATTTGAATATGTATGCGGCGACGGCGTAAAACGGGCCTATGGTCTAGTGGCATGACGCGACATTCGCATTGTCGAGACGGCAGTTCGATTCTGCCTAGGTCCACACTTTAGAAAACAAAAACCCGCCTAAGCGGGGTCGGTAGAACACCTTGTTTCAACTATCAGGTGAATATTTTTTAATTCTGGAAATTCTTCTTGAAGCTGGACCTCGATCAAACCGGGAATGAAATCGTGAAGAACATGACTTTTTATTAAGACCCGCCCGGTCAGAATAACAAGGCTGGAACCGATCTTATTTATGTGGAGGTCCAAAACATCATCAACCCCATAGACCTGTTTGATTGAGGTTCGGACTTTTTCAAAATCCAGGCCTACCGGCGCCGCTTCCATAATCATATTAAAAATCACTCCCGGAGTTTTTCTAAAACTCCAGACCAACATGCTGGCGATTGTAAGCGCAGCCAAAATATCAAACCAGAAAAGGCGTTGATCAATCAGAATAACGGCAGACCCAATGATAACCGCGATAGAACCCAAAGCGTCGGTAAGAGTGCAAGCGATAGCACTCTTAATACCTTCCTCTCCATGGCTATGGACATTCAGAGTTCTAAAAACCGTTAAATTTATTACGAACCCAAGAGCACCAACTAAAAGTACCGGCCAGGCGGCAACTTCAATATGTCTAAGCGTTAAACGTAAATACGACTCTTTAATAATCCAGAATATTGCCGTTCCTACCAAGGTGGTGTTAAGAATGATAATTAGTAATTCTAAACGGCGAAAACCAAAACTTAAGTAGCCCACGATTGAATCCCTCGGCGGAAAACTTCTTAATTTATAGGCCCAGAACGTTAAAATCAAAACTATGCCGTCGGTAAACATGTGAATACTGTCGCCAATCATAGCCAGGCTGTTTGCCAGAAAACCGGTTGTAAGTTCAATCGCAAAGTAGGCAAGGGTTATGTAAATTGCCCTTTTTAAGTCGCCAAATTTGTAGCATTCATTATCGGCATCTTCCTTGAATATGCAGCTCATATTTTCCCTTTTTAAGGTGCCTAATTAGTATTTGTATACACCAATTATTAAATTTCTCCAATGTATGATAAGGTCAGATATAATTCATGGAAGAAATATTCAAAAACTTAAACGAGAAGCAGATAGAGGCCGTCAAAGCAATTGACGGCCCTGTTTTGGTTATTTCCGGTCCGGGTTCGGGCAAGACCCGCTGTCTGACCCATCGCGTAGCTTATTTGATTTCACAGAGAATAAGACCCAACGAAATTCTCGCTATTACTTTTACCAACAAAGCGGCAAACGAAATGAAAGAAAGAATTACTAAGTTGCTGGGAACAGGGGATTGGGAATTAGGAATTAGATCGGCTGTGCCAATGATAGGAACTTTTCATTCAATCTGTTTGAGGATATTAAGAAAGGAAATTCCTATTCTGGGTTACAAATCAAATTTTTCAATTTTTGATACCAATGACCAATTAAGTTTAATAAAAAGAGTGATGACTAATCTGGAAGTAGATTCTAAAAAATATAACCCGCATTTAATACTGAATAAGATTTCCAAGCTTAAGACCGACCTGATTTACCCCGAAAATTACAACCCCACAGAATTTTTTACGAAAATCGTTTCCCGGGTTTATAACACCTATCAAGCCGAATTAAAAAGGATGAATGGCCTGGACTTTGATGATTTGATCGTTTTAACGGTTAAGATTTTCAAGCAAAATCCGGGCATTCTGGAAAAATACCAAAACTTTTGGAAATATATCCTTGTGGACGAGTATCAGGATACCAGCCATGATCAATATTCTCTGATTAAACTTCTTTCAGCCAAGAACAGGAACATTTTCGCCATCGGCGACGACGCCCAATCGATCTACGCTTTCCGTGATGCCGACATTAGAAATATTCTGAACTTCCAAAAAGATTACCCCGACGCCAAAGTTATCTTTCTTGAACAGAATTATCGCTCAACCAAAAACATTCTAGCCGCCGCCCAAAATATAATCTCCAACAACCAGACACAGGTCCCAAAAGAACTATGGACCGAAAATATAAAAGGAGAAAAAATCCATGTCAGAGAAACCCTGAACGAACGAGCCGAGGCAGAGTTTATCGTTGACAAGATGGATGGGCTGATAGAGTCGGGATACAAGATCCGGGACTTCACGATTCTGTACCGCACTCACGCCCAATCAAGGGCCATTGAAGAGGCGCTTATCACCAGAGGGTTTCCGTATCAGATCGTAGGCGGGATCAGGTTCTACGAGAGAAAAGAAATAAAAGATATCCTGTCTTATCTGAAATTCATTGTTAATCCGAACGATCTGATAAGTTTTGAAAGAATTTATAATGTTCCCACAAGGGGAATCGGAGAAACAACTTTCAGCAAGATCGCCGCAATAAACAAAGGAGACCTCGTCCAATCAATCGGGGTGTTGGCTAAAGAGAAAGGCGACACTAAGCAAGCCAAATCTTTGGTCGAATTTAAAAAACTCTTAATCGATCTGTCGGGTAAAAAAGATGAAAAGAATCTGACTTATGTTATAAAATATGTAATAAAAAGAATAGGTTACGAAGAATACCTTAAGAATTTAGTCGCAAAAAAGGAATTATATGATAACACCGAAGACAAGATGGAAAACTTGAAAGAACTTTTAACCGTCGCCAAAAAATACGACGCGTTGAAAGGTGGAGAGGGGATAGAAAAGTTCCTGGAAGAAATCGCCCTGCTTCAGGAGACAGATAAGCTCAAGGATGCAACCAACAGAGTCACTCTTATGACAATCCATTCATCAAAGGGTTTGGAATTTCCGATTGTTTTTATCGTCGGTATGGAGGAGGGACTTTTCCCTCATAGCCGAGCCACATTGGCGCCACTGGAACTGGAGGAAGAGAGGCGGCTTTGCTATGTGGCTATAACCAGGGCCAAAGACCGGCTAATAATGACTTACGCCAAATACCGTAATATTTTCGGCTCAACCCAAACCAACCTACCCTCACGGTTTATCCATGAAATGCCGCAAGAAGTTTTGCAAATCCAGCCCTTGTTTGTAGATAATTATTTTGAAGATGAAATTATCAAATATTAAACCTGTGGATAACCGACTTGCGAAGTCGGTTATCCACAGGCCAAAAAAATCTCTCGGCCAGAACTTTTTGATAAACGCCGGCATACTTGAAAAAATAGTGTCTGTGGCGGAATTAGGTCCGGATGATACTGTTTTAGAAATCGGTCCCGGAACAGGAAATTTAACCAAATTACTTTCCGAAAAGGCCGGACAGGTTATAGCTTTAGAGAAAGACCGTTGGCTTATTGAGGAACTCAAAAAAAAGTTCAGGAACACAAATGTAGAAATTTCCGAAGGAGATGTTTTGAAATACTTTGATATATGGAAATATCAAAGTATTAAAGAGAAAGAGTATAAAATTGTCGCCAATATCCCATATTATATTACTTCCCGACTTTTAAGAATGATTTTTGAGGCGTGGCCCAAGCCAAAATTAATAGTTTTAACCGTTCAAAAAGAAGTGGCTAAAAGAATTGCCGCAAAACCTCCCGACATGAACTTGTTGGCCTTATCTGTTCAACTCTATGCCGAGCCCAAAATAGTCAGCTATGTTTCCAGGGGTAGTTTCAGTCCGATGCCAAAAGTTAATTCGGCAATCATCAAACTGACACCTCACGGCCAACTACCGTCAACCGACCCGGCAAAATTATTTAAACTGATAAAGGTCGGCTTTTCCGGAAAGAGAAAACAGCTGGTTAATAACCTGGCAAAAAACTTTGGTATGATGAAAGGAGACATTCTAAAGATATTCGAAAAAACGGGTATTGAACCCGCTATCCGGGCGGAAAACCTGTCATTAAACCAATGGATAGAATTGTCAAGACATATGGTAAAATAGCCCGTCTGCGTCCTTCCGGTTTCTGGCCGGGATTTATTGTCGGACTCGCTTATTTTTCTTACATATTCAGGTGGTATTGGCCCTTATACCCCCTTACGACTTTCAGTATTGAGAGCGGCGTCTATTCTTTTATTCTCATATTCTTCATGTTCAGTTTAAGCGTGCTTGGAGCAGCTTTATTCTGGAGTTTATTCTCATTTTTTATCCTAAAGATTTTAAAGAAAAACTTAATACTCTGGAATCCTTTAATAGTCGCCGGCACATTTGTTCTGGCCGAGTATTTGAGGTCCTGGGAGTTTGGCATTCTTTGGTTTGGCAACGGCAGCTTGCTCGGTCCCCATTGGACACTCGGAAATCCTGCTTATCTTTTTGTCTCTTGGCCGTTTGTTCTAAAAATTTCTTCTGTTTGGGGAATTTACGGAATAGATTTTTTGCTAGTATGGACAATAGGCATCATTTTCTTTTTAGCTACTGGTAAATATACAATTGGCTCAAGAATTTTTTTATTGAATGTTGGGTTACTGTTTTTAACATTTTCCCTGACAATCGGACTTTCCGAAAAAAATGGCAAACCTTCAACGCTAAGTTCTTTAAAGGTCTCCTTAATTCAAACAAACGATGCGACAAAACTCAAATTATCCACGGATGAAATACTGGAGAACTACACCAAAAAACTTGAGCTATTAAAAGAAGTGGCGAGCACGATTGACGGGGGAATTGTAATTTTCCCGGAAAGTTCAAATTTTTCAAAGACCTTACTTAATTTTTTAGACAGCAACTCTGCAAAAAATTACTTTGCTAAACTTTCCGATAAAGAATTTACTATTATAGATAATAACATTTTGCCGGACGGGGAAGGCGACCGCAAATCCAGAACCTTGTTTATTAATTCCAAAAACGGGGTCTCCGGGTTTTATGATAAACAATTGTTGACACCCGCAGGAGAATATCTGCCATATATGTTAAGATCGCTTCTTTTTGCTTTTGGAAATAAAATTTCCACATCCGGAAGCTCCGGGTTAAAAACAGGTACGCACTCCGAATTATTGAATTATGAAAATTTCCAAATAAAGATCCTGGTGTGTTCAGATGTTGTATCCCCAAGCATCTCATCCGAAGACCAATACGGTTTGATAGTATTCCTCCAAAACTTGAGCGGATTTAAGGGAAGTGGCGCGATAGAGTCCCAATTCTTGACAATGTTGAGGTTCAGAGCAGCCGAAAACGGCAAATATGCCGTTTTGGCCTCAAATTACGGCCGTTCTTATGTCATAGACAACAATGGAAATATCGTCAAATCAACCGACTCCAACGGCTATCAGATATTAACAGCTGACATTGTGCCAAATAAAGAACGGACATGGTATAATAAGTTAGGTGACTTACCAATTTTGTTATTGTCTTTGGCCATTTTTTGCTTAGGTGTAATTAATTTAAAACATGCCAAACAAAATTAAAATATTTTTCGGTTTTCTGGCATTGATTGCCCTGTTTTCAGTTTATAGTGTTTTCAACTCATTAGGAGGTAATTCCTCTCCTTTTGCAACTATAGGTTTAGAAAACTCCTTACCCGGTCTTGATACTGATGTGGACCATGACGGCCTTACAAACAAAGAAGAATCCTACTGGAATACCGATTTTCAAAATCCCGACACTGACGGTGACGGTTTTAAAGATGGGGAAGAGGTTGCATCTGGGCATAACCCACTGAAACCAGGGCCGAATGATTTGCTGAATAAATCTCCAAACTTGACGGAAAAAATACAAAACTTAGTTGTCGGTGGTCTTTATTCTGAAGATTTAAAACCCGATAATAAAAACTTTGATTCCTCGATTGGCACCATATCCGCAGTAATCATTGATGACTTTTACCAATCCCAACCCTCTCAACACCCTCAACTGATTTTAATAGACAACTCTAAAGAGAACCAGGAATTATATTTAAAAAACACAGCACAAATAATAAAACAGCTTCTTTTGACTCCTCACGAGGATATCGAATCCGATACCACTGGAGATCAGTATATTGTTCTTCTGTCAGGGTTAAGAGATAACCTCAGGGATGCTTACCAAAATTTAGTTCAAATATCCGTTCCTAAAAGCTGGCAGGAAACACATTATGACCTATTGAATATAATCAACCGCTCATTGGTGGATTACGAATCTTTGGGTTCTTATCAATCAGACCCTTATAGAGCCTACCTGGCACTCGAAGACATTAAAAATATAGATAATGATATAAAAAAACTATTAAAGAATGTTAGTTACCAAATTACTCAAAACAATCTAGTTTTAGATGATAACTTCTTTAAGCTTATAAATCAGTTATACAAATAATGTTCGGAAAAATAATCATCGTTATCGTCATCATCGGGCTTACCTGGGGTTTAGTTGTTAATATTCCTAAAACAAATGCCGCAGCTGTAGTCCACGATCCTCTCAATGCAATAATTAATGGGATAACTGCTGGTTCAGCCACATCTTTAACTGTAAAGGAGTATGTTCTTGACCCCATAGCCCGAGCTATTGCCAGAACATTATTTAATGCTGCTGTTTCAGGAATAATAAACAAAATCCAAACTGGTGGGAGAAATGGGGGGCCGGCTTTTGTCCAAAATTGGAGAAACTTCCAAACCGATGCTCAATACCGCGGAGAGGACGTGTTCAGAAACATCTTGGCATCAACACCCTTGTGCAATTACGTATCTACCGGCATTAAGAGAGTATTTGGAGCAAACCGAAGTATGCCCTCCACAGGACAAAATCTGCGTGCAGATAATTTTGATCCTTTTACCTTACGGGCGGCATGCACCATGCCTGCAAATTTTAACCTTACAAATTATCAGAATGATTTTTCCGGAAACGGAGGCTGGAATGCCTGGTCAAGAATGCTTGAGCCACAAAACAATTATTATGGCCTTTTGTTTGGGTCCCTTGATGAAGCAGCTAAACAAAGAGCGTTAGAACAGTCGGGCGATGTTAACGAAGCAACATCAGGAAGCGGTTATACTTCGATAAGAGACGGGTGCCAAGATCAGCTTGCGGGAACAGGAGTTGCCGGACCAAGCCAGCCATCCCAAGCCCGTTGTGTCTTTATGGGTCAAGTTTTCACTCCGGGAGACCTTTTGGGGAAATCAGCGGCCAGCACCATAGATAACGACTTGGGGTGGATTACTTCATCTGACGAAATAAGCGAAGTAATCATCGCTATCGGCACTGCAATCGTTAATAGAATGGTAAATCTGGCGACATCCAGTCCTTCAAATGATTATAATTCTGCCCCCAAAGCCGACACTTCAAATTCCGATGGGTTTTTCGCGTGTATTAATTCGTGCCAGAAAGCAAATGATCTTTCTTGTCAAAATAACTGTGCCAAAGCTTGGGGTTATAATGTGCCAGAAGCAAGCTCCACTCCACCTCCTGACGACGAAGAACCCATACCGTCGCCGGGAGAAGAACCGGTTTCTTTGCTTTCAGACATACAAGCCGAACGAGCAAACTATGGCACTCCCATGGCTCCGGTACAACTTTCAGCCCTTCTTAATGCCGTGGCCTGGAGAAACCAAGCTGCCGAATGGGGACTCTTAAGCAAGCCCAACGGGAATAATTGCCCCTCTACTTCGGGCCCGATTGCCTGTGACATATTATTCCATAAACCAAGCGGATTGATTTATGATGTTTTAATTGATTCAGAAGGTGCCGCAACTCCAACCTGGGGCAGCGGAGATCCGATGGATACTTCCCGCTGGTTAGCGCCGGTTAATCCGTAAAAATGTCAAGAAATTTTAAAAAATACCGAAAATACTATTTAGCAATTCTTTTTGCGGTTGTTTTGGTTTTACTGCCGACACATCCGGCTAATGCTGGCTGTAATATTTTAACAGGCGTAAACGGCTGCATTCTTGAGGGAGCATCTTATTTTGTTTATTTGATATTCGCGATAGTTGGAAAAGGTATCGCCGCATTGGCAGGAACTCTTCAATGGATTATAAACCTTCCAGTTTATCCCGCTGATGGTCAGAGAATTGCGGTCATTGACAAGAGTTGGGAGATAATGAGAAATTTTGCCAATATGTTTTTCATTGTCGCCCTCATCATGATGGCATTCGCGACTATATTTGATGTTCTTCCCGGAGCGGCAAAATATAATGCCCGAGCCCTGTTTGGTAGATTTCTTTTAACAGCGCTACTTATAAACTTCAGTTTGGTTTTGGGGATTATGGTTATACAGGGAACCCAAGTATTAAGCAATACTTTTTTGACGGCAATCGGCGATATGTCCGGCCGGTTAGGGCAGGAACTGAACCCGTCATTACTATTTCCAAAAACCGGTGCCACGACAACTGCGGCCCAAGCAGTGGATCAAGGATTATTCGGAATGTTCATTCAATTAGTATTCGCTTTGGTTTTGGCATTTACTTTTTTGTTCAGCCTTTTGACAGCAACTATATTTGCCTTTGTCAGAATTCCAATTATATGGGCCCTCCTAGTAGTTTCACCGATTGCCTGGATTTTAAATATTTTTCCGGCTGGGCAGGGAACATTCAAAAAATGGTGGAGTGCCTTTATTGGCTGGAATATGTTTCTGCCGATTTTTCTGTTCTTTCTTTATTTCGGTCTTTATTTCCTTCAAGGCCAAGACGCAGTGGTAAAAGCGATAGCGGGAAGTTCGTCTACCGGCACCATATTAGGCGATATTACCACCAGCTTTACTTTTCAAATGTTGTTCATGTATGTCATGGCGGGGATATTTCTTATCGGCGGAACAATCGTCGCCATGAAGGCCTCCATGTTCTCCGGAACCGGAGTGGTTGGCGTGGCCGGATGGGCCAGAGGCCGCGCGGCAAGATGGACCGGCATTGCAGGATGGCAAAAGGCAAGCAAACAGAAGTGGGAAGAGATGCAACAAGAAGGTTATGGCGTCGGCAAGTATAGAGTCGGCGGTGAAAAAGCTTTTGAAGCCGAGGCCCTCCGACGCGCCAGATTCTTAGGCACAAAGGGTGCACTTGGCAAAGGCGTTGAAGCAGAAAAAGAAAAACAAAAACCGTACGCTCACGATATAGGCAAATTGCAGGACCTATCAACCACCGGTAGCAAAGAACAAAGATTAGCGGCCAGAACACGACTTATAGAATTGGGGGCTTATGACAAGAAAGAGGTTATGACCACTTACCAAATGGCTGGGGGCGATCGAAGCGAGGAAGCCAACAAAATCATAAATAGCGTTGACTATAGTAAATACTCAAAGGAGGACCGCGAGTGGTTCAACAAAAACCTGACAAATCTTGAGGCCCGCAAGAAGAACGCGATGGCCATGATCGAAAAAGATAAACTGGAATTAGATAAAGTGATTGAAATGGCCATGAACAACTTTGCCCCTGGAGAAGTTATGGACTTCCTTGAAAAAGGCAGGAAGAAGAATTTCCTCGCCATCGCGCAAGCCAAAGCAAGATTAAGAACTCCTGGAGCAGGAACGGAAGACGAAGAAATTAAGAAAGCATTTAAGAAGATAACCGACGACGAGGCCATCGAATTGATAAATGATTTGGACTACAGTTCGCGTGATCCAAATGTCAGAGCTGAAATAAACAGGATTGAAAGCAATTTGCTTGATGCTCTTCACACCAACCCAAAGCGCCTTGAAACTATCGCGACCAAGGCTTCTGGCAAAACTCATACAAAAGTAAGGGCCATGGCCAGAGTGGCAAGAAAACCGCAAGTCAAGGAACTTACAACAAAGAAAAACAGGGTATTGGTTCAGGTCAACCAAGCAAGAACCGATTTGAGCTCCATTGAACAAAACATAATTGCCCTGCAAAACAATACTGTCCTGCAAAACCAACCCACCAGCAGCGCCGCCGCCCAACTGCGGCAACAGATAGCTCAACTCGAAAGACAACACACAGCAAAAGAAAATGAAGTTAAGTCTCTTTCCGAAAAGATAGATAAGTATGATGAAAAAATAGCTAACACAAGGAGTGGAGCATCAACGACACCATGATTTCTTTTGAACAATACTTACAATTTAGCCCCTATTTTGCCCAAGAGGATATAGAGAAAGAAGAGGACATCCTTAAATTTTTTGAGTCCTTTGACAGATCGTCCCCAAAAATAAAGAACTTCTTGACTTCTATGGACACGGCTGAAAAAATAATTAATACTTGTAAATCTTTTCAGTTGGACGATTACGATACCGAGGCTGTTTCGCTCGCGGTAAGAGAAGTTGCCATGGGAAAAATTCCGATAAGTGAGCTCGGCGATTTTATCGTAAACGAAACAGAATTACCCCCAGAGAAAGCAACGGATCTTGCAAATTTAATAATCAACCAAGTACTCGCACCGACAACAAATGGGTTCGCTGAAAATTCCAAAGCATCGACTCAAAAAACACCTGAAAAACCTGATTTAAAAATAGACCCCGGGGTCAACAGAAATAATGTTGTTGACTTGAGAAACAGGCAAAATTAAAGGCCCTGTCATCCGAACAGGGCCTTCCTGGCTTTCGCCTCGTTGGCGATCTTCCGAGCACGCTTCTCGGCTTCTTTCGCCGATTTCGTTGCCTGATCTTCTCGATCGGTCTCGGCAATGAGCCACTCGGCAAAGTCAACAAGATACTGGTATTCTGCCGATACTCGGCTTTCGGGTTTCCACCCAAGACCGATGCCAAACACCCTCGAGTATCGATACATTATTTCGTTATCGTACTCGAACAGCTTGATCTTCTTGTCCTTGGGGTGCTTCTTCTCCTCAAAAACGCCGTCTTCTTTCAAGTGGCCGTCAAGAAAACAGGTCACCTCCATCTTGGCACGACCGAAGGTGTTAGATCTCTGAATCACAACTAAACCTCTGATCACCCCCTGATCCGTCTGGACAAGAGCGGTACACTGGACCGTATCGTAAATGAATCGCTTACTCACCCGCTGGGCTTTCCACGAAGCGCCCAGCCGTTCAAGTGCTTTGAATGCTTCCAGCAACTCCTCTTTCATGTTCAGCCTCCTATACCTACAATTATACACTAAATATAGAGAAAAGTCAACATGTTGACTGCCTTAGCCGTTTTTGGCGATTAATTTGATATACTTAAGACAAATGCGCTTTCAACTGCCACAATTTATCCCGCACTTATCGAGCATTGGGCTTTCCTATGCAGCTGAATTAGATGCACAATCCTCAATTATTTAATAATACATTATACCCCGCATCTTTGATGACACCAATCAAGCTGCATATGCTCAATAGGTGCGGGATTTATTGAAACGGAGATTAAAATAGTAGGGCTGTTTACGCTCAAAATTTGTTATAAATGATTAACTAGATTTTTTCTTTCTTTTTCAAATTCTTTCATTGCCATAAACTCTTTTTCTTTCCATCGGTTACTTAAACCCAATTTATGTGGCTTGCACAAACCGCAACTGTGTTTTTTTTAATCTTTTACGCATTAATCATAACCTGGCGCTCCCGCAATCAGCCGAAAAACAGTAGTGCTACTTTGAGTGTTTTTTAATATCAAGCAAGATGTATCTGTCTTTCTCAATCAAAAAGTAAAATCGGACAGACTTGTCTACCCTTGCCTGCCAAATATCCAACTTTTCGCTGTATTTCTTGGCTTTAAGAGACGGATGTCTTATGTTTTTTAGTAAGTGAGTTGTCTGTTTATAGAACTTGTCTCTAATACGTTTTGGGAAGTTATCAAAACTCCTCTTGAATTTAGAAGTATAAAATATTTTCATTTTGCCAGAGACAATCTCAATTCTTTAACAGAAGTAAACGGCCCTGTAAGTTTGCCCTTTTTAACTTCTTGAATCGCTTCTTGTAAGTCAGAATCTAGTTCTGCTTTTTTTTCTATTTTCCTTATAGTATCCAAAAGGTGGTCGTATTCTTTGCGAGTCAGGAGAAGCAACTCTTCTTTTGCCATAGTTTTTGGAATAGAAATAGTTTTCATGAGTTAAATATATCAAAATATTAACAGAACTACAACCCCACCCCTTGTATACTATATATGACCGCCTGTTGACTACTTACAGCATTTTGGACTGAAAATCTGATATACTTAAGGCAAATGCGCTTTCAACTGCCACAATTTATAGAGACGGAGATTAAAATAGTCGGGCCTTTCACGCTCCAGCAATTCTTGTGGGTTGCGGGCGGAGCCGCTTTTGTGTTCTTGCTTTACATGTTGGTCAAGGGCATTCTGTTTTTTATCTTGGCAATACCAATAGCCGGAATTTTCTTAGCTTTGGCTTTTCTGAAGATAGACGGCGTTCCGCTCATAGTTTATGCCAGCTACAGCTTATCTTATTTTACAAATCCCAAAAAATATATATTCAAAAAAGAACCAAATGATACTACCAATTACTAATCTTCCTACTTATATACCAATGAAAAAAACTATAGATTTAATACATCCGAAATTAAGCTATAAACTCGTAGGTATTTTGTTTGATGTTTACAACGAACTCGGCTTTGGGTTAAAAGAGAAGCATTATTATAATGCAATCGCCTTAGCTCTAAAAAGCGAGGGTCTTGCTTTAAAACAACAAGTTCCAGTTGCTCTAAAATACAAAAACTCTAAAATAGGTATAGATTTTTTGGACTTTTTAGTGGAAAATTCCGTTGTTTTAGAAATTAAAACTGGAAATAGATTTTTAAAAAGAAACATAGATCAAGTTTATGAATATCTAAAGGCCACCGATTTAAAACTTGGCATTTTAGTTAACTTCACCAAGGACGGAATTAAATTCAAAAGAATTGTTAATATTAATTAGTATATTAGTATATGATTTGTAATTAGTAGGAAAACATGGCTGTTCAGTCCACCAAACAATTAGTGGAGGTAGCAAATATCATTGATAACATCGTTTTGCTGAAAAACGGTTCTTTGAGATCCGTTATTGAGGTCTCGGCGATTAATTTTGAACTCCGGTCGGAAGGGGAGCAGATTGCAATCCTCCAGAATTTTCAGCGTTTCGTAAATTCTATAGATTTTCCGCTTCAAATTGTGGTCAGTTCCAGAAAATTAAATATTGACGGATATCTTAAATTGATCGACCAGTCGGCAAATGCATTAACTAACGAACTTCTAAAAATCCAGGCCGCAGAATATTCCAAATTCGTCGGAGAACTCTCTGACCTGTCCAATATCATGTCCAAGAAATTCTATATTGTCGTGCCATTTTATGTTTTTGAAGCGCCATCAAAGTCCGGAATAACGCAGAGTTTAAAAAGCATATTTAAACCGTCAACCGTAGTAAAGGAACTGACACCCGAACAGCTGGAGATCTACGGGAGCCAGCTCCTCCAGAGAACCGAATTGATATTTGATGGGTTGATTGGGTTGGGTCTTAAAGCAAAAACATTGGAAAAAGACGATTTGATTAATCTTTTTTACGGACTGTATAACCCGGGCAATAAACTTACACCCAAAGATGGAACAGAATAATAAAAATCTGGACGAGTTGTTTGCCCCTTCGGCTTTTAGTGTTTCGCCTAATTATTTCCAGATAGGCAATAGATACGCGCGCACAATATTCCTTGCGACTTACCCGCGTTATCTTCAAACGAATTGGTTCTCGCCGGTAATTAATCTCGACCGGGTGTTTGATATTTCTATTTTTATTCTCCCCAAAAACACGGCCACGGTCCTTAAACAATTAAGAGACCAGCTGGCCCGGCTTGAATCGCAAGCCATGGAAGAGGCCTCAAAAGGCAAAGTTCGTGATCCCATTCTCGAAACCGGTATCCAGGATATCGAAACCCTAAGAGATAAGCTTCAGCAGGGGACCGATAAATTCTTTGAGCTCGGAGTTTATATTACAATCTATGAAAACAGTATAAAAGATCTGGATGAAACCGAGAACAAAATAAAAGGCCTTCTGGAGTATCAACTGGTTTTTCCGAAGCCGGCTATTTTCAGGATGGGCGATGGTTTCAACTCAACCTTGCCTATCAACGACGACCGGCTTAATGTTCACACTTCTCTGAACACAGAGCCGCTTTCTTCTTTATTCCCGTTTGTTTCTTTTGACCTGACTTCCGATTCGGGAATTCTTTACGGCATAAATACCCACAATAATTCTCTTGTTCTTTTTGACCGGTTTAATTTAGAGAACGCGAATGCGGTCGTATTCGGTAAATCCGGAGGGGGGAAATCTTACACCGTAAAATTAGAAATATTGAGAAGCTTACTTTTTGGAACCCAGGTTTTGATTGTTGACCCCGAAAACGAATATAAATACCTCTCGGATACTATTGGCGGGTCCTCAATAAAGATTTCTATCAATTCTGACCAACACATTAACCCGTTTGACTTGCCGGTTCCGAAACCGGATGAGTCCTCGGCGGATGTCTTTAAATCGCATATCCTGGACCTAACAGGTCTTTTAAGGTTAATCCTTGGGGAATTAACCCCCGAAGAAGCAGCCATACTTGATGAAGCGCTGATTCAAACCTACGCCATCAAAGACATAACTCCCGAAGCGGACTTTACCAAGGCCTCGCCTCCTTTGCTTTCAGACCTTCAAAGCATACTTGAAGGGCTGACCGGAGCGGAATCAATGGCGATAAGGTTAACGAAATACACAAAAGGAACATTTGCCGGATTTTTGAATAAACCGACCAATGTTTCTTTAGATAACCAGCTTATTGCATTCAGTATCCGGGAAATGGAAGAAGAGTTAAGACCAATAGCCATGTACCTGATATTAAACTTTCTCTGGGTAACTATCAGAAGGACACTGAAAAAGCGTATTTTGGTGGTTGATGAGGCATGGTGGCTTATGAAATATGAGTTAGGCGCTAATTTCCTTTCCAACATTGCCAAGCGTGCCAGAAAATATTACGCCGGACTCACAACAATATCCCAAGATATACCCGACTTCTTAGCTTCACCCCAAGGAAAAACAATTCTAAGCAATTCTTCCATACAGGTATTGATGAAGCAGTCGCCATCATCTATTGAAGTAGTCAAAACAACATTCAACCTTACCGATGCAGAAAAATATTACCTACTTGAGGCGCGCGTTGGTTTCGGATTATTCTTCCTCGGACAAAACCACATCGGTATCCGCGTTGTCGCTTCCTACGCCGAAGATCAGATAATTACCTCCGACCCGCGGCAAATCCTTGAGATAGAGAAGGCAAAAGAGGAGTGGGCTAAATTAAGAGGGTAACTCACAACTAACAACTTACAACCAACGACAATGCCTGAAAATCAGGAACAAAACTACCAAGAACAGCTTGAGTCGGATAGGGCTCTTTCTCAAATTGAGACAGAAAAAGAGGAAGAGCAAAAAGAAAATCAGTCCGAGACACCGGCAAAGATGGATACCATGATGTTTGCCATACTTCTCCTTCTTTGTGTTATAGCCGATTTTATAGACATGCTGACTGTCGGAACGATTGGCTGGTTAATCGGGTTTTTTGTTGATGGCATTTTGCTTTTAGCCATCGGGCTTTCAAAAGGCGGGAGAAAGCAATTCAAAAGAATGGTAATCGGAGTAATAGGGGACTCCATACCGATATTGGCCATCCTGCCATTCAGGTCTTTCTTTTTGGTCTGGTCTTTTGTAAAATCGAGATACGAGCTCCCTATTCAACTTGGTTTGTCAGGGTATAAACAAACCAAATTAGGAGAATAAGCAAACTAATATGAGTCAGAAATTTTTAATCACACTAACTGCCGTATCTCTATCTTTTACTGCTTTCTTGTCGGGATATTTGATAAGCCAGAAGGACTTCCACAGAAGCCCAAGCTCAAACTCCACCGGAAATATCCTGGATAAATTCAGCAATACATTCGGGTCTGCTGCCCTCAGTATTTCGTCGCCTTCGCTCCTCAACAACGGAAACTTAAGGATCTTAAGCCAAAGAACTGTCATATCACCCGCCATATCCAAAGAGAAAGACGGCGTAATTTATTATGAGGAAGACACCGGCAAGGTTTTTGAGGTGGCCTTAAATGACTTGAGGGAGAAGTTGGTTTCCGATGTTCCTTTGGCTAATTTAATAAAAACGATTTGGGCACCGTCAAGAAAAGAGGTTGTATCTCTTTTCTATTTTCCGAAAGGAAATCATTACAAATATTTTGATTACAAAACGAAAGTCTCCGTTGACTTGGGGACAAACATAAAATCTTTAGCTTTTTCTCCTGACGGAAGCCAAGTCGCTTATTTTGGAATTAAAGACGGTTCACGGGGTATATTCATATCGCAACCGGACGGCAGTTCTTTCAAAAAATTATTGCCAAGCCGCTTGGAAAATGCCGAGGCCTACTGGCCTTCGGACAACTTAATATATTTTAAAACGGACACCCGAGACAGATCCGAATTGTATAGCTTGTCTATGGCCGGAGAAGTAAATAAGATTCTGGACTCAAAGGACGGGCTTGAGGTCAAATGGTCAGGTGACGGCTCGCGGGTATTATTTTCGCAAAAAACTGACTCGGGGGTTGGTTTGTTCTATAAAGATGTCTCTTTAGAATCTGAAACTCCTCTCAATATATCTACCTCCGCCTCAAAATGCGCCTGGGGTATAGACGGAAAGACCATTGTTTGCGGAGTACCTCGGTCATCGGCATCCGGAGATGAGATATACGAAATCAATCTGGACGGAACCAAAAAACTTCTTTCTTCACCGACCTCCAGAATAAATACATCAGAACTTTTTCTTTCCGGTTTGGACGATTATGTTGTCATTCTCAATGGTTTGGACAATAAACTCTATGTGTTGAAAAGGTAATAATTCAGTGCTTAAAACAAGCGAAGCCATGTATTTTCTCACCGTTGGCTTTCTTCGGACAAACGCTTAAATTAATTTCAATTTGCTTAACAAATTTTAGCATCCGTTCCTCCTTTCAGGATTTTCCGGCTAAAATTTTGTTTAAACTAATCAAATTATCAATTAATCTAAGCGTTGTATAGACCTCGAAACCAATAGGTTCAAAAATACCCAGCTTCGCTTGTTTCCACAACAAGGACGGTCCTTATTTAGTTTCATAAACCTTGAATAGCATATCTCACTAACTCCGACGTGGACACCAAGCCCTCACACCCATGCATAGGTATGAGGGCCAAGCCCGCCTGTTGCGGGTCTGAAATAAGGCGCTGGGCGGAGCTATTAGGATAGACACTAAAACTTTTTAGTGGTTAAATTTGTTTATGCAACAAGAAATAATTTTAATTTCAGACCCAAGAGTTCTCGCTATACCCATCCAAGAAAATAACGAGCCATTAGTAGACTTACAAAAAGTGTCAAGTTTATTCGTTGATTTATCTCGTGAAAATGTTCAAAAAACATCCCCATCGATATCTTTTGTTAGAAAAAGTGTTGCCAATATGCTTGTTGAGGTGCAGAGAAAACTTCCCAGCGGATATCGGTTGATGATAAAAGAAGGTCAGAGAGATATTGAAACGCAAAAAAAGATTTTTAATGAATATAAAGATTTCCTAAAAAAAGAGTTTCCGAATTTATCTGAAGAAGAATTGTATAAAAAAGTTAGTGCTTATGTGGCACCACCAGAAATAGTACCACCACATTCTACGGGTGGAGCTGTTGATCTTACGTTAATGACCAGTGATGGTAAAGAAATAGACATGGGCACAAAATTTAATGCCGACCCAGAGGAATCAGGCTTTTTAAATTACACAAATGCTCCTGTTTTTGATGAAATTAAAAAAAGAAGAGAAGTCTTGAAAAATGCTATGGAAAGTGTAGGGTTTGTGAATTACCCGACAGAATAGTGGCATTGGTCATATGGTGACAGATACTGGGCTTTTATCAAGGGTAAGGCGTTTGCTCTTTACAACTCAAAATGAGGAAACCCAAGTAGAAAAAAGTTATTGGCTCTATGTTAAACCTTTTCCAAAAGAAGTTGAGGTAAAAGAATCAACTGATAGCCCTGCCCATTTTGGTCCATATTGCTATGCGATAGATTATTTAATGCCGGACGGCTCTAAGATTTTGGCACCCAGGATAGGAACAGTTGTTGAGGTTAAGGACAGCAGTGATAAAGGTGGTCCAAGCCGAGAATTTGAATATGACCTAAACTATATCACCACATCTCATGGTAATAACGAGTTTTCGCAATTATGTCATATCAGACACAAAGGAGCATTAGTCAAAGTTGGACAGACAGTAGAAGAAGGACAACTGATTGCCTATACTGGTTCTACGGGATGGTGCTATGAGCCACACCTACACTTAATGGTTTTCAAACTTGTTAAAGATTCGAAACTTGGGTTCCAAAGTTTAAAGATAAGATTTAAGGATTAGCGGTGCGATAATATCAAATCCGCTTTTTATTTGAGCAAACGTAGCCCCATCGCTTTTGTGTCATTCCGATTAATTAATAAATGAGCGACACCTTATCCCAAAGAAGAACGTTCGCAGGCGGGTAGCCGAGATAGAGCAAAAACCCAGCAGGGTTTTATGCGGTCTGATTTGGGATAAGGTGGAGCGAATTTTGATTAACGATGGTAAATTCTATGGATACGGTTTAATGACAATTCGTCTTTGCGGCTCGTCACCGATGCTCTCGGTAGCAACATCGGGGTAAGACGCAAGCTCCATGTGGACGATTCGTCTCTCATAGGCCGACATGGGAGTAAGAACTTCCGCTTTTTGAGTATTTCTTACCCGGGACACCGCCTGTTTTGCTGCATCAACCACAAAAGACGCCCGAGACTTTTTATAGTCATTAACATCCACAACAATATTCCGGCTGTCATTGTTTTTCAAAAGCATGGCTCTGACCAAATGCTCAAAGGCCTTAAGATTCTGTCCGTTCTTGCCAATAATAAACCTGACATTATCAGGAGTATATACGGAAATTATCATTGCTTTTGATTCAGAACCGCTTTCTTCTCTTAATTCCACCTGACAATCAAGATTCATAAAACCGATGATTTTTTTTATCATTGCGGTTATCTTTTCCTTGTTTTGATCGGTTATATTATCCACGATATTTAATATATAACTGTTCTAAAACTGAAAAAACCGTAGTTGTTATCCAGTATAATACCAAACCTGCCGGCAAATTCCAACCAATAATTATTATCATTATTGGAAAAAAGTACAACATCTGGCTGTTCAGGGCCGCCATTTCTTTATTGGGAGACGAACCCTGGTTCTGCGCCTTAGTTACCCACGCCTGTATAAACTGCGCTCCTCCGGCAAAAATCGCCAAAAGAGGCATCTTAGAGGTTATATCTATAAAACCAAATGATATTTTGTTAACCACCCCGGGGTTAAAAATAAAGCCGTAAAGCATGTTCAGGTTCTCCGGTTTCAATCCCGCGATAAAGGCCTGGTATAGCGCAATAAGAATCGGGAGTTGTATCAAAAGAGGAAGACATCCGGCAAGAGGATTGATGTTGTTCTCCTTATAAAGTTTCATGGTTTCCGTGGACTGGGCGGATTTGTCGTCTTTAAATTTTTGCTTGATCTCCTGTAGTTTGGGGTTCAATAAGTTCATTGCTTTTTGAGACCTGACTGTCCGAATAGACAGTGGGAAAAACATTATTCTTATGAGAGTTGTAAGAGCGATTATCGCAAAACCAAAATCGTGACCCGGTAAAATGTTGTAAAGAAAAACAACTGCGTTAAATAATGGACGATATAAAATTTCTGTATATAGTGTTCCCATATTCTAAGCTTCGTCTATGCCCGGCTTGGTTAAGGGGTTGCACCTTAAAACCCTGCCTACGGCTTTTAATGTTCCCTTCCCAGCTCCATATTTGGAAATAGCGTCAACCGCATAGTCGGAGCATGTGGGATAGAACCGGCAAGAAGAATTAAAGGATCCGAAAGGACTACCGGCCCAAAAAGGAGAAATTGCTTCTTTATAGAACCCGATTAATTTTATTATTATCTTTTTCATTATATTTTTCTGATAACCCCCAGAAAATCTTTAACAACGTCCTCTTTGTGCGCGGAAGTTATTTTTCCGGTCGCAAACACAATAATGTCATAGCCGCCTAAGCCACTTACCTTGCTCCTAACCGCTTCTGAAAGAATTCTCCTTATTTTGTTTCTTTCAACCGCTTTCTCTGCAACCTTAGCCGACACCACAAAACCAAACCGGGGCACGCCCAATTCGTTTTTTCTGTATTTAATAAATAAAAAACTGCCTTTGACAGCTTTCCCTTTTTTAAAAACACCTCCGAAGTCGCGTTCCTTCTTCAGCCGGTTTTTTTTATTCAAAGCCATGCTCGGATGTTAAACCGCCAAGCTGCGTCTGCCCTTTCTCCTTCGCCTGGTCAGAACATTTCGTCCGGACTTGGTCTGCATCCTTCCAAGAAAGCCGTGTTTTACTTTTCTTTTCCTCTTTTTGGGCCTATATAGTGTGGATTTCATACAAATATATTGTATGTTTTTCACGGTTTTTGGTCAACCCATCACTTTTCAGTCAGATTTTTAAAAACTTAGGCAAAAATTTTAAACAAGACAGAATTACACTGACTAAAAGGTGAGGGGTCAATATTGTGTTAACATTTTCCACTTGTTATACACAGTGTATGCACATTTTTGTTTTGGACTGTTTGAATTTTTAATCTAAACTAAGGTCAGATAATTAAACCGTTTTATCAGTTTAGCGGAGCGGATTTTAGCCAAATCCGAGACGCGAGGATAAAGCTGTAGTTTGTTCTACTGCGAGTCCGAGAAACAAAGGATTTGGTCTAAAATCAGCCCGCCCGCTGCGGGAAGCAATGAATAGACCGATTCCTTCGTCTCTCCTCCTCGTCATAGAACAATCTATGTCTTCGTCGTCGTTCCTCGGACTTGGTCTATTCTTTAGCTTTTAAAATGATAAAATGGGTTAAATATCTGACCCCTTCATGACCAACGAAGAACTCTGGAAAGCGGTATTAGGTGAGATGGAATTATCTTTAACTAAGGCTAATTTCACTACCTGGTTTAGAAACACCACCATACTGTCCAAAGACAAGAACGCCATCGTTGTCAGCGTGCCTAACGGTTTTATCAAGGAATGGCTTGAAAATAAATTCAACAAAAAAATCCTCCAATCTATCCGGGGACTGACTCCTGAAATAAGAGAGATCAAATATATGGTTGGCCACTCCAAGACAGATCTCGTGAAGCAAAATATCTCTAGTATTAATTTGGATACTGAATTAGAGGAGAAAACCGAGCCAGATTTGGATAAGGATTTAGATAAGGTCACAAATCTTAATCGAAAATATTCTTTTGAATCATTTGTCGTCGGCTCTAATAACGAACTGGCTCATGCCGCTGCTTCGGCCGTGACTAAAAATCTTGGCCGGCTTTACAATCCTTTGTTTCTTTATGGCGGAGTGGGGTTGGGTAAGACCCATCTTCTTCAAGCTATCGGCAACAAGATATCGTCCGAAAACAAAGACAAAAAGATCTACTACATGCCTGCGGAAAAGTTTACCGCCGAAATTGTAGAGGCAATCAGGAATAAAAATATAGAAGAATTAAAAACCCAATACGCAAAACTTGACTTGCTTATGATTGATGACATTCAATTCATCGCCGGCAAAGAAAAGACCCAGGATATCTTTTTTTCCACCTTCAACGAGCTTTACAGCAAGAATAAACAGATAATTCTTTCTTCGGATCGCCCCCCTCAGACAATTCCCGCATTAGAAGAGCGTCTACGTTCACGCTTTCAAGGAGGCATGGTAGCCGACGTGGGTATCCCTGATTTTGAAACACGCCTGGCAATATTAAAACTAAAAGCCACCGAAAGAAACTATGACCTTAATTTGGAAGTTCTTACTTATATAGCTACTCACATCCAAAAGAATGTTAGGGAGCTGGAAGGAGCTTTAAACAAGGTAATGGCTTTTGGCCAAATCTATAACCGAGTTCCAGACATAAAAGAAGTAAAAAATATTCTTAATACCTATTTAAGCACTCCGTATAGAAAGACGTCCCCTCAAACAATTCTTAAATCTGTTGCTGATTTTTATAGTATTTCCTTAGCCGACTTAGTAAAAAGGAGCCGTAAAAAAGAGATCGTTAAACCCAGACAAATAGCAATGTTTCTGCTTAGGGAAGAAACAAAACTTTCTTTTCCCGAAATAGGGCAAAAATTAGGTGGTCGCGACCATTCAACAGTAATTCACGCTTGTGAGAAAATTAAGAATGAGATTTCTGTGGATGAACCCTTAAAACAGGAGTTGGTTTTAATAAAAGAACGTGTTTATAATTCGTTTGATAAGTAGTTGATAAAGTTCAAGAGATAAAAGTTGTCATATTTATATCCAGACGTAATTAATACTTTATTAACACTTCAATAGGAGACGTTTTCCACATTTCCACAGTATAATAATAGTAATAATATTTAATAAATTATAATTAGAATCGCCGATCTATGAAGATAACTATCAATCAAAAAAATTTAAAAAAAGCTCTCAATTTGGTTGAGAAAGTTGTTTCCAAAAACACATCCTTGCCTATTTTGAATAATATTCTTCTTAAAACCGAGAATGGACGGCTTAAGGTCTCGGCTACAAACCTTGAAATAGGGGTTAACTATATTATAGGCGCAAAAATAGAAGAAGTAGGCCAGATTGCCATACCGGCGAGGATTATCTCCGATTTTATAGGAAATATAATAGATGATAAGGTCTCACTGACAACTAAAAACAATATTTTAAGCATAAATTCAGAAAGATATAAAACCCAAATATTAGGATTTGACGCTAAGGACTTCCCAATAATACCAAAAATAAAGTCAAAACCGTTGGCTATTATTCCAGTCAAACTGCTTAGAAATTCTCTTATGACGGTTTTGGACTCGGTGGCTGTATCCGAAACAAGGCCGGAATTGGCTGGTGTCTTCATGGATTTTAATAACGACAGGATTGTTTTTGCTGCCACCGATAGTTTTCGGCTGACCGAAAAAAGTGTGGATTTTAAGAATGTTCAGAAACAATCCTTTATTATTCCACGAAACACTGTTGTGGAATTGATAAGAATTGCCAGCGAGTTGGAAGGGGATCTGGTCTTCAATACCAGCGACAATCAGGTCTCTTTCTCTAATGATGATTTTGAGATGGTATCAAGAGTGGTGGACGGAAACTATCCCGATTATAAAAAAGTAATTCCGGAAAGATGCATATCTAGAGTATTAATAAAGAAAGACGAATTGGATAAGACAATAAGAGTAGCAGGGTTGTTTTCAACAAACATATCAGACATTAAGATAAATTGTTCAGAAGGTAAAATGGCTGTTTTGGCCAAAAATGCCGACAAAGGAGAGATAGAAACTCTTATAGACGCATCTCTTAAAAATCAGCCGTTTGAAGTTTCTTTGAATTTTCGTTATCTTCTTGACGGCTTAAAAATATTGGACACGGAAAAGGTCGTCATGGAATTTACCGGGCAAGGCAGCCCTTTGGTTATAAGACCGAATGATGATAAAAAAGATGTAGTCTATCTCATTATGCCATTAAGAAGTTAGCCATGTTCAGATCTATTGGAGGGACATTGGATAAAAAGAAAAAAAATCTTATCCAAGCGGGAGAGAAAAGCGCTGACGTTAATTTGGTTTTTGATGAATTTTTAAATAGGCATTTTGCCGAATATAAGGGTTTATTTAAATGGGAGGCTTCTTATAGCCCCAAAGACGGCAAAGTTATTATTAATACCGGAAGTAAATTAATAGCCGGGGAATTAAGTTTAAAAATAAAAGAGCTATCGCAACTCTTAAAGGAAGCAAACCTAAGAGTGACTCAAATAATTATCTCATAGAGTCGGAGAATAAACTTTTTTTACAGCCCATTCCCAGTTAGTGAACTGTGAATCAATGCTTGGATCTGCTGGTATCGGACCCAAAGGATTGCGTTTGTCCAAATAGAAAAGTATTTCATGATATTCAGGGAACAAACTACCGTCCTGTAAGTAAGTATAATTGCCGTCTAACATTACCTTGTTAGCGGTTACAGGGTCAGGATTAGTAAATTTCTCGTTAGGCATGATATTTAAGGCCTTAACCATGAATTCATGCCACATAGGGCCCGAAGCACTTATGCCGGCTCCTTCTTTAGTCATGGACTCATTAAAATTATTGTTTCCCGTCCACACTCCGGCAACTAAAGAAGGGGAGTATCCGACTACCCAAGCGTCTTTGTTATCTTGAGTAGTTCCTGTCTTGGCGGCCACATCGCGCCCAGGGAGATATAAAGAACTTGAATATCCGAATACCGGAGCTCGGGCCGAATTATCGGAAAGCATATTGTTGATGAGTCGGGCTATTTGAGGTTCAAGAACCCGTTCGGGCTTATTATCTTTTTCCTCCAGAATCTGGCCGTTGGAGGACTCAACTCTTTGAATAAAAGACCAAGGGCTTCGCATGCCTTCGTTTGCGAAGACACCGTAAGCGGAAACTAAGTCAACAAGTTTAACTTCCGCGCCTCCTAAAACAAGGGACAAGCCAAAACGCGATTTGTCGCCCAAAGTCGTGATACCCATCTTCTCGGAGAGATCCATCGTATCGTTGATTCCCGCTAAATAGAGAACTTTAATGGAGGGAACATTCAGGGATTGTGCAAGGCCTTGGCGGAAAGTAACTGGTCCGCGATACCTTCCGTCATAATTCTGGGGATGATAGCAGTCAATCCCGTACTGGTCTTTTTCTTGAGAACTGTCCGGCTCGCAGTTTGGGTTGAATTCCGTTTTTAGATCAAAGACAACAGTATCGTCGGGG